>Ga0181521_10001151_pt1 | contig 32818 bp, 24 predicted proteins | sample PEATcosm2014_Bin_32_FD_119764 | JGI IMG/M metagenome (GOLD analysis project Ga0181521, IMG submission 119764) | Peatland microbial communities from MTU Mesocosm Facility, Houghton, MI, USA - PEATcosm2014_Bin02_60_metaG | ecosystem: Environmental > Terrestrial > Soil > Wetlands > Peat | place...
GACCAGCGTTACGGAATTGCCTTTCCGGTTGAAGCGAACGGAGCTGGAGTAGCGCCTCATAATTTCGATCCCGCGGCCACGAGGCTCCGAGACGTCCGGCCGCCAATCCCAAGCGGCGCGCCAGTCAAACCCTTCGCCTGCGTCCTCGATGACGATCAGCAACCGGCCCGGCTTCACCCGGAGCACGCACAAGATATGTTTGCCGGGGTCGCCCGAGCACCCGTGAAGCACCGAATTTGTCAGCGATTCGCGAAGCAACAGCTCGGTGGAGAAAGCGTTCAGCTCCGCGCAGGCGGTGGCGCGCCACAGCTGAAATTCCGCGCAAAATTGTTCGACTGAATCGAGCGTCGCGGACAGTTCAAAGCGCCGGTCGCCTGGCCGTGAGATCACCGGGTCACCTCGACTCCGAGAAGGAGCAAGTCGTCATTGATGCTTTCGGCGCCGGACTGAATCTCGCCCGCAATCGTTGAGACGGCTTCCGTCAGCGAATACTTCCGGTGATGGACACAGGAGTAAACCAGACGGCTGATACCGTCACGCCGGCGCCCTCCCAGCGAACATTCGATGAGACCATCCGTGTACAGGAAAAATCTGTCTCCCCGGGAGACCCGGATTTCCTTGTGCTGAAGCACCACCGAACTGAACATCCCGAGCGGGTCGCCATCCATTTCGAGCGTCTGCACTTCTCCCGCGGCGGTCACCACGATCAGGGGCGGATGTCCCGCGCTCACCACCGACAGCCTGCTCGTGCGACGGTTCAGGTGCACGTAACACGCGGTCAGGTACTGCTCTTCGCCGAGGATCTGACGCATCACCGAATCGACTCCCCGCATGGTGTCGGCCGGCGAGAACAGCGGGCCCGTATACTGCCGGAGCAGGGCCTTGATCGCGGAGGTGAGGAAGGCGGCGCTCACACCATGTCCGCTGATGTCCGCGACAAAATAGCCGAACACGTCGGAATCCACCGCGACGACATCGTAAAAGTCGCCGCCTGCCCCCTCCAGCGGTTTGTAGAAGACCGCGAACGAGGCCCCGGGACAGTCCTCCGGACGTACCAGAATGGCCTGTTGCGCGTTGCGGAACTCCTCCAGACGGGCCCGGTTCTCCCGCGCGATCGCCCGATTGTTCTCCCGAATGCGAAGATGCACACGGACACGAGCCAGCACTTCTTCCATGTCCACCGGCTTGGAAACATAGTCCACGCCGCCCAGCGTCAGTGCTTTTACCTTGTCCTTGACATCGTCCAGCGCCGAAAGGAAGATGACCGGAATATCGACAGTCAGGGGATCGGACTTCAGCTTCGAGCAGGTTTCAAAGCCATCTTCATCCGGCATCATGATGTCCAGCAGGATCAAATCCGGCAGATTCGCGCGGCTGATCGCACGGGCCATAGCCCCGTTGCACGCCGACAACGTGCGAAAGCCTTCCGCCCGGAGGACTTCATCGATCAGTTCCACATTCATCGGGTGATCATCGACAATAAGAATCCTCGGGGCCATAGGGAGCGCGACCGGCCCCTCGGCTTTGAAACTAAGCGCACCAGCCTCTGCCATTTACGAGCCTTTGAAGTTGCCCATCGATAATGAATGCGTGTATAGCCCGATACAACGAATGGGTGCTGCGACGGTCATATATTCTCTGACTAATTTCCCGGTTTAGAGCGCGGGCGGCGGATATCCGCCTCAATATCGATTCTTTCGACTTGCCTTTACATGTCGGCAGATTCCCTGCGAACCTTTAGTGTCCTGACGGTAGGGCGGTCCCCCCGAACCGCGGCCGACACCCCCGTCGGCTTCTTCGGAGAGAGGAAAGCGTCTGCCGCAACACAAATGTCGCAGGCTCGTGGAGCCGGACCGGGGGGTCCGCCACGGTCTCCACCGGCCGTGTTGCCGATGCGGGACTTCGCCGAGCCTCACCGGCAGCGGCTGTCGCTGCTCCCGTTTTCTGCGAACGGGCGCCGCGGGCATTGGGCTCGATCCTGTCGACACGCCGCATATCGCCATGAGATACTCATGTGGTGATACAACAGAAGCCGGTGCGGTTGCATCGGCGCGGTTGGATTGCGTCCGGGCGGGGTGTCTCCGAAAACAATCGCAAAGTGAATAAGCCGTGAGTGTAATGATGCAGACGTGGGCCCGGTTTGTCGCGGTATTTAAAAAGCGCGGCCTGGATGAGGAGTTCGACGACGAGGTGCGTTCGCATATAGCCCTTGCCACTGAAGACTACGTGCAGCGCGGCGTGCCGCCGGCCGAGGCGCAACGTTTGGCGCGGACAAGGTTTGGAGCCATCGAAGCCTCCAGGGATGCTCATCGCGATTCAAGAGGGCTGCCGTGGCTGGAGGGGCTCTTTTACGATCTGCGATTTGCGCTGAGGGGACTGCGGCGCGACGGGGCGTTTACTCTGGCCGCAATCGCCATGCTTGCGCTCGCCATCGGCTTGAACGTCACAGTGTTCACGGTCATGGACGCGATTCTGTTTCGGGGCGCGCCGCTCGTCAAACGAAACGATCGGCTCCTGTTCATCCAGGAGCGCTCTCCGTCAGGCCGATGTTGCGTCTCTTATCCGGATTTTGAGGATTGGCGCTCGCAGGCGCATGCGTTTCAGGGATTGGCGTTTGTGGCGGACGGCCTCGTTCCCCTCCGTGAGAGACGGGAACGCCCCACCGACGCCTTCGCGTTCGACGTGAGCACAAACCTGTTCCGGTTGCTTGGTGTGCGGCCGATGCTGGGGCGAGATTTCGTGCCGGCGGATGAAGCCCCGGGAGCCGCACCCGTGGCAATTCTCAACTACCGCTTTTGGCAAAGCCGGTTTGGCAAACGCGGGGATATGGCCAGCCTCGCCGTCCAAATCGGCGGGGCGCCTGCCACCATCATTGGCGTGATGCCGGATGGCCTCGATTTTCCAACCCAGGGGGACATGTGGATGCCCGTCGCCCACACTCCTGCGTTGCTGCAAAGAGGCCTGACCCCTGGAGGCTTCGTGGTGGTTGGCCGGCTGCGCGACGGCGCAAGCCCCGAAAATGCCCGCACGGAACTCGCGACCATCAACCGCCGCCTGGAAGCGGAGTACCCGGTGACGAATCGCAACGTGTTCACCAAACTCATGACCTATTCGGCTTCGATCGCCGGCGAAAATGCGCCCAAAATTTTCGGCTCGCTGTGGGCGGGGGCGTGTCTCGTTTTGCTGATTGCCTGCGCCAACCTGGCGAATCTCGCGCTTGCGCGAACCATCGGCCGCTCGCGTGAATTCGCGACGCGCATTGCACTGGGCGCGGGGCACGTGCGGATGATCCGGCACATCCTTACCGAGAGCCTTCTGCTGGCGGGCGCGGGCGGCGCACTGGGGTGGTTGATCGCCAAATGGGCCGTGCGCACCTGGGCAGTGGCTACCTCGTCCCCCTATCAGGTCGTCGACTACTCTGTCAATTCCGGGACGCTTGCTTATCTGGTGGCGATCTCCGCCGCCGTGGCGATTTTGGTTTCCTTCGCGCCCATCGGCAGGTTTGTACGAATGGGGGTGAGTGGCGCTCTGAGGGATGACGCTCGCGGCGTAACCGAGGGTCCGCGCGGAAAGCGGCTCGCGGGGTTGCTGGTAGTGGGCCAGATGGCTCTTGCCATTGTGCTGCTGTCGGGGGCGGGCGTCCTGGTGCGGAGCTTCGTCGCGATCGTCAGCGCAAAGACCGGCGTACGCGATCCCGAACACATCCTGGTTGGATCGCTCAGATTGCCGTCTGACAAGTATTCGGCCCCGGACGCGCGGCGTGGGTATTTCGACCGGCTCGATGCGCAATTGCGGACCATCCCAGGCGTGGAGCGGGAAGCGGTGGCCAGCACCCTGCCTGTGGGGTTCGGAAATTTGCGGATGTTTGAAATCGAAGGAAGGCCGGGCGAGCAGGACCTTGGAGAGTCCGCCCTGTTCCTGAGCGCCGGACCGGACTACTTCCTATTGGTGGGAGCCTCCCCGGTCTCCGGTCGAGAATTGGACGACCGCGATCGTGCGGGGGCATTGCCTGTCGCCCTGGTGAACGAAAGCTTTGCCGCCACCTTTTGGCCTGGCGAACAGCCGCTCGGCAAGCGCCTTCGTGCGACAGATCGAAACCAGCCCGGTGAGTGGCGCACCGTGGTGGGCGTGGTTCCCAACATCATGCAGGGAGACCCGCTCCGGCAGCGTTTCAAGCCTGTCGTTTACGTGCCCCTCCGCCAGGAGCCGCCGGGGCGGCGCGCCTGGTTTCTCGTGCGAGCGCGTGTGCCGCGGGACCACGTGGCACGCGCCGTTCGAGCCGAGGTCCGGAAACTCGACCCCGATTTGCAGTTGGCGGACCTCACCACCTTGAAAACCCACTTCGCATTTGACCGCGACTCTATGGATGCCGAACATAGCGAACTGGCGAAGCAAGCGGCGGTGTCGCCCGTCTTCGCTCTGATTGCCCTGCTGTTGGCCGCCATCGGGCTTTATGCCGTGATATCGCATTCCGTGAGCCAACGCACGAAAGAAATCGGCGTTCGCATGGCGATTGGCGCGGCTGCCGGGGACATCCGCGGCATGGTCCTCCGCGATGGCATTTTGCCTGTAGCGATCGGTATGATCGTCGGCCTCGGGGCATCTCTCGCTGTGAATCGTATTTTGCAGTCGCAGTTGGTCGGGGTGTCGCCGTATGATCCCATTACGATGGCAGGCGCGCCAGTGGTTTTGATCCTGGTCGCGCTGCCGGCCTGCCTGATTCCCGCGCGGCGGGCCATGAACGTCGACCCGGCGGTCGCCCTCCGGCATGATTGAGGAAAGGACGGGAGATCTGGCTGAGAGAGGGCGTCAGTCTCGATCTCCTCAATTATCCGAGGGCCTGTCGAGGCCGTCGATGATGAGGGTTTCGACCATTCCGCGAGTCGCTTCAATCTTGAGACCGAGTTGTTGTTGCAGCGCCGCAAACAGGCCGGGCTTCCCTGAATCGGGTGGCCCTGGCGGCAGTTGGCCTCCGAACTGGCTCTCATCGGGAGTCCAGTCGAGATCGAAATCGTAGCGCCCTGCGAGCATTGTATTGTCCACCACCGGCCGATCGAGAATTGCGCGTTGCAGCACGGAAGCAAACTGCTGGATCGTCGCGTTATGCGCGGGGAGAAGGACGTGATCGATTCCTCCGCTCGCTGCCGGATAAACTGTGCTCGTTACGTTATAGGGTTCGTCCGGCGGCGCGCTGCTGGGCTTGAGCTTCGGGCCGCCTTTTGCCACTGTAAGTTCGTAGATTGCGAATTCCTTTTTTCCCCGATGGAATCTGAGGTTTAATCTGTCGTTCAGCAGCTTGCGCAGCATGCGCATCTGGTCGTCGTACAACGGGCGCAGTTCGCCTGGTGTCGCCGCGATCACGTCGTAGCGATCGGTTTCCGCCCATGCCGGTCCTCCCGAGATCGCCTTTGGATTCAGATCGTAAGCTGCCGCAATCAAACCGTTTACCGTATAGTTCTTTACCTGGAACCGGTGCGCGCTTTGCATCCGTATATATCGGCCGCCGTTTAGGCCTTCCGGCGCTGCTGGTTTGACAGTCGCTACTTCGAACGCCTCGAACGATGGGCGTGACGGAGCCGCTTGGGCGCCTCGGATTGGTGACACGACGGAGGAAATCGCCAGAGCCGTGATGGCGAGCGCGATACCACGTGAGCTCATTTCGCTCCAGCCATTGCATGCGAGGGCCAGACTCGGCTTGTGCTCCATGCTCGTGGCTTCTACGCATTATAACGCGGCGGAACGAGCACGGTACCTCGGGCCTCGACCCGATGGACCGCCCCTGACGGCGCAGCGTTGATCGATCCCACTTAGCTGCCGATACCCGTTGACAAGCCATTTGTCCAATAGAATCAACACCTTAACGCTCCAGCCCATTTTGCGCCTGCTATAACCAATCCGGAGAGACACCTATATGCCGTCACCATTGCAATACGCAGCCAACCGGCTGAATGCCGAAAAATCCCACGGACCCACCTCGCCGCAGGGCCGGGCCCGTTCCAGCGTAAACGCACTGCGCCATGGCCTCACTGCGCGCGTCGTCGTGCTCCCCTCCGAAGATATGGCCGCCTACCAGGCATTCTCCAAAGAGATCGTCGACAGCCTCGACCCGCAAACGCCCGTCGAGCGCCAGTTCGCTCATACCATCGCCGACAATCAGTGGCGCATCAACCGCATCCGGTCCATCGAGGACGGCATGCTCGGCATGGGCCACTTCGAACCAGCGGGCGATTTCGACGCGGATAATCCCGAAATCCATTCCGCCATGACTGCGGCCCGTGCCTTCCGCGAGGATTCGAAAGCCTTCGTCAACCTCAGCATCTACGAACAGCGTCTGCATCGGTCCATGAAGGACGCCCTCCGCCAGCTCAAAGAGCTCCAGGCCGAGCGCCGCGAACTTCGCAAGACCGAAATGGACGATGCCATTCGCCTCCTCAAAACGCAGCAAATGAAAGGCTTGCCCTTCGACCCGCAAGAAGCCGCGAACGGAAATGGGTTCGTTTATGCGAGCGCTGAAATCGTCCGCCAATCCGCCCGCCGCGACCGCCTTCAGGACTCGAAACTTGCCGAAAAAGCCGGCTTCAATCTCACCCAATATGCAAAGGAGGCCGCCTGACACCACTTTAGTAACCCTGACATCACTTTAGTAACATGGATACGTAGAATTTCGTCACCTCTTTGAGGGTTTGGGGAAAATCATGTTCATCACGAAGAAGCACCTCCCGCGCCGCACGTTCCTGCGCGGTGTCGGCGTGACGCTGGCGTTGCCGTTGCTCGATTCCATGCTCCCGGCGCAGACCGCTCTGAGCAAGACGGCGGCGAATCCCTCGCCGCGCCTTGGCTTCGTCTATGTGCCGCACGGCGCTGTGATGGACAAGTGGACGCCCGCCACCGAAGGCGCCGGCTTCGAATTCTCTCCCGTCCTGAAGCCTCTGGAACCGTTCCGCGATCAGTTGAACATCGTCAGCGGATTCGGGCACAGGGCCGCCGATACTACGGCTGTCCACTCGCTCAGCCCGACTACCTGGTTGAGCGGTGTCCGCCCCAAGCCGACACAGGGCGTCGACGCCTACGCCGGTGTGACCGCGGATCAGATCGCCGCCCAGCACCTCGGCCAGGAAACGATGCTGCCCTCCATCGAGCTGGCTACCGAAGACCACTCCGGCCTGCTCGGCGCGTGCGACCGCGATTACGGCTGCATCTACATGAACACGCTGTCGTGGAGAACGCACACCACGCCTCTGCCCATGGAGATCAATCCCCGCAAAGTGTTCGAACGCTTGTTCGGCACCGGCAGCACTCCGGCCGAGCGGATGGCCCGGGCGCAGGAAGACCGCAGCATTCTCGACGCCATCCTGCAGGAGACCAACGGCCTGCAGCGCACCCTGGGCACGCGCGATCGGGCGACGGTCGGCGATTACCTCGAGAGCGTGCGCGAAATCGAGCGCAGAATTCAGAACGCCTCCGTGCAGGTGAGCTCCGATATCGCGCTGCCCGAGGAGCCGGTCGGTATCCCGTATTCCTACCAGCAGCATCTGAACCTGATGTACGACATGATTGCGCTGGCGTATCAGGCCAACATCACGCGTGTTTTCACCTTTATGGTGGCGCGCGAAGAGAGCAATCGGACCTATCCCCAAGTCGGCGTTCCCGACGGCCATCACGCCACTTCGCACCATCAGAACCGCCCCGAAAAGCTGGAGAAGCTGGTCAAGATTCAGAATTATCACGTGCAGCAACTGGCGCGTTTTCTCGACCGGCTCAGCAACACGCCCGACGGCGACGGCTCGCTGCTGGATCATTCGATGATCCTCTACGGCAGCAACATGAGCAACAGCAACGTGCATAACCACTTCCCCCTGCCCACTCTGGTCGCGGGCGGAGGCGCCGGGCAGCTCAAGGGCGGCCGTCACCTCAAGTATCCGGACCATACGCCAATGTCGAATCTCCTTCTTACGATGTTGTGCAAGTCCGGTATCCCGATGGACAGCCTCGGCGACAGCACAGGTCTTCTGGAGAATCTCTAGATGCAAGGTGTTAGTGGGGCCAGCCCTTCGGGGCTGCCGCCGGCCTTCCGGCCGGCGCTATGCGCGTCGTATCTCCTCTTAGCCGCGACAGCCTTCGGCGCAACCGTCTCCCCTAACGCCACCAAACTAGTCGATGCGATAAAGACCGGCGACAGACCCACCGCCTTGTCTCTTCTCCAGCAAAAAGCCGACGTAAACAGTCCGGAGCCCGATGGCACCACCGCCATCGCCTGGGCCGTCCGTCAGGACGATCTCGAAATGGCGGACCGGCTGATTCGCGCCGGCGCCGACGTCAAAGCCGCCAATCGCTACGGCGTCACTCCACTCTCGCTGGCCTGCATCAACGGCAACGCGGCCATGATCGAGAAGCTTCTCAAAGCCGGCGCGGATGCCAACGCCGCGGGCACCGAAGATGAAACGCCCCTGATGACAGTCGCTCGGACCGGCAGCGTGGATGCCGAAAGGGTTCTTCTCGCCCACGGCGCAAAGGTGGACGCGCGCGAAAGCTGGCACGGCGAGACTGCCCTGATGTGGGCCGCAGCCCAGAAGCATCCGGCCATGGTGAGCGCGTTGATCGCCGCCGGCGCGGATGTGAACGCCATCTCCACTGTCGTGAAATGGGACAGGCAGACCACCGCCGAGCCGCGCGAGAAATGGCTGCCGCTGGGCGGATTCGCGCCAATCATGTTCGCCGCCCGGGAAGGCTGCGTGGAATGCGAAAAGATTCTCGCCGGCGCGGGAGCCAATTTGAATCTGGCCGATCCCGATGGAATCACTCCTATGGTGAATGCCATCATCAATGGTCACTACGATGCCGCCGGATTTCTGCTCGACAAAGGCGCCGATCCGAATCTGGCCGACAAGACCGGCCGCGCGGCGCTCTATGCCGCTGTCGACATGCACACCATGCCTGCCTCGAACCGGCCTTCGCCGGATGAGTCGGGTAACGACATGAGCAGTCTCGATCTCATCAGGTCGCTGCTCGCTCACGGCGCGGCCGTCAACACGCAATTGAAGACGCAACAGCCTTACCGAACCAAGGTGGATCGCGGCAACGACACCATGCTGACCACCGGCACCACACCGATCCTGCGCGCGGCCAAAGCGGGCGATACGGTCGTCATCGCGCTCTTGCTCGAAAAGGGGGCCGACCCGAAGCTGTCTACGCGCAACGGTATCAATCCCGTGATGGCCGCGGCGGGCCTTGGCACAAAGGAAGAAGATACCGTCGGCCGCAGGAAGACCGAAAAGGAAGCGATCGACTCGATCGAGCTTTGCCTGAAGGCGGGAGTCGACGTGAATGCGGCCGACAGCAGAGGCCAGACCGCCCTGCATGGCGCGGCCCAAAAGGGTTGGAACCAGGTGGTGCAGTACCTCGCCGATCATGGCGCCACGCTGGATGTCAGGGACAAGAAAGGCCTGACGCCGATCGATGCGGCCATGGGGCTCGCCGGCGGCCTGGGCTTCGACAACACGACGGGCGACGTTCACGAAACCACCGCCGCCCTGCTTCGCCAGTTGATCTCGGCGAAACCCAAATAGACCGGCATGCAAAAGCGAAAAATTGGCCACACGGGAGTGGAAGTCCCGGTCGTTATGCTGGGCGGCAACGTCTTCGACTGGACGGTCGACGAGGCCGATTCCTTCCGCTTGCTCGATGCGGCGTTCGACGCGGGCCTGAGTTTCATCGATACGGCGGATGTCTATTCGAAGTGGATTCCCGGGCATGTGGGCGGAGAATCGGAAACCGTTCTGGGCAAATGGTTCGCCAGAAGCGGCAAGCGCGACAAAGTCTTCATCGCCACCAAAGTCGGCATGGACATGGGGGACGGCAGGCAGGGGCTCGCCCCGAAATATATCGCCGAAGCCGTCGAAGCTTCGCTCCGCAGGCTCCAAACCGATCGCATCGATCTGTATCAATCGCACAAAGACGATGACAAAACCCCGCTCGTGGACACTCTCTCCGCCTTCGACCGGCTGATCGAACAAGGCAAAGTCCGCTTCATCGGAGCATCCAACTACGCCGGAGCCCGGCTGCGCGAGGCTCTGGAGACGAGCAAGCGGAATAATCTGGCGAGTTACCAGACGCTGCAGCCGCACTACAATCTGGTTGAGCGCGAGAACTATGAAACGGATCTCGCTCCCGTGGTAGCGGACTACGGCCTTGGCGTGATCCCGTATTTCGCCTTGGCCGGGGGATTCCTCACGGGCAAGTATCGCAGCGATGCCGATGTGAAGGGTAAACCCCGCGGCGGTATGGCGGGGAAGTATCTGAACGCTCGCGGCTTTGCCGTATTGGAAGCGCTCGATGCTGTAGCGCGGGAATACAAGTCGACGCCGGCGAGCGTTGCGCTGGCATGGTTGATAGCCCAACCGGGTATCACCGCTCCGATCGCCAGCGCTACCAGTGAAAAGCAGCTCGGTGATTTGGTCGCCGCCGCGGAGCTCAAGCTGGATCGCGCGGCTATCGAACGACTGTCGGCTGCCAGCGCTCCGGTGTCGGCGTAGGACCTTCGTCGGGTTCCCGTTCCATCGCTTCGTTGAGCTGATTCTCGAAAGGCAGATCGAGAATCGACGGCTCTTTCACGGGCATCGGCTCTGGTGCTGGTGGAGGTGCATCGATGCGCTCGCAGAGCCGTTCCACGGCTGAGATCAGCTGCTGCAGGTGTGCGTCCGACCCGATCTCGCGCCGGCTCATAGCCGCGATCGCCGCCGACTGGTCCGTCAGCGCTTTCTCGATCGTTGCCATGCGGAGCGAAACCTTGCTGTCGATCGTCCGCTCGAACCTTGTCAGAGTGGTTTCCACCGATTCCAGCATCTCCGCATGAAGTCGAGCCCGAATACCCTCGACGTGCGGACCGAGAATCGATTCGAGGATCGCCGGAACCTCTTTGGCGGCTTCGGCGAAACGCGCTTCCACGGCGCTCACGCGGGCCTCGATATTTTCCAGGCGATCGAGAAGGGGCTCGGTGCTCGTTTCCCTGCGGCTGCGCCCGCTGCCAAACGCGATCACCAGCCCGGTTCCCGCGGCAACCGCGAGCCCCTTAAGGATTTTGCCGGCCATTTCGTGGGTTGACCTCCTTCGAGTATACGGCCCATTCTTCCGGGCCGCATCTGGCCGCCGCCGGTCCGATCGCACCTGATGCGGTACCGATCATCTGCTCGATAATCCGCAGAGTTTCGACGATACGCGGGCCGGGCCGGTTGAAGAACTGATTGCCGTCGGCGAGGAACAAACGCCCGGTTCGCACTGCCTTCAGGCACCCGAAGTCCGGACGCTCTGTGAGCCAGTGCATTTCACCGCGGGTGCGGGCGAGATCGAATCCGCAGGGGGCCACGATAATGACATCGGGATCCCGCGTCAGCAGTTCTTCCCAGGTAATCCAGGGGGAGTGGATACCAGGTTTGCCAAAGACATCGATGCCTCCGGCCAGATCGATGAGTTCCGGGGTCCAGTTCCCGGCCGCCATGAGCGGTTCGATCCACTCGATGCACGCCACGGTGGGATGGTCGGGCCTGCGTACCGGCATCATGCGGCCCTTCAGTTCACCGACGACCGGCTCGGCGTCGACGCCCACCGCTTCTCCGACGCGGCGGAAGTCTTCCCAAATGTCCGCCAGCGAAGCCGGGTTCAGCGCGACCAGCCGCGGAGCGCTCGCAAGGCGTGAGGAAATGGATCGCTCCACATCGCGAAGACTGACGGCGCAGACGTCGCACTGCACTTGCGTAAGGATGTGCGTCGGCTGCAGCCGTTCGAGCACGTCGTCGAACACTTCGTAGATCGAGAGCGCGCTGCGCGCCGAGTTCTTTATCTGCTCGTCGATCGAGCGGCTGTCGGCATCGACATCGATCAGCGGTCGGGTGCAGCTGGGAAGCGCCCGGACGGACGGTGGATAATCGCACTCATGCGAACGGCCCACCAGCAGGCCGATGGCGCCCAAAGCATCGACCATCTCGGTTGCGCTGGATATCAGCGAAACGATGGCCCGCTTCATGCCGGATCACGCCGCGACTGGTTGTTTCGCAGCCGCGGTCCTGCGGTTCAGGAGCTCGTACAGGCCGAACAGAGCGCCGGAATAGAGCAGATCGCCGGCCAGCGTTCGTCCCCAGAAGGGCAGGGCTTCGGTATAGCAAAGCAGAAGCCCGCCGAGGTTGGCCGAGTATATGGGGTCGTGCCGGATCACCGCGGCGAGCCAGACAGCAAGGTTCGTCAGCACGAAGAACTGGAGACTACAGAGGAAGGCGGCAGCGCCCACACGGAGCGGCGTCACGTTGCGGACCATGTGCCGGCCGATCCACACGTTGATCATGAAGCAGGCGTAGATCACCGGCGAACCCCAGGTGTAGCCGCCGCTGGCGCCGCCCGCATGTCCAACAATGGGGTCCGTCGCGATCATCACGGCGAGGGGCAGCAAGTAAGCCCACAGGCCGGAAATTCGCGATCCCGCGAAAAGGCAGGAACCGCCGAGCGGAGTCACGTTGGGCGCGTGAGGGATCAGACGCCCCAGGGCGCTGAGCAGCGTCAGTCCAAAAGTGAGCCGCTTCGATTGTGTCGGGTTCTGCATAGGATCAGTGTCTCCTATGGTAGCGCTTGCGATGCCGCCTGGTTGGGTTCCCATAGCGTTTCGGCCACGCCGAGTTGCTGGCTGGCCCAGCGGCTCCAGACGAACAGAGCGTCGCTGAGCCGGTTCAGGTATTTCAGAATTGCCTCGTCAACTTCGGTCGTAGCCGCAAGCGCCACGCAGACTCGTTCGGCGCGCCGGCATATCGTGCGGCAGATGTGCAGTTCGGCGTTGAGCCGGGAACCGCCGGGCAGCACGAACGATCGCAGCGCCGGCAGTCCCTCGTTCATGCGATCGATTTCGCGCTCAAGTTGTTCGCTCTCGGTCGCCGTGATGCGCGCCTGCTTCGGATGAACGTCTTCCGGCAGGGTCGCGAGGATCGACCCGAGGTTGAACAGCTCATGCTGCACGCGGCGAAGAATTCGATCGAGTTCCGGCAATTCGCGCGCCGATTCGCGTGCCAGGCCGATGAAGCTGTTCAACTCGTCGACGGTCCCGTAGGCTTCGATGCGAAGATCGTTCTTCGGAAGCCGCTGGCCTCCGGCCAGGCTGGTCTGGCCGCTGTCGCCGCGCCGCGTATACACGCGATTGATGGCCAGTCTTGGCTTATCGAAGCCCGGTTCGTCGAAGGCAGGCACGCTCATATTATCTCGCTTTCGCCACACTCCACTTCACTCCGGCGACGACGTTTAGAAACGGCGCCGGATATCCGTAGATCTCTTCGTAATGCCTGTCGAGCGCATTGCGGAGGTTTGCGTATACCGTCAGATTGCCGCGCAGCCGGTAGTTCACGTTGATGCCGGCGTTCACATATCCGCCGTTCCGGAACAGGCCGCCGAACGCGCCGTAGTTCGGCTCGACGTCGAGGTCTCGTCCGCGGAAATAGCCCGTCAGGTTCGCGTCCACTTTGCCGTAATGGAAGTTCACCAGCGCGGAGCCGGATTGTTTCGGTTCGCGCAACAACGGCTGGCCGAGATAGAAGTATTGCTGGACCAGCCCGATGCCGCCGTTCAGGGAGAGCACCTCCGTTTCCAGCCATGTGTAATTGCCCGTGACCGAAATCCAGGTGGCGGGGCGATATTTCGCGCCGGCCTCCACGCCTTTGGCGTTCGCTTTCGCCAGGTTGTCGGTGTAGAACTGCGACAGCGATGAAAGCGAGCCGCCGAGAGAAACGATCAGATCGCGGTAGTCGTTGTGGAAATATGTAGCGTCGAGCGACACCTTGTTATTCAGAAACCGTTGCTCGATGCCGATGTCGTAGCTCTCGGTCCTCTCCGGCTTGAGCGCGGGGTTATTGGTGAAGGCCAGATTCGAGCCGCCGGGAGGCCGGATGCCGGTCCCATACGAAGCGTGCAGGCGCTCGTCCTTCTGCAGCATGTAAACGCCGGATATTTTCGGGTTCAGCCTGGAATAGTCGCGCGCGGGAAAATCGGGGCGCGGCGGGAAGTTGTTACTGTCGCCGGGAATGAAAGCCGTCTGGTAAATCTCTTCGCGCAACCCGGCATTGAGGAACAGCTTGTTCTTCAGGAGCGAAAAGTGGTTGTCCAGATAGATGCCCTCATTGTCGCGGCGCAAATCGAACAAGTTGGAGTTGACGGTCTCGACAAACGTGTTCTTCATCTCCTCGCGGGCGAATGCGAAGCCGCCCGCCAGAGTCCAGAACGGAAATACGCGCCACGTTCCGCGCGCATCGCCGTACGGGCGGATGTCTTTGTTGAAGCTGTCACCGTAAGGGCTGATATAGAAGCTGTTGTTCAGCGCGAACCCGGCGGCGACGTCCAGGCGCACGCTCCCGGTGAAATCGTCCTGGTAGTGGAGGCCGCCCGTGGGAGTGTTGTTCCTGCTGCGGCTGATCAGGTCAAGGCCGGGGAACAAACCGTCCGGATTCGAACCGTACGGGCCGGGCTCGCCGACATTGTTCGAATTGAAATTACCGAAGACAAAAAGACTCTGGGTGTACCAGCGGTGCTCTCCCGAGAGAAAGATGTTGTCATTGCGGTAATCGGAGTTCCGCACCGGACCGTTGGCCAGAAGACTGGAGAGGGACCCGGCAAATCCCCAGCCATGCGTCAGCAACGAACCGCTGAGCGCGAACCGGTTTTCATCGTGCGTTCCGCCTTCGGCAACGATATCGAGCGCCGGTCCGTTTTCGGGCGAACGCGTGACGAAGTTGACCACGCTGCCGATCGCGTACGAGCCATAAACGGCCGATTGCGGTCCGCGAGCCACATCGATCTCGGAAACGAAGTCCGCCGGAATCTGGGAGAAGTCGAAGAGTCCGCCGTAATAGAAGCTGTTGATCGGAATGCCGTTGAGCTCGACCAGGTTGTAATTCGATGAGCCGCCGCGCACGAACAGATCGGCGACGGACCCGCGCGCGCCGTCCTGCGCGAACACCATGCCGGGAAGCTCGCGCATCAGGTCGACGGTCTGCGCCTCATTGCGGTCGCGGATCTCGCCGCTGGTGATGACGCTCACGCTGGTGCCCTGTTGGCTGGCGGGAACGTCAATCGCCGATCCGGTGACGCGGATGGAATCGGATTGCGGCGCCAGCGAGAGCTGAATGCTGGATGCGCCGGCGCCGACCGTCACCATCTGAAACCCGGGCGCGGTGACGCGAAGCTGGTAATTCTCGAATAAAGGCGAGACGTTGAAATCGAAACGACCCCGATCGTCCGTGATTTGCCCGACAATCACCCCGACATCGTTGATCGCCGCGACCTGCGCTCCGGCGACCGGACTGTGTGAGGGATCGAAAACGGTTCCTTGTATTTCCGCGGCGCAAAGCATCGCGGGAGTTGACAACAACGAGAGCGACGACGCAAACAGCGTCGCCACCATCAAGATTAATGGCGTCTGAAGTTTCATATCAGGCAGCCCTGGCTGCCGACCTTTCCGCTTCGGCATTGTTTCCGGAACAAAAGGCCGGAATCACGCGGGCCGGTCTCCTGACTTGCGCGTCATCGGAAGCCGCTCGCCTTCCCATCCCGCGGGGGACAGTGGCATGTGAGCGGTTCCTCGGCGCTTACAGTGGCGGGGCCGTGCCGGATTTTCACCAGCTTCCCTCTGAATGGCCCCCTTTATGGGGGCCTCAGCAATACTACGCCTGCATGCAACTGAAGCATTTACAGCTTAACAGACGATCGGCAACATGCAAACGTCCAGGCTGGAAGACCTCGTTCGGTACCCGAACACACGTTTCGGCCCCCCAATGGGCTACGAGTACCAGCCCGACCTGGTAAAGTAGAATCGCAATCAGTCAGGGTCCGCATGAATGCCTGATAACAAGCCGAAAAGCATATTAGTGGTAGACGACGAACCCGATATACGAAAACTGGTGGGGGCAATGCTGTCCCGAAACGGCTATCGCGTGTTGATCGCCGACTCCGGTGAAGACGCAATCCGGCTTTTCAAGATGAATCCGGATATCGACCTCCTGTTGACCGATGTCGTCGCGGCCGGAATGAACGGTCCCGTGATCGCGGATCAAATTGCGGCGCTGAACCCGGATATCAAAGTGTTGTTCATGTCCGGTTACGATGGCACGCAGGCGGTCCAGCGCTATGTGGCGGAAAAGGGCTATTCTCTGCTCATCAAGCCGTTCACCATGGAGCAGCTTGGAAGTAAGGTGAGGGGCGTGCTGGCCGAAGACGGGCCCGCGGCGAAATCGACGGGCGCGCGCGGCTTATGACACGGAAATGCCCTCCAGGGCCGTAACTGAGCTAAGCTGACATCAGGGCAGCGCGTTTTGCCGTGTTCGCTCTTCCCTTCATGCCAAGGTCCCGCTCGCTCCAGACAATCGCCGGCGCAATTGTTCTTTGCGCGCTTTCCGGATGCAATGCCAAATCGGATCGCGCGCCTGTGATTGGCCATGCGTATGCCGGCCCCGCCACGCTGAACCTGCACAAGGAAATCGATTCGAAATCGCCCACGGTGACGATCGTCCATCATGGCGACAAGCTGGAGATCGTCGGGCAGCGGCGGCGCTGGTACAAAGTGCGGACGGCTGGCGGCACCGAAGGCTGGACCAGTGACCGGGAGCTTCTCGATACAGCTCAAATGCAGCGCCTGAGGGCGCTCGCGGCGGAAACTACCGGGCTGCCCTCCCAGGGTGTCGCGACGACGTTCAGCACTTTGAATGTGCATACGGAACCTTCGCGGCAGTCCCCCAGTTTTATCCAGGTGAAGGAGCACGAGAAGGTAGATGTTATTGCGCATAAGGTTGCGGAAAGGACCGCGGCGGCGGAAAAGCGCGAATTGATTCCGCCCAGGCCGAAGCCGGAGAAGAAGAAGGGGAAGGAAAAGGCATCGAAGATTCCCGAACCTCCCGTCCCGGCCGCACCGGAGCCGCCGCCGGACTGGATCGAATTATCGCGGCAGGGTGAACCAAAGGAGGGTGAACCGAGCCAGGTCGCCGCCGAAGCGCCTCGGGGTCCAATCGATGACTGGACCCTGATCCGGACGGAAACCGGCCAAAGCGGGTGGGTGTTGACCAGCGGCCTCTATCTGGCGATTCCGGACGAGGTCGCGCAGTACGCGGAGGGGCACCGCATTACATCCTATTTCTCCGTCGGCAGGATCCAGGATGGAGATGAACGGAAGGACATCTGGCTTTGGACGACATCGGACGGGCTCGGCGAAGACTACGACTTCGATGGCTACAGGGTGTTTACGTGGAGCCTGCGGCATCACCGCTACGAAACCGCCTACATTCAACGGCGCGAACGCGGCTTCTTTCCCGTGCTTGCCAAGGCCGGAGAGTTTTCCGTCTGCCTGGAGAGGAATGATGGATCGCGGGTCAGAAAGCAGTACGTGATAAGGGACACTTCGGTTCGTCCCGCGGGGGAGCGTCCCTGCGACAAGACATCCGAACAGGCGACCGAGCCGCGGAACCTGGTGAGCGGCACTGCGGCAAAGGAACAAGCGCCGAAAAAAAGCTTAACCGACCAGGTCAAAGACGAGGCAAAAGGGTTGTTCGGGAAGTAGCAGTGGAAATTCTCAATTGCGTGGTAAGTTCGGACCATGGGTAAGTTCCTGCTCGGCCTGCTGACGGGCGCAATCGTGACAGTGCTGATTATCGTGATCGCCGTTTTCGCGGTCGCTTCGCTGCGCACGAAGCCAGCCGCGCTCGCGGACGGCTCGACGCTGATCCTGCACCTCTCCGGTGACGCGCCGGAGACGCCGCCGGTCGATATCTCCATCCCATTTCTTCAGCCGCGCACGCCCGTGACAGTTGAAAACGTCTGGAGCATGCTGCGCCACGCCGCCGCCGATTCGCGCATCAAAGCCGTGGTATTCGAACCCTCGGGCACGACTGTCGGATGGGCCAAAATGCAGGAAATCCGGGCCGACCTGGAACAGTTCCGCCATTCGGGCAAGCCGCTCATCGCGTATTTGAAAGCGCCAAACATGCGCGACTACTACATGGCTTCGGCGTGTTCGAAGATCTACATGCCGCCGGTTGACGAGTTGGATCTCAAAGGCATCGGTCTGGAACTGATGTACTTCAAGAACACGCTGGACAAACTTGGCGTCCATGTGGATGTCGAGCATGTGGGCAAGTACAAAGACTACGGCGACCAGTTCACGCGTTCCTCGATGAGTCCGGAGACCAACGAGGTGATGTCGAGCCTGGTCGACGATCTTTTCGGCGACCTGGTCAATACTATTGCGAAGGCGAGGGGCAAGAGCCCCGCCACCATACGCGCCGCCATAGACGACGGGCCATTTCTCGCGAAACAGGCCAGGGATAAGGGGCTGGTCGACGATCTCCGTTACGAGGACGAGGCGTTCGGCGAGCTCAAAGCAACTCTGCACCAGACAGAGCTGAAAAAGACCACCGAGCACGACTACGCGGATGTGCCGGACAGCACCGCGGGTGGAGGAGGCAGCGACCGGATCGCGTTCGTCGCCGGCGAAGGCGCCATTACCCGCGGCAATTCGGAGGACTCCGATTTCTCGAACGCGGCGGGGCTCGAATCGGAAGCGTTCGACAAGATCCTGAGCCGAGTCGCGAACGATAAAAGCATAAAGGGAGTGATCGTGCGGATCGACTCGCCGGGGGGAGAAGTGCCGGCATCCGACGATATGTGGCGCGCCATGAATGAGCTCCACAGGAAGAAGCCGGTCGTCATCTCGATGTCGGACGATGCCGCGTCGGGCGGCTACTACATGGCGATGTCGGGCGATACGCTGGTCGCTTATCCGGGGACGATTACAGGCTCCATCGGCGTGGTATTCGGGAAGGCGAATTTACACGGGCTTTACGACAAGCTGGGGATTACGAAGGATTACGTCAGCCGCGGCCGGTTCGCGCGCATTGAGTCGGACTACGAGTCGCTGTCGGAACCCGAACGAGCGAAGCTGCGGGAGGATATCGATTCCGATTACGAGGATTTCGTAGGCAAAGTCGCGGCTGCGCGGAAAAAGCCGGCCTCCGCGATTGAGCCGTTGGCCCAGGGGCGCGTCTGGCTGGGCGATCAGGCTAAGGCAAACGGACTGATCGACGAGCTCGGGGGGCTGGATCGGGCGCTCGAACTGATCAAGGCGAAGTCCGGCATTCCTTCGGGCAACAGGGTCAGTCTGGTCCTCTACCCCGCGAAACGGAGTATTTTCGATATCCTTTTCCGCTCGAACCCCGATGCGGAAGCCGAGGCCATGCTTTCGGGAGTGGGGCTGGCGCCGTTGAAGACTGCGTGGCACGACGCGAGTCTGCGCGTGTGGATGCGCGGCGGCATGCTCCGGATGATGCCTTTTTCGATTCAAATCAAGTAACAGTACGCGCGGCCGGCCGCCGCATTTCCCTTGCCAGCGCGGGTTGCCTTGCGGCATATTGAAATCAGACGTCCGAACTCGATGTAGACCGAAGCTAAGTCGGGATTTCCGCTTCTCCGCCGTTTCATCGCGGGGGATCGCGTTCGGGATCGGCCGGGGCGAGAGAATGGCGGAAAACTTCTTCTATTTCACCGATCTTCTGGGCCTGCCGGTCTACGACCTGAAGCATCGCAGAATCGGCCGGGTCAGGGACGCCGCTATTGTCCCTCTCATTCATCCGGCTCGAATCGATCGCTACCTGGTGGGCGCCGGATCCTCCTGGCTTTCCGTCCGTTACGACCAGATAGCGACCATTTCACTGAATGGAATCCAGCTCAGCAACGAAAAGCTCTATCCTTACCACTCGGACGAGTATATGCTGCGCATCAAGCGCGATCTTCTCGACCAGCAAATTATCGATGTCAACGGCCGGAAAGTAGTGCGCGTCACCGACGTCAGTCTCGAGGTGACGCGGGATGAGCGGGAGTCGCTGATGATCCTCGAAGTGGATGTCGGGATCCGAAGCATCCTGCGGCGCTTGCTGCAGGGGGTTGTGCCGCCCCGCTGGATCCGGCATCTGCAGCGCCCGATTTCACCCAATTCCATCCGGTGGGAATTCTGCAACATCGTCGAAGCCGACCCCCTGCGGCGCCTGAGGTTGAACATTTCAAACGAGAAACTGGAGCGCCTGCACCCGGCGGACTTGGCCGACATCGTGGAAGAGCTGGGTCCGGCCGAGCGCGAGGCCATTTTCGAGACCATGGACAGCGAGGTGGCGGCGGACGCGCTGTCGGAAATCGATCCCAAGATGCAGGCGAGCATTCTGGAAGCGCTCGAACCCGAGGTGGCGGCGGATATCGTCGAGGAGATGTCGCCCGATGAGGCGGCCCACGCGCTTTCCGAACTTAAAGAAGAGACGACGGCCGAGATCCTCGATGAGATGGAGACTGAGCCTCTGTCCGATGTGAAAGAACTACTGGAGTACGAAGAAGGTACGGCGGGCGGCATGATGAATACCGAGGCGATCGTTTTGCCCGAGGATACTGCGCTTTCGACCGCGATGCTGAGTCTGCGCGAGCATGAGGATCTGCTGGAAAACACGCATGTTCTCTTTCTCGCCAACACGGCCGGACAGATAACGGCCGCGGTGCCCCTGGCGCGGCTGTTTCTCGCCGACGGAGCGACCCGTTTGCGTGAATTGGCGACGGATCCGCTGATTTCGACCGGGGTGAACGAAAAGCAGGACCGGATCACCGAACTCTTCGACAAGTACAACCTGCTGGCGTTACCGGTGGTGGATAACGACGGTTCGCTCGCCGGAGTCATCACGGCGGACGATGTGATTTCCGTGTTGAGGCAGCGCTAAGAGCGGGTCCGGGGGACCCGCGCGGACCGGGGGTCCGCCCCACGGCGGGGAAGAAGATAAGCAAAATGCTGGGTGAAAACGAGTTTCGTACCAAATCCGAGGAGGCACTGATTTCGCTCCAGCGGGCGCTCGAACGCGCGTCCGATCGGCACGATTTTGAGGTCGACAGCAATGCCGGGGCGCTCTCGGTCGAGTTCGAAGATCCGCCGGCAAAGTTTGTAATAAGCCCGAATGCACCGGTGCGGCAGATCTGGGTCTCCGCACGCGTGCAAAGCTTCAAGCTCGACTGGAATGAAGCGTCCGCGGCGTTTGTGCTGCCCGATGGAAGAACACTTCACCAATTGATCGCCGAGGTCGTCGGTGAGCAACTCGGCGAACGGGTTTCTTTGATCGACTAAATGCGGTCGGCTATCGGCAAGCTGACGTTCACAACGGACTCGACAGCCTCTTGCTTCACCATTTCTTCCCGCACCGGTCCTTCGCGCACTGTATTGGCCGCCTGGTGAAGCGAATTCTGCAGTCTGGACAGTTGATCGCTGAAGCTGTGCGGGTCCATGCACAACCCCGCGTACCAGTCCGCCGAATCCTGACGCGGACGCTCTGGCGGGGGGGCGGCAAGCCACCCGCGGAAACGATCGAGCCGTTCAAAAAATGCATTGACCGTGAACATAGGTATCTCATCGGACAAAATCAACAAACTTTTAGACTTTTCGCGCGCGATCCGTCATTCCCGTGGTACTACCACCCTGCATTGCCTCAAGCAATACACTGGGTTGGTGGCATTCCGAGGCGTCGACTACCTTCTGATCGATTCACAGTTCTCCGGGCAGGAGCTCATGGTCCGGCAAACGGCCCGGCGGTTCGTCGATGAGCGAGTGCTGCCGGTCATCAGAGATTGTTTCCGCGAAGGGCGATTCCCGCGGGAGTTGATCCCCGAAATGGCCGTCCTCGGCTTCTTCGGCGCAAATCTGGAAGGCTACGGCTGCGCCGCGATGAGCAACGTCGAATATGGGCTCATCATGCAGGAGCTGGAGCGCGGCGACTCCGGGCTGCGCAGCTTCGTTTCGGTGCAGGGCGCGCTGGTGATGTATCCGATCCTTCAATACGGATCGGAGGAACAGAAATCCCGCTGGCTTCCGCGCCTCCAGGCGGGAGACGCGATCGGCTGCTTCGGATTGACGGAACCCGGCTTCGGATCGAATCCCGCCGGCATGACGACGCGGGCCGAGCGTTTTGGATCAAACCGCGGAGCGAACTGGATTCTCAACGGAGAGAAGACCTGGATTACCAATGGTTCGATGGCGGATGTCGCCCTGGTCTGGGCCAGAGCGTTTGTCGATGGTAAAGACGACGGCATTCGCGGTTTTCTGGTGGAGCGCGGTCACGCGGGATTTTCCACCTCGGATATTCACGGCAAGTGGTCCATGCGGGCGTCGGTGACATCGAGCCTGGCGTTCAGCGATTGCGAGCTGCCGGATTCCGCCATGCTGCCCGGCGCGAAGGGACTCAAAGCCCCGCTTTCCTGCCTGTCCCAGGCCCGGCACGGCATAGGCTGGGGCGCGATCGGAGCGGCGATGGATTGCTACGAGACCGCCCGTTCCTACACCGTATTGCGCAAGCAGTTCGACGACCGGCCGCTGGCCAGCCACCAGCTGGTGCAGGAGAAACTGGCCTGGATGATCACCGAAATCACCAAGGCGCAACTGCTCGCTTTGCAGTGCGGACGGCTGAAAGACGCGGGCAAACTCGACTCCGCGCACATTTCCATGCTCAAACGGAACAATGTCTCGATGGCGCTCGAATGCGCGCGCCTGAGCCGGGACTTGCTGGGCGCTAACGGGATTACGGACGAGTATCCTATAATGCGACATCTGTGCAATCTCGAGACCGTGAAAACGTATGAAGGCACCGACCACATCCACGCCCTCGTCATCGGAGAGCGAATCACCGGCGTTGCGGCGTACCGGTAAGCCCAGCGCTAACGCGAGCCCGCCGGTTCCCGCGCCGCTGTTCGCCGCGACCATCCTGCTCAGCGCATTTCTGCTTTTTCAGGTGCAGCCGCTCATCGCCAAACTGATTCTGCCCTGGTTCGGCGGATCCGCCGCGGTCTGGACCAGCTGCATGCTCTTCTTTCAGATGGCGCTGTTGGGCGGCTACGCTTACGCGCACTGGGTGAACGGGCAAGCCGGCCGGAAGCAAACGACGATCCATCTGGCGCTGCTCGCGCTGAGTTTCCTCTCGTTGCCGATTCTGCCTTCCCCAGCCTGGAAACCGCAAGGCCTCGAAGACCCGCTGCTGCGTATTCTCGGCCTTCTCGCCGCTACCGTGGGACTGCCCTATTTTCTGCTGGCATCGACCAGCCCGCTGCTGCAATCCTGGTACTCGCGATCGAACGGCGGCGCGATGCCTTACCGTTTCTTCGCCCTCTCGAACGCGGGCTCGATGCTCGGGCTGCTCACGTATCCGGTGCTCATCGAGCCGTACCTGACGAGCGGACAACAGGCCTGGATGTGGTCGATCTCCTATGTGGCCTTTGTTCTGGTTTGCGGCGTGGTTGCCTGGCGATCCCGCGATTCGCGCGGCGAGCGCGGCGCCGACGCGGCGGTCCCGGCGGGCGCGAAACCCAGCTGGTCCGATCGGTTGGTTTGGATGGGACTTGCGGCGTGCGCGTCGGCTCTGCTGCTTGCGGTAACGAACCACCTGACACAAAATATCGCCGCGATCCCGTTTCTATGGGTGCTTCCTCTCAGCCTGTATCTGCTGAGCTTCATTCTTTGCTTCGACAGCGATCGCTGGTACCGGCGCTGGCTTTTCATCCGGCTGGGCGCGGTGGCGCTGCCGGCCGTCGCCTATGCGATTTCGACGGAAAGCGACATTTCGAACCTGGAGCTGGCCCTCGGGTTCTTCTGCACGGCGCTGTTCGTGCTCTTCATGGTTTGCCACGGAGAACTGGCGAGAAGGCGGCCGGCGCCCGCCTATCTGACTTCGTTCTATCTGATGGTTTCCGCGGGCGGCGCCGCCGGAGGCTTGCTGATCGGCTTCGCGGCGCCCTATTTCCTGAATGGCCTCTATGACCTTCCCATAGTTGTCTCGCTGACAGGTTTCATGCTGGTTTACCTGCTGTGGCTGGAGCGCGGCCGGGCAGGCAGCAAGGCCATCGGCGAAGCGTCGTTCCTCAGCGGGCGTCCGGACAAAGCGGTCGTTACCGTCTTGACCGTGGCGCTCGCCGGCTACATCGCGGTGCGGCTTGCGGCGGCGAAATTCGGTTACCCCCAATTCCTCAAAGCGCCTTTTCTGAATGCGCCTTACGACTCTCCAGTGCTTCTCGGCATTGCGGGCTTGATCGCCGCCTATATTTTCCGGCGCGGGCGAGGCGCGCTGGACGGCAGAACCGCGGACGACAAATCTCTGGGCACAGGGATGAACGACAGCTTCGTGACGTTTGTCATTGCCGCCGGTCTGGCCATAGGAATCGCCGGATTTCTGGCGCGCGACACCTGGAACAATGTCAAAGACTCACGATTGCTGGCGCGCAATTTCTACGGGGCGCTGCGGGTTTACGACGGGGAGAGCAGCGGATCGATGGGCCCGGTTCGTACGCTGAGGCACGGCACGATCGACCACGGCGAGCAGTTTCTGCTGCCTCAGAATCAGCGCTTCGCCACCACCTACTACTCCGTTGGTTCGGGAATCGGCCGGGCCATTCAGAAGCTGCAGGAAAGCGGCCCCATCAATGTCGGAGTCATAGGGTTGGGCGCGGGGACGATCGCGACGTACGCGCGGCCGGTCGACCATTACACCTTTTACGACATCAATCCGCTCGTGCTGCATATCGCCCGCACGGAGTTCCGCTTTCTGCGCCAATGCATGGCTCCGAACGAGGTCGTGCTGGGCGATGCGCGGTTGTCGCTGGAACGCGAACAGTCGAAGCAATTCGACGTGCTGGCGGTGGATGCTTTTTCGGGAGACGCGATTCCGGTGCATTTGCTGACGAGGCAGGCATACAAGCTTTACTGGCGTCATCTGAAGCCGGATGGCGTACTCGCAATGCATGTGTCGAACAAGTATCTGAACCTCGGCCCGGTAGTCGCATTGTCGGCCGCCGAAGACGGCAAGCAGGCCCTGATGATCAGCAACGAGGCCGAAGACGACAAGGAAATCGCGGCCTCGGATTGGGTGCTCGTCAGTTCCCGCCCCGGATTCTTCGAGCAGCCCGAGATCAAGGATGCCGGAGAGCAGATCGAACCGATCCGCGGGCTGCGGACATGGACCGACGATTACAGCAATTTGTACAAAATCCTGCGGTAGCCCGAGTTTTCCAAAATCCACAAAACCAAGTGGCATTGTACGCACGAGTGCGCGCGCCACCTGAATGAAATCCACGTCATATTTTGACGCGATTTCCTGGATAGGGCTTGACACCGTTGTGCAGAAGGTATATTTTTTATCGAGCTGCACGGGGAAAAGGGTCTTATTCGAAGCACGTTTGTGTGCACCATTTCGAGTCGAGGCGGGTCTGCAATGCCTAACAGGGGCGCGAACGAAGGATGCGAACGGCGGGCAGGCTCCCGCCAAGCCCATAAACCCACAGGCTCGTCCGCAAGATGTTCTGTCGAAATCCAGTCGAGGAGAAGTATAACGATGCGTTCGGTATTGCGTTTAGCGTTAATGCTGTTAACTGCCGTGGCCGTGTTCGCTCAGTCCGATCGCGGCACGATTACCGGTACTGTTTCGGATCCGACGGGCGCGGTGATCGCGGGCGCGGCTGTTGAAGCCAGAAACATCGCTACAGACGCGGTTTACACAGCCGCCAGTTCGGCGACGGGTAATTACACCATCGCTCAATTGCCGGTCGGGAACTACGAACTGTCCGTCACGTCGGCGGGTTTCAAGAAGTTCGTCCGCGCGGGTTTGGTGGTGGAGGTCGCCGGCACGGATCGCATCGACGCGAAGCTGGAAGTCGGAGCGGCGACCGAGAGCGTCACGATCAACGCCGAGGTCGATTTGCTCAAGACCGAGGGCGGAGAGATCAGCCATAACATTGCTACCAGCACACTGGACGACCTTCCCATCCTTACGATGACCGGCGGAGCCGCCGCCATCGGATCGGCAAACAGCCTGGGCAACATCCGGAATCCGCTGTCGGCAGTCGCCCTGTTGCCGGGCGCGCGCATCACGACGGACACGATCTTACGCATCAACGGGATGCCTTCCAACTCGCAATCCATCAACGTGGAAGGCCAGGACTCCACCAACGGGTTCTTCAAGCAGCAGAACCAGATCAACCAGGCGGGCGTGGAAGCGATCCAGGAGGTGGCCATCCAGACCAGCAACTTCGCCGCCGAATATGGCTCGGCCGGCGGCGGTTACTTCAACTACACCATTAAATCCGGTACCAATAGCCTGCACGGGAGCCTTTACGACTATTTCGTCAACGAAGCGCTGAATGCCGGAGCCCCCTTCACCGACGCCGGCAGCATCAACCCCAACAAAGAAGGGCAGCACGTCCGGAACCCGCTCCGGCAGAACGATTATGGCTTTACGTTGGGCGGACCCGTCAGGATTCCGAAAGTCTACAACGGCCACGACAAGACGTTTTTCTTCTTTAACTTCGAGCAGTTCCGCCAAAGCTCATTTACCAGTAATTCCGTCGGAATCGTGCCCACCGCGGCCCAACGCGGCGGGAATTTCAGCGCGGCGCTTTCCACCACCTGCAACAAGGATCCCAACGGCGACAACGTTTGCCTCAACGAGATCTTCAATCCGGCGAGCCAGACGACTGTGAATGGGATACAGGAACGCACGCCTTTCCCCAACAACACGATTCCCGTGAGCATGATGGATCCCGTGGCGTTGGCCATTCAGAACATGATTCCGCTGTCGAACGCGCCCGGCCTCACCAACTACGCGGCGCCGGGGTACTCGAATTACCGGCACACTACCATTCCTTCCTTCAAGATCGATCACAACCTGAGCGACAAGATGAAATTGTCGGGCTACTATTCGGCGACGGAGACCAACTCGCCTCAGACCAACGGATTCCCGCAACCGTATACCGCCCTGCAGCCGCAGGCGGCTTTGGCGCAGACCATCCGCATCAACTTCGACTACACGCTTACACCCACTCTGCTGCTGCACATTGGCGCGGGTTATCTGGAGACGTCTAATCCTCAGACCGCCCCGGCCTTTAACCAGTCGACGCTGTTTAACGCGGCGAACGGCGGCGGCATTCCGTTCACAGCCTCGAACTACTTCCCCTACATGGCGGGCATGTTCAGCGCGAATGGTGGTGGGTGGAACGGCGGCGGACCGTTCCCCACGGTCGCCAATACCGGTGTGGCGTTCACGCTCACGCCGATACAACACGACTACAAGCCCACTTTTAACTCCAACTTAATCTGGGTCAGGGGCAACCATACCTACAAACTGGGGGCAACGGCGCTGTTTGAGGGCATACAAAGCGTTAACGACAGCCGCGCGGACGGACAATTCGCCTTCGCCGCGCAACAGACCGCCGATCCCTCGCAGAACGGCTTGGCTTTCGCCAATACCGCGAGCAGCGGATTCGGGTATGCCAGTTTTCTGCTGGGCGCCACCAGCAGCGTGTCGACAGCCGCGCCGGCGGACGTGCGGCTCGGCACCCACGCCTTTGCGTTGTACATCCAGGACAGCTGGAAGGTTACGCGCAAGCTGACCTTCGACTACGGTCTTCGTTGGGATTACGCCATCCTCTGGAAAGAACAATATGGCCGCATGCAGAATGCCGACTTCGTCGATCCCAATCCCGTGATCGGCGGCAGAATCGGCACGGTGGAATACCAGGCCACCTGCAAATGCAACTATGCCAATGCCTACCCGTATGCCATCGGGCCGCACTTGGGAGTCGCCTACCAGATCACGCCGAAGACAGTATTCCGCGCGGGAGGCGCCGTATCCTATGCGGCGGTCTCGGATCAGGCGGGGCTGAACAGCAGCGCGGGTGACTTCTACACGATCCCCGCGGCGGCATATGGCGCCTCCGCAGGACAATTGATGTATGGGGACCCCCTGGGACCCGGTAACCACTCTGGGAATCCGGTGGTTCACTGGCCGAATTTCACGCCCTCGTTCCCGGTTGCCGCGGCGCCCGGCGTCATCCCTCCCGCCTCGCCGTTCGTCTCCATCGCGCCGAACTCGGGGCGGCTGCCGCGCACTTTCCAGTGGAGCATCGGCTTTGAGCGGGAACTCACGAAGGACTCGGTGGTGGATGTCGCCTATGTGGGAAATCGGGGCGCATGGTGGGCATCGCCTTTATTGGCGGGTATGAATTATAACGCACTGACGCCGCAGGGCTTGCTGGCCGAAAGACAGTACGGGAACACAACTGGGATCGACATCACGAATCCGGCGCAGACCCAGCTGCTGAACACGCAGATTAATTCCCCCGCCGTCCTCGCCCTTTTCCCGCAATTGGCCAACCCGAACGTCGTCTACCCCGGATTCCCGGCTACCCAAACCCTGGGTCAGGCGCTGCGGCCCTATCCGCAGTGGAACGGCATCCCGCCTTTCCTCGGGCCTCCGGATGGAAATACCTGGTACGACTCGCTGCAGATCAAGGGGACCCAGCGCTACGCGCACGGAATGAGCGCGCAGGTGGCCTACACCTGGCAAAAGGAGCTCACCAACGGCACTAACTCCAACACATCGTATGTCACGCCCTCCCCGCCACTGATCAACGACGTGTTCAACAAAGCGCTGGATAAGCAGATCTCCGGGTTCAGCATTCCGCAGGAGCTGATTATTTCGTTCAACTACATAACGCCTCGCATACACGGCGATGGTACAGGGATGAAGGCTCTCTCGTGGATCGCCCGCGATTGGACCGTGGGTGGAGTTCTCCGCTATCAAAGCGGCGCGTTGATTCAGACACCGCCCTCGGCCAACAACCTGCTTGCGAATCTGCAGCGCGGCCCGGCGAACAACCCCGCCCTCTGGGGTGGCGGCTATACGTTTATGGACCGAGTGCCGGGCCAGCCTCTGTTTCTGGTGAATCCGAACTCCAAGTTCGATCCCACCACAACGGAGGTGCTGAATCCGGCGGCGTGGACGGAGGCCCCCTACGGAACGTTCGGAGCATCCGCGCCTTACTTCAACGACTTCCGCTGGCAGCGGCAGCCGGCCGAGAGCCTGGCGTTTGGACGGACCTTCTCGGTTAAAGAGAAGTACAAGATCCAGATCCGGGCGGAGTTCCAGAACATCTTCAACCGCGTGTTCTATTCCATGCCGTCCGACGGTTCGGCTTTCGGGGCAGCGCCGGTGTTCACCACTTCGCCCACCGTCCGCGGCAACACCCTGAGCGGGACCTCGGGCCTGTTGTCCTCCGGCTTTGGGTTCGTTCCCTGGCTGAACGGTACCGGGGCTCAGCCGCGAAGCGGCCAGATCGTGGCGCGGTTTACGTTCTGATTACGGCGGGACAGGCTCTCGGGGTCTGTCCCGTTTTGTGTGCACAAACGCGGAGTGCCCGAACAGCGCCGGTTGCCAACCGGCGCGCAGGATGCCATCCTGCCCCACAAAGGCGGTTCAAGCACTGATTCCGCGTGCCGGCGATGGCACGCCGAGCCGCTCATATTCCGCATTGAATGCGCAGCCGAACAGCGCGATCGCGGCCAGCAGGTACATCCAGATCAGCAATGCGATGCTGGTACCGACGCTTCCATAGAGCACGTTGTAGTTGGTGATGTTGCGGACGTACCATCCGAAGCCCACCGTGGCCAGCAACCAGAGTACGGTCGCCAGGATTGCGCCGGGCCAGACGCGGCTCCAGCGCTGTTTCCGATAGGGTCCGTAAAAGTACAGGATCGCCGTCACGCTGGCGGTTGCGGCAAACGCGACCAGGTATCGAAGCAGGCGCCACAGCAATTCCCACCCGCCGGCGAACGGGTTCAGATCCGGGTCGACCCTGATCAATTTCAGGACGGAGCCTTCCACGGCGCCGCCGAAGAGAATCAGCGAGGTCGCTCCGAGCAGTGGGACCAGCGACAGGATCGCCAGCATCATTCCGACAGCGGAGTGCGCCAGAATGGAACGATTGCGGGGCACACGGTAAGCCGCATTGAAACCATCGATCAGACTCCTGATAACGCTCGAAGCCGCCCAAAGCGAGAGAACGACCGCGACGACCAGAAGTGCAACGGGACGCTGCCCGCGGAAGTGGAACTGCTGCATGACCACCTCTTCAGTACCCGGCGGCAGCACCTGGGAAAGAAACGACTCAACGTTTCTTTGCACGAAATCCGCGCGCGTCTGCACGAGGACGGTGGCAGCCGTGGTGAGGATGGGAAAGAAAGAAAGCAACGCGGAATACGCGGCGCCCTTCGCAATCGTGAAAAGGCCGTCGTCAAACGACGCGAAAAGCGCGCGCCTCAGCAGGTATAGGAGTTGGCGCACTGTTCACAATGGTGTCACAGATGTCGCATATCAGACCGGACGAGGGGGAGATCTCCTGCGCCAGGCCTTAAAAGCTTCCATGAACATGGGCAGCAACGACAAAAATACAACACCCAAGACGGCCTTCTCGAAGTTCCGGCGGACAATCGGGACCTGGCCCAACTTGTAACCAACGGTCATCATGAAGGCGATCCAAAGCGTTCCTCCGAACAGGCTGAAGAAGAGAAATCGCGGATACGGCATCTCCGCGACCCCTGAAACGAATGGAGTACATGTCCGGATTATGGGGATAAACCTGGCGTACACAATCGCCCGCGCACCGTACTTCTCATAAAACTTCTTGGTGCGTTTCAGATGGTCCGGATGGAAAAAGCGCGACTTCGGGCGTCTGAATATACGGGGGCCGGAGTGTTTGCCGAGGAAATACCCGACGTTGTCGCCGACGATCGCGGCGCACATCAGGAGCCCGGCCAACAAATAAAGGTTGACCCCGGCCGCTCCGCTCGCAAAACCGACTGAAAAGAGAAGCGAGTCGCCGGGCAGAAAAAAGCCGACCAGCAGACCGGTTTCGGCAAATATGATTCCGAAAAGACCGGCAATGCCGAGGGGGCTGCTGAGCAAAGCACGCGCCAGTTCGAGAAGCCGCTCGGCGTTATACAGCGCCTTCAGGAAGTCCACAATGGCGTGCATCGGGCCGGTCTCAATAACCTTCCGTCAGCTGCGCGTACTGTAACTCTGTACCAAACGAGCGATCGCGTCCTGATGGATCTTGAGCTTGCCCTGCGCCTCGAGACGCTTCTTCAGACCGTCTTCAAACATCGCCGCCCGATCTTTGGTTTTCTGCTGCTTTAGCTGCTCCCGGATACCGGCGGACTGCGCGGGCAACTCGGACAGATCAGCCGGTATTTGGGCGTCGATCTTTGCAACGACGCGTCCACCGGGAACGGAAACCGGACCGATCAGCGTACCGACCGGCTTCGTGAATGCGTCCGGCAGCGAACTGGCGGAGCCGACACCTTCAATTGCCCCGTTGCGATTGACGTCTTCGGAAGTCTTCAATTCAATGCCCATCTCTTTGGCTGCTTTGCCGAGATCGCCGCCCATGGCTTGCGCTTTGGCCATGAGTTCGGCGGCTTTGCGGTTAAGGATTTCCTGCACCTTGTCCTGGCTGGCCTTGTTGCGAACGTCGGCTTTCGCCTCCTCCAGCGAGGCTTGGTGCGCGGGTTGATAGTCCGTTACCGAAGCTACTGCAACTTTGTTTCCGGGGAGAACGATCGGCCCAGCAGCCATCTCGCCTTTGCGCAGCGGTGCGATCGCATCGCCGATTTCTTTTGAAACGCCAAGGCCGGGTATGGGATCGCCGGCTTGAAAATTGTCCACGCGGATTACCGTTGTTCCCAACGCTTCCGCGGCCTTTTCGGGGTGAAGCGGATCCTTATGCAGTTCAGCCACCGCCTGATCGGCCAACTTTTCCATGCCTTTCGCCCCTGCCTGATTCATATACTCCGCGAACAGTGGTCCCCTTACCGATTCGAAAGGTTGCAGATGGGCTTGCTCATGTATTTCCACGCGGATAATGTGATAGCCGTACGTGGTTTTTACCAGGCCGCTGGTTTGGCCGGGCGGCAAAGAAAACGCCGCCTTCTCGAATTCGGGAACAGTCTGGCCTTTCACGATCCACCCGAGTTCGCCGCCCTGGGCCGCCGAACCGGTGTCCTGCGAGTTTTCCTTCGCAAGTTTGGCGAAATCGCCGCCAGCCTGAATCTGCTTCAAGATGCCCTCTGCCTTTGCCTTCATCGCTGCGTCGTTCGAGGCGTCCGACTTGATCAGAATATGCCGCGCCTGCACTCGCTCCGGCGTCCGGTACTTATCCAGTTCCGCCGTATATTCCCTCCTCAGGTCGACTTCCGTCGGATTTTCATGGCCGATTTTGCTCCCATCCAGCACAATGACGGCCAGGCTGCGCTTCTCAGGGGTCTGGAAAGAAGCTTTGTGTGCGTCATAGTAAGCCTTGATCTCGGCGTCGGTGGGCTCCGCTTCCGACTGATATTTGGCCGGCGACAGAAGCGCGTAATCGACTCTGACCTTATCGTTCTTGCGATGGAAATCGTCCGCAATTTCGCGCGGCGAGACCACCACCCCTTCGCTGACAATCTGCCGGAGACGGTTGATTACGAGCTGCCGGGAGGTATCGTCTTTCAGGTCGGCCATCGTGACGCCCTCCTGCTGCAGCACAGCGTTGAGGGTGGCTGCGTCCACCTTGCCGCCTTTCACGATTTCCGCGGGCAGGCTGTCGAGAATTGCATTCTCGGTCTCGTCGGATGACACGCGCATTCCGAGACGATTGGCTTCGTAAGCCATAGCGCGGTCGGTAATCATCTGCTGCACAATCTGCGGAACGTAGATGGCAAGCAGCTCCGACGGCAGCTGACGGCTTCGGGTCATGTTCTGAATCACCCGCGACACCTGTTGCGACGTCAGCTCATCTTTCCCGATGGAAGCCACCACCGTCCTGTCGGCGGTGTTACCCGTGTCCGTTCCCGTAGTGGGGATCAGGTACGTGACCATCGAGAGGCCGACCAGACCGAGAAGGACGCTCAAAGTGATGCGCACAGCCTTATCGCGGC
>Ga0181521_10001154_pt1 | contig 32739 bp, 29 predicted proteins | sample PEATcosm2014_Bin_32_FD_119764 | JGI IMG/M metagenome (GOLD analysis project Ga0181521, IMG submission 119764) | Peatland microbial communities from MTU Mesocosm Facility, Houghton, MI, USA - PEATcosm2014_Bin02_60_metaG | ecosystem: Environmental > Terrestrial > Soil > Wetlands > Peat | place...
AAAACAGGTCCATGAGAGAAGGCAATCAAAGTGACAAAATCGACGCTCGCCGGTTGGCCGAATTGTTGCGCCGGTGCAAAAAACAGCTACATTGCGACCTTGGTAGAACGCCATTCGCGCTTTGCCATGCTGATCAAGGTGCCGAGCAAAGACACGGAAGTTGTCGTTGCCGCATTGAGTCAGCATGTTCGCAAACTCCCCGCTACCCTGCGACGCTCGCTGACGTGGGATCGAGGGCTGGAGATGGCCAAGCACAAGACCTTTACAGTGGCCACGGATGTGAAAGTCTATTTCTGTGATCCGCAAAGTCCATGGCAGCGCGGCACAAACGAAAACACGAATGGGCTATTACGACAATACTTCCCTAGGAGAACTGACCTGTCCAGCTATGCGCAAGCGGATCTGGACAAGGTGGCGCCCCGGTTAAATCAGCGCCCAAGAAAGACTTTAGGATTTCAAACTCCTGCGAGTAGACTTCAAGCGAGTGTTGCATCGACCGGTTGAGCTGACAGCGTTAATCGGGCGTTTGCATCGACCGCTCGTTTCTGGTGTAGAATCTCGCACTGTATGCTGCGCTTTCCGGGAGAGGAAGACACGGAATCTGGGGCCTGTGGAGAAACGAATGAGTAGGGTGCTGAATTACAGCCTCATCGCCGTCGCCGCTATGCTGATGGCGACCTCAGCATCCGCTCATCACTCGCACGCGATGTTCGACACGGCCAAGCAAGTGACGCTGGTCGGCACTGTGAAGGAATTCGAATGGAACAATCCGCATTGCTGGATTCAGTTGCTCGTGCCGGATCCGAATGACGCGAAGGCCGCTCCCGTCGAATGGGGTGTTCAGATGGGCGCCCCAATCCAGCTGATTCGTCACGGCTGGAAGTCCAGCAGTCTGAAGCCCGGAGACAAGATCACGGTGGTCGTCAGTCCATTGCGCGATGGCCGACCCGGGGGTGAGATCGTTTCCGCAGTAGGCCCGGACGGCAAGCCGATCGGTGCGGTGCCGGAAACAAGCAGCAAATAGGTGAGACTGCGGGAGGGGATCGACCATGGTTCGCCGGGCGATTGTAGTGGCGGCGGCACTGCTGTTGGCAGGCTGTGTCTACTTCGCTCGAGCGCAATCATCTTCGAAAGCGCGCATCAAGGCTTTCGCCAAGCTGCCGGATTGGTCGGGACTTTGGGAACTCGATATCTGGATTGATGAACTGGACGGGCAGCAAATGGGTCCCGAGGGAATGCGCAGGGCGAAAGTTTATGCCGCCGCCATGGAAGCGACCTTCACTCCTGCATGGCAGTCAAAGCTCGACCAGCTAAAAAAGGTGGCAGACGCTGACAGAACTATCGACGCTGACAATCCGCCCGCATACGAAGAATTCGGACGATTCGGCGGATGCGGCTGGACGCCTGGGTTTCCGGCCACGATGCTGCCCGGGACATACGAGTGGCGGGTGACCCCTGAAGAAACCACTCTCATCAGCCTTCTTGGTTCGGTGCGGCACATCTATACCGATGGACGTCCGCATCCGCCAAAGGATGAGTTATGGCCGATGAGTCAGGGCGATTCAATCGGACACTGGGAGGGCGACACATTGGTGGTCGACACTGTTTCGATAAGGTCGCCGGCATATCTTCCAGGACTGGCGAGAGGAACGGGAGTTCCTTTCGTGCCGATGAGCAACGAACTTCATACCGTCGAGCGGATTCGCATGGTGAACCACGATCGGATGCAGATCCAGTTCATGCTGGAGGATCCGATCGCGCTGGCCAAGCCAATCAACGTGACCGTCACTTGGAACCGCGTCAAAGATATCAACCGCATGGAACAAAACGCCGACGATTGCGACGACCCGGCGACCGACCGGAATCCGATTATCAATGGCAGATACACAACCGTCGTAAAGCCAGCTCCCACGACGCCAACTGAGCCAACTGGCCGCTAGCCGCAGCGCGCGGTGCGGACCACCGGAAATCAGCTTCACCGGAAATAACCCTGCTTGGACGATAAGTCGTGCCAGCTCAACCGGTCGATGCAACACCATCTAATCAGTTCATCCGACGATACTTCCTGTAGGGAACCGATCTATAAGGCTGTACTCAATCAGAACCTAAGCAGGGCAGTGTTCCGTTGACATCAACGCCCTTGAACGAATTTAGCTTCGTAGACTCCTGGCACGTGGACTTTGAGCTGGTGTTGCGTCGACCCATTGAGACCGCCCGGATTAGCGGACAAATGGCGATCACTGGTCAGAAACGGGCTTGTGGGAAGCGACGGATTAGGTTCCTGGCGGATAGTCGGCCACTCGGAAACTATGCCGCGACCAGGGGGCTCCTCCCGCGACCATTTGGCCGTATAGCCGATTTACCGGAATCTGAATTCCCGTCGTTCTTTACACCAACAACCCCTTGCACTCGGACACTCGTTTCCCTACGATGGTTGATGTGAATTGTCGTTTGAAAAAATGACGTCCCGGGGGGCGGCGCACAACACCCCGGGCAGCGAGGAGGAAGATTGAACGCGACAGCCTGCCGGGGCGCAAGATGGCCCCGTGAAGGTGGTTTTAGCCCTCTGCTTCCAGCCTCCCGCCTTGAAAATCTAATCGTCACACTATGTCGATCAAAAAGCGGCGCAAATGACTGAAAACAAAGAGCGGCGGTCCAATTTAATCGTCACAAAACTTGAGGGGTTTGGTTTGTGCCTCTGGCGAGCCGGAATCGCGACCTTGCTGCTCGCGATCGTGTGCGTCGCGACGGTCCACACTCGATCAGTAAGCGCCGCAGCGCCCTCGGCCGGGCCGGTGGCGCGGCTTCAGGAAAGCTACATCGAAACCACGCAGGACAAGGGCTACCGCTTCAGCCACGGCGGCTGGACATACGTCCACCTCGAAGGCTCGCCGCACGATATCGGCTACCAGCACGGCTACCTGCTCGCGACGGAAATCACGGACGCCTTCGCCGTCATCCGCTTGGAAGCGACGCACAACACCGGGCGCGACTGGGACTTCTTCCGCCGCGCGGCGCACCAAATGCTCTGGCCGAAGATCGATCCCGAGTATCAGGCCGAGCTGCAAGGGATCGTCGACGGCCTCCAGGCCCAGAAAGTGAAACTCGATCTGGACGACGTCGTGGCGCTCAACGCGTTCTCGGAGCTGCCCGATTACTACGTGCCGTGGCTCGACGCGCAAACTCGCGCCGACAACTCAACGAATCGCGAAGCATTCGAGCATTGCAGCGCGTTCGTGGCCACCGGTAGCTGGACGAAGGATCACCAGATCGTGATGGGCCACAACAACTGGACGACCTACATGGAGGGCGCGCGCTGGAACATCATCTTCGACATCATCCCGCAGCAGGGTTATCGCATCCTGATGGACGGCATTCCAGGCGTGATCGCGAGCGACGACGATTTCGGCGTCAACGCGGCAGGGCTGATGGTTACGGAGACGACCATCGCGAATTTCAAAGGTTGGGACCCCAACGGCAAAGCGGAGTTCGTGCGCGCCCGCAAGGCCATGCAGTATGCGGACTCGATCGACAGCTACGCGAAAATCATGCTCGATGGAAACAACGGCGGCTATGCGAACGACTGGCTGATCGGCGACCGCAAAACCGGCGAGATCGCGCGTCTGGAGCTCGGCCTGAAGCACACGAAACTCTGGCGCACCAAGGACGGCTACTTCTCCGGCGCGAATTTTCCGAGCGATCCTGACGTGACCAAGGATGAGACGACGTACGACCCCGTCAATCCGGCCAGTTCGATGAACGCGCGCCGCCTTCGCTGGGAGCAGCTTCTGAACGGCAACAAAGGCAAGATCGACACCACTCTTGCCGAGGTTTTCCTTTCCGACCACTACGATACGTTCACGAAAAAGACGGGCGCGAATCGCCGCACGCTCTGCGGCCACGGCGACATGCAGCCGGACACGCTGCCCGGCTCAACCTCCGCGCCTTTCACGCCGAGCGGCGCCGTGCAGGGCAAGGTCATCGACAGCAATATGGCGCAGCGGATGGATTTCATCGCGCGCATCGGTCATCCCTGCGGGATCAACTTCGACGCAGCGAAGTTTCTCAACGACCATCCGGAATTTTCGTGGGAATCGCCGGTGCTGCGCGATATGAATGCCGGTCCGTGGACCGAGTTCCATACCGGCGAACACGCCGCCCAGCCCGCACAATAATACGAGGCCAGTGATTTGCGTTGCTGCGTCAGCTCTTCTCGACGCGCAGGTTGTTCGTCACCGAGAAGACGCCCGGAGGCAGCCGGCGAAGAGATGGTGACGAATTCTCCGGCGCGATATTTCTCGTATTTACAGGCCGTTGCGGTGATTCGGGGCGGCGAGCCGATGCCTCCGGCGGAGGCTGTCGGATTGGTCGCAGGGGGCGTCGGCAGCCTAGAATCGGTCCGGGAAAGGTGTTACAAGGAAAAGGCTTGCCAGGATTGGCTTCCGTGCCAGACAACTGCTCCGCAAAAGGATGCAAGGCTCCCGTACCCGCCGGACTCGCCGCGGAGAGCATGTGCGTTCTACACTTCACTCTTTTTATCGAGCAGGAATGCGCCGAGATGCGCCGCGAGACGGCACTCGGCAAAGCGAACCACGACCGGCAGGTGGAATTCATTCAGAAGATTGCCGGGCGCGGCGAAGCGCTCGTCCATGTGGCGACCAGCGGGTTTCCGATGACGGACGAAATCAAGGCGCGCGTCCTGAGCACGCTCCTCACGCTGATGAACTGCCGCGAAAACATCGACCGGGCCGCCATGCGGCAATCGGCTCTCCGCCGGTTCGCCGGCTAGCAGGGAACTACTTCACATTTCAGAGTTCTTGTGTTGAACGCGTTCACGCGCCGATGTAGCGGGCGTAGAGAGAGCGCGCGACGGCGGGATCCTTCGTGCCCTTGATGATGGCGCGGCCGTCGGCGAAAACGGTCATCTCGTACGGAGGCACGCGGAAGCGCAGGAGGAAATCGTTGTTGCGGACTTCGGCTGCGGCGGCAGCGGCGAGGCGCCGGCCGAGTTCGCCAAGATCGAGCCGACGGTGGCGCTCGTGGATCTGCACTGAATCGCGCCCGCAGAGCGTGATGTGCGGCTGCGCTTCGCCCGCAAGGAAAACAAATTCGCGGCGCGCGCAGGCACGACAATTCGGATTACGGGCCACGCGGATGGATTGGAATTTTCCCGTCCACACGTCGCAGGAAACGAGGCGTCCGTTCAGGGCCTCCGGCTTGCCAGCCAGCAGCTTGATCGCTTCGGCTGCTTCGATCGAAGCAATGACGCTGACGGCGGCGTTGAGCACGCCCGCTGTGTCGCACGTAGCCTCGACGGACGGAGCATCAGCGGAGCCGCCGATCGCGGCGGATGTCTCGCCGGACTCGAGCAGGCAGGCGAGGCAGGCGGACTCGCCGGGACGAATGGTCATCGTCACGCCGTAGCTTCCGACGGCCGCCGCGTAGATCCACGGGATTCCGAGCAAGATCGCAGCGTCGTTCACGAGCAGGCGCGTTTCGAAATTGTCGGTTCCGTCGAGAATAAGAGGGAATCCCGCAAGAAGTTCGGCGGCATTCTTCGGCGTGACGTCGGCGACGACGCCTTCGACCTGCACGTCGGAATTGATGGCGCGGAGGCGGCGCTCGGCCGCGACGGCCTTGGGCAGGGCGTCACGCGCATCGGCTTCCTCGAAAAGGGTCTGTCGTTGTAAATTAGAAAGCTCGACGAAATCGCGGTCGATAATCCGTAGCCGCCCCACCCCAGCGCGGACCAGGAGGTTGGCAACCACGGTCCCGAGAGCGCCGCAGCCCACGACCACGGCACTCTCGCCGAGGAGATTTTCCTGGCCTGTTTCGCCGATGCCTCGAAAGAGGATCTGGCGCGAATATTTTTCGTATTGCCCCGGTTTCATGCAATGTTTCCCAGGCTCATGATAGCGCCTTTTCGCGCCGGACAGGCAACGCGGCTGTGCTAACCTTCCTTCTCATCCTGGAGCGAATGCGCACCCCGCGACCATCACCGCTCTCGACAACCGGCCCCTCCCCTTTCATTTCCCGCCTCCTCGCAGGGTGGCTCGCATTTTTCGCCCTTTCGGCTTCGGCGGTTCGCGCTCAGCAGGTTGCGATCGAAGGCAAGCCGGTAGCCGAGGTTCGCGTGGTGGACGAATCGTGTAACGCGGTTTCGGAAAAAGTTCCGTCCCTTCCACTCGAAGCAGGGAAGCCGTTTGATTTTGCCGCCGAGCGCGAAAGCGTGCGGCAGCTATACCGCATGGGCGACTACTCCAACATTCGTACCACGGCCACGCCGGGCGCGGCGGGGTTGCGCGTGGACTTTGTCGTCCAGCGGAACTTCTACAACAACGTGATCCGGATCGAAGGGCTGAAGCCACCCCCTTCCGACCCTTCGGCGCTGGCGGCACTGCGGTTGAATCTAGGCGAACCGTTTCGTGAGAGTTCTTTGCGCGAAGCCGTCGAGCGGCTACAGAGCGCGCTCCACGAGGATGGGCTTTACACGGCGAAAATCACATGGGCGCTCAACCCGCACCAGGACACACGGCAGATGGACGTGACCTTCACGGTCGATCCGGGTCCGCGCGCCCGCGTGGACGGGATCACGATCGAGAATCACACCCCCTACTCCGATCAGCAGCTCCTGCGCCGCGCGAAGCTTTCCCAGAAGAACGAGGTGACGTCCGGGCGGCTTTCGAGCGCTTCGGAAAGGCTGAGAAAATTCCTGGTGAACCAGGGCTATTTGGGAGCCGGTGTGGTGATCGAGCGCGGGACTTACGATCCCCAGGGGAATCGTCTGCCGCTGAAATTTTCTGCCACCGCAGGGCCGCGCGTGCACATCGAGATCAGCGGCGCGCGCATGGGCGGAAGCGAGAAAAAGAAGCTGCTGCCGATGTACGCCGAGGGAGCCGTCGACGAAGACCTGCTGCAAGAAGGACGGCGGAACATCCGCGATTACCTCCAGAGGCAGGGCTATTTCGATGTGGACGTCCAGGTGCGGTCGTATCAGAACGACAAGGGCGAGCAGGTGATCAGTTATGACATCGCGCGCGGAGATAAGTTCCGTCTGGCGGGGGTCGCCTTTGACGGCAACAAGTATTTTGAAACCGGACTGCTTTCGCGCCGATTGCAACTCCAGCCCGCTTCGTTCGCCTCGAACGGCCGGTTCAGCCAGCAGTTTCTGCGCGCGGACACGGATTCGATCCGCGCCGTCTATCTTTCGAACGGTTTTCGCGACGTTCAGATTTCCTCGACGGTGGACGATCGCTATAACGACAAGAAAAACAACCTGTTCGTCTCATTCCACATCGTCGAAGGAGCGCAGACGCTCGTCTCGAACCTGCAAATCGAGGGCAATCACACGGTCGGCACGGATATGCTGCTCAACGTCACGGGGTCGACTCCGGGACAGCCCTATTCGGAATCGAGCGTAACGAGCGACCGGAACAACATCCTCGCGTTGTACTACAACGAAGGTTTTCCCGCAGCGGAGTTTCACGAGGAAATCCTGCCGGGAGATACTCTCACCCAGATGCGCCTCGTCTACCACATCATCGAAGGGCCGCGGATCGATGTGGCCAAGGTCCTGCTTACCGGCTATCAGTTCACGCGTCCGGGAATCATCGCGCGGCAGGTGGACGTCAAGGCGGGCGGGCCGATGCGCGAGGCGGACGTGGCGACAACGCAGCGGCAACTCTACAACCTCGGCGTATTCGACCGCGTGCAGATCGCTCCGCAAAATCCGGCAGGCACCGATCCGGACAAGTCCGTGGTGGTCGAGACCCTGGAAGGGCATCGGTACACGCTCGGCTACGGTTTCGGATTCGAAGTACAGCGGATCAGCAGCACGTCGAATCCCAGCGGGACCGCGCTCGCGGAAAGCCCGCGCGGCATCTTCGAGATTGCGCGCGCCAACATGTTCGGCAGGGCGCAGACGCTTTCGTTCCGGGCGCGGGCCAGCACGCTCGAATACCGCACGGCGCTGAGCTACACGGCGGACAGCTTTCTCGCGAAGCGGAGTCTGAGCCTCCAGTTCATAGGGTTTGCGGAGAAGACGCAGGACATCAACACGTTTACGTCGACGCGCTTTGAAGGTGGCTTGCAACTCGTTCAAAAGCTTTCGCCCTCGAGCTCGTTGCTTTACCGATACTTCTATCGCCGGGTGAAGGCCTCCAATCTGGCCAAGACGATCAACCTGGAGCAGGTCCCCCTCCTGAGCCAACCGACACTCGTCTCCGGACTTGGCCTCACGTACGCGCGGGACCGGCGCGACGACCCGGGTGATGCGACGCGCGGGAACTTCAACACCGCCGACGTGAGCTACGCCTCGACGACGCTCGGCTCGGGCGCCAGCTTCTTCCGCGGATTCTTTCAGAATTCGTCGTTTTATTCCCTCGGGCGGTCGTTTGTGATCGCGCGGTCGGTCCGCTTTGGCGTTGAGGTACCGACGGGGAACACGGTCGAAGGCAACGTGCCGTTCAATCCCGCGGAGTGCAGCACGACGTCGCCTCCTCCCATCGAGCAGGTCATTCCATTGCCGGAGCGGTTATACGCGGGAGGGGGGACTTCATTGCGAGGTTTTGGTCTGAACCAGGCAGGCCCGCGCGATCCCTGCACGGGGTTTCCCGTTGGCGGCTTGGGCTTGCTGATCTTCAATCAGGAGCTCCATTTTCCGATGAAGCTGCCGTGGGTTGGAAACCGGCTGGGCGGGACGCTGTTTTACGACGGGGGCAACGTCTATACCGACGTGAACCACATCTCGCTCGCCTGGAAGGCGCCGTCGCTCACCAATCTCAACTACTTTTCGCACACGGTGGGCTTCGGGTTGCGTTATCCCACGCCGGTCGGGCCGGTGCGAGTAGACTTTGGGTATCAGCTTAACCCGGCGTCCTATCAGGGAACGAACCAGACGACGCAACAATTGCAAACGTTCCGGCTCTCGCATTTCGGATTTTCGTTCAACATTGGACCCGTCTTCTGATGCGCCGAACGATTCTTATTTTCGTCGGAGTGGCATGGCTTACCGGGCTTGTGGCGAAGTGCGTGAAGGCGCAGGTGCAGCAGCCATCGGCGACAACGGGCGGAGCTCAGGCGGTGGATGGGGTGGCTGCGCGCATCGAAGACGACATCATCATGGACAGCGAGGTCCGCGAACTCGCCGCGTTTCAGCAACTCGTCGATGGCCGCTCCAAACCGCGCGGAGAACTGATTCGCGAGCTTGCCGACCAGTGGATCGTGCGGGGCGAAGCGGATGCGGCCCAGTATCCACAGCCCTCGGCGGACGATGTGGAGCGTGCTTACGCCCAGCTCGCGGGGCAATTCGCGTCGCCGGAGGAGTTCAAGAGCCGCTGCACGGCGGCGGGACTCAGCGAAAACGCCGTTCGCCGGATGCTGGCGGAGCAGCTCTATCTTTCCCGCTTTCTTGATTACCGGTTTCGTCCCGCGGCACAGGTGGACCAAGAACAGTTGCAGAAGTATTACGACGAGGAATTTGCGCCGCAACTGAAGGCGCGCGGTCAGGCCGTTCCGCCGCTCGAAGATGTGGAGGACACGATTCGGGAGGTGCTCGTCCAGCGCCAGATCAACGAGCGCGCTCGGCAGTGGCTGGACGACACGCGCGACCGGCTGAAGATCGACATCATGTCCACCGGAGAGCAGCCATGAGCGCGCGCTGGAAGCGCTGGGCGAGGCGCGTGCTCATCGCGTTCGCGGTAATCGCGATCGTCGTCGCCGTCATTTTCGAATCGGGTCTGCCCGAGCGGTGGATGCGCCGCGCGATCGTCACCCAGCTCGAGCAGCGGACCGGGGGACGCGCCGAGATCGGCGGCTTTCATTTCCACGCGTGGCGCTTGCGAGCTGAGATCGACGATCTGACGCTGCACGGGCTTGAGGGTCCGGGCGCGCCGCCTTTGTTCCACGCCGACCGAGTGGACGTGGGTATCCGAATTCTTTCATTCTTCGGACACGAGATCGCTCTCGATGAGTTGATCGTGGAGAGGCCGCAGGTCGCGGTACGGGTCGATGAAAACGGCCACAGCAACCTCCCCACGCCGAAAGTTCAGGGGAGTAAGCGCCCGTGGCAGGAGACGCTCTTCCGGCTGCGCATCGGGCGGCTCGAACTGCGCAATGGCAGCGCGAACTACAACAACCGGAGCGTGCCACTTGCGGTCCAGGGTCAGAACTTCGACTTCACGCTGCACTACGACGCGCCGGCGAACGCCGCAGACTCGTACGTCGGCAACGTGAAATGGCAACAGATTGAACTTGCCGCGCGGCGCTACCGGCCGTTTCGTTTCGATGTCTCCGCGAAGTTTGCGCTGCACCGCGACTCCTTCGAGCTCGACGAGCTTGTCTGGAAAGGGCCGCATTCGGAGTTGGACCTGCGCGCCGAGCTTGCGAGCTTCGCGCATCCGGATTGGGATTTGAAGTATCGCGGCAGGTTCTCCCTCGAGGATATTCGCACAATCTTCCGCAAGCAAACCACGCCCGACGGCATCGCCGAGTTTTCAGGCTCGGCGCACTACGCGTCGAATGCGGGAGCTGAAGCGTCGAAGGAAGGCGATTGGACCGCCAGCGGGCACTTCAGGGCGCACGACGTTCGCATGCCGTATGAGTGGTTCCACGCGGGCGGGTTCGAGACCTCGGGCAACTACGAAGTGGCGAAGCGGCGGCTGGTGATCCCAAATCTGAGCGCGCAGGCGGTCGGAGGAACGATGGACGGCCGGCTCGAAATGGACTTCAAAGGGCTGGCGTTTCGAACGGAGACGAAACTGCACGGAGCGAGCCTCACCGGCATTCTTGCCGCGATCGATCACGAAAAGTTCCCGGTGAACGCGTTGCACTGGGATGCGTCGGTCGAGATCGACTCGGTGAATACGTGGAACGCGGCGTTCAAACATTTTCGCACGGCGGGCGAGATGCAATGGCTTCCGCCGGCAACCGTCGCTACGGGGATGATTCCGGCGACGGCGCACTTCAACTACGACTACGGCGCGGACGAACAAGTCGTCACGATTAAGCAGAGCCAGATCACGACGCCCAAGGCGCAAATCGACGTGGATGGCGCGCTTGGCAAAGCGGACTCGGCGCTCGAGGCATCGTTTCGCGGCGACGACCTGCTCGATTGGGACGATTTCATCAACGCGATTCGCGGTCCTGACTCCGAGCCTCGCCGGATCGCCGGGCGGGCCGCGTGGACCGGGCGCGTGCTGGGCCCGATCGTCGGGCCCACGTTCGTCGGCCATTGGAGTGCCAACGGAGCGAGCTACGACAAACTGGCGTGGGACGAGTTGAACGGCGATTTCGAGTATTCGCCGGACGGCTTTTACCTGACGAAGACGGTCGCGCGGCGCGGCCGGAGTTCGGCCACTCTCGAACTTTCGCTCCAATTCGACGGGGATTGGAACTTTCTCGACTCGAGTCCGTGGAGCGTGCAAGCCAGCGTCGAGCGCGCGTCCAGCGACGATCTACAGGGTCTCCTCGGCACGAATTATCCGGTCACCGGCGCCCTGAGCGGAGACCTGCGCGGCGGCGGCACGCGCGCCGCCCCTGCGGTCGACGCCCATTTTGTTTTCGCGGACATTGAAACGAAGGGCTGGCATTTCGACAGTCTAAGCGGCCAGTTGCGCTGGGAACACGGCGAAGCGCGATTGTCGCACGCCGAACTGCGGGAGGGTTCCGGGATCGTGGCGGGCGACCTGCTCTACAGGCCGGACGACGAGCGAACGGAATTCAACTTCACGGGCACAGGGATTGCGCTCGAAAAGGTCCGGCAACTGCAAAGCGCGTCGCTGCCGATTGCAGGGCAGCTCAGCTTCCACCTTCAGGGCAGCGGGCCGATCCGCGCGCTGACCGGGCAGGGCGACGTCCGGCTGACGAACCTGCGGCTGGGCACCGGAGATGAAGGCGACTTCAGCGGCCATCTCACGTCGGACGGCCAGACCGCGCGCATCACCCTCGCCTCCGAACCGGCGGGCGACAGATTCCAGGGGCAGGTTACGATTGGACTCGCGGGCGACCAGCCTATCTCCGGGCGGCTTTCCGTCTCGCAGTTCGACCTCAATCCGCTCATCATCGCCGGGCTGCACGTGAAGCAGTTGACGGGTCACAGCAGCGCCGACGGCGTCTTCACGATTTCCGGAGCGCTGCGCAAGCCGGATTCGATCGAGATGGACGCGGACATCGCGCGAATCTCATTTGACTACGAGCTGGTGCAGCTCACGAACGACCAGAACATTCGCCTGACGTACCGGCGCAACGAGGTGCGCGTCGATCAGGCTCGCTTGCATGGGCCCGATACGGATTTCCAGTTCAGCGGGTCGGCGCGGTTCGACAGGGATCGCCCGCTCCGCTTTACGCTCTCGGGCGGTGTGAACCTGCGCTTGATCAAGGGCCTGCTGCCGGACCTGAACGCGCAAGGGCGCGCCGACGTGAATGTGTCTGTCGAGGGGACGATGGCGCGGCCCGCCATTACGGGACGCGCAAGCGTGCGCAATGCGTCGGCAACGTACGGGGATTTTCCGGTGGGGCTCAGCAGGCTGAACGGCGACTTCGTGTTTGACAAGAGCCGTCTGCTGTTCGATCGCGTCACGGCGGAGGCCGGAGGCGGACAATTGGCACTCAGTGGCGACGTAAGCTACGGCGAAGGCCCGCTGCGCTATGAGGTCACCGCGACAACCTCGACTGTCCGCATCCGGTACCCCGCGGGGATGAGCTGGCTCGCGGGAGGCACGCTTCGGCTCGCGGGAACGAGCACGGCGGGACTGATCAGCGGGCACGTGCAGGTCGAGCGGCTGCTGTTTGCGCAGGGCGTCGACGTGGCGTCGTTCTTCGCCGCCGCCGCGGAGACCTCGCCCGGCCTGCCTTCCGCTTCGCCGTTCCTCCAGAACCTGGCGTTCGACGTGGACGGGCAGACAAATCCCGGCGCGCGGATCGAGTGGAGCGGCGCGCACGTCGAGGTGGAGGGCAACGTGCGCTTGCGCGGCACCTTCGACCGGCCGGTGCTGCTCGGCAACATCCACCTGCTCGGCGGCGAGATGCCGTTCCGCGGCAACGTATTCGAGATCACGCGCGGCGACATCAACTTCTCGAATCCTTTCCGGCTCGACCCGGAACTCGACGTCGAGGCGACGTCCACGATCAGCCAGTATCAGGTGACGATCGACTTCTCGGGAAAGGCAAGCCATCTCGCTCTGAACTACCGCTCCGATCCGCCGTTGCCGGATTCGGACATTGTCGCGCTGCTCGCGCTCGGCAGCACGGGCGAAGGAGGCGCGCTCCGCTCGCAGCCGGGCGCGGCGCAGAACTACGGGGCGACGGCGCTGCTTTCCGAGGCAATCTCGACCGGCATCGGAGGACGGATCGAGCACCTATTCGGCGTCAGCTCGTTTCGCGTGGATCCGTTCGTGGCCGGCACGGCCACGGAATCGAACGCTGCCGCGCGCGTCACGATCCAGAAGCAGGTTACGCGCGGCCTGACGATCACTTACTCCACGAACGCAGCCACATCAAACCAGTATCAGTTGATCCAGGTGGAATACGCCCTCCGGCGCTCGCTTTCTGTGATCTTCCTGCGGGACATCAACGGGACGTACGGCCTCGACATCAAGTTCGTGAAGCACTTCAAGTAGCGCCCCTCACGACTATTCGGGCAGCAGAAATAGCGAGTCGGGCGCGAGCCGCATGTGCCAGGGCAACGGGCGGTCGCGGAATCGCTCCCACTTCTCCTTGAACACCTCGGCCTGTAGATGGTATTCGCTGGAGGCTACGGGCGGCCGATGAAGATTCAAATACAACGTGATCCGGAACGGCGTTTCGGAAGAACGCACCAGCCAGCAGGGAAAGATATTCTCATCCGAAGCGCCGGCGTTTGAGGATTCCACGAAATCGATGTGGTGCGCGCGAATCCCCAGATGGGCGGGTGGTCGCGGAAGCGAATGGGTAACGCGGAGCCGGCAACCCCAATCAAGCGCTTCAACCGTATTTTCGGAGGTCCTTCTGGCGCGCGAAAAATTCTTGCAGCCCGTGAGCCGCGCGACTTCGAGGCTCGGTGGGCGCCGAAAGATCTCGTCCTTCGCGCCGAACGCGGCCACGCGCCCAGCCGAAAGCACCAGCAACTCCCGGCCAAGGCGGTAAGCCTCTTCAATGTTGTGCGTAACGATCAGTACCGGCCGGCGGTAGGCCGCGAATGTTTCCAGAAGCTGCGCTTCGATTTGGCTTCGCAGGTGCGTGTCGAGCGCCGAGAGAGGTTCGTCGAGCAACAGAGCTTCCGGTTCGATCGAGAAGGCGCGTGCCAGGGCGACGCGCTGCTGCTCACCCCCGGAAAGCTCGCGAGGATATCGGTGTTCGAGTCCGCCTGCGTGCGTGCGGTCCACCAGGGCAGCGAGCCGTCTGGTTCGTTCCTCGCGCGGCAAATGATGCAGGCCGAAAGCGATATTTTCCGCGACGGTGCAATTGGGGAAGAGCGCGTAATGCTGGAACAGCATCCCCACGCGCCGGTCGCGTGCCGGAATGCGAATGCGCCGTTCGGTGTCCAGCAAAACTCGGTCGTTTAGCGTGATCAGGCCCCGGTCCGGGCGCTCCAGCCCGGCAATGCATCGCAGGAGCATCGTCTTGCCGGCACCGGAAGGACCGAGAATCGCGAGTGGCTCGTCATCCGCCGTGAAAGAGACGTCCAGCGAAAAATTCGGGCGTTTCTTCTCGGCTTGGATTTGAAGCGGCATGTCAGCGTCGCACCCACCGATCGCGTCCTTGCGCGTGGGTCCAATAGTAGAGGCCGCCAAGCAGCGCGAGCGAAATCACGACGTCGATGAAACACCAGGCGAAAGCGCGATGAAGGTCGTCGGCTTCCACCGCGAAGTAGATCGCGATGGGGATCGTGGCGGTTTTCCCCGGGATGTTGCCCGCAAGCATCAGAGTGGCCCCGAATTCGCCGAGAGCGCGGGCGAAGGAGAGAATCGTCCCCGCGAGCACGCCGGGCCATGCGAGCGGCAGAGCGACTTCCCGAAAGACGCGCCATTCCGAAGCGCCCAGCGTCCGCGCGGCCTCAAGGAAACGCGAATCGACCTGCTCCAGGGCCGCGCGCGCCGTGAGATACATCAGCGGAAACGAAACCACCGCCGCCGCGATCACGGTCGCTGGCCAGGAGAAGACCACTGTGGCGCCGAACTCCAACAGAAGCTTCCCGAGCGGCCCGTTGCGTCCGAACAACAGCAAGAGGAGAAAACCAACCACGGTGGGCGGCAGCACGAGCGGGAGAAGGAAAATACCGTCAACGAGCGCTGCAACGACACCCCTGCGCCGCTCGCGCCAAACCGCGGCGGCAAGTCCGACGGCCAGCGTGAGCAGCGTCGCCGTCACGCTGGTTTCGAGCGATATCCAGACGGGAGACCAATCCATTGGGGCGATCGCGGCCATCGGGGCAGAATTGTAGCGGAATTAGTTCGTTTCGGCCCGTATTCCCGCTACGTAATCCGATTTTGTCGCTGTCAGCCTTAATTCTGCGGCGGTGAAGGTGGCTTCGGTGTCGACGACTGTGGAGCGGGAGCTGGCGCAGGTGTCGGCGCGGCGCCGGGAGCCGGGGGTGTTCCTTGCGCCGGACCTTGCGGCTGGAGCATCGGCTTGAGTTCCGGATACTCGGCCTGCATCGATTCGAGGGTGCTCATGGCGGCTTTCTGCTCGATCTGCACGCCGGTGGTCTGCGATTCCTCGGCGACCTGCGGAAGTGCCTTGACGACGCGCTGGCCGAGCGGGGACTCGTAGAACTGGATCAGCCCCTGGATGTCTTCCATCGAGAAAGCGCGCGCGTAAATGGCCACGATCGCAGTCGTGACGGCCTCGGTAGGTGCGCCCGCGGCAAATTTCTGGCTGAAGGTGTCCATGAATTTCGGCAAGCGGTCGGCCGGAAGGATCCGGCTCATGATGCCACGAACCTGGTTCGTCAAATATCCGCTGATGTTATCGCCGAGTTTCGCGGTTTGCGTGATGTCCATCAAGTGGCGAATCGCGGCATCCTTCGCGGGATCGGGCTTCTCGGCGGACGACGGCGCAGCCTGTGCCGGCTGATGCGCGGGTTGCGCGGGCGCGCCCGGCTGGTGTTGCACGGGTGCTTTCGGCGGCGTCGCGCTCGCGGGCGCTTGCGCGAACGCGGGTGCTGCCACAAAACACAGGGTAGCTATGATTGCGATCGATAGTTTCATCGATTCTCCTTGAGGACTGGCCGTCAAAAGTGCGGGAGCTATCATAGCGAAGGCCGGACTCCGGGTCACGGAGGATTTCGGCGGGAACCGGTCTCTGTCACATTCTTGACGAGCGCACATCCGCCGCCGTTTCTGGTGTATCTTTCTCTCGGAGTGTTTCGGAGATTTTCGCTTCCCAGGGCGCATCATCCGGATGAGCGACAACGGCAATCGCACCGCGAGTACAAACGAAGACTTTGACATCGCGCGCCGCGAGATGGTGGCGCGCCAGATCCGCGACCGCGGCATCCGCTCCGTCCGCGTGCTCGATGCGATGGAGTCCGTTCCGCGACACCTGTTCGTTCCGGCGGAGCGTCTTCATGAAGCGTATGTGAACGAGCCGCTCCCGATCGGGGAAGGGCAGACGATTTCGCAGCCGTTTATGGTGGCGGCGATGGCGGAGGCGCTTTCGCTCGACGGGCACGAGCGGGTGTTGGAAGTCGGAGCGGGGTGCGGTTATCAGGCGGCCGTGCTTTCGCGGCTCGCTCGCGAAGTGATCGCCGTGGAGGCGCAGCCGCCGCTCGCGGCTTCGGCGCGCGAGCGGCTCGGGCGGCTGGGTTACGCGAACGTGCGCGTCGAAGAGGGCGATGGCTCAGCGGGCTGGCCCGCGGCTGCGCCATACGACGCGATTCTCGTGACGGCGGCGGCGCCCGCCGTTCCGCAGCCGCTCATCGATCAGTTGTCTGAGGGCGGGCGATTGGTGATCCCGGTGGGCTCGGCGGAACGCCAGAAATTGCTTCGCATCGTGAAACGCGAAGGCCGAACGACCGAGCAGTCGCTTTACGCTTGCCGCTTTGTACCTCTCCTTGGGCGCTATGGCTGGCGGTCGGACACCGGGGGAATCAACCGCGGATGAACGGCCGATGAGTGAAGGGGCGCCCGAACTCTCCATCGTTATTCCCGCGTACAACGAAGAGAAGAGGCTCGGCCGCGCTCTCGCGCGAATTCGCGACTATTTTGGCGCCCATTCGCCGGGCCATGGGGGAATCGAGATTGTCGTCGTGGACGACGGCTCGACCGACGGCACGGCTCAGGTTGCCGAGGACTGGGCGCGCGACATGGCAAACCTGCGCGTTCTGTCGAACCGGGAGAATCGCGGCAAGGGCTACAGCGTCCGGAGAGGAATGCTCGAGGCGCGCGGGCGCATCGCGCTCTTCACGGATGCCGATCTTTCCTCTCCAATCGAGGAGTCGGAGAAACTGCTCGGCGCGATCCGCGCGGGCAGCGACGTGGCCATCGGATCGCGCGCGATCGACCGGTCGCTGATCTCCGTGCACCAGTCGCGCTTTCGCGAAATCGCCGGCATCATCTTCAACGGCTTCGTCAGGTTTATCACGGGGCTGCCGTTCCACGATACCCAGTGCGGTTTCAAGGCGTTCGTGCTCGCACGCTGCCGGATCATCTTCGAGCAGCAGCGAATCGAGCGGTTTGGCTTCGATCCCGAGATACTGTTTCTCGCGCGCCGCCACGGCCTGCGCACCGTTGAGGTCCCGGTCCGCTGGGCGCACGATCCCGCGACAAAAGTCCACGTGTTCCGCGACAGCCTGTTGATGTTCTCCGACCTGATCTACATCCGCTGGAACTCCCTGCTCGGCCGGTATCCAAGGAAGCGCGCCTCCTAGCCGAAAGCCCCGCTGAAACGGGCAATTTTCGCGCCCGGATGGTGTAGGCGTTTCCGACAACTTTGCTTTGCAAAGTACTTGACGAAAAAGCGGAGCGTGTTACTCTGTATGTATGGCACCGTCCGAATTCCGCCAGCCGCGCCCTGCCGATCCCGTTGCGCTTGATGACCGCGCCCGCGACAACCTTCGTTTCATCCGCGAAACCATGGAGCGCGCAGCATCGTTCACTGCCGTGCCGGGCTGGGGCGGCGTGGCCATGGGAATCACCGCGCTCGGCGCGGCGGTCATCGCTTCGCGGCAAACCTCACCGTCCGCCTGGCTGCTGACATGGGTCATCGAGGCAATTGTGGCGATCGCCATCGCGGTTTGGACGACCCTCTCGAAGGCCCGGGCTGCGGGAACCTCGCTTCTCTCGGGGCCGGGCAGGCGATTTGTTTATAGTTTCGCGCCGCCCCTCTTCGTGGGCGCGCTTCTGACGCTGGTGATCGCGCACATCGGGGGCACCGGCGCCATTGCAGGTATCTGGCTTCTGCTGTACGGGACGGGAGTGGTTACGGGGGGCGCCTTTTCAATTCGCGTCGTTCCGCTTATGGGGCTCTGTTTCATGGTGCTCGGAACGGTGGCGCTATTCTGTCCATCGAGCTGGAGCGATGCTTTCCTGGCTGCTGGATTCGGCGGCTTGCACGTTGCTTTCGGCGCCGTGATTGCGAGGAAATATGGCGGCTAAATCCGGGGTTTTCCGCGGCGCGCGGGAGGAAAAAACGAAGCGAGGCATGTCGGGCGCGCGCCCCGCAGAAATGCCTGCGGCGAATCTCGATCGCCTGATCCACGAGCGGACGCGGCTCGGGATCGTGAGCGCGCTTGCTGTGAACGCATCGCTCACGTTCAGCGACCTCAAGGAACTCCTGCAGGTCACAGACGGCAATCTGAGCGTCCACGCGCGAAAGCTCGAGGACGCCGGTTATCTCGGCTGCACGAAGTCCTTCGCGGGACGGGTTCCGAGGACGGAATACCGGCTGATGCCTGCGGGCCGCCGGGCGCTCGAGAAGTATCTCGATCACATGGAAGCCCTGATCCGCGCGACGCGGGAAGGGTGAGGACTTCCAGGCCGAACTTTATGGGTGGCACAAATTGATGCGCACGCAAACAGCAACCAGGTTTCCACAATCGGTCCCGAAGCTTCATATCGCAATTCTGCTCGACGGCAACGGCCGATGGGCCGCCGCTCGCGGCTTGCCGCGTTCGGAAGGCCATCGTGCGGGCGTGGCCGCGGTTCGACGCATCGTGCGTGCCGCTCCCTCTTTGGGCATCGGAACGCTCAGTCTCTACGCTTTTTCGGCGAACAATTGGGAGCGTCCTTCCGGGGAAGTGATTTCGCTGCTCGGTCTGCTGGAGAACTATCTTCGCGCCGATGCGGCCGAGTGCGCGGCGAACGGCGTGCGCCTTCGCGTGATCGGCCGGCGCGACCGGATTCCACGGTCGCTGCTGGACGCGATCGAAGCGGCCGAGCAGATCACGGCCGGGAGCCGCGCGCTCGAAGTGCGCATCGCGCTCGACTATTCGTCGCGGGAGGCGATCCTCCAGGCGTCCTGCTGGATGCTTTCGAGTCTCGAAGTCTCCGATCGCGAGTTCGCGCGGCGGCTCGGCCAGGTGACCCATGCGGGCGGTCCGGCGCCGGATGTCGATCTCTTGATCCGCACGGGCGGCGAGCGGCGGTTGAGCGATTTTCTGCTGTGGGAATGCGCGTACGCCGAACTGCTGTTCACCCCGAGGATGTGGCCGGAATTCGAAGCCGCTGATCTCGCGGCGGCCGTCGAGGACTTTCTCGGACGCGAGCGCCGCTTCGGGCGCTTGCCGGAAACTGCCGCAGCCAGCTAGCCCGCGTGCTCGCGGGCAATTTCGAAGGCCTTCAAGATCACCCGCGTGGCGGTTTCGGTGAGCGAATACTGCGCGAGTTCCTCGGGCGCCGCCCAGGCAACGTCGGTAACGTCGCTCCCGGCGCGCGGCTCGCCGCGGAGTCGCTCACACAGGTAATCGAGAACGACGAAGTGATATCGTGCCTTGCCGTCGCCGTCGAGATTGATCCGTTCGAACACCTCGATGAGATCCAAAACGCGCACTTCGACCCCGGTTTCTTCGACCAATTCGCGCCGCACTCCTTCGAGCAGCGTCTCTCCCACCTCGAGCATCCCACCCGGTATGGACCACTGGCGTTCGAGCGGCGGGCTGCCGCGCCGGATCAGAAGCGCGCGCCCGTCTGAAATGACGACTCCTCCCACTCCCACGAGAGGGCGCTTGGGGTATTCTCGGTTGCCGGTCATTCTTACACCATCCTCACGAGAAAGCTTGACACGGGCGTTATATAATACGCCGTCCGCCGAAAGACCGCCGCGCAGGAGAAATGGCCGTGACCAGATGCCCGGAATGCGACGCTGAGATCGACTTGGACGAAGACGAAGTGGAAGAAGGCGAAATTCTGAGCTGCCCGGAATGCGATGCGGAGCTCGAAGTGACGCAGACGCATCCCGTGCATTTCGTTGTCCTCTCCGAGGATGAAGACGAGGAAGAGGACGAAGATTCCGAAGACGGCACGGGCGTCGAAGAAGAAGAGGAAGAAGAAGAGGAAACCGAGGAGACGGAGTGAGACTGCCTCCGAACGCTCGCGGATCCTGGCACGCGGCTCTCGTCATCACGCTTGGGTTGGCCGCTGCGCTACCCGCCGCGCAGGCACAGAAGGGCGAGCCGGAGCTCCGCACGATTCATGGCAGCGTGGTGGACAAGAGCGAGAATCCGGTTCCCGCGAGCGTGGTCTACCTGCTCAACGTGAAAACGCAGGCCGTCAAGAGCTACTTCGCCGACGAGGCAGGAAACTACCGCTTCAGCGGGCTCGACCCCAACGTCGATTATCAGGTGCACGCCGAGCACGGCGATGCAATGTCCTCAACCCGCACGGTTTCGAGCTTCGATTCCCGCCGCGACATAGAAGTCGTCCTCAAACTCTCCCACACCAAGAACCCGCACTAGCCGAAAGCGAAGCTACTTGCTGTTCTCGCGCAGCGTAGCCGCTTGGACGGACCCGCGGAACTTACGGCAAGCTGAAAACGAACAGCGTGTTGCCCGCCGAGTCGACGACGTACTGCTTGCCGTCCACCGCATAGGACACGGGATTCGACCGTACAGACGAGCCCAACAGGAGATGCCAGAGCGGCTCGCCTGTATCGGCGTTGAGCGCGAAGAAATTGCCGGCCGCATCCGCCGAGAACACCAGGCCTCCCGCGGTCACCAGAGTGCCCGTCCACGAATCGCCGACCATTTTGTATTCCCACTTCTTCTCGCCCGTGGTCGCCACGAGTGCGCGGATCCAAGTGGTGGTTTCGTCCGGGCCGCTCATTCGCCCGCCGCCGCCTCCGCCGCCGATAATCCCGACCGAATTACCGGGCGCCATCTTTGGCTCGCCTTTGATGTAGTAGGCGAAGCCATCGCGCGCGTTGACGTAGAAAAGCCCGGTCAGCGGGCTATAGCACGGGCTTGTCCAGTTGATGCCGCCGGTCAGAGATGGATATACAAGAGTGCCCGCGACACTCGGTTCGATTTGCTCGGGGGGGAATGTGATGGGACGCCCCTTCGCATCGAGGCCCTTCGCCCACGTCTGTTTGGCAAACGGCACGCCCGTGATGAACTGGCCATTCGTGCGGTCGAGCACATAGTAAAAGGCGTTGCGGTTCGCCTGCGCGAGAAGCTTGCGCGGCTTGCCGTCAATCGTCGCGTCGAACAAAATCGGAGGTTCGGCCGCATCCCAATCGTGCGTCTCGTGGGGCGTGAACTGGAAATACCACTTCATTTTTCCCGTGTCGGCGTCGAGGGCGACCATCGAGCATGTGAACAGGTTGTCGCCCATTCGGCCCTCGCCGTTCCAGTCCGGCGCCGGATTCCCGGTGCCCCAATAGACCAGATTCAGCTCCGGATCATAGGATCCGGTATTCCACGTGGTGCCTCCGCCGTTCGACCAGCTTCCGTTCGCCCATGTATCCGCGCCGGGATCGCTGTCGCTTCGCGGGACCGTGTACGTGCGCCATAGCAGCTTGCCGTCCTTGGCGTCGAAGCAGCTCAGAAAGCCGTGGGCGCCCGCTTCGCCGCCGCCGACTCCGACGACGATCTTTCCGTTGATCGCGAGCGGCGCTTGCGTGATGGCGTAGCCGTCGTCCTTATTAGCGATGAGGGAGTTCCATCGCACGACGCCGCTCTTCGCATCGAGCGCGATCAGATGATCGTCGATCGTGGCGAGATACACCTTATCGTCAAGCACGGCGACTCCGCGGTTCGTCGGGAAGAGCCCGATCGGAACGAAATCCCGAGGCACCACCGGCACGTAGTGCCAGAGCGGCTTTCCCGTGCGAGCGTCGAGTGCCGTCACGTTGCTCGGCGGCTCCGTCACGTACATGATGCCGTCCACGATGAGGGGAGACGACTCCATCACACCGCCTCCGCGCATCTGGTAGGCCCAGGCTACACGCAGGCTCGCGGCATTCTTGGGCGTAATCTCCTTCAGTCCCGAAAAACGCTGCGAGCCGTAATTGCCGCCGTACATCAGCCAATTGCTGGGCTCGGAATTCGAGTTCCGGAGGCGGTCGTAGGAGACTTGCGCGAAGCTCGGCAGCGCGAAACAGAACGCGAGGAGAAAGACGAAATATCTGGCGGTTCTCATTGGGCCCCTTTCAGACTGGAGAGGTATGCGACGAGATCGTCGAGATCCGTCGCGGAAAGATTGGTGTAGCTTGGCATCACGCTTTTCCCTGGCTCCGCTTCGATCGTCTTCAACTTGGTTTTGTCGTAGGTGTAGAAGTGGCCGCTCACATCTTTCAGCACGAGCGTGTATGTGTCTTCATTCACGCGAATGCCGGTCATGTCGCGGCCGTCCTTCGTCGCCACATGTACCAGCAGGTATCCGGTGTTCGCCCCGCGCTCGGGGAGCGACATATCCGCCGGCGGATTCTTGCCGGGATCCAAAAGGAAGTCATGCAGGTATTTCGGCGCACGAGACCTTCCGATCGCCGTGAGTTGCGGGCCAACCGCGCCGCCCGCGGTGCCGATCGTGTGGCACGTCGCGCACCCGTTCGCGTCGTACACCGCTTTTCCTTTTGCGGGATCGCCTGTCGCGGCTTCCGCCGAGACTGTTTCGCCGAGCGTGCGAAGATAGCCAATCACCTGCCACACTCTTTGATCGTTGATCGACATCAGCGGCGGCATTCCGCCCATGCCGTTGCGCACGATGCCGAAAACCCCCTGTTCGCCCCGCCTCTGCACCACTCCATGGAGATTCGGTCCCAGCTGCCCGCTCGCATCCACGCCATGGCAACTGGCGCAATTCGCGGCGTAGAGCTGCTTGCCCGTGGCGATGTCGTCTGGCGTGAGCTTGGCTGCGGGCGATTCCTGGGCGTTGGCCGGCGGCGCGTTTTGCGCCCGCGGATTGGGTGCGGATCCCCAGACGAAAGCCAGCGCAACGACACAAAATGCACGGATGGCGATCATGTTTGCTCCTGGGCCGAATTTAACCGCCGCTATCTAATACAACCGCAGCAGTTCTTTCAAGCCATAATCCTGCCCAACATTTTCATTATTTAGGCGCGCAATCGGGAATAGGCGAGCAAGCAGTAGTTGGTGCCGGCGGCGGGAATCGAACCCACGACCTAGGGATTATGAGACCCTCGCTCTACCACTGAGCCACGCCGGCACGCGAACGTCGAACGATAATTGATGCTACGGTTTCGCTCCGCGAAGTGTCAAGTTGCGCCGCGCAGGCTGATTCCCCATTGCCGGCCTCTGTCTGATGCGATACGGCAGCGAACGCCGGGATGGCTGCGATATTCAATTGTCAAAGAGCGATCGGCTCCCGTCGAAGGAGCCCTCGAAGAAGTCAGGGCGAAGAGGGCACGCGGCTTTCACCGGCGGCCTGCGCCATGATTTTTTCGATTTCTTCGGCGGTGCGGGGAAGGCGCAGGGTGAGCAACTGGTAGCCGTCTTTCGTGACGAGGACATCGTCCTCGATGCGCACGCCGAGGTTTTCTTCCGGAATGTAGATTCCCGGCTCGACGGTGACGACCATGCCCGGCTCGAGCGGGCGCGCGCGGTCGCCGGGATCGTGCACGTCGAGGCCAAGATGGTGGCTGACGCCGTGGATGTAATAGCGGCCGAGCGTGCGGCCTTCTTTATCGTGGCCGTGCGAATCGATGTAGTCCGCAGCGATCTGTTGCAAACTGTCTTTCTTGCCGTAGAGAACGGCGCCAGGCTTGACGGCCGCGAGCGCGGCGTTCTGCGCGCCGAGGACGATGTCGTAGATTTCGCGCTGGCGCGGCGTGAACTTGCCGCTCGCCGGGAGCGTGCGCGTGATGTCGGCGGCGTAGCCGCCATACTCGCCGCCGACGTCGATCACCACGACGTCGCCGCCCTTGATCTGATCATCGAGCTTGCTGTAGTGCAGCACGGTCGAATTGAAACCCGTGCCAACCACGGGAGAATAGGCTTCGCGTTCGCAACCGCCCCATTCGTGGACCTGTTTCATCCGCGCCGCGATTTGATATTCGAAAAGTCCCGGGCGCATGGCCTTCATCGCATCAAGCTGCGCGTCGATGGAGACGTCGATGGCTTTCTGCATCAACGCGAGCTCGCCCGCGGATTTCACCTGGCGCATGGCGTCGAGCGCCGGCGTGAGGTCCTTCAGATTCGACTGCGGCAGGATCGCGCGCAACTGATTGGTCGAGTTCGTGAAGTGCGGATATCCGTCCTCATCGCTCGGCGGAAGGAGCGTGTAGAAACTCTTGTAGGTTTTGGCAAGGTCCGCGAGATCGCCTTTGAGGCCGGCAATCGGCTTGACGGCCGCGAACCCGGTTTTCTGCGCAACGTCCGGATCGTCCGGACCGATCTTCGGCCCTTCCCATTTTTCCTCCGCCGGATCGCGCGGCGGGAGATACAGAATCTCGTGAGAGCCTTCGATTGATTTCCCCGCTGGCGGATCGGGGATCAGGAGCAGCACCGCGCCGGGCTCGTCGTGGCCGGTAAGGTAATAGAAGTACGGCTCCTGAAAGAAGACGGCGACTTCGGATGCGTCCTCGCGGCCCGTGTAGCCGAAGATCACGACGGGGCTGTCAACGGCGGCGCGCAGCTTCGTCCGTCGCGCTTGATACTCCTCGTTGGGCTGGCGGAAACGCGCTTGCGCGAGTTGCCAGCCGCACAGAATCGCGAGCAGGATCAGCGCCGGGCAAAGTGCGCGCTGAAATCCGAAACCCTTGAGAAATTCTCGATTAGGAATCATCGCCGTCGTTTGTTTGCAATGAATTGGGCGTGATTCTAATAATTGGAGTTTGCGATTAGAAAATGGAATTCGAACGCTCGAGGCGCGCCAGCCGGACCGCGCTAGGGCGCCCGCGGCACCGAAGTCGAATTTTTTCTTGTGTTGCATTTTCACTCTTCCAGCCTACTCCTCCACGCTACCACACGATGCAAATCGGCCGTGCACCGACGGCTTTGCAAGTGCCTTGAACTGTGTGCATTACAAGGGATTCTAATCGCTACACGAGTTGCGATTAGGAAGGGTGGGCGTCCTGGCGTTTCTATTGCATCGCAAGCGAAGCAAACCTGCCGCGCTGAAGGCCCGCCTGCCGATCGGCGGGCAAGCCGCGGCGCTACACTTAAACCCCGAACGGTGTTAGTAACTCATTGAGGCAGTACTCGCTACTTGGCCCGCCGTTTATCTAACGCCGCGATTTATCCTGAACGAACCAGCTTATAGAGGGGAACGTGTCAAACAGTTCGCTTGCCATTCATTCGGGTCGGGGAGCGCGTCGCAGCACGCGCATCAACCGGGCCATCGCGCTCGCGGTCGCGGGAGTGGACTCGTTTCGCGGGCCGTATCAAGAAGACGTTTCCACCATCACCATCAGCGCCCACGGCTGCAAGTACGAATCGAAATACGAGGTGCTGCCCAACGCCTCCGTGCTGCTGGAACTGAACGGCAAGGGGCCGGATTCCAAGCCCATTTGCACGCGCGGCCACGTGAAATGGACCAAGCGCCCCACCGAGCACGGCGGCCACTTCCAGACGGCGATCGAGCTCGACGCGCCCGGCAACATCTGGGGCATCGACTCGCCGCCCGGCGACTGGGCGCAGGTCAACACGGCCCGCAATCCCGAAGCCGACGCGCAGAAGCCAAAGCCCGTCGCGGTTCCTCGGCTGGACACAAATCCCACGACAACGAATGAGGAGCGCGGAAAGATCGCGAGCCCTCGCGCGACCGAGCCTGCGCCGCAAGCGTCGAGCGGGATGCCGCTCGTCGGGCAGTTGATCGGCGGCTTCCAGCAGCAAATGGAGAAGATGCTCTCCGAAGTGGCGGACGCGGCCGTGCGAGAAAAAGCAGGAGCGCTTCTCGACGATTTTCGCGCCGGACTCCGAGAGGAAGCCAAGAAGATTCTTGCCGAAGCATCCTCCTCACAGTCCGATCGCTGGATGGAAGAATCGCTGAAGCGAATGAACCAAGTCGGGGAGGAAAGCGCGCGAGCGCGCCACGCTCAGTGGACGAAAAAGATCGAAGGAGACCTTCAGCAGGCCCTCGCGCGCATAGACGTGCGCCAGCGCGAACTCGAAACTCTCTCCGAGAAGCTGACCACGACCGCGCGGGAGCGGCTCGAGGGCGCCGTCGAAACCGCCCGCAAAGACTCCGTGGGCCGGATCGTTGCGCGTTTGAAGGAGCAATCGGCGCCGGTGATCGACGAAGCGCGCAAGGTGGCGGCGGACCTGACGCAGCGCGAGCAGGAACTGGGAAAAATCTGCGAACAGCTCGTCGAGAAATCGTCGGTCGAGATCGAAGAAGCGTGCACGCGGCTCGACAAGCAATTCGAAATGATTCTGCGGGAGAGGCTCGACAGCGCCCGCGAAGAACTGGAGCGCACAGCCAAAGAAGCCGCGAAAATCGCGCTCAACGGAATCCGCGTTTCCGCCGTGCAGCAGGAGACCGAGTCGCAGGCTCGCCTGCGCCACGCGCTGGACCCGGTGACGGAAAGCGCTCTTGCGTCGCTGAAAGAAAAGGCAGCGGACATATCGCGACAGTTCGCCGGCGAAATCAGCCATTACAGCCGCAGCCATCTTGAATTCGTCAGCGGCGCCATTTCAGAGCTGGCCAAAGGTATCGGGAAGCTGTCCAAGGATTAGGCGGCCCCTCCGGGGGCATCCAGGACGGAGCTATGGAAGGCCAAATCGAATCCGCCGGCGTTCATCAGGCGGTTGCGGACCATCCGTGCGGCGTGGAGTCCTGCGGCGAGCGCGCGGCGGCGAAGGTCGACATGCGCGAATTCTGCCTCGCGCATTTCCTTTCGGTTTCCTTCGAGGAACTTCGGGCGAGCCACGAGCGGCTAAGAACCGCGGCTTACGACCCGACGGCCATGGCATCCTTCCGGGAACGTTCGTCCATCTGGGCGCGAGAGGCCGAAAGGCTCGCCGAAGAGGCGCGTCTCGCCGACCCACAGACGAAAGCGCGCCTGATGGGATCTCTGCAATGGATCTCCCAGGCGGGGAAGTCTCTGCGGCGTAGCCCACGAGCGGCGGCCGCGGTGCCGGTTTGGCTGCGGCGCGAAGACCCGCGGCGGACCTGGGAAGAAGATACCTGGACTACCACTTTGAGCCGCCACGGCGCCGGCTTCGTGTGCCGCCATCCGGTCGACACGGGCGGAATGGTCGTCCTGACGCGCAAGGACAAAGGAGGCCGCGCGGAAGCTCGCGTGGTCTACTCGAAGCTGGATTCGGAAGGGCGCCGGCAGATCGGCGTCGAACTGATCGATCGAGACGATTTCTGGGACTAAAGCTCTAATCTCTCGCCAGAGAGACGACGGCGTCTTCGTAGCGGCCCGACCCCATCTCACTCTCCGGAAAAATCTTGTGCTCGGCGATCCAGCGGAACGACTCGTCGAAGATTTCCTTCGTATAAGGCTCGAACACGATGCGCTCGCCGGGACCCCAGCGGCGCGTGTCCATTTGTGCGTGGAAGCGTTCGGGGAATTCTTTTTTGTAGAACTTTGTGTAGAGATCGGGGCGAAGGTCGATATCCCGCTGCGCCCGGCGGAGGGCGCGGAAATACTTTCGGACGTCCTCCATGTCGGGATCGCCGGTGATCATCGTGGCCATCATGAACGTCGTGTCGATGATTTTGCGAAATCCAAGCTGTTCGAGGAGGTAGTAGGGGCCGCTGAAGAGAGACGCGGCCGGCACCTTCCGGTCGATCAACTGCTCCATGCGGTGGAACAGCAATCCGTCGGAGAAGGACAGCCGGATGTCGCCGAGCGGCATGTATTGCTCGAGCGCCTGGATCGTGGAGTAGTGGCTGCCGGACTGGTAACCGACCGAAATCGGCACGCCCGCGAGCTGCTCGGGCGCCCGGATGCTTGATTCCGGCGGCACGAAAATTCCGGCGGGCGAGACCGAATACGCGTCGGCGTACATCTTGCCGTGTTTGTTGGAGGCGGAAACGTTGACCGTCCAGTGGCAGGCGCAGGCGATGTTCGTCGTGCGGCCTTTTTCGAACGTCTGGTAAGCGCCGACCTTATCGCCGAGATCGTGTTTCTTGCCTTCCTTAGAGAACAGCTCGTCGCGGAATTCGTAGTCGAGGCCTTCGGCGCGGAAGTAGCCCTTCTCGTCGGCCACCCATTCGTTCAACCGCATGTGAGGGGCTATGTTGAACTTTGCCATGCGCCGGATCCTTTCTAGGCTAGAAGCCGGGAATGCCCGTGGTGGACACGTGGCGAACTTCCGCCGCCGCACGTTCGCCGGCGGTCAGGCGCAGGCGCTCGATATACGTCTGCCCGAGCGACATGAGACCTGTGTAGAGGTAGCCCCAAACGAAGAGCAGGAAGAAGGGAACCGTGGCGTAGTTTTCGTTCTGAATGGCGTAGGCGACCGCGAGAGCGAAATAGATTCCGAGCAGCACCTCGGCGAAGGGCATGAAGCCAGCGCGATTGTGGTAGGTCTTCTTGGCCCACGCGCCCTCGCCTTTGGCTTTTGCTTCCACGCGATATTTCGGCGTGCGCACGAATTCCGATTTCAGTCCGACGACCGCTTCCATGACCGCGAAGGCGTTGCGGACCGAAAGGCCGATGCCGACGGCCATCACGAACGGCAGGTAGAGGAACGTCCGCTTCCACGTCTTGGGATAGAGCGCGCGCTCGGCCGCGAGATAAAACGACGAAATCGAACAGGTCGAGGCCAGGAAGAGCGGCAGGTCGATCAGCAGGACCTGGAACCATCCCTGGTAGAAGCGCACGATCATCGCGGGCAGCAGAATGATCGAGAGGAACACCATCAACGGATAGCTGATGTTGGCCGTGAGATGGAAGAAGGCCTCAGCCTTCGCCGCTCGCGGCACGTCGGCGCGGAGCACTTGGGGCAGAATCTTCTTCGCCGTCTGCATCAGGCCCTTGGCCCAGCGCGCCTGCTGCGATTTGAACGCGTTCATCTCGACCGGCAATTCGGAAGGGCAATCGATTTCGGGCAAATAGAGGAAACGCCAGCCGCGGATTTGCGCGCGATAGGAAAGATCGGTGTCCTCGGTAAGGGTGTCGTGCTGCCAGCCGCCGGAATCTTCGATCGCGGCGCGCCGCCAGATGCCGGCAGTGCCGTTGAAATTGAAAAACAGCCCGCTGCGAAAACGCGAGGAGTGCTCGATAGCGAAATGGCCGTCGAGCAGGATCGCTTCGACTTCGGTGAGCGTCGAGTAGTCGCGATTCACGTAGCTCCAGCGCGTCTGGATCATGGCGAGCTGCGAATCGACGAAATACGGAACCGTGCGGCGGAGAAAATCGGCAGGGGGAATGAAATCGGCGTCGAAGATGGCGACAAATTCGCCCGCGGCGGTCTTCAGGCCTTCCTGCAACGCGCCGGCTTTGAATCCCTCGCGATTGTCGCGATGGATGTAGGCGATGGGAACGCCGAGAGCGCGGTGGCGCTCGACGCAATCGCGCGCGACGGTCTGCGTCTCATCGGTCGAATCGTCGAGCACCTGAATGTCGAGCAGTTCGCGCGGGTAATCGAACTGCGCGACGGTCTCGATCAGCCGCTCGATGACGTAACGCTCGTTGTAAATCGGGAGCTGCACCGTCACCCGCGGCCACGTCTCGACTTCCGGCGGCGGGCCGGGAACGTTCTTGCGGTGCTTGAAAAAGTTGTAAACGAGAACGTAGCGATGAATGCCGTACGTCGCCAGAATCGCCATCACGAAGAAATACGGCAGCATGATGGCGAGATCAAAGGCGTTGACCTGATAGAGGCCCCGGAAGGTCGGATCGACGAGCCGGTGCCAATAGCCCGCGAAACCATTGCCGCCTAGAGCGATCCACATGGCTAGGTTGTCTGGCAACATCAGGTGTGTCTGCCTTCAGCTTGGACTGCTGCTTGAACTGCCTGGACTTACCCTGGACTGGCCGGCCAAGCAAACAATTATACGGGTAAACGGTTGCGTGTCAACGCTTTCCCGGCCTTACGGAATGCGCGTACCGGTTTGCCCGCAGGCTTCGAACACGGAAAGCAGGTTGGTGAGTCCGAGGAGATCCTTGATCGACTTGTTGTAGTTGACCAGCAGGAGTTCGCAGTTCCCCTTGCGAGCCGAGATGTAAACGGCGACGATGGCGCCGAGTCCCGAACTGTCCATGCGATCGGTTTCCTTCAGGTCGAGGATGACCCGTTTTGTCGTCGGGATCACGCTGCGCACGTGGGTCTTCAGAGCTTCGGAATGTTCGGCCGTCAGCCTGCCGCTGCACTGGACCACCTGCGCGTCTTCCCACGCGTAGGTGTGGAGCCTGAGCCCGCTTGCCGGAACAGCCGCTGGTTCGGCCACGCGTGAAATCTCCTCTGCCGGATCTGCTCACATCGCTTGCTCGTTGTTGCTATGTACGCCGTTTCTGGCCCGGACACAAGTGTTTTTCAATTTGCAGGGCACGGTTAAACTATGCGGGCAAGCCGCCGGCCGCCCGGAGCAGGAGACGTCGGAGACCATCATTGCTGCGATGCGCCTCGGGGCTTCCTCCTCCGCTCGATTTGCACGGTGCCTTTGAAATAGGCGCCTTCTTCGATCCGGATTCGCGGAGTGGTCAGGTGGCCCATCACCCAGCCGTGCTTCTTGATTTCGATCCGGTCGGCCGCCTGAAGATGGCCCGTGAGTTTGCCGTAGACGATGACTTCGCGGGCGACGACGTCGGCCGTGGCCTGTGCTGTTTCTCCGATGGTCAGCCGCTGGCAGTTCAGGGAAATTGCGCCCTCCATGACGTCGTCAAGACGCAAGTCGTCTTTTGGCGTCGCGCCTCGCCTCGGGATGCTGTCGGATCGGGTGTCGGTTGGTTGGCTCGCCGGCTCTTTGATCGGTGAATCGATCACCCCTGTCGAGCTGAACGCGGGAGAAAACGAAGGTGCTGCTGGTTGTGCCTGCTTGCTCCACCACATGGACTCCTCCTCATAGAGTCATTGGCGCAAGCGGACCGTCAGAAATGTATTCCGGCGCTGAAATCCAGGCAAGGGCGAATCGCGGGGACTTGTCCGGTCGTACAACGAGGTAACAAGCGCCTCCGGGTTGGACGGCCCGAATCTGAACGTACCAGCCCTACCCCGAGCCGTTCGTACTACGGCCGCCGGGCGATCGTTCCTACTTATTGGGTACCTTTGCGCCATTCCGAGGCGCCAAACGTCGAGGCATGCTGGAGGCAGATCCAGGCTTGAGGAAAGGGGCGGAAAATGAACTCTCCTGAACCTCTCAAGGCAGCCGAACAAAAAATGCACGGCGCGCTTCTCGCGTACACCGAGCGAAACCGCTACGACTCGGAACTTCACGACCATCTGGTCGACGATCTGAGAACGGCGACGACTGAGTTCCTGGAAGCGCGTAGCCAGTTCGCACTGGGGCGGCCGACAACCTCCGATTGAACGTTCGGCTACCTTGGACGATTTTCTCCTGCGCCAACAAGGAGTTGCGCGACGCACGCGCGCTGCGGCACCCTGCTAGTTGTTAGCCTCGAAATCCGGCCCAACGCTGCTGATTTCGGACAGGTAGAACCCGTTTCAGGGACAGGATAGGGACCATGAGCTGACTGCAACCGCCCGTGGTAGAATTCGCCAGAAAAGAGCAAATTGTGGCGTCAGTCCTGTCAAAATCTTCTCTCTACGTGTTCGCTGGTTTACTTTTGCTTCTGATCCCAACCGCATCGTTTTCGCAGACGACAAAAATGAGCAACTCTATAGAATTTGCGAAGAAAACAATTGCGCCTATCAATTGTCTCGTGCGTGACGCGGCTACTGGAACTCAAATGATCCGCTACCAAATTGTAGGCACCGGCTTCATGGTTGATAGTAAGGGAACATTTATTACTGCGAGCCACGTGATTTCTGCGTTGCTCTCCAGTCCTTTGAAAGACATTTGCAGGACAGTCATAACGTTTCCAGTCGGTGGATGAGCGCGCGACAAAGAGCCAGACGTAACTTGGTTCCTTTTTGATGCCGGAGCCTGCCAGGTAAACGCAGGGTTTGATGTGGCAGTGTGTAGAACCATCAGCGACCTTTCTACCGACAAAAGAATTGCCTTTGAAGTTGCTACAATCTCGAAAGACCGCCCGCAGGACGGCACTACTATTTTCTTTACTGGGTTTCCGTTGCAAGCTACCGACCCGATTACGTCCATTGGCTCGGTGGCCGGTTTTCCCGCTGGCGATGCTTTCAGCACGATTATTGTTGATAAGAATGCATGGCCGGGCGCGAGTGGCAGCCCAATCTATTTGTCGGACGACAAGACTTTGGTAGGCATGATCACTAGAACCGGAACTGGTGATGCTGCCGGCCTATCTTTCGGGGTAGCAGGCGAGAGAATAATGGCG
>Ga0181521_10001157_pt1 | contig 32724 bp, 24 predicted proteins | sample PEATcosm2014_Bin_32_FD_119764 | JGI IMG/M metagenome (GOLD analysis project Ga0181521, IMG submission 119764) | Peatland microbial communities from MTU Mesocosm Facility, Houghton, MI, USA - PEATcosm2014_Bin02_60_metaG | ecosystem: Environmental > Terrestrial > Soil > Wetlands > Peat | place...
ATACTGTATATATCTAACGCACACTGGTGAAATATGGCCATTCAGGAGGCTTTTTGACAAAATCCGGCGTTCAGCGGGGTAGCGTGGAAATCGAGGCTAGCCATCTTTCGCGTCGTTGTTGGCAGCGCTGCTCGTCTGGGAATCCGCGGTGTCGTGAGAATGGAGTAGACACGGCTCTTAAGGCGAACCCGATCACCGCGAGCGCGGACCATACCCCCACGGCAGTGCGATGTCCGCGTTGACGTGGTTCGCTTAGAGCGCGGTCCTGGTGCGCAATACCTAGCGTCGTCTCGGCTCCGTCCGGACCGGCCTCCTAAGGACACTGGCCCACCCAACGCTTCTGCCTGGCGGCGGGCTGCGTCGGGAGTGCGATACCGGAACATCACGCGCGATTTCACCATCTCGGGATCGAGCGCCACCTGGATGGGAAACCTGAAAGTGCCGGCATCCCAGAAAATGTGACCGTAGCAGCCCGCCGTGCTGAGCTCGATCGGCGGAATACTTATTCCGGCGGTCAGTAGCGCCCCCCAACAGGTATAGAGGAGAGCCGACGCGCAGTGGCGAAGCTCGGCACGTGCCATCGGCACGTTCGACACTTCGGCTCGAGAGGTTTGACCATCCCGCTGAGTTGTTACAGTTTAACCGGGCAGCCTTTCAGCGGATGTTTGAGCGTGAATTATTCAAGAAAACCAGTTGCGGGTACGATGAGCAGATCGTCGGACTTTAGCGATGCTGGACCTCGAGCATTTCGGGACCGGCGAGGCTGCGCCACAGCACGAATGGCCATCTGAAACCCGTTGCTGAATGGATGCTTACAAGCGGAGCCGTCCTAAATTGCAAAAGTAGATTCAGACCACCGAACTTTTGCTCAAAATGCAAGAGGTCCGAACCTGGAAAAGGTCGCTAAGGACCGGAGCTACAGCGATTTCCGGAGTTGATTCCCGCCCACTCTTCATCAACCTTTCATCAATAGCCAATACGCCTCGCGACCGTAAAATCCACCCCACGCAAGAATGTGATGGAAACACAAGGAGTTATGGTGCGCCCGGGCCGATTCTCAAACCCCAGGACCTGAATCATTGGCACTGAAGAAAGCCGGTCGCCTGTGTGTCGACCAGGAGACCAGACAACCGCGGAATGAATTCCGGGCCCGAATTCCGGGGTTTACCAGCCAGGGGCCGCCAAATCCGCCCACCCAACTACCCACCCAGAATTCGTACCCATGGTATTCAGTTCCACCTATCTTGTGTGATGGTGGTCGGGGCGAGTGGATTCGAACCACCGACCTCCTGGTCCCGAACCAGGCGCTCTAGCCAGGCTGAGCCACGCCCCGAACATCCATCAGTATACCATCTGTTGCGCCTCCCAACGCCCGTCGCGTACCATCGGAATCGTGAACGCCAGCGAAAAACTGCGCGCGCTGCCGGCCGTGCACGAGGTTCTCGACCATCTCGCTCACCTCGCCGGCGAGTATCCGCACGCGCTGATCGTCGCGGAGATTCGCGCGGTGCTGGAAGAGACGCGCGCGGAGCTTCTCGGCGGCCGCACCAATGGAATCCCCGTGGAAGAGCGCGTGGCGAGCCGTCTCGCGTCGCTCGCCCGGCCATCGCTCCGGCGCGTCATCAATGCCACCGGCGTGGTGTTGCACACCAACCTGGGACGCGCTCCGCTCGGGGCATGGCAGCCTCTCGCGGGATACTCCAATCTCGAATACGATATCGGGGCCGGACGGCGCGGCAAACGCGATTCGCACACCGCGGGCCTGTTGGCGCGCTTGTTGGGCGTGCCCGCCGTCGCGGTCAACAACAATGCCGCCGCCATCTTCCTGGCGCTCGCCGAGTTGGCTTCCGGCGGCGAAGTTGTGGTCTCGCGCGGCGAACTCATCGAGATCGGCGATGGGTTTCGCATTCCCGAAATCATGGCGCGCTCGGGCGCCACGCTCTGCGAGGTTGGCGCCACCAACCGCACGCATATCGATGATTACCGCGCGGCCATCAACGAGCGGACGCGCCTTCTGCTGCGCGTGCATCCCAGCAATTTCCGCATCACCGGCTTCACGGCGCGCGTGGAACTGCGCGAACTGACGGCGCTGGGGCGCGAGCGCGGACTGCCGGTCTATGAGGATCTTGGCAGCGGATGTGTGATCGACCTGCGGCCGTTCGGAATCGACGAGCCGCTCGTCGCCGACAGTCTGCGCGCCGGCGCGGACCTGGTCTCGTTCAGCGGCGATAAGCTGCTCGGTGGCCCGCAGGCCGGAATCCTCGCGGGCAAGGCGGAGATTGTCGCGCGCCTGCGGCGCAATCCCCTGTTCCGCGCGCTGCGGCTCGATAAGCTCATCTACCAATCGCTCGAAAATACGCTGCGCTGCCTGCTCTTCGAACGTTGGGAAACGGTGCCGGCATTGGCGATGATCCGGCAATCCGCGGACGAAATTCGTGCGCGCGCGGAGAAGTTGATCGCCAGGGTGCCCGACCTCCGCGCCGAAATCGTGCCGGGAAACTCGGTGATCGGCGGCGGCGCGACCCCCGAACAACCGATCCCCACCTGGCTGATCGCAATTGCTTGCGACGATTTGGCGGCCGCCGAAACGCATTTGCGCGCGGGCGATCCACCGGTGATTGCGCGCATCGAAGACGATCACCTGATAACGGATTTACGAACCGTGTTTCCGGAAGAAGACGCGCAATTAGCCGACGCGTTGAAAGCCATAGCTTAGTACACTATTTCATAAATTCGCCGAGGTATTCTGCCGCAACCGCCCCTCGTGGTCGCGGCTCTGTATGCAGCCTTGTTCGGAGGCCGCGACCGTCAGAAGCCGTGAAAGATTACTGAGCCACGACCGCAAGGGAGTGGTGCCTTTGTTCGAACAGTACAGCAAAAACACCGCTCCCTTCAGGCAGCGTCTGCGGCAGAATACAGCCTATTTTTGAGGCGGCCGACTTAGTTGGCCATTTCGGAGTTTCCATAACGTATCCAGCCGAGTTGTCAGCCATCAGCGATCTTCGGCCTACACGGGTATTAGCTGATTGCTGACAGCTGACGGCTTGCGAAAATACGCGAGCGAACTTCTGAAATGACCGACTTAGTTGGCCCGTTCCTGGTATGTGCCTTCCGACGTGTTAATGCGAATCTTCTCGCCTTCCGTAATGAACGGCGGCACCTGCACCACCAGGCCGGTCTCCATCTTGGCGGGCTTAGTGACGTTGGAAACGCTGGCGCCCTTGAGGCCCGGCTCGGTCTCCACCACGGTCATGTCCACCGTCGCGGGCAGTTCGACGCCGAGCGGCTTGCCTTCGTAAAACTCTACCTTCACGTGAAGCTGCGGAATCAGATACTGTACGGCGTCGCCCAGCAGGTCCTTCATGAGGTGCATCTGTTCGAACGTCTCGGTGTTCATGAAGTAGTAGTACTCGCCATCGTCGTACAGATACTCCATTTCCTGCTCTTCGAGCATGGCCTTCTCCACGCGGTCTTCCGAGGAGAAGCGATGCTCGATCATGGTACCCGAACGCAGATTGCGCATGCGCACCTGAACGAAGCCGCGCAAGTTCCCGGGCGTGCGGTGTGTCATGGAGAAGACCGAGTACAGATCGTTATTGAACTTGACGACCATCCCCGGACGCAGTTGTGTTGCAGAAATCATGAAACTCCTTACGCTGTTGACTTGACCCTACTGGTGTCGAAACCCTCAGTATAGCAGCAGCCGTTCCATCTCCGTCGCCAGGCGCTCGGTCTGCGGCAGGATCGCGGCCTCGAGCTGCGGATGGTAGCCGACCCAGGTATCGAGCGCGCCCACGCGTCCGACGGGAGCATCCAGTTTCGCGAACAGCTCATCGGCGATGCGCGCGGCGATCTCCGCGCCATAGCCCCACGACAGGCAATCTTCGTGCGCCACCAGCACGCGGCTGGTCTTCGAGACCGATTCCGCGATAGCCTCCCAGTCGTAAGGCGCGAGGCTGCGCAGGTCGACGATCTCGATGCTGACCTGAGCCATGCGCCTCTCCACCTGGGTCGCCGCCAGCAGGGACTTCTGCACTAGCGCTCCATACGTGACGACGGTGAGATTCTGGCCTGGCCTCACCACCCTCGCGCGCCCGAACGGAATGGTGAAATCCTCGCCGGGATGCGGCGAGCGGTTGTACGGTTCGCGATAGAGGCGTTTGTGCTCCAGGAACAGCACCGGATCGTCCGACCGCAGCGCCGTGCGCATCAGCCCGCAGGCATCGAGCGCATTAGAAGGAAAAATCACGCGCAGGCCGGGGATGTGGGTGAACACCACTTCGCCGCACTGGCTGTGATAAATCGCGCCGCCGTTGAGATAACCGCCGATGGGCACGCGGATTACGGCGGGGCACGCGAATGTGCCGTTGGACCGCCAGCGCAGGGTCGCAAGCTCATCGCGGATCTGCATCATCGCCGGCCAGATATAGTCGAAGAACTGAATTTCGGCGACGGGCTTGAGCCCCCGGACGGCCATCCCGATGGCGCGTCCCACAATCGAGGCCTCGGCCAGTGGAGTATTAAAACTCCTCCCGGCGCCGAACTCGCGCTGCAATCCGCCGGTCACCTTAAAGACGCCGCCCTTCCCCTTCACCTCGCTCAGGTTCTCTTCGCGGCTGCAATCGGCCACATCCTCGCCGAACACCAGGATATTGGGATCGCGGCGCATCTCCTCGCGCAAAGCGGCGTTGATCAGGTCGACCATGGTCATCGGCTGGCCGCGGAATTTGGGTTCGGAAGCGAAATCCGCCGAGGTGGGATCCACGGTATCGGAATACAGATGCAGCATCGCCGTGTCGGCGGCCGGTGGAACGTCGTCGAACGCGCGCTCGGTGGCATCATGCACTTCCTGATCGACCTCGTGCGCGATGAGCTGGAGCCGTTGGCGGTCCAGCACTCCCTGCTCGACGAGCCATTGCGGAAACCGGATGACCGGGTCGCGCTCCGACTCCGCCTGGCGCTCGGCCTTCGTCTTGTAAAGGCGCTCGTCGTCGGAGAGCGAGTGCGAATAAAGCCGCACCGCGCGAGCGTGCACCAGCGCCGGTCCGCGCCCTCCGCGGCACCAGGCGGCGGCCTCCTCGAGGGCCCGATAGGACGCCAGAAAATCCGTGCCATCCACTTCCAGGCGGAGCAGGTCCGGGAAGCCCTCGGTGAGTTTCGAAACGTTACCGCCGGCGGTCTGGCATTCGATGGGGACGGAAATCGCGTAGCCGTTGTCCTCGATCAGAAAAAGCAGCGGGAGCCGGCGCAAACAAGCCACGTTCAGCGCTTCCCAGAATTCGCCTTCGCTGGTGGCGCCATCGCCTCCCGTGACCATGGTGATTTCGCCGCTCGCGGCGCCGCCGTAGCGCGACGATTCCGCGCACCCCACTGCCTGATTGAACTGCGTTCCGGTGGGCGACGAAGAGCTCACAATATGAAGCTCGCGATGCCCCCAATGCGACGGCATCTGCCGCCCGCCGGAAGCGGGATCGGCCGCCGCGCCCACCGCCTGCTGCAGCATCTGGTACGGTGTGACGCCCAGAGCGAGACACAGCGCGCGATCGCGGTAATAAGGGAAAAGCCAGTCAACTCCAGGCCGCAGGACCATCCCGGCGGCAACCTGCACGGCCTCATGCCCGGCGGCGCTAATCTGGAAAAAGATGCGATTTTGGCGTTTGAGCGCCACCTCGCGGTCGTCCAAACGGCGCGAGGTGTGCATCAGGCGGAACGCGCGAATAAGCTGCTCCGGTTCCAGCCCCGCGAAACGGCCGCCGGCAGAGGCTGGTGCGGTGGTAGGCGTAAGCGTCGAGATGCGTGAGTCCCCCAAACCAGTTTACGCTCTGATTACCACTTCGCGTAAGCGGTCTTTTGTGAGGAAAAACTTCACCGAATCCGATCGCGTGAAAAGGCGTTCCAGGCTGCGATTATTGAACAATTGCATGGGCCGCCGCGTGCCGTGCTGCAACACTTGCAGGTTCTTTACGTCCTGGATGCGAAACGCGTAGCTGGGAACGGCCTCCAGCTTGTCGTCGGCATGGAAGAACGCCAGCATATAACCGCCCGGGCGCACTACTTTATGCAGCCTTTCGACCACGGCCGTGAGCAATGCCGGCGCGAGGTACTCCAGCACGTCCCAGATGAGCACGCCGTCGAAGTGCGCCTCGGGGTAATCGAGCGTCTGGCGCAGAAAGTAGTCGATCAGGCCGGGATTCGATTGATCGGCCATCCCTTCACCGGACGTCGATTCCTTCAGGATCTGCAAGAAGTTCTCGGAATATAATCGATGCCCCAGGTCGGTGATAAAGCTGACGTTCTGCTGGGTGGCGCCGCCCAAATCGAGCAGGGTAAGCCCGGAAAGCCCGTGAATATGCCCGAAAAACTCCTCCAGACCGCGGCTGGTGCGCGTCATCGCGCCGTTTTGCGCGGGGATGGTACGGGAAGGGAAGGCGATACGCCCGGGAGCATCATCGCCCGAACCTCCCCGCTTCCCGTTGCGTGACCCGGAAAACCACATCGGGACCCCCTACAGCTATCGCCGATTCTCCGCGACAGGCGCCGGCGTAGGCGTAGGCGCTGGGGAGGCCGGGGTCTGATTCGCCGCCGGCGCAGCGGCAGAAGCGGCTTGCTTGGGGGCCTTGACGGGCTCCGGCTTGATGATATCGATGCTCCCCTTGAAATAGGCGCCATCTTCGATCACAATGCGGGCGGTGCGGATATCGCCCATAAGCTTGGCGTCTTTGCGGATCTCCAGGCGCTCGTAAGCCTCAACGTTTCCTTGGATCGTGCCCAGAACCAGGACTTCGCGAGCCTTGATGCTCGCCTGTATGGTGCCGTGCGGCCCGATGGTCAACTTGTGCTCGGAGGCTTCCAGAGTCCCTTCCACCGTGCCGTCCACGTAGAGATCTTCTTTGCTATAGATCTGGCCCACTACTTTGACCGACTTTCCAATTGAATTGCCGGTGTTAGCCGGCTCGAATCTTGATACTGGGGTACTCGACACGGGTGTGATCTCCTTTTTCACTTCCACGGAAGTTGTCACCGGAGTGGGCGCGCTGGCCGCGGCCGGCGGGACGCTTGGTGTTACCGGCGGATTGAAGGGTTTCGGCGGTTCTTCTTCCCGGCGTTTATTCCACATGATGCCGCCCTCCTCGAAGTATAAGTACGTTACGCATAATACTGCTCTCTAGTCTAAGGGTCATCCGGGCAAATGGCAACGTCTATCTGTTACAGTTTGCCCCCTTACTGTTTGCCCCCTGCCCCCCTGGCCCGGGTCTCGATCACAATCGGCGTGCCACGAAATCCGAACTGCCGGCGGATGCGATTGGCCAGGTGCCGCTCGTGGGAAAAGTGAAGCGGCCCGCCGCGGTCCACAAATACGGCGAAAGCGGGTGGCCGGATGGAGTGCTGGGTAATGTAAAAAATCTTACGTTCCTCGAATTTGAGTTGCTCCACAAAGCGATTCAATTCTCCGGTAGGAATTCGCCGCGACGCGGATTCATAGCACTCGCGGATCAGCGGAAAAAGCCTCTCCACTCCGGCGCCGCTTCGCGCCGACAGAAACACGATGGGGGCGTAGTCCAGGAACTTGAAGGAATCGCGGATATTCTGCTCGAATTCTTGTTTTTTCCGGCCTTTCGAGCCCTTGATTTCGTCCCATTTGTTGACGCAGACTATCACCGCGCGCCCGCCTTCGTGAGCGTAGCCGCCGATGGTTGTATCGAGCCCCACTACGCCTTCCGTCGCGTCCAGCATCAGCAGCACTACGTGGGCCATGCGGATGTGGCGGCGGGCCATCACCACGCTCAGCTTTTCGGCCATGTCGTGGGTCTTTCCCTTGCGGCGGATGCCGGCCGTGTCTACGAAAACATATTCCACGCCATCGCGGGACACCTTTTCGTCCACCGCGTCGCGGGTGGTGCCCGCGACTGGAGAGACGATGGCGCGTTCCTCGCCCGTGATGGTGTTCAGAAGGGTCGATTTGCCGACGTTCGGGCGGCCGATAATCGCCACTTTGATAACTTCGGTTGTGGTTTCGCCCGTGGGCTCATCCGCCGTTTGGGCCCGCGGAAAACCGGCCGTCACATGGTCCAGGAGCGCATCCACTCCGACGCCGTGTTCGGCTGAAACCGGAAATATGTCGGCAATACCCAGGCTGTAAAATTCGTGTGTCAGGCTTTCGCGCTCCTGGGTATCGATCTTATTGACCGCCAGCGATACCGGCTTTCCGAGTTTGATCAACAACCGCGCCAGGTCGCGGTCGGAACCGGTGATTTCGGCGCGCCCGTCCACCAGAAAGATGACGTGCGCCGCCTTGCGCAGCGCCATTTCGGCCTGACGGAGAATCTGCGCCGGAATGTGCTCCTGTTCCTGAACCACGATACCGCCGGTATCGATCAGTTCGAACGGGCGGCCATCGTGTTCGGCCTGTCCGTGGATGCGGTCGCGAGTGATGCCGGGCTCGTCGCCTACAATGGCGCGCCGCTGGCCCGTAATTCGGTTGAATAAGGTGGACTTACCAACGTTGGGCCGACCCACAATGACCACTGTGGGAATGGCATTGGGCATGGAAGTCCTTATGATAGCAGGGCGCCGGCCCGTTGGTTTTCCGGTATCGGCGTCCGAACCGCTTCCTTTGTTGCAAACCGCGTGTTGAGAGAGTAGTCTTGGTCTCTGGCTCTCCGAAGGAGGCTGTACGTCATTGGCCCTCGGCTTTACCGGACGCCTCAAGCCGCCGCTGCTGTCCGTTAAGGCGGCATGGCGAGACTTTGTCCGCGGCCACACCGTCGGTCAACGGCGGCGGCTCGGTTTTTTCGGTCGATTTCCGTTCCTTCTGATGATGCGGTGCGCCATTTTTTGCGCTGTGCTCATCCGCATCGATCTCGACATTCGCAGTCGCAGGAATGCGATCGGCGTCCTGGTGACAATGGGCGTCATGGCGATTCTCGCCATCCCACTCACGTACAAGCACCGGGAAGGAAAGTACGATCTTGTCGTTTGGGCATTTATATTCGGCGATGTCGTCCTGATTACGTACCTGGTCGTCTGGGCGCATGCGCCGCAATCCGACGTTTTCCTGCTCTACACACTGCCCCTGTTAACCGCTGCCGAATACCTGGGCGGATGGACCACGGTTGCGACGTTTGCCATGGTGAGCGTCGCTTATGGCTTGGCAATTCTAGGTCCCAGCACGCCGGCCGCAGTCCGCCTTGCCATCTTCGCGACGCGTGAAGTTTACCTGTTGTTCATCGTGCTTCTCTCACTGTGCGTATTCCAGGTTACGAGTGCGTGGCTTGGAGATTTCCATGCCGCGCTTCGCAAAATCAACGAAGAGAACCGCTCGGCAATTGACGTCGACAGTGAATTGGACGACTTCATGCGCCGGGTGCTGGAACTGGGTTTCGAGTTCGTTGCGATTTCGACGGTAGATCCCTACCAGAAACTCATCGTGATGACAAGGGCAATTAATATCCCCGCAGGTTGGATGCGGCTGTCGAGGCGCGGCACGGAAAGCAACGATATCATGGCCCACGTCGTAAAGTATAAGGTGCCCGAGAGCCCTCCCCCTGACGACAAGAGGTTCGATGAGAAAACCTGGCGGGTATTCAAGCATGGTCTGTTGGCGCGTACCTTCGTGCCCGTGATATATGAGGATCAGGCCGTCGCGGTCCTGCAGACGGGATGGGAACGAGTGCATAAGGGAGATATCATCCCTCAGGCCTTGGTCGCTGAATTGTGTCGGGTTGCCGCGGAATACGCGAAGGCCACCGCTGTGTCGTCACCGCATGCGCTTCTTGAACGACTGTGCCAAATCGTGATGGACGCGGTTAAACCGTGCGCGGCTGTCACGCTTCACATTTGTCAGGAAAGCGTACAGCCGGCCGCGGCGCGGGCCGGCACCTATTCTGCCTCAGACGTGATGAGCATGGCCGATCCAGGTGGCCCAGTCACCCGGCTTCTGGCACTCGACGGCCCCGTCTGGTTGGAGACCCCCGAATTGGTCGAGCGGGAGTATCCCGCGCTTTACGAGGCCGGTTGCCGCTCGGTCGCCGCTATGCCCCTTGCTATCGACCCAGAGACCAGAGGGCTGCTTTTAGTACATTTTGAAGACGAACAACGGTTCGGTAATTGGTTGAAGGAGCAAATCCGGCTGCTCGCCCGGGGCGTGGAATCCAGCATCCACAATAGACTGCTCCTGAACCGGTTTGCCCGTCAGTCTTCCAGCGCATGGATGCAATCGAGATTGAAGACCGTCGAGGACGCAGTGGCTTTCAATGCGCCGCTGCCGGTTGTCTTGGAGCGGGTGGCCGACCATTTCCTGTACAACCTGGAGGCCGACTTGGTCACTCTCTACGAACTCCAACCCGGCCGCCGTGACTTCCGCGTACCCCCGGTTATCGCAGGCGATCTCGTCGACCCCAATGCGATGAAGGGCTCGATCCAGCTCGGCAATCTCTTATGGAACTGTCTGGCGAAACCGAGCAGTTTTTTCACCGAACTCCCCAGGGAGTTCCGGTCCGGCTGGCAGGATGGTCCGGACGGCAAGCGATTCGCCGATCGCGAGGGCGTTCAATCCTGCGCAGTCCTGGTCCTACAGACGGAAGACTCTCGTGAGAAAACCGGACTCCTTTTCGTAAACTACCGCCGCCGATTCGAGTTTTCGCCGGAGGATCGCGTGGCCATGTTGACTTTGGCCTCTTCGGCCGCCGTTGTCATCCGTACCGCGCACGCCGTTATCCGACGGCGTGACACCGTACAAGCCATGCGGGAAATTGAAAAGGCGATTGCTGCGACGGGTGGCCCCCCCGACCTCGACTTGGTATTCCGGCACGTACTGGCCGCCACCGCACGTTTGACCGGTGCTTCCGAGGGCTGGGTTCTGTGGTTCGATCCTGGCCGCGAATATTTGGAATGGCGCGCAAGCCTTGACGGAACCCTGCCTGAACCACGAGTCGCGAAACCGGAAGATCTCGGGCTGGCGGGGGAGGTGGCTATCGGAAAGCGGCTTCGTCTGGCGACCGACCCAAAGGAGGGTAACTGGATGGCCGTGCCGGTATTGGATGGCCTGGACGCCCTGGGTGTAGTTTTAATGCGGAGCAACTCGCGCCCTTTGCTGACCGAGGAAGACGCCACCACGGTGGAGATGCTCAGCGTGCTGGCGGTGGCCGGCGCCCGTTTCGCCCAACTCTATAGCCCGCTCGAATCGTTAAGCGCCGTCGCCGCCCGCCTGCAAGAAAAGCCCTTCGATCTGGATACCGCGTTGCGAATCATCTTGACCGGTGTAACGGCGCAGGAAGGTTTAGGATTCTCGCGCGCCATGGTGTTTCTCCAAGCACCCAACGCCGCAGACGCCACTGGCCGGTTGGCGGTCGGGCCCCTGAATGGCACGGAAGCGCGCAACACCTGGAAGTTCATCGAGAGCCGCAAGCGTGAGCTTCGCGCCGGCGGAAGGTCGGTCTTCACCTGGCTTCTGGATGAGGCGGAGCGAATCAGCTCGGAGATTCGCGGCGGCGCGCGCCGCGATTCAGAGCTCTCCCAACATGTCCAGACCGTGACCTTGCCCAGCTCACTCGCCCGAACACCCCTCGGCGGATATTCCACGTCCGAGTGTAAGGCACTCCTCTCGCGCGGTGAGTGGTTAGGCCAGTTCGCTTGTGTGCCATTGATGGTGGAGGACAACTGCCGGGGGGTTCTCATCGCGGATCGCGATTTCCAGGGCAAAGGTATGAGTGAAAGCGACGCGCCCCTGCTGCAACTATTTGCCAATATTGCCGCCATCGCGGTGGAGAGCTTAACGGTGCGCACGCCAACCAGCGAAAGCGAGCGTCTCGAGCAGTGGAGCCATTTGTTCAGCGAGGCGCGCCACGAGGTTGGCACCCGCCTTACGCTGCTCGACGGATTTGTGGAGGAGTATCGCCGAGGCATTGTAAAGACTCTGGATCTCGATTCGTTTCTTCTCGCCGTCCGCCACCGGATTGCCCGCGCAAACTGGATGGCCAAGAAGATCCAACCATGGCAAGCTGAACCCGTCGCCCTGGTTGAAACGGTGGATTTAGTCGAGATGATGGAGGGTGCGGTGTTGGACACTCGATTCATTTTTCCGCGTGCGACAATCGAATTGGATAAGCGCGTGCCGGATTCTTCCCAATTGTGGCTAGTATGCGACCCTTTGGAGATGGAGGGCGCATTCTTGGAGCTCCTTCGGAACGCCGGGGAGGCGCTTGGCCGAATCGACCCGCCCGGCGGTACGGTGACTGTCCGCATCGGTGTGGAAGGTGACGGGCCAGTGGCTCGGGCGAGCATCCAAGTTCAGGACAATGGAGTGGGAATTCCAATGGCTATGAGGGAGCGCGTCTTCGACCCGCAATACACCACCAAGGAGGGCGGCTATCACGGATATGGCTTGGTTGGAGCGAAACGAAGAATCGAATCCGTGGGCGGAAGCATCAAGGTTGTCGGACCGGAAGGGCGAGGAGCAAACATTGAAATCAGCCTTCCCATCAGAATGGAACGAGCGCGAACTATAGGGGCTTGACAGATGGCGCGGATACTGATTTTCGAAGATAACCCCGACCAGATGCACCTGTTGCGGCGCAATCTCGAGGGAGAAGAGCGTGAAGTTGTGGCGGTTGACAGTCTCCAGGAAGCCGAAAAGTCACTCGCCAGCGATCCCGACGTTATTGTGGCAGACCTCCGGTATGACCGGGGTGGCCGGCTGGACAAGGAAGCCGGCCTGAAGTTGCTAGACTTGGCCAGAGCCAAAAACAATACTGTTCAGGTCATCCTGGTGACCAACTACGCTTCCCCCGATTCCAGCCGAAGGGCGATGGAGAGCGGCGCATTCGACGTGCTGGACCGGAACCCGACGGGACTGGACTTTTGGGCCATGCTGCGGGCTAAGGTCAGACTCGCCGTGCATTACCGCCAATTGATGCTGCGCCAAGAAGCGGTCAGATGAGCCAAGAGGAGCTCAGCTACGAAGACCAGCGGGACATGTGTGGGCGCTTGCGGGATTTGGGCTTTCGCCACTTCGCGTTCATCAGCTATCCAAATACTGACGCTGCGATGAAGTCGTTTGCGCAGACCTTCCACCGGCGCTTTAGCGAACTCCTTGGACAAAACCTGGGGCTGCTGGATACGAAGGCAAGTCCGGCTTTCATAGACCGTTACGACATCCCGCGAGGGGTTCACTGGGAGGCTGACCTGTCAGAGGCCCTTTGTCGCAGTGTGACCATGGTTGCGCTCTGTCTCCCGATGTACGCGAACTCCAACTGGTGCGGCAGGGAATGGCAGGGTATGGTGGAACTCGCCGCGGCCGGGTTGCCGCCACCCATGAGCCCGATCTTTCCCGTTCGCCTTGGTGAATCGCAAGTCAACAGGATCATTAGCCAGATTCAACACTGGGATTTTTCGAAGGTGGAACCTGGGCCCCTGGGTAATTCCAGACGCCTCTACCCGTGCTTGCAAGCCGCCTTCCATCACGTCTGTCGCGTCGGCATGCAGAGGGCCGCGAAGCATACGCGGGATTGCAGGGGCTACCGGTTGCCTGAGCGTTCGGCCTTCGAGAGCGTACTACCCCCGCCGCTGCCCAACAGGAGCAATGAATCGTGAACCAACGAGGGGCGGTTGTCACTTTCTACTCTTACAAAGGGGGCGTCGGGCGAACTTTGGCCGTCGCCAACATCGGATCCATCCTTGCGGATTCGGTCCGGCCGTCCGGCGGCCGAGTGCTGCTGGTTGATTTCGATTTGGAGGCGCCCGGACTGAACGTTTTCTTTGCCGAAGGCATACCTCCGGCGCAGCGGAATGGGCCGGGGGTCGTCGAATATTTCGGGGGACTCGCGAACAGGTTCGCGTCCGCGCCTGCCCGGTATGCCGAGGTTCTTGAGAACCGCCCCGCAATCGACACGCTCCTGTCCTTGGACTCGTTCATACAGGCTGACGTGTTGCCTGGTCTCGATCTGATGCCATCCAACCCCGGAGGCAGCGAATATCGGCGGCGGGTCGCCGAATTCGACTGGTCTATGTTCTGGCTGAAGTATCCCGCCGCCATTCATGCTTTCCGGGAATCGCTCGAACGCCGTTATCGTTTCGTGCTGATCGATTCCCGAACCGGCTACGGCGATGTAAGCGGGTTGTGCAGCGCGATCCTTCCGGAGAAATTGGTAATCGTGGTCTCCCTCAATCGTCAGAACCTTGAGGGCGCCATCGATATCGCGCGCCGAAGCGTGCGGTTCCGCGAGAAATCCGATGACATCCGCCCCCTCGCGATCTATCCGCTAGCCGGACGGGTGGATACCGAATCGGAGGTTAAAGAGCACGAAAACTGGCTGCGTCAATTTGAGGAGGCCTTCGAGGTCTGCTTCCGGGAAATCTATGGCGATCCCGAGTGCCGCCTCGAAAACTACTTCGATAATTACTTTATCCCTTATTCGCGCTACTACTCCTACGGCGAGAAGCTTGTGAGGCTGCACGAGGAGAGCAGCCGCCCCGGCAGTATCCGGCGAGCGTACGAGGACTTCTCGCGTCTGCTGGCCCGGTCCGAATACCCCTGGCAGCCGGAATCGGAGTGGCCTCCGGAACAGCGCGTCCTGCCAATTACGGCACATGCCCAGGTGATCCCTCCGACCCCGCGGCAAGAATAAACATCCGCACCACCCGCTCCACGAGCCGGCGCCGATTGACCCGCTTCTCCTTGCTGTACGCGTCGTCCACCACCGCGTGAAGACCGCTGAACAGGAAAACCGCGGTGAAACGGCAATCATCCACCTTCCACGCTCCGGCATCGCCGCCGGCCCGCAGTAACCCGGCCAGATGGTCGATGACGATGTTATCGACGAGGCCTTCCCTGGTGGGCGGGCGCGAGCCGAAGAAGAGGATATCGTGCAATTGGATGGAGTCGAGGTAGCTGGCCACGCCAGAGGCGGCCCACGCCGCCAGCCGGCCTTTCCAATCCGTCGGCGCGACCGCGTCCACCGCCTTTCGAATCTTCGCCAGATGTTCCCCGGTGAAGCGATCTTCGAGCGCCGCCAGCACGTCCTCCTTGGAGGAAAAGTACAGGTAGAACGTACCCTTCGCCACCTTGGCGCCGGACGTGATCTGCTCGATGGTGGTGGCGGCGACGCCATGTTTGAGAAACAGGCGCTCGGCGGATTTCATCAACTGTCCGCGCCGCTCTTCAGGTGGTCTGGTCCGCATGGCGGCTCTTTTCGCTCAATTCCGGAAATAGCATCGTCCACAACCCTACCACCGCCAGCGTTCCCAATCCACCTAGCAGAGCCGCCGGAACTGTGCCGAAGAGCGCGGCGGCCGCGCCCGACTCGAATTCGCCCAACTCCGCCGAGGCGCCGATGAATACCCAGTTGATGGCGCTCACCCGGCCCCGCATCGCGTCCGGCGTGGCCACCTGCACCAGCGTATGGCGCATGACCATGCTCACCATATCGAAGCCGCCCGCCGCCGCCAGCGCCGCGAGCGACAGCCAGAAACTGGTGGACACCGCGAACACCGCCGTCGCCACGCCAAAGCCCGCGACGCAAGCCAGCATGGATCTCGCCGCCCCCTGCCCGGCCGGACGGCGCGCCAGAAGCAACCCGACAACCGCCGCGCCCACGCCCGGCGCGCAGCGCAGGCAACCGAGCCCCGCCGGTCCAACGGCCAGAATGTCCCGGGCGTAAATCGGGAGCAGGGCCGTAACGCCGCCCAGAAGAACGGCAAACAGATCGAGCGAAAGCAAAGCCAGCAGCAACCGGTTGGCGCGGACATAGCGAACGCCGGCGAGCATGCTCCCATCGGTTGTTGGCTCCGCGCGTCCGCCCTCGGGCAGACGCCATGCCTGCGTCAGGGCAAACAGGTACAACGCCGCGGCGGCGGCAAAAGCCATCCGGCCGCCGATGGCGTAGAGCAATCCGCCGATCGCGGGTCCGGCGATGGTACAGATCTGGATCGCCGAGGAAACGCCGGCCACCGCGCGCGGAAACTCATCGGCGCCCACGATGCCGGGCAGAATGGCCGACATCGCCGGCGACCCGAATGCCCGCGCCGTCCCTAACAGGAACAGCAGGAGATACACCGCCGGCGCCGCGGGGGCGGCCACGAACGACCAAAGAGCGAATGCCGTCACGCATGCGGCCTGCGCCGCCGCCGACCATGCGATCAAATTGCGCCGCTCGAAGCGGTCCGCGGCGTGGCCCGCCAGCAGCGCCGTGGCGGCATTGGGCAGAAATTGCGCCAGCCCTGCGTAAGCCAGGCTCATCGGGCTGTGGGTGAGCGAATAGACGTACCAGCCGATGGCGACGTTCAGCATCTGGGATGCCAGTTCATCGGCGGAATGAAGCGCCAGAAATCGGGTGAGTGGAGCAGCCATAACCATGCCAGGATAGCGTAATGACCGCCGGTCAGTCAATAATGACCGGTGGTCAGTCAATAAATTATTGGACCGTCACGGTCTGCTTGATATCCATATTGCCGTCGACGAGGCGCAGCTCCACCGGCAGACCGCCCACGGAAGGCGCGATCCGCCGCACCAGCAGCTCCAGCGTAGCGGTCACCGCGGGCCGGCTCCACAAATCGTCTTGCACCACGAAGGAAATCGCCGTGCCTTCACCCTTGAGCAGCGCCACGCTGGCCCCCGTGTCCGTGAAATATCCCTCCGTCCGCAGCGCGTTCGCGAGAGCTTTCGCGTCGGCCTCAGTGGCGTCGCCGAAGTAATATACCCAATCCTTTGCGCCCACCATCAGTTTGCCGACGTTCATCTTCCGGTGAATGGTCCGGTGCGCGTCCACCAGGTGCACCTGGATGGGAAAGCCGCCCACCGAGGTGGCGATGCGCCGCCCCAGTTCGCTGAAGTTCGAAACCACGTGCGGATGGTTCCACGCGCCCTCATCCATCACGAACGAGACCACCGTCGGACCGCCGCCCATCCACAACAGCACGCTGGTTCCCCGGCCGTTGAGGAATCCCGTGCCCTGGAGCGCCTTGCCGAGCGCCAGCGCGTCTTCTTTCGTGGCGCGCCGGTAGTAGTAGATTTCGTCGTTCTTCCCGATCGCCACCCTGGGTTCACGGGTCGAATGCAGGATGATCACGCCTCCGGCGAGGGTTGCCACCAGCGCGGCGCCCACACCGAAGCCGACCCATTGCGGGGCGGTCCTGCTCATGCCGGGACGACCGGGCGGCTACTTCGCCCCGCCGCGTCCTCCCCCCGCCTGACCGCTGGCTTTGGCTCTCAGCGCCCCCCATTTGGCCATCACCGTGGCGTATGCCTCCCGCGCCTGATTGCAGGCCGAGAGTTCTACCGCGGTGGGCGCCATCTCCGCGCCCTGCATGGGCATGATCGCGGCAATCAGTTGACTGGCGATGTTACTCAAGTTCGGAGGAGGCGCCGGTTCCGCGGCGGCGCCAAATCCACCGCCGCCCCGTCCGCCGCGTCCGCGTCCACCGCCCGCCGGAGCTACCGGCTCGGGCGGCGCCAGTTCCTCCACCTCTTTCAGCAGCGCATCGTTGGCGGCCGATTTCGGCCGCGCCTTGATCCTCTCGGCGAGCACCCGCGCATCTTTGTACGCTACCTGAGAAATGCGGGCGTTGTCTTCCATCTGCGCGCTCAGCGTGGAGATCTGCTCCACCTCGGGCGTGATCTTTACGCGCGGATCCATTTTCACCACGATGGCCTGCGCCACGCTCTTGCCGTTCACCGTCAGGCGCACGCTATACATGCCGGGGGCGGCCCAGGGCGAGTTCACGCCGGCATAAGTACGGTGCGGAACCGCGCCTTCACCACCGCCTCCGCCGCCGCGTCCACCGCCTCCCCCGCCGATGGGATCGTAGCGCATATCCCAACTGAATCGATGCATGCCCGCCGTCGTCTTGAGCACTTGCTGCGGCGCCGGCCAATAGAGCGGCAGATCGCAATGGGGCGCCGTCGGCGTCTGCTGGCAGACTTTGTTGTACCCCGCGGGGTCGGTCGACGGATCGGGCGTCAGTACCGGGTCGGTGCTGCTATATGTGCGAATCACTTTATTCAGGCCGCTCAGAATCTCGAGTTTCACCGGACCATTGGCCGCCTCCGGCAGATAGTAATCGATCAGCGCGCCCGCCGGCGGATTTTCGCCCGCAGGCAATTCCGGCGGCCATGGCGTGGGATCGTTGGTGCCGAAGCGAATGCGGATGGCCGCCGCCGGCTTGAACAGATAGGCGTTCTTTGCCGCGGCCGCCTCCGCCGCCTGCCGCAGCGGCGTTACATCGTCGAGAATCCAGAATCCGCGGCCGTGCGTGCCCGCCACCAGGTCGGAGCACAGGCACGTGGCATCGTCCTTCACTTCGATATCGCGCACCGAAATCGCCGGCATATCCAGCCGCAGCGAATGCCAGTTGTCGCCGTCGTCGAACGACACCCAAACCTGCGTATCGGTGGCGGCGTAGAGCAAGCCTTTCTTGCGCGGATCTTCGCGAATCGAATTCGCCACCGCGCCCCCGGCGATGCCGTTGTCGATTTCAGTCCACGTCTTGCCGCCGTCATGCGTGCGCCAGAAGTGGGGGTTCATATCGTCGAGACGAAGCGTGTTGGCCGCAGCGTACGCTGTCTGGGCATCGAAGTGGCCGGCTTCCATGTTGAAGATGCGCGTCCAAGGCTTGATCTGCGGAGGCGTGACGTTGGTCCACTTGGCGCCTCCGTCGGTGGTGACCTGGATCAGTCCGTCGCCCGTGCCCGCCCACAGCACGTTTACATCGAGCGGCGAAGGCGCCAGCGCGGTAACCGATCCCAGCGCCGTGGGCGTTACGCCCGATCCGTACTTTCCCGCATTGCGCGGTGTCTCCCACTTGTCGCCGCGGGTGAGATCGCCGCTGATAGCCGTCCAGCTATGGCCGCCGTTGGTGGTCTTCCAGACGCCCGCTGTCGCGTAGAACATCACGTTCGGGTCTTTGGGCGACCAGATCACCGGTTGCGTGCGAACGCCGCGCGACGGGGGCTCGTTCGATGCCTGCTCGCCGCCGCGTCCACGCCCGCCGCGTTCGCCGCCTCCCGGTCCGACATTCATTTTCTGCGCCGTTGCACGGTTATAGAGCGATACCTGCGTCCGCGCCGCGCCATATACCAGGTCGGGGTTCTTCGGATCGGGGGCGGCCTCGCCATATTCCTGTATGCCCACGGGATGCCAATCGTGGAACGTGATTTCGCCGTCCATGCTCCGGCTTTCCACGCAAGCCGAGCCGGAATCCTGCTGCCCGCTGCACAACCGATAGGGGAACGCGTTGTCGGCAGTCACGTGATACACCGCCGCGGTCGGCTGGGTGTACCAGTTGCTCCACGATTCGCCCCGATTGGCCGATACCACCCCGCCCTGATCGCTCACCAGCAGTATGATATCGGCGTTCGACGGGTTGATCCAGCTCTTCTGATAATCGTCTCCGCCCGGCGCGCCGCGCACCGCCGACCAGGTCTGCCCACCATCGTCCGTGCGCCAGAAAACCGTCGAGCAGCTATACACCACCTCCGGATTCCACGGGTCGACCGTGATGGTAGGCAAATCGCCGCCCCCGATTCGCACCAGCGGCCGCGCGTCCGGCGGATGGCGCTGCGAACCCGTTTCCACGATCCGCGGATCCTCGGTCGCGAGGAACCAATTCTCGCCGCCATCGGTCGATTTGTAGAACCCGATCGCCCCGCCGCCACCGCGCCCGCCTCGTCCGCCTCGCCCACCGCCGGCGCCACCGCCCCCGCTGGACGCCACCATGGCATAAAGGACCTTCGAGTTGCTGGGCGCGATCGCCAGGTTGGCTTCGATCACGGCCGGCAATCCGAGCGTCAGCTTGCGCCAGTTGTTGCCGCCATCGGTCGATTTGTAAATGCCGCCATCGGTGCCGCCGTACGCGCCGTCCTCGTAAAATCCTTGCTGCTGTTGCCACATCGCGGCGTAGACGATGTTCGGATCGTTGGGGTCGATATGGACGTCGTTCCCGCTCGTATATTCGTCGGCGTAGAGGACCTTGTCGAAATGCTCGCCGCCGTCGGTGGAACGGTAGATGCCGCGCTCCGGGTTCGGGCCGTAGGGATGGCCCAGGGCCGCCACAAACAGCCGGTCAGGATTCTTCGCATCCACATCGATCATGGCGATCATTTGCGAGTCGCGCAGTCCCAGGTGCGTCCACGTTTTGCCCGCATCGGTGGACTTGTACATGCCATCGCCCACCGAAAGATCGGGACGGATGATTCCCGCGCCGGTGCCGACGTAGATAATGTTGGGATTCGACGGCGCGACCGCAATCGCGCCGATGGAACCGGTGGACTGGCTTTCGAAGAGCGGCGTCCAGGTGGAACCGTAATCGGTCGAACGCCACACGCCGCCGTTATCGAAGCCTATGTAAAAGAAGTTGGGCTGGCTCGCAACGCCGGCCAAGGCGCGGGCGCGTCCGGCGCGAGGCGGTCCGATGGACCTCCAGTGCATCTCCGCATAGAGCTTAGAATCGAGCGATTGCGCCGGCGCGAGCGCGGCCAGCGCGAGACCAAGCAAAATACCACGGCGAATCGACAAGTTGAGATTCTCCTGATCCCAACGAGTTTATAACGATTCCGGGCATTGCACTACGGTGCAAAATTCGTTTCCGCCCGAAAAGTACCGCTCCCGGGCGGGGTGCCCTCCGGGCCCGGCTCATTAAGGTCTGGCATGTCAACGCAAAACTACTGAGCCGCGACCGCGAGGGAGCGGTGCATTTGAATCGCGCCCTATTTGATCGCCATCACCGGCGCGTTCGACGCAGCGCCCGAAATCGTCAGTATCACTTTCTGATTACCCGTAGGGGTGCCGGTCGGGACCGCAAAGCTCGCCTGGTAAAGACCGACCCAACCCGGCGACAACCCGACATAGCTGATATCGGTAGCCTCCACGCCGCCCACCGTTATGGTGTATGGCCCGGTAACCCATGAGGACCCAGCCGGCGAGGCCGCTCCCGTGGTCAATTTCCCGGAGGGGTTCACCGGACCGCCGCCGAGAAACCAAAGCACCACGATGTCTCCCACATGCGCCGGCTTGGACGAGGTAATCACGTTGTAATTCAAGTCCGTAACCACCGCCAGATTATTGCCGTAAACAATGATTTCAGGCGATACCGGGGAAATGATGACGGCTACAGCGTTACTGTTCGTGCCGTTTTTGACCATTACGGTGGCCAGCCCTGGATTGATGTCTTCCGGCATCTGCGCGTCAATCTGCCCCGGCTTCGTGTTAAATAGAGGCGCTATCTCTCCGTTCACAAATACTGTGGTGGTCAGCAGCGTCGTCGGCAGTGGAATGTTTGTCGCCTGGCTCACTTTCGTCGCCAGATCCGATCCGTAAATCGCGACGACGCTTCCCGCCGTCGGCACTCCGGGGGCGGCGTTACTATCCACCGCCTCGCCGGGATTGACGAAAGCCGCGCGCCCCGCGCCGGCGAAAAGCAATTGGGGCGACGTCAAAACCAGCTCGAAATCGTTGGGATAACCGTAGGTATCCACGCCGAAAACCGAAATATCGCCGGCGTACGCATTGTTGGCAGTATCGGTGAGACTGATGGTGCCGACGCATGTGGACGACACCGAGTAAGTTCCCGTGGCCTGAACGGTCGTGGTGGCGCCGTTGGAAACCTGCGTCCACGTGCCGCTCACATTGCCCTGCCCATCGAACTGCAAGATGCCGCCGAGATCGGCCAGGCCGGTGTTGGTTGCCCCGGAGAGCGAGTTTCCCGTCCCGCTAAACGGCCAGCCACCCGAGAGCGTGCTTACCGCGCACGCGGCCGGCTGCACTGAGCCGCTGCCGTTGAACGCGTAAGTGGCATCGGTACCCACCATGGTGAAGGACTTTGCCTGCATGGTGGTGGTATCGAAATTGTAAGCAACCAGACTGAATGTAGCGGTATCGCCGGTGGTGATATTAATCGACCCGAGACACGTGGATTGCAGGGAGTAAGTTCCCGAATAAGTCAGCGGCGCGCCAAAGAGCTGGCTGCCGTTGACGGAGTTCGCGGTCAGACTGAACATGACGTGGCCCGCTCCGTCGAAGGTCGCCGTGCCGTCCGATAGCAGAATCTTGGTGGCGACCCCCGCCGGCGCCAGGCGGCCGGCCAAAGTCATGTAATAGGCGCCGTTCAACATCGACGCGGCGCACGAAGTGATGGTGGCCGGCTGCATGGCCGCGGCTGTACCGTCAAATATCACGGCCGGCGACGCCGCCGTCAGGCCGAATGCCGGCGAAGCCGACGAGAAGCTGAAATTCAACGTGTATTTATTGGTCGACGTGTCGGTCACGGTTGCGGAAGCCAGGCATCCGTTGCCAACCGTGTAAGTACCGCTGACGCTCACCGGCGTCGTAGTCAGGTTCGATACCTGCGTCCAGGTGCCGGTGACATTACCCATCCCGTCGAACTGCAGAATGCCTGCTACGTCGAGCGTGCTATTGACAGCCGCTCCGGAGAGCCCGCTTCCCGTGGCATTGAACTCGTGCGCGCCGGTGATGGTGGTGGGACATGTGGCGGGCTGCATTGTGCCGGTCCCGTTATAGGCGTACGACGAATCGGAACCGATCACCGCGAAACCGCTGGCGACGGTCGCCGACCCCGGCTGGTTGTACGCCTCCAGCGTGAAGGTAGCGGTACCGCCGGTGGTGATGCTCATCGTGCCGATGCAGTTGGCCTGCAGGCTGTAGGTCCCGTTCCAGGTGACGGCCGTCCCGAAACTCTGAGTCGTGGTGACCGTGTTGGCGGTCAGACTGACCGCAACCTTACTCAGACCATCGAAATTCACGGTCCCGACGCCCTGGAAAATTTGCGTGACAACTCCGGTTGACGTAAGTTGCCGCCCGCTCAATACGATTTCATAGGTACCGCTCAAGGTGGCGGAATTGCACGTTCCACCTCCGATGGTGGGCTGTCCGAAAGCGGGCAGGAACGGCAGGGCAAGAAGCGTCGGCAGAAGGAGAATCGATCGTTTTTTCATTGGCAGCACCCCGTTAACTCAGAATCATTGTACGCGAGCCGGCTAGCGCTAGCCCGAGGCGCCGATAAATCACCGTGCCTATCCGCACAAACACCTCCACCGCCGCCGAGTTTCGGGCGATGGCGTCCGAAGGGTACTGGTTTTCTTAAGTTTAGATATTGCGTTAGAAATTGGTGCGCGCGGTAGTCGAGTTGCCCGCCGAATTCGTCACCATCGCCTGGAACGACGCGATCTGGCTGGTATCGCCCGCCACCGGGAACACCGCCTTCAGCTCGAATGTCCCGCCGGCGGAATTCTGAAAATACGCCGCGAAATCACCGCCGCCGTTCGCTTGAATCGGAGCGCCGATGGGGTTGCCCGTGGCGTCGAAGAAGGTGAACGAGAGCGCGCCCGCGGTGCGCGTGTTATCGAATCCGGTTACGTCCACTTCCACCGAACTGGCCGATCGCACACCCTGCGCGGCGGTCACCCCCACGACCGCCGGCAGGATGTTGATCGACTGCTCCACCGTGTTACTACCCAACTCCACCGTCACGGTAAGCGCTCCGGCGGTGGTGCCGGTCTGAAATGGAATGCTATCGGCGCTTCCGAACACTCCCTGCTTCTGGCCGATGAAGACGTTGAACGCGGCGGATTGCCCGCCCGTGGCGAAGGCGATTCCCGGATCGGCCGCGCCCGCGATCGACGCTTGCGGAACGAACATGAGCGTCACCGTTCCCGTCGCTGCTGTCTGTGCCGGCGCGCTCAGGTTCACCGCAATCGTCCCCTGTTGCGCGCTATCGGGCTCCGCCAGCGTGATGGCGATGCTGGGCGTCGGCAGCGGCGGGATCACGCCGATGCCTGACAGGGTGAACTTCTGGCCGCCAATCGTTAGAGTGCCGGTCCAACCCCCGGCCGCGGTGGGGCTGAATTGAATCTCCAACGCCGTACTGGCGGATGGCTGCACCGTGGCGCCCGCGGCCGGCTGAGTCGCCAGCGAAAATCCAGCCCCGGCAACCGACACGGCCGGAACCGGAAGCGCCACCGAAGTCTGATTCAACAAGAGAACCTCGACGGTCGGGCTCTGCCCCACCGGCACCGAGCCGAAACTCACAGGGCCGGCGGACAGCAACTGCGTTCCGTTCCCGGTCACCCACTCGTAAGTCAGTTCCACCGGGATGGTGGCTGTCAGAGTAACTGCGATTCCCACCGAGTTCAGCGTGGCGCTGTAGATTCCCGGGCCGCTCGCCTGAAATAACACCGTGAAGTCCACGGATTGCTGCGGCCCAAGCGACACCGGAAGCACCGGCGCGTTCGCGCTCGCCACGGAGAATCCGCTGCCTGTGACCGTCAGCAGGTCGAGCGTGGCAGCCTGGTTCGAAATGTTGGTGATTTCGAGCGCGGCCGACGCCGGCGTTCCCGGCGCCACGCTGCCAAAATCGTACGTGTGCACCACCGGCTGCACGATACTTCCGTTCACCGCGTAGAGCTGAAATTGTCCCCGTGCGGGCCGCGCACCAACAGCCAGCAGCGCGCACAAAAGCAGCCCCTTCATCAGGCACTTGCAAAATTCAGGCAGATTAACAAATGCACCGCTCCCTCGCGGGGCGCCCTCTGGGCCCGGCTCTTCAACGATCCGGTAAGACGACAGCGCCTGCAGAGCCGCGACCGCAAGGGAGCGGTGCATTTTTCGTGCGGAGTGCTTTTTGCAAGTGCCGCCCTTCATGGCTTCCCAACCGAAAGAGACGGACTCCCGATGGTGATGCCCGCCGAAGTCGTCGAAGCCGAGGTGGTAGGCGAACCGGAGCTGCCCGATTTGCCCGCCACCAGCGCCCCCACCGTCGCCGCACCGCCCGCCAGCGCGGCGACGACCACCCACTTGAGCGGCCCATGCATCCAGGACGGTCGGCTCTTCGAGGAACTCGCCGGCGCCGCCCCATTCTTCGGCTCGGCGATATATTGAAACGACACGATTCCCGCCCGCGCCTGCTCTTTCGACGCTACAATACGGATCGGAACCCGCCCCGGCGTCCGGTTCAGCAGCATGGTGTGTAAGTTGGCGCGCCCGCGGGCGTCGGTAACGGTCACGTCTGTGCGTAATCCGTTACCGAACGTGCCGCCCGGACCTTCTTCCGGCAGGTGGAAGCTGACCGATGCACCCTCCACGGGTCTCCCGGTCTCATCGGTAACCTCCACAATCAGAGGACGCGCATTGCGGGAACCAGCCGCGTTCACCGCTCCTTCCCCCTCCATCACCTGGATATGCAGCACCGCTATCTGGGCTATAGACAGATGTGCGAATACCGCCAGCAGGGCGGCCGTGGGCGGAAGCAGTTTCACTGTGCCGGGATAGTATCCCGGTCAGACGGACTTTCTCACCAAAACCACCGTGACGTTGTCCGGACCGCCGGCGGCTTTGGCCGCGGCGATCAACTCGCTGCAGCTTTCCTCCAGCGCCCCCATCCGTCCGCGCTGCAGGATCTGCTCCATTTGCCCGAGTTCCAGCACGCCGTGCAAGCCGTCGCTGCACATCAGCACCAGAGCGCCCGATTCGAGGCGCACGCAATAGTAGTTCACGGTGAGCGGCGCGCTGGCGCCGATCGCCATGGTGAGAACGTGGCGCATGGGATGATTGCGGAGGCTCTCTTCGTCCAACCCCAGCGGCCGGCCCACTTCGTTCACCCACGTCTGATCGTCGGTAATCACCCGCAGGCCGCCATCGTCCATCACGTACGCGCGGCTGTCGCCCACGCTGGCGATGGAAAAGCCATCGTGGAGATCGAGCGCCGCCACCAGCGTCGTGCCCATGCCCTCCAGCCCCGGATCGCTGTGGGCCGCCGCCAGCACGCGTTTGTTAGCCTCTTCCACGGCCGTAAGCAGCACTTGCGAATCCAGTTGCGGCGCCGAGTGCACAATCTCCGCCACGGTATCCACTGCCAGCCGTGACGCCTTTTCCCCCGCTTTGGCGCCTCCCATTCCGTCGGCGAGTACGTATAATCCGCTTTCCGGTTCAATCAGGCAGTAATCTTCATTATTGCTGCGGACACATCCTTTGTCCGACATCGCAAAGGCTTCCAACATTCCTTGCGGCTCCCTTCTGCCAATCTACCTTCCCGTCGCCGACACGTTACCGCAAATGCACTTTGTACAGCATAGCGTAGAATAGAGACTCTCAGCATGATTTGGCGTCGCCTTCGGTTAACTCTCGAAATGATCAAGTTCGAGCACTCGGTGTTCGCTCTCCCCTTCGCTCTTACCGGCGCGCTGCTGGCGTTCCGGGAGAGCGGGTTCGGTACACCGGGAATCGTGCGGCAATTGCTGTGGATCGTGGTGGCGATGGTGGCCACGCGTTCGGCGGCCATGGCGTTCAACCGCGTCATCGACGCCGAGATCGACGCGCGCAATCCGCGCACCAAAATGCGCGCCATTCCCGCCGGATTGCTCTCGGGGCAATTCGCCTGGTGCTTCGGGGTGGCGGCTTCCCTTCTCCTGTTCTTCGCCGCTTTCGAGCTCAATCCCTTGTGCCTGCGCCTCGCGCCGCTGGCGCTGGCCATCGTCTTTTTCTATTCCTATACCAAGCGTTTCACCACCTTTTCGCACCTGGTGCTGGGGCTCTGCCTGGGAATCGCGCCGGCCGCCGCCTGGATCGCGGTGCGCGGCTCGCTCGACCCGCGTATTCTGCTGCTCACCGCCGCGGTAATGTTCTGGACCTCGGGTTTCGATGTCATCTATTCCTGCCAGGACTACGATTTCGACCGCGAAGAAGGGCTGTGGAGCGTGCCGCGCGTGATGGGAATCGCCCGCGCGCTCCAGGTGGCCAGACTGCTCCATATTTTAATGGTGATCTGCCTGCTGGCGCTGGTCTACACCCTGCGCGTGGGAGCGCTCGCTCTAGCCGGGGTAGCGGCCATCGTAGTGCTGCTGATTTACGAACACAGCCTGGTGAAACCGAACGACTTGTCGCGCGTAAATGCGGCTTTCTTCACCATGAACGGCTATGTCAGCGTGTTATTCTTTTTATTCTGGGCCGCCGATATTTTCCTCCTCAAACCGGGTGTCTGAACCATGCCAGTCGCCATCGCTGATCCTCGTTTAGTTCCCATCGCCGGAAAGGTGGAAGTAGGCGAGCGCCTGACGTTCGAGGACGCGGTGCTGCTTTACCGCACCACCGATATTCTTACCGTCGGATACCTCGCCAACCTGGTGCGCGAGCGCCTGCATGGCAACAAAACCTACTTCAACGTCAACCGCCATATCAACCCCACCGACGTATGCGTGGCCAGTTGCCGGCTGTGCGCTTTCGGCAAGCGCGTCCGCGATCCCAAGGCCTACACCATGTCGCTCGAGGAAGTCTGGCATCGCGCCGGCGAGGGTTGGAGCGAAGCCGTCACGGAGTTCCACATTGTCGGCGGTTTGCACCCCGAACTGACCCTCGACTGGTATTGCGAAATGCTGCGCGGGCTCAAGCAGCGCTTCCCGCAGGTGCATCTCAAAGCGTTCACCATGGTCGAAATTGCGTATCTCGCGCGGCGCACGAAAATCTCCGTTCGCGAGACTCTCGAGCGCCTGCGCGACGCCGGCATGGATTCCATGCCCGGCGGCGGCGCCGAGATCTTCGACGAGCGCGTCCGCCGGATCATCTGCGACCACAAGATCGATGGCAACGAGTGGCTGGAAACCGCGCGCCAGGCGCATCAACTGGGCCTGAAATCGAATTGCACCATGCTGTACGGCCACATCGAAAACGACGAAGACCGCGCCGATCACCTGGTGAAACTTCGCGCCCTGCAGGATGAGACCGGTGGCTTCGTCACCTTCATTCCGCTCGCATTCCATCCCGACAACACGCCCTTACAGCACATATCCAAGACGACCGGCTTCGCCGACATCCGCAATATCGCGGTGGGGCGCCTGATGCTCGATAACATCCCGCACGTGAAGGCGTACTGGGTGATGATGACGCCGCGCATCGCGCAGATCGCCCTCCGCTTCGGCGCCGACGACATCGACGGCACCATCGTGGAAGAGCGCATCTATCACGATGCCGGCGCTACCACCGTGCAGGGACTGCGGCGCGCGGAACTGCTGCAATTGATCCGCAAAGCCGGCCGCGAGCCCATCGAACGCGACACGCTATACCGTCCCGTGCAGCGTGCCGAGGCGACCTTCACCGTCCTCGTCTAATAGGTTTGTGGGGCAGGCAATCCTGCCTGCAGCCGCCTTTCAGGCGGCTTTCGGGAGGACCAACCTTCCGCTAGTACCCCTTTTTTTCGTCCCTACCTGTTTATGCGGGGTGCGAATCGACGCCGCTCCGCTATAGTTGCTCCAAGGACGCGATTTCGGAGGAATTGCGTTTCCCAATGCAGTTATCGCGCTTTCTGGAGCTGACGGCTTGTGGCGGTGGTACCGGCGCCGCCGCAAGCCGCAGCCAAAAGAGCGGTGCTTCCTGATTCCCCCCAAACCTGATTGCCGGCGTCCGCAGATTTTTTCTGATCTGAAATTCACGAAAACCCTGCGTTATGGTTAACGGCGCCGCTAAGGATGCGCCGTAACGGAGGGGAAGAGATTGCGGAATCGCAGCGTTAGCCGCAGGCTAATTGCGGCCCGGCTCATCATTGTGTGTACGGTGCTACAGGGCTTGGCGCATCGCGCGCCTGCCGCGCCTTACCAGGAGGGGAACTCGCCGACCTCGCGGTGCGACCTGAACAACTCCGGCAAAATACAAATCTCCGACGCCCAAAAGGAGGTCCTGGCGGCGCTCGGCAACACCAATGGCTTCGATGCGCTGCACAACTACGATCTGAATAACGACGGGGTGGTGAATGTCGTCGATATCGAGACCGTCGTCGATGCCGCGCTCAACGAGGGCTGTGCCGCCGACAATACGGCCCCGACGATCACCGAGATTACTCCCCTCTCCGGAAAAGCGGGCCAGACCATAACCGTGACTGTCACGGGACAGGGCCTGTACGGCGCCGTGCTGACTCTGCAGAGCGTCGACCCCATACACATGGGTGGCACTACCAGCGTGACCGCTGTCTCCGAAACTGGAACCTCGGCCACGTTCAGCATCGTGCTCGGCGGGGAAGGCCCGTATAACCCGGTCATCACCAACTTCGTGGGCGCGGACCTCAACCAGCCAGTCCTCGCCGACGTTCCAGATCCTGCCCGCGTCGCAGACCGCCGGCGCCTCGGCGTCTGTCCTCAATGTCGCCTTCAACCCCGCCAACGTGCCGGCGCTTCCGGCGGGACACAATAGTTCTAGTTTTTACGCGTCTGTCCTGAATTCCGCCTTCAACCCCGCTGACGTGCCGGCGCTTCCTGCGGGCCACAATAGTTCCAGCTTTTACGCCGCTGTCCTGAATACCGCCTTCAACACGGCTGAGGTGCCGGCGCTTCCGGCGGGGCACAATAGTTCTAGTTTTTACGCGTCTGTCCTGAATGCCGCCTTCAACACGGCTGACGTGCCGGCGCTTCCGGCGGGACACAATAGCTCCGGCTTCTACGCGTCCGTTCTCAATACCAGCTTCAATCCGGCGTCTCTGAAGCCGCTCCCCGCCGGACAAAACACAGCGGCAACTCTCGGGCTATCGGTCTGCAATACCGATTCCGGCTGCACGGCGATGTCTCCGGCCGTGATCACTGCCAACGCGGCGCGGGCGGCGGCAATCCGTTCGTCCGCTTCCGCCACATCCACCCGCACCCGCGACACTCTGCTCCAGCTCGATCTCCTCGAAGAACGAACCACGGTAACCGTTGGCCAGACCATTCGTTTGACCGCGCGCAATGTCGATACCGGATCGACGGTGGAATTCAACGTCAACGAGGCAGCGATCGCAACCGTGAGCGCACCTCCGTACGAAACCCTGTTCACGGTGCCGGATGGCCCGGTCGACCTGGCTTTCCAGGTCGACGTGCGGAGCCCTGGCCAGGCGGAATACGCGTCGCCGGTCATGGGCTTGACGGTCGTTCCCGATTCCGGCGCAGGCATCGCGGGCGGCATCGTGGAAGGCGCCGGAGGAGTCGAATTATCGCTGGCCGCCGGCGGATTACGGGCTGCATTCTTCCATTTGCCGGAGCCGGTCGTCGCGCTTCCTTCCCTGGCCGGCCTTGAGCCAGTCCGTTCCAGTTACGTGACCGCGATCAATCAACCCAATCCCCACGCAATCTTCGGCGACGACCCGCTGGGCGCTCGCCTGAGTCCGGATTATGCCGTGCGGTTTTCCGGCGAGGTGCGGGCGGAGGTGTCCGGAGAGTACCGTTTCTGGCTCGCCGCCCGCAGCGGAGCCGCGATCCGCATCGATGGCAAGCCGCTGGCGGATTCCGGATTCGTTTCCGGTGAACCGGCCGAAGCGGCGTTCTCCGTGACGCTCGAACGCGGGTGGCACACGCTCGAAGTGATTTACTACCTGGCCGTCGGCGCCTCCAGCGTGCGCCTCGAATGGCAGCCGCCCCATGGCGCGCGCGAGGTGGTTGGCCCCGAATACCTGCGAACCGTGCTCGCCGGCATCAATACTGTTTCCGCGGCGGATGGAGCGTTTCTCTTCCCGGCGGTCCCGGCAAAATTCGACACGATTTGGATCCGCGTGAAAAACGGCGACGGATACCTCGAATTTCCCGCGGTGAAGCCGGGCGCGATCCAGGTGTGGATATCGGTTTCGAAATAGCAAATTCAGGAGGATGATCGTCATGCAGTTCACTCGTTCAATCTTGTTGTTGGCCGCGGGTTCCCTGGCCGCGTGGGCGCAATTCAGCAGTGGGTCCACTTGCGCACCCCCCGCGGGCGCGTGCGATGGCGCGCTTAATGTGGCTACAGGTACCGTGCTGCTCGATCCCACCACTCTTCGGATCAGTGCGCCAATAACATCTGTAACTTCACCACCATCAATATCTCGCAAGGGGCAACCCTCAGGCTGCCGGCCAACCTCTGGCGGAACATGCCGGTGACCTTCCTGGCGACCGGGAATGTCACCATCGCCGGGACGTTGGATTTGTCGGGCCAAAGCGGCGGGGCCATCAACGCGGATGTGCCGTCGCAGTTGGCCGCCGACCGTGTTCTTCCCGAACCCGGCGCGGGCGGGTACGTCGGAGGCCTCGGTTCACTGCAAGGTGTCGGCCCGCAGGCCGGCGCGGGACCAGGCGGCGGCCCGGCGGGTTTACAGAGCAGTACCAGTGAGAACTGCTATGGCGGCGGCTCATCCTTCAGCTCTGGTTACAACAACGGCAATGGCGTTAAAGCGGGGCCGACATATGGCTCCTACCAGGTCGTTCCGCTGTATGGCGGTTCGGGCGGCGGGGGCGGCTGGGACAACACTACCGGTCAACTTGTCGGAGGTATTGGCGGCGCAGGCGGGGGCGCCATTCGCATTGCGTCGTCTACCCAGATAACCGTAAGCGGCACCATTACCGCCAATGGAGGCAGCTACGGAAACGCTACCAGCAGCGAGGGCAACGCCGGTTGCCCGGGCGGCCCCGGCGGCGGCACCATCCACCTGGTGGCGCCGGTGATCACGGGAGGCGGTAACTTAACCGCTAACTCCGGAAACGCCCAGGGCACCACTGGCCCCGCCAACGGCCTGATCCGTTTCAGCATGAACACCAACAGCTTCACCGGCGACACTTCGCCGGGCGTGATCGTGGGCCCGCTCTATCTTCCGCCGCCGAACTCCTCGCTGTCGCAGCCATCCCTCACCATCACTTCGATCAACGGAGTCGCCGTTCCGGCGGAAGCCGCCGGATCGTACCTGATTCCTGACGTGACCATCGCTTCCACCACGGCCGTGACCGTCAATCTCGCCGGCGTGAATATTCCGATCGGCACGGTGCCGAGCCTGCGGATCACCGCGGAGACCGGAGCGGATACCACTATTGCGTGCTCGGCTCTCGCAGGTAGCGTGGGCGCGTCCACGTCCACCTGCACCGCCACGTTTCCGTACGCGGTCTCGATCGCCGGCGTCCGCGCCACGTGGTGATGTCCCGCCTGCCAGTCTCGTAGGAACCTGACGGCTTGTGCCGGTGGTCCTGCCATCGTCGCAAGCCGCGGCCAAATCCCCCTCGAAGATCCCCGCGATAACGCCCCTCCCAGCCATTCATCCTCCCCGGCCCGTCTCTGCGAAACACGGCTATCTTATTGATTCCGTTAAACGCTAACGTTCCGTGCTTGTTGGAGCTTGTATCCCGCGGAAAACGTTCCTAGAATCCCGAGGTATGCACCGCCACCACAGATTCGCCAATGCTGTCATCTGGAATGGTCTGGTCTTCGGTTCGCTGGCATTTGCGCAGGCTCCGTCCGGCGACGTCGTCATCAATTCCAATACCACGTGGCCCGCCGGCAACATCCAGGTCAACAGCCTCACCGTCAACAGCGGAGCGACCCTGACCATCCCCGGCGGCTCGACGCTGACGGTGGCGGCAGGCGTCACCGTTACCGGCAATTCCAACATCGTCTTACAGGGCGCGAATACGTCGGCGCAGGTGAATGGAAGCTGGCAGGGAGTCGGGGTGACGTTGAATGCCGCTTCTATCGAGGTCGATGCGGGCAGTTCGATCAATGCGGATGGCCAAGGTTACGGGCCGAATGCCGGACCGGGAGGGGCCTTACAGGGCGCATCCACCGGTGGTTCATATGGCGGGCTGGGAGCCGGAAGCCAAGTGCAGCCGACCTATGGTTCCGCTACCGCTCCCACGGACCTGGGTTCGGGCGGCGGAAACTGTTGTGGGGGTGGCGCAGGTTCGGGCGGCGGAGCGGTTCGCCTGTTGGTTTCCGGCACCCTGACCAACAATGGCGTCATCTCGGCCAATGG
>Ga0181521_10001160_pt1 | contig 32697 bp, 19 predicted proteins | sample PEATcosm2014_Bin_32_FD_119764 | JGI IMG/M metagenome (GOLD analysis project Ga0181521, IMG submission 119764) | Peatland microbial communities from MTU Mesocosm Facility, Houghton, MI, USA - PEATcosm2014_Bin02_60_metaG | ecosystem: Environmental > Terrestrial > Soil > Wetlands > Peat | place...
CAACGACCAAATCGCCAAGCTGATGGCTGGGATGTATCTGACGCTTCGCGGCACGGCAATCATGTACTACGGCGAAGAACTGGGGATGGAGAACAACGATCCGGTGCGCAAAGAAGACGTGCGGGACCCGATTGGCATCGCCGGGTGGCCCGCGGAAAAAGGCCGCGATGGTGAACGCACACCCATGCAGTGGAATGATTCGCCCAATGCCGGATTCAGCAAAGCCGCGCCATGGTTGCCGGTCCCAGCCAGCTACAAGACTCACAACGTAGCGGCCGAACTCGCGGACCCTGCGTCGGTCCTGCAATTTTACAGACACCTGCTGGCGCTCCGGCATCGGGAGCGCGCCTTGCTGGACGGGGACTATGTGGCCCTGAATCAGGACAATCCCAACGTTCTTTCCTACCTTCGCCGCTATAAGAATGAAGCGGTGCTGGTCGTTCTCAATATGTCGGCAACGGCGCAGCAGGTCAGCTTCAATCTCTCGGCCGAAGGCTTCCCTTCCGCCAAAGCCACAACTCTGCTGACGACCTCGGCCGCGGCTAATGGAGGTCCGTTGGATCAGGTCGCTTTGGACCCATTCTCGGTGTACATCGCGCGAGTTACTCGATGAATCAGAGGCGCATGAATCCTTTTCATCGACAAACGGTTTGGGGATCTCTCATACCTGCACAACACAATTCCCGCCGATCTTCCGGTCACGGCACGATGGGGAGAATCAGAGCTGAAGGCCGGGATTTGTCGTGGTAGATGACGTTGGTTGCTTTGACCATGCGCGTGCCACGCGCCTGTTCCTCGCCCGTATTGAAGTTGCGATCGAAGCGCGGGAAATTGCTGCTGGAAACCTCGAGCCGCAGCTTGTGTCCGGGCAGAAAAACATTGCTTGTCGCCCAGAGATCCACGCTGATGTGATAGATCTCCCCGGGATTTGCCAGTTCCGGTTTCTCCTGCGAATTGCGGTAGCGCAAGCGCAGAATGCCTTCCGTTAAATTCTGAGCAAATCCGTTCGGCCATACGTCAACCAGTTTCCCCGTAAAGTCTGTGTCGACCGCAGAACTGCTGACATACAAGTCGAGCGAAATCGGGCCGGTCACTTCGGTGTTCTGGGTAAATGCCGGCGTAGAGAATACGAGCACGTCGGCGCGGGCTTCCGCAGGCCGCTGGTCTTCGGGACCGAGTCCGGTTGGCAGCGGGCCGCAACAGAGAGGCCCGCCAATGGTGGGGACCGCGTCGTTCGGATCGTACGTGAATTGATCGGGCTTTTCTTCAGCCGGCGCGGCTGTAGCGAGCGTGCCGCCTCCTTCAAGACCGTTCGCTGGTTTGGCCGAATGCAGGTAATATCGCGTCGAGTTTGCGCGCGCCAGCGGCCAGTCATCTTCTTCGCGCCATTCGTTTTTGCCCATGACGAAAATCTTTACGGGGCTGTCATGGTCCGATGCATTCACGGTTCCCTTCAGCAGACCGTCGTACCAGCGCAGCATCTCTTCATCGAGATCGAACGGCAACTTACTTCCAAAATCGACGTCGCCAACCTTGGGCTGACTCGATCCACCGGCATGGCCCCCAACGAAAACCATCAGCTTCTGGCCGCGCCGCGCGGCTTCCGTGCCTGCCTCTTTCTTGAGGCGCTGATAATTCCTTAGCGTCCCGCCCAGAAAAATGTCGTACCACGCGCCCAGGCTGAATACCGGAACCTGGATCTGCGCGTAATGATCTTCGATGGACCACGGCTTCCAATAGCCGTCGTAGCTGGGGTGAGCGAGCCAATCGGTGAAGTACGGCGCCACTCCTGCAGTTGAGGGTGTTTCGAGCACGGGATACGAACGCAGCGGGAGCGTTTGCGTCCAACCGACCACGTCACCGCCTGACTCTACGCGGCGGTTCATGGTGTTCTTAGCCAGTCCGGTCGTCCACGACTCGTTGAAATATTGCTCGAACGCACCGCCCTGATAGGTCCAGCCGTCGTGATAGTTGGACGCCGTAACGTTAGGGCAGATTCCCGCCAGATGAGGCGGGTGCGCAATGGCCGCCAGATACTGCGTCGCTCCCACATAGGAGCCACCGAACATCCCGACCTTTCCGTTGGAATAGGGAAGCGCGGCCGCCCACTCCACGGTGTCAAAGCCGTCCTGAGATTCGTACTTGAACGGATACCACTCGCCCTCCGAGGTATATCTGCCGCGGACGTCCTGCACGACGACGACGTAGCCGCGGGCCGCGGCTTTCAGGCAAAATCCCATATCTCCGTTCTTGTCATAGGGAGTGCGTGTCAGCAGCACGGGAAACGTGCCGTCCGCCTTGGGGCGGCAAATGTCCGCGCGCAAGGTGACGCCGTCACGCATCTTTGCGGACACGCCTCGCTCGATCGTCGCTTCGTAACTGTCCGCCGCTCTCACTCTGGCCGGCGCCAGGACGGTCAGGGCAACGAAACAGTAAGCCAGTAGTAGCCGGGAATTTATACTCGCCCACTTTGCGCGCTCGTCAGACATCGCTCTTCTCCTTCGTTCCGCCTGGGTTGGATTACTGGGCCCGCTTGTCGATTGGCAGCGTAAGGCATTGACATTGCCCGCGTCAAGGCAAGGTTTGCCTTTGCCAGCCCGACAGTCAAGACGGGTTTGTCCGCAGCAGCCGCAAGAGGGTGAAAAAAATCCCGCGACGATTACGGCGCCGCTGGAAATTAGAAGACTCACGCGCCTTCGGTCTGTATCCCGGAGTACAATACGTCTGCAACCGCGAAAGGAAATTGCCAGTTCGGTGAACCATATGAGAATCCGAGGACGAAATCCGCTGCTGCTGTCGCTTCTGTGCCTGACATTGCTTTGCGCCCCGGCCGTAACCGCTCAAGACAAAACCAAGCCGGCAGACAGCACTCCCAACTACCGCAATCCTAGTCTCAGCATTGAAGACCGGGTGGCCGATCTGCTGTCCCGCATGACGCTGGAAGAAAAAGTCCAGCAAATCCACAGTGGATGGGAATTCCAAGCCGAAGTCATCGATCCCACCGGGACGTTTACCACAGAGAAAGCGCGGGCCGCGTTCGGAAAGTGGGGGAGTCCAGATTTCCCCTTTACTCCCCGCCAGGCCGCAATCCTGCGCAACGGCGTGCAGCGCTTTCTGCGAGAGAAAACGCGGCTCGGCATCCCCGCCCTATTCATGGGCGAAGCGCTGCACGGGTACATGGAATACGGCAGCACGAGCTTTCCACAGGCGCTCGGCTTGGCCAGCACTTGGGACCCGGAACTGGTCCACCAGGTATTTACCGCTGCCGGCGACGAAGCCGGTTCCCGTGGCGCCGGCCAGGTCTTCTCGCCAGTTCTGGATATTGCCCGCGACCCGCGCTGGGGACGCACCGAAGAGACCTACGGCGAAGATCCCTTTCTCGCCTCGCGCATGGGCGTGGCCGCCATCACCGGACTGCAGGGCGATTCTTTCCTCATCGGCCATCATCACGTGCTGGCGACGGCCAAACATTTTGCCGTGCATGGACAGCCCGAGGGCGGTACTAATACCGCGCCCGGGAATTATTCGGAACGCACCATTCGAGAGAATTTCCTCGCGCCCTTCGAGGCCGCGGTCGAGGAAGCGAGGGTCGGAAGCGTGATGGCCTCCTATAACGAGATTGACGGCGTTCCTTCGCACGTCAACCACTGGCTGCTGGATCGTGTCTTGCGCCAGGAGTGGGGATTCCGCGGTTACGTCACCTCGGACGGCGGCGGACTGCAGATGCTAGTGCAGACCCATCATGTCGCCGCAAACAATTCCGATGCCGCCAAGCAGGCCCTCGCTGCCGGAGTGGATTACGACCTCTCCGACGGTTCGGTATATCGCACGCTGCTCGGCCAAGTGAAACAAGGTGCCGTTGCGGAAAGCGATTTGGACCGCGCCGTTGCCCGCGTGCTGGCCACCAAGTTCCGCCTGGGGCTATTCGAAAATCCCTACGTCGATCCCGACTACGCGGAGAAAACCGTCAACGGCGCCGAACACCGCCAGCTCGCATTGCAGGCTGCGCAGAAGGTGATCGTGCTGCTCAAGAACGAAAAAAACCTTTTGCCGCTCGATCTGACCAAGCTCAAGACCATCGCCGTCATTGGGCCCAATGCCGAGGGCCTTCATCTGGGCGGCTACAGCCGCGATCCGGTCCACGGAGTCGGCATTCTCGACGGCATTCGCGACCGCGTGGGGTCGAAGGCCAAAGTGGTCTATGCGGAAGGCTGCAAGATCACCGACGCGAAGCCGGACTGGCACGGCTGGTTCGCCGAAAATGTCCAACTCGTCGATCCCAAAACGCAAGTGGACAAAATCAAAGAGGCGGTGGATGCGGCCAGAGGCGCGGATGTTGCCATTCTGGTGGTCGGCGAAAACGAATCCACAAATCGAGAGGCCTGGTCTGAGACGCATCGTGGGGACCGCGACTCTCTCGATCTTCTCGGCGCACAAAACGATCTGGTCAAGGCCGTGGTTGAAACGGGAACTCCCACCGTCGTGCTTTTGCTGAACGGACGCCCGCTTTCGATCAACTACATCGCTGAGCACGTGCCGGCGATTTTGGAAGGCTGGTACCTTGGCGAGGAAGGCGGCACGGCAGCGGCCAACGTTCTGTTCGGCGATGTCAATCCCGGCGGGAAGTTGCCCATCACGTTTCCCCATTCCGTCGGAGACCTGCCCGACTTCTACAACCACAAACCGTCGGCCAACCGCAGCTACGCCTTTAGCACCCGGAAGCCGCTCTTTCCCTTTGGCTACGGACTGAGCTACACCACATTTCGTTTCGACAACCTCCGCGTCGAACCGGCGCAAATCCAGCAGGCCGGAACCGCCAAGGTCAGCGTGGACGTGACCAACACTGGATCGCGCGAGGGCGACGAAGTTCCGCAACTCTATGTTCACCAGAAAGTCGCATCGGTGACACGACCGGTCATGCAGTTGAAAGGCTTCCACCGCATCACGTTGAAACCCGGCGAAAAGAAAACCGTCGAGTTCACCGTCACACCCGACACGCTTTCCATGCTCGACCTTGACATGCACCGCGTCGTGGAGCCGGGCATCTTCGAAATCATGGTGGGGCCCAGCTCCGACCAGACCAAAACGGTCCTGCTTGCAGTTGGTGGCGCTCATGGCGAAACCGGCCTGCCGACGGGGCCTCCGCCCCCGCCAGGATCTGAGTCAGGCGTTGTCAGTACTTTCGATGACATGAAGGCCTCAGCAAATTACGGATCATGGATCGTTACCACCGACGCGGAGAATGGCGGCAAGTCCACCGGATCCATGCAAGTGGTCGAAGGCGGTGCGAACAATTCCAAGGGAGCACTGCGCGTGACCGGCGAAATCGTCGCGGGCGGTCCGTTTAACTGGTCAGGAGTGATGTTTGTGCCGGGTTCGTCCCCGATGGATGCGGTCAATCTCTCCAGCAAGAAGACCATCTCATTTTGGGCAAAGGGGGATGGCAAGAACTACATCATCGCCGTGATGACCGAAGCCAACTCGGGAGGAATGCCGGCGATCCAACCTTTTGTTGCAGGCCCTGAATGGAAGCAATACTCCTTTCCCATGTCCGCGTTCCAGACCGAGGGTACGGATGTCAGAGGACTCGTTTTTGTCCACGGCGGGGAGCCCGGGAAATTTGAATTCGAACTCGATCAAGTCGAGATCAAGTAATCCGGAAGAAGTTGAGGTTGCGGAAAGGAGCGGCCCTGCAAGGCGCAGTTGCGCATACTCATCCGAGCGGGCGAAGCTGAGGATCTGAACGATGGCAATGAACTACGGGCTTACTGTTCGCGATTCCGCCGAGACGGACGTTGTCTGCCTCGGCGCGTTGGTCCACCGGGTCGATCCGGGGATCATTCCTTTCCGCAAGGCGAATCAATGCCAGATTCACGTCAGCGGAGGGGAATTCAATGTGGCCGCCAATCTCTCCGACTGCTTCGGCCTTCGAACCGCGATCGTTACGGCGATGGTCAACTATCCTGTCGGCGACCTGGTCGCGGAAAGGGTCCGAGCCATGGGGGTGAAACCGTTCTACCGGATGTTCGAGCATAACGGCGTCACCGGCCCAAATATCGCTGCGGTCTACAGCGACCGTGGATATGGAGTGCGGGCGCCGGTGGTTTTCTACAATCGCGCGAATGAAGCGGCTGCGCAATTGAAACCGGGAGATTTCAACTGGAAAGCAATTTTCGGATGCGGCGTACGATGGTTTCACAGCGGCGGGATTTTCGCATCTCTTTCGGCGACAACGGCCGAATTGATCGTCGAGGCCGCGCAAGCCGCGAAGAACGCGGGAGCAGTCGTTTCCTTTGACCTGAATTTTCGGGACAAGCTGTGGAACTTGTCTGGCGGCCCGGAGCGGGCGCGCCGGGTGATTGGGCGCATCTTGGAAAACGTCGACGTCCTCGTGGGGAATGAAGAAGATCTGCAAAAAGGGCTTGGCATCGCGGGGCCGGACGTGGCGGCGAAGTCCAAGCTCGACCCCAGCGCTTTTCTGGCAATGATCGATCGGGTGTTAGAACGATATCCTCACATTAAGATCATTGCCACGACTCTACGCGACGTCCACTCAAGCAATCGCCACAGTTGGGCCGCAGTGGCCTGGATCAACGGCCGCACTTATATTTCTCCCCAGTGCGAGCTCGATGTGTACGACCGTGTCGGCGGCGGGGATGGATTTGCCTCAGGCTTCTTCTACGGTGTTTTGACCGACGAATCGCCGGAACAAGCAATCAAGCTCGGCTGGGCCCATGGCGCGCTGCTGACCACATTTCCCGGCGATACCACGATGGCGACGCTGGAACAAGTCCGCGCGTTTGCCCAAGGCGGGACAGCGAGAATTCAACGCTGAGCGGGATAGATACTAATCGCTTCTTGCTGCTCGTGTTATGTCCGCGTAATAACTCATCCAATGAAGCGACGCGCGGTTTGACTTCCTGTCTCTTGCTTGGCGAGCTTACTGGTTGACGCCGCTGGCCAAAAAGCCTCCGTCGACGACCAGGGTTTGTCCGGTTACGAAAGAAGCGGCATCGGAGGCGAGATAGACTGCGGCTCCGACGAGTTCCTCGGTGTTGCCAAAGCGGCCCATCGGCGTCCGCATCAGCAATTCCTGTCCGCGCGGAGTGTTGTCGAGCAGGTCCGCATTCAGGGCAGTGCGGAAGACGCCGGGCGCGATGGCGTTCACCGTAACCCCTTTCTTCGACCACTCGACGGCCAGCGAGCGCGTTAACGAGACAACGCCGGCCTTGCTGGCGGCGTAGGCGGCGACTTCGTTGAGCGCGACGAAGCTGTTAATCGAAGCAATGTTGATAATGCGGCCGTAGCCCCGCTCCAGCATCTGTCTGCCGAAGATCTGGCAAGCGCGCAGCGTTCCGGTGAGGTTGGTGTCCAATATATCGGTCCAGTCAGCTTCCGGCATGGTGAGCGTCGGCACACGCTTAATCTTCCCGGCACAGTTGATCAGAATGTCGACTTGGCCAAAGCGCTGGAGTGCGGCCGCGAGTAGTCGTTCGAGCGAAGCGCGGTTACAGGTATCGGACGAAAGACGCAGTGTCTGGCGTCCGCGCCGTTCGATCTCGACGGCGGTTTCCTCGACGAGTTCCGGGCGGCGAGCGGAGGCGATGACATCGGCTCCGGCATCGGCGAGGCCGAGGCTCAGGGCGCGACCGATCCCCGAGGTGCCTCCGATCACAACGGCGATCTTGCCTTCAAGACTGAGGATAGACTTCGTCATGATTTTTCCTCTTGCGTTGCCGTGCGCCCCAGAAAGACGGGGGCGATGTGGCGGGCAAAAAGATTTTCTGTCACGTTCTTTGCAATCACCGCTTCATTGGCGTCGAGCAAATCGAGATAGCGGCTTCCCATCCTGGCTGCGATCTTGAAACCGACATGCAGCAACTGGCGGAAGCTGCGATTATAGGCCGCCGCGCCGGGTACGTGACGCAGGGCCGAGGTGTATTGCTCGGAGCGCCAGAGGCGAACTTCGTTCGGCGACGGAAGCTTCGCCGCGTCGATATCGATGACGGTGGCGTAAGGCGCGCATAGATCGTCGCGGTGTGCGAAGGCTTCGGAGTAAATTTCCTTCGCCAGAGCCAGCCCATCGCCACCAGCTTCCGCAAGGCCGATCAACTCTTCCAGCCACGTGGTCCCGGCCGTCTTCAGGTGCATGCCCGCGTTGAAGCGCTTCATGGTGGCGTGGATGGCCGGGTAGATCGAAAACTTGTCGCTGCCCGAATGAACGCTGAGCTTGAGATTCTCAGGCAAGTCATACTGCCGGACTGCGTAGGCGATGGCCGCAACGTCGAGCGCCATTTCCCGCTCGAACTGCGCCACGTCGCCAACGTAGTCAACACCTTTGTTGAAGCGGCCGCTGAACTTGGGAGCGATGGTCTGAACTGGAACTCCTTCATCCGCGATCGCGGCCAAAATAATGAGCAACTCGGCGGGACTCTGTGCGCGGTCGGTCTCGTCCATCGAGATCTCGACGACGAACCTGCCCGCGCCCTTGGCGTTTTCGATCTTGCGGTATACCTCGCCAGCTTTTTTCACGGCGGCGAGAAACTTCTGCGCGGTTTGCTTCAAGTGCTCCTGCGTGATCTCGACAGCACCGTCCGCGCCTTCCAACGGAACGCGCCTAGCGAGCTCGGGGTGGCGCTTCATGAAGCTTTCAATGCTGTCTGCGGCCGCCGGCTGGCCGATTGAGTCGGCTACGTCGATGGTGTAGAAATCGCACGACGCGAGAAAGCGCTCGACCGTCTGCAGCGTAATGTGGTCGGCATCGCAAAAGTATGGCTTCTCCCAATGCAGCGCCTTTACCGCGGCATCGGCCTCTTGCCGCACCGACGAAGGCTCGGAGCCAATGATTGTGTGCTCGCGATTCGACTTGTTCCACACCGGAATCACTTCGGTGCCGCTTTGAAGAGCTAGCGCGCAAGCCTGTAGCTGCGCTTTGCCCTGGTGCGCAAACCTGTCCCCGATTCCAGTCGAATACTTGCCGAGAATTAACCCGCTATCTTTCACCTGCTGCCTCGCTAAACAATTTTCCGCGGCAGGCCCACAGCCCTAACCCTGGATGCGCAATGAAAAAAACCTCTTCACCGTCGATCCGATTGTAGCCATGACGGAGCTTTCGCGGGTCGTAGCGCGTGAGCATGGTTTTCAAATCTCCATACTCGAAGCCAACGCCTTCAATCTCTTTTTTGGTGAGCTGCCCAGGGCACCAGCGAATCGTGAAGCGCTGTTCGGAAGATCCGTGGATGAGGTGTGCAGCCGCGCTTAGATCGCCGGCCAGGTCAGCATTGGCGCTCACCGCTTCGAGCGTCGCAGGAGTTCCACGATAGCCGTATTTGCGGATCAGCGCGTCGATCGTCCAGTCTTCGCCAAATTCCTTGACGCCCGGCGCGACGATGATCAACTCGGCGCCGTCGGCCAGCGCCATGCGTGTGCGGTAGATAGCCTTGTTGCCCAGCCATGTGCTGTGAAATTCGTGCGGGTCGAGATAAACGACGGCCTTCCGAATCGGCGCGTCCAGCGTCTCGATGTTTACTTTCAAGCTCAGTTCAGCGGCGCGGTGAAAGCACTCGACGTCATCGCCGATGAAAAGGCCGCGCACTGCCAGCGCTCCGCCTGCCCCGCGACCGACTACGGTCAGCACGTAAACGATGGGCAGCTTCCGCAAAAAATGATCGGACGCATAATTGAGAACGTTGCGCACGGGGTTTTCCGCGCGGCCCATGATGCGCTCCATCCCGTAAACCGCGCCCAGATAATGGCTGCGGTTAATGCCGTCGCCTCCGCCCGCGCCAACGAGAATGTTCTTGTTGTAATTGGCCATGCCGCTGACTTCGTGCGGCACGACCTGACCAATAGAGAGGATGAGATCGAAGCCGCCACGCGCAATCAGCCGGTTTACCTGCGCCGGCCACGCGTAGTTCAGCCGGCCTTCCGATTGCTCGCGGACAAACTCCGCCGGGACTTCGCCGAGGGTCTCGACATCCGTTCGCCAGTTGTGGACGCGGAAGAGCTGTTGCGGCACGGGCCCAAACATGCGCGCGATCTGATCAGGCTGCATGGCGGTGTGCGTGCCGAGCGCGGGCAGGACCGCCTGCAAGCGGTCGCCGTAGTAATCCCACGCATAGCGCGTCAGTTCGCCGGCGCGCGAGTGCACGCGGCTCTGGTCGGGCGGCACGGCGAGCACGCGGTTCCGTGGGCCGATTTTTGCCAGGCTTTCCGCCAGCAATTCTTTCAGCTGCGGAAACAGATCGGCTTCCACACTGCCCGCGGCACAATAAAGGCTCATGCGGTGAACTCCACTGTGTTCGTCATGGCGCGTTCGTTACAACTTACGTTCGTTACAACTTATATGCCTTTTTTACCAGCCTGTAGGCGAGGTCGTGGGCAACTTCCATAGCCTCGTCTTCGTCCAGTCGGTGCTCGGCGACAAGCTTCGCCAAATAAGCGCAATCCATGCGCCGCGCAACATCGTGCCGCGCTGGAATAGAAACGAAGGCCCGGGTATCGTCATTGAATCCCACCGTATTGTAGAAGCCCGCCGTTTCCGTCGTGCGTTCGCGAAAACGCCTCATTCCCTCGGGGCTATCGTGAAACCACCACGGCGGGCCCAGCCGCAGGCACGGATAATGCCCGGCCAGCGGAGCCAGTTCCCGGCTGTAAGTCGATTCATCCAGCGTGAAAAGAATGATCGTCAGTTCGCGCTCGTTGCCGAAGCGATCGAGCAGGGGTCGCAGCGCATCCACATAATTCGTGGGCGTGGGAATGTCCGCGCCCACATCGCGGCCGTAGCGCTCAAAGAGCTTGCGATTGTGGTTGCGCGCGCTGCCCGGGTGAATCTGCATGACAAGGCCATCTTCGAGGCTCATCCGCGCCATCTCAGTCAGCATCTGTGCGCGGAAGAGTTCCCGTTGCTGGGCATCGGAGTTGCCGCCGAGCACTCGACGAAAAAGTTCCGCTGCCTCGGCTGATGAAAGATCGGCGGTTCGCGCGGTGGGATGCCCGTGGTCGGTTGCGGTGCAGCCGAGTTCGCGGAAGCGGGCGCGCGCTGCTCGCAGCGCGTTCAGATAGCCGGCCCACGTCGAAGTGTCTTCCTTGGTCATCTCGCCGAGCTTCGCGACATTTTCCGCAAATCCCGCGAACTCAGGATCAACAACCGCATCTGGCCTGAAGGTCGGCAGAATCTTCGCCTTCCAATTCGATTCCCGGATGGCCTTGTGATCGGCCAGCGAATCGAGCGGAGAATCGGTCGTTGCCAGCACTTCCAGATTGAAACGCTGGTAAAGAGCGCGCGGCAAAAATTCCGGCGTCCGCAGTTTTTCCGAGATGGTGTCGAAGTAAAGGTCGGCGGTCTTTTCCGACAGCCGCTCCTTCACTACATCAATCCCGAAAAGTTCCTGAAAGGCGAAGTCCAGCCACATGCGCGTGGGAGTTCCGCGAAACAAATAGTAATGACGAGCGAAGATGCGCCAGACTTTCCGCGCATCCTTCAGTTCCGGTTGGCCAATCTCAAGGTCGTCGAGCGAGACTCCCTGGCTGTAGAGCATGCGATAGATGTAATGGTCGGGCTGCACGAAGAGCGTTGCCGGATCGGGGAAGGGCTCGTTCCGGGCAAACCATGCCGCCTGCGTATGCCCGTGCGGACTAACAATGGGCAATGTTCGCACTTGCTCATAGAGCGTCCTTGCAATCTTCCGTGTGCTGGCTTCGGCAGGAAACAGACGGTCTGGATGGATCGGCATAGCTCCGATTCTACCTTCTCTTTGTTCGGGCATCGCGGTCGGTGTCGCGAAAGATCAGGTTAGACGATGGCAGGAATTTCTTTCGCGTGCGACTGCTCTCGCCGGTCATTTTTTCACGACGCTCAGAGTGATGCTCGAGGGATATTGCGCCGAGTGGTGAATTTCGTTGTGGGCGACCATGCCTTGCGATTCATTGAAGTTCTCGCCTCCGGTGTTGAGGTTGCGGTCGAAGCGCGGGAAGTTGCTGCTGCTGACTTCGATTCGCAACTGGTGTCCGGGGGCGAAGTAGTTGCTGGTTTGCATGGGCTGGAACGCGACTTTGTAGACCTTGCCCTTCTCCATCCACACGGGCGGCTTGTCATACCCTTCGCGGTAGCGGACACGCTGGATATTCTCGTCGAGGTTGTAGGCGGTGCCGTCGGGCAGCACATCAATGAGTTTCACGGTAAAGTCGGTGTCTTTCACGTCGCTCGACACGTAAAGGGTGACGTCGATCGGGCCGCTGACCTCGAGACCCTCCTTGAGCGAGCCGGTGCTGTAGACGAGGATGTCGTCGCGCGTTTCCAGGCTGCGCTGGTCGAACGCGCCGGGCCGGTAATCTCCCATGCAGCAGAAGCCTCCGCCGTGGGTGGGGACGGGATTCATGGGATCATAGATGAATTCATCGGCGCTGTCCTTCGGCTCCGGCACGGGCAGCAGCGCGCCGTCTCCGTTGAGGGAATTGGCGTGGCCGCCGCTGGCCAGGTAATACGTAACTGGCTTGGCGCCTTCGGGCGGCCAGGTGTCGGACGACTGCCACTGATTGCTCCCCATGGTGTAGTAGCGGATCTTTGGCGTCTTGGCGAGAAGGCCGTTGTCCTCGCCTTTGAGGAAATGGTCGAACCAGCCGTAGGTGAGGGCGTCATAGTCGAGGCGCGCGTCTCCCATGTCGCGCTCGCCCACGATGGTGTGTTCCGCGGCCCTGGTGTAACTGCAGTGGGCGACGGGCGCGATGATGGCGTACTGCTGGCTGGCGACGGCGGGACTGGCGGTGTTGCGGACGTAGTTGTAGGCGGCAAGGTTGGGAGCGACGCTGATGTCATACCAGGTCATCAGCCAAAGGCCGGGAATGTCGATGCGCATGTTGTCGTGCCACAGGCCGCCCTGGTACCAGGCGGGATCGTTGGGCGTGCGCTCGATCATGCCGGGCTTGCCGGAGGGCGTGGTGTCGGCATAGATTCCGCGCGGACTGCCTACTGCGGCGAGAATATCTTTCTCCGGCAGGTGCTGGAGGGCCTTGGCCCAGTCAACGGCGGGCGGATGCGCGGAGAGATCGTAGGACTTGGCGGCTGTGACCAGCGCTGACTGCGACATTCCCGGCGGAAAGTTGGGGCGTCCGTCGTTGGATTCCAGGCCGAACTGGTAGAGCCAGGGGGCGAAAAGCATTTGCGCAGCGCCGCCGCGGAACAAGTTGCCCTGCTCGTAGTACGGGCCGACGCGGCCCACGCCGGCGCCGAAGCTCTCCGGGATGAAAGTGGCGAGGGCCTTGTTGCCGCGCGCGGCCACGGCCAACTGCCACTCCGCCGTGGAGGAGCAGCCGATCAGTCCGACCCTGCCCGCGGACCAGGGCAGCGCGCCCATCCAGTCGAGTTCATCGTCGGAATCGGTGAGCGGCGTGCCGAGAATGTCATAGTCGCCTTCGGAGAAGTAGCGGCCGCGCTCGTTCATCTCGATGTAGGCGTAACCGCGCTTGACCGCTTCCAATTCCGCCGACATATCGCTGGGCGCGCCCAGTTCCACGTCCCAGTAGTTGAAGTTGTATGGGGTACGGACGAAGATGATGGGATATTTCTTCGACGGGTCGTTGGGGCGGTAGATGTCGGCCTGCATGCGCTTGCCGTCGCGCATGGGAACCATTACCTTGCGCTCGATGACGGCGACGGATTCAAGTTCGTTTTCAATGGCGTTGCGGTGCGCTATGGCGGCGGCGTCCTGCGGCCTGCCCTGGGCATGGGCGGGCGGGTCGATGCTCGCGACGATGGTGTTACAGAAAACCGCCAGACACGCCAACTTCGCAACTCGGTTCATACCAGTCTCTTCCTTCACGGGCTGTGTCGGGAGCCAGGTCCCGTGCAAACACTATAACTCACGGCGCTCGCGCTGCTGGCCGCGAACTATGCGGCCGACGAGTATCACGCCGAGCGCGCATCGAGCCAACAACCACGTTCCTCCGTTCCTTGCATGAGTCCTCGCCGAATCGGGGACGCCCTATCGGTGTGCTGCAAGATTTGCGCCCGATGCCGCCTGGAAAAACTGCGTCGATCAATTACAATCCCATGCTTAGGGGAGTCCCTTCCAAATCTGATGAGCGTTAGTTCCGATTCGAATGCAACCGTCAGGAGTTATCCGATGAAGCGCGTTATTCTTTTTCTTTTCGTGAGCGCGATCATGGCCGCGGCGCAGCCCAAGGCCCTTTTCTACATGACCGAGAGCCCTAACTCCGTAAAGTCGTTCACCGAGCACGCCGACAAAATCGACATTCTCGTGCCTACATGGTATGGCGTTGACGGCAACGGCCTGGTTTGGGGCGGACCGAATCCGTACGTGCTGCAGACGGCGGCCGAGCACCATGTGACGGTGATGCCGATCGTCGCCACCACCGTGCAAGCGGAATTGCACAAACTTTTTACGACTCCGGCGTCGCGCAAAGCCTTTATCGACTCGATTCTGAGCGAGTGCAAGAAATACGGATACAGCGGCTTTCAAATCGACTTTGAAAACGTGATTTGGACCGACCGCGATCTGCTCTCTGACTTTGTCGCTGAAACCGCGGCCGCGCTCCACAAGCAAGGTTTGCAACTTACCATCGCCACCGTGCCCAATGCTCCCGGCGCTGCGGGAGCGAGCAGCTACTCTCGCTGGCTCTACGCCAACTGGCGCGGCGCATACGATCTGAAAGCCTTGGCCCAAACCGCCGACCTGATCTGCCTGATGACCTACGATCAAAATACGCGATGGACTGCGCCAGGCCCGGTCGCGGGTTATCCGTGGACGGTGCAACAACTGGAATACGCACTGCAATTCGTTCCCAGGGAAAAACTGTCGCTCGGCATTCCGGTTTATGGATATCACTGGTTTGCCGGCGATCCCGGCAAGGATGAGAAACCGAACCCGACCGCCGGATCGATCGGGCAGCAGGAAATCGACCAATATTTGGCGGCTTATCACCCGCATCCCGAGTGGGACTCGTTCGACCGCACCGCCTGGTTTTACTTCTACCGGGACGATGCTCGCGAATGGGTTTTCTACACCGACAAGCGCGGGTTCCAGGAGCGCCTGAATCTAGCCCGCGAGCGCAATTTGCAGGGCTTTTGTTCGTGGGTGCTGGGGGACGAAGATCCCGCCATCTGGACCGTGTTGCCTTCCCACAAATGAGAGGGTGTGCTTTCGCAAATCCCTGTAGTTAGCTCTGCCTCTTCTTTCCCCGGCGAATTCGGGCCTCGCCTCAACTGAAGCCCAGCACAGGATGCGGCGTGTACGGCTCCTCGAGTGACGCGATCTCTTCCGGCGTCAGGCGTAGCGAGAGCGCAGCGACGGCGTCTTGGAGATGATGCGGCTTGGTTGCGCCCACAATGGGCGAGGTGACTGGCTTGGTGAACATCCAGGCAAGAGCAAGCTGGGCGCGTGAAACGCCACGTTGTTCCGCGATTTGGCCCAGTCGGTCCACAACTTCGCGGTCAGCTTCTTCGGTCCGTGAGTACATGCTCTTTCCGAACTGGTCCGTCTCGTAGCGTTTGGTCGATTCGCTTTGCCACGGACGAGCGAGGCGGCCGCGCGCCAGAGGACTCCAGGGAATCACGCCGATACCCTCGGACTGGCAAAGGGGAATCATCTCGCGCTCCTCTTCGCGATACAGCAGGTTGTAATGATTCTGCATGGAAACGAAACGGGTCCAGCCGTGAAGGTCGGCGAGATAGAGAGCTTTGGTGAATTGCCACGCGTGCATGGACGAGGCGCCGATGTAGCGCACCTTGCCGGATTTCACCACGTCGTGGAGCGCCTCCAGAGTTTCTTCAATCGGCGTTTCGTAATCCCAGCGGTGAGTCTGGTAGAGGTCGACATATTCGGTCTGCAAACGGCGGAGGCTCTGGTCGAGTTCGTAGAAAATGGCCTTGCGGGAGAGACCGCGGCCGTTCGGTTCATCGCGCATGACGCCGTGGACCTTGGTGGCAATGACAACGGCTTCGCGGCGGACATTAGCCTTCACAAACCGCCCCAGCACCTCCTCGCTGGCGCCGGCTGAATAAACATTCGCCGTGTCAAAGAAGTTGATCCCGAGATCGAGCGCCTGGCGAAAGAAGGGTTGGCTCTCGTCTTCGTTCAGGGCCCAGGCATGGCTGCCAGGTTTGGGCTTATCGGTGACAGGCGCTCCGTAGCTCATGCAGCCGAGACAGATGCGGGAAACCTTGAGGCCGGTCTTGCCAAGATTGACGTAGTTCATCGCTTCTCCTAAAGGGCGCCGTTGACTCAGGTCATCGAGGCCGGGTGAAATGTGCGCTGCCTCTGAATAAGAGCATCTTACTGCCACGTCAACGATTGAACCTAGCTGCGTCGTTCGCCGCGCAACTGAAAAATTCAACCGCTCAAAGCGCCCGTCACAGCGGGCGAGGGTTTTTCTTTTTCGAAATCGCCTTCCCACCGCGCCACCACGACCGTTGCCAGGCAGTTGCCCAGCACGTTGATGGCGGTTCGGCCCATGTCCATCAGTTGATCGATGCCGAGCAGGATGAAGACCGGCTCGGTCGGCAAGCCGAACGATCCCACCGTTCCAAGAAGGATAACAATGGCGGCGCGGGAAACTCCGGCCACGCCTTTGCTGGTCAGCATGAGGGTCAGCATGAGCAGGAGTTGCTGCCCCAGGCTGAGGTGGACGCCGGCAGCCTGCGCGACAAAGATCGCCGCCAGCGATAGATACAACGTGCTTCCATCCAGGTTGAAGCTGTAGCCCGTTGGCATGACAAACGCTACCACCTGGCGAGGGACGCCAATGGCTTCCATGGCCTCCATGGCGCGCGGCAAAGCGGCTTCGGAACTCGAGGTGCCGAAGGCAATCGAGACCGGCTCGGCGACGGCGGCAATGAACTTCCTGAGAGGCACGCGCGCCAGCAACGCCACCGGCAGCAGCACCGCAACGATGAAAATCAGCAGAGCGACATAGAGCGTAAGCAGGAGCTTGGCAAGATTGATCAGAATGCCCATGCCGGTGGTACCGACCGTGTAAGCGATGGCTGCTCCCACGCCGAAGGGAGCTAAGTACATCACTATGTTCGTGAACTTGAACATGGTCTCGGCCAGGCTCTCGGCCAGCTTCAGCAGGGGCTGGCGACGTTCCTCGCGCACCATGGCGAGCGCCATGCCGAACAAGATGCTGAAGACGACTACTTGCAGCACTTGGCCTTCGGCGATGGACTTGGCGATATTCTCAGGAAAGATATGGAGGATGGTCTCGGAGGCGGTCAGCTTCTGAGTCTGGAGGATTTCGCCGCTGGGCGCGGCGACATGCACTCCAACGCCAGCTTTGCTGATATTGATGGCGGCAAGGCCGATGACCAGCGCCAGCGTAGTAATGACCTCGAAGTAAACGATCGCCTTGATGCCCATGCGCCCGACCTTTTTCAGGTTCGAGTGGGCGGCGATGCCGCTGACCAGGGTGGCGAACAGCAGGGGCGCAATGATGGTCTTGATCAAGCGCAGGAAGATCATGCTGATCACCCGCAGGTTGACGGCAACGTGAGGCCAGTCGTGTCCGATGGAGGCGCCGATGACCATCGCCACAAAAATCCAGGCGGTCAGTGAGCGTTTGAAAAAGGCGTAAACGACGAAGACGGCGATGGCGATCCAGCGCGCGGTGAGGAGCAAGGTTGCGGGCAGCGGCGTAAAGAAATTGCTGACCACACTGAGAATCGCGGCCAGCGTGAAGACGCCAAGAGCCAATATCAGGAGCTCGTTTTTCATGCTCGGTTTTAGAACCCTTGAGTTGCGCAGCTTCTTGAACCAGGGCGCAAAATGCGGCGGTTCGTGAGCTGCTCCAGCGATTACCGCGCCGGCTCTAGCGCCTTCTCCAGATCATCCGCGGCCTTGGCAAGCGCTGCGGCGACGTTTTCCAGTACCTGGCCAACCATGGGAACCTGAGCGTCGGCTTCTTTCCATTTTTCCTCGTCCATGTATTCACGGACCGCGGCAATTGGCTTGGCTCCGTATCCGGTGTATGCGCCGGGAGCGTAGACCTGATGCTTGAACCAGGGGCGCTCGGGCAATCCCTTCTCGGCGAGGAACGTGCGCTGAATCTGGAGCAGCTCCGCGTTCAGAGCTGCCATGGTCTGGGGCGGCAAATCAATTCCGCCGGCCTGCCATTTGGAAAACGCCGACTGGTAACGTTCCGCGCTCTTCTTGATGGCCTCAGCTCCGTTCTTCAGCGGCGCAAAATTCATGAAGGGCGGGACCGGCTTGGCCGGAGGAGGGACAAAAGTCTTGTGAGGGTCGGCCGTGGCCGTAAACACGCCTTCCTTCAGTTCCAGATTGCGCTCGGCGATTTCGTCCTGCTTGTCTTTGAGCAGCTTCTCCAGCTCTTTCACATAACGTTCGATGGCATCGGCCTCGGCGTTGTACTCGTAGGGGAGCAGGTCGGCATCGGCGAGCCGCATGACCGCGGTTCCCGCGGTTTGTGCCAGCGCGCGGCCGTAAGAAAAATCGGTGTCCTCAAACCTGGTGTACCAGGCGAAATCGTCGTAGATGGAATGATAGGCGTCGCCATCGTCCTCACCGCCGTAACCGATGTTGAGAGCGGAGACGCCGGCATGGTCGATAAAGGACGCATAGTCGGAACCGTCTCCCAGGGCGCGGATCCGCACATCGTCGCTCTTTCTGACCTCGGCGCGATCCTCGGCATTGTGCGCCCGGGAAATTTGCAGCAGACGCATTCGTTGCTGGACGGGGATGTGTTTCTCCGGATCCTGAATGTCGCGAGTTACATCGTTAATAAGGTGCTGCAAGTCGTGCGTGCCACCGGCGAAAAAGAAGCCCCGGTCATTGCCATCGGAATTGATGTAAGCGACGGCGCGCTTCTGAAGTTCGTCGCGATGGGTTTCGACCCACTCGGTCGAGCCCAGGAGTCCAGGCTCTTCGCCGTCCCAGGCGCAGAGGATGATGGTCCGCTTCGGGTTCCATCCTTGTTTATGCAGTTCGCCGAGCACGCGAGCTTCTTCCAAGACCGTCACCATGCCCGAGATGGGGTCCTCGGCGCCATTGACCCAGGCATCGTAGTGATTTCCGCGGATCACCCACTCGCCGGGCGCATCCGATCCCCGCAGGGTGGCAATCACGTCGTTGACCGGCTTCAAGTCCCAGTTGGAAGCGACTTTCAGATGAACTTTCGCGGGGCCGGGGCCGACGTGATAAGTGATGGGCAAGGCCCCTCGCCATTCCTCGGGCGCAACCGGCCCTTGCAAGGCGGAAAGCAGCGGCAGGGCATCGGCATAAGAAATCGGCAGCACGGGAATTTTTGTGATGGTTTTCGCGTCTTTGATGTCGAGCCGTTTGGCGTCGGCAGTGGCGCCGACTCCGGGGGTGAGAGGATCGCCGGGATAATCGGTGTCCATGACGCTGCCGCGTTGCACGCCGTCGCGCGGCCGCCATCCGCCTTTGGGATAGTCGTCGCCCTGAAAGTAGCCGTCGTCCCTGGGATCGGAATAGATGATGCAGCCGATCGCCCCATGCTCGGCGCCGACTTTGGGCTTGATGCCGCGCCAGCCTTGGCCGTAGCGCGCAATGATGATGGCGCCTTTGACGGAAATTCCCATCCTGTCGAGTTGCTCGTAATCTTCGCGGTTGCCGTAGTTGACGTAAACCAGCGGGGCAGTCACGTCTCCGTCAATGGAATACGCGTTATAGGTCGGCAACTGTTCGGCGGTTTGATTGGAGGTCGGATCGCCGGGGACGGCTGGTTCCTGCAGCTTGGCGCGGAACCTGGTGGGCTCGATCATTTCGACGATGCGCTCTTTGGGCGTCGGGAAAAGCACCTGGAAGGTTTCGATGTGGGCGTCCAATCCCCATTCTTTGAATTTGGAGAGGATCCAGTCCGCATTGTCTCTGTCGTAGGGAGAGCCCACGTGGTGGGGACGCGCACTCAAATGCTGCATGTTGTCACGCAAGTTCGCCGGGACGATGGCCGCCTGAAGTTTTTTCTCCCAATCGCGCTCGGTCTTGGAAGATTGCGACGCGTAGCCAGCCAGACGGGAAGTTTCGGCAGGCGGAGTCTTCGCCGATTGCGCAAAAGTGAGATGGGCAATGGTGATGATGGCGAGAGATGCGAGAAACGAACGCAGCAAAGTCAAAACAGCCTCCTCAAACCGAAATTCTCGTTTTGGGTCCGAAAACCGTATCATTGTACGCCGATCTTGCCTAAGCGGCAGGTCAGGGCTGTGAATCGCGAGACGGGTATTAACTTGTGTGTTAGGGGTACCCCCCCTCCTACCGGTATATTGGAATCAAAGACTTAGGAGGAAATACCCGCCAGGTCTTTGATTTTAAAGGACTTAAGTGTAAAGTCTTCCAAAATCAATAACTTAGCTCTAAAACTTCACCTAAAGTGGATTTGGGGCAGGGTTGAGGAGCGGCTGGGTTGACGGACACTCCGCAAAACTACGCCAATCAGATGTCTAATAATATGGTTGTGCACGATGGGTCTTAGGTCAATGGATTTCGATGGCGGAGGGTTGTGATGACGAAAAACTCCATAGGTTCAGTAATCGGTCAGACGAAATCCCAAGATTGACTCGACTGTGGGGCCCAGGTCTCGAAAGGCGCGAGACCTGGGGCACCCGGTCCGGGGCGACCGGCCTTGCGGTTCGGTGGGTTTCGGGTTACCTTCTTATCCATATTTTTATCCATCTTTTGAATTGTGAGAGGCGTGCCATTTTGTCTTATCCAAGTGAGCGGTTCGCGCGAGGTTTCGCGGTGAGGGCATTACTACTTTATGCAGCGCTCCTCTTACCCTTCGGAGCCCGCGCTGGCGAACCCGAGCAGGCCCACTTTTCAGCGGATGCGGCAGGCTTGTATCAGAGCGCGTCGCAAGTACCGCCTCCAGCGGGCGCCGATGTGATTTTTGTCGATGACGAAGAGACGGTGGTGTTCGATACGGAAGGACGGGCCATCCGTTCGCGATATGTACTGTACAAAGTGCTCACGCAGAAAGGGGCCGAGAACTGGGGCGATATCGCAGCCAGTTGGGAACCGTGGCACGAGGAACGCCCCAGCATACGCGTCCGGGTCATCACCGCCGACAACGCGGTGCACCTTCTGGATGAGAAGACCATCACCGACGCCCCGGCGAAAGAGAGTCAAGACAACGTCTTCAGCGACCGGCGGGTGCTGCGAGCGCCGCTGCCTGCGGTCGCGCCGGGGTCGCTCGTGGAAGAGGAGGAGGTTTCGAAGGAGAGCGCACCTTTCTTTGGCGCGGGATCGGTGGAACGCTTTTATTTTGGCGGTTCCGAGCCAGTGCAACACACGCGCGTGGTGCTGGACGCGCCCGCGGCGCTTCCGCTGCGCTACGAAGTCCGCTTGCTGCCCGATTTGAAACCGCAGCGGGACGAAGCGGACGGCCGTGTGCGGGTCACTTTCGACTACGGGCCGATGGACGCGTTCGATGACATCGATCCGAATCTGCCGAGCGACGTGCCCTTCTACCCCAGCGTCACTTTTTCCACCGGCGACTCGTGGCGGCAAATCGCCGCGGAGTACGGGAAGATCGTGGACAAACAGATAGCGGGAGCGGACCTGAAGTCTCTGGTCGGCAAGCTGACGGCGGGGAAAGCTTCTCGCGACGAAAAGGCAGCCGCGATCCTGCAGCATCTGGACCGGGAAGTCCGCTATACCGGAGTCGAGTTTGGGGAGTCGGCGATGGTTCCCCACTCCCCGGGCGAAACTCTCGGCCACAAATACGGCGATTGCAAGGACAAGGCCTCGTTGCTGGTGGCGATGTTGCGGGTCGCGAATATCCCCGCCTATCTTGCCTTGCTCAACGCCGGGGGCCGGGAAGATGTTGCTCCCGGCCTTCCGGGCATGGGAATGTTCGATCACGCGATCGTGTATGTTCCGGGCAATGGTGCAGGCAATGCCGAGCTGTGGATCGACGCCACCGACGAATATGCGCGGCTGGGTGAGATTCCCATCGGAGACCAAGGGCGCCTGGCGCTGGTCGCGCGGCCTGACAGCGATTCCTTGCTGCACACCCCAATCAGTTCTTCGGCGGACAATACGTTGACTGAGAAGCGGGAGATTTATCTTGCGGAAAACGGCCCGGCCAAAGTCATTGAGACCTCGCATCCTCACGGGAGCATCGAGTCTTCGTACCGGCGGGCCTACGCCGACAAAGAGAATAAGGCTGCGAAGGACGAACTGACCAACTACGTCAAGTCGCAATACATGGCGGAGAAGCTTGACCGTATGGACCGTTCGGATCCAACCGATCTGGCAAAACAGTTTGAGCTGGTTCTAGAGAGCGATCGAGCGAAGCGCGGAGGTACCGATCTCGACGGGGCGGCGGCCGCCATCCGATTTGAAGGTTTATTCAGCCGACTTCCTTCCGGGCTGCAGCAGCGCGAAAAAGAAGACGATCTTAAGACCGACAAGGACAGCGGACAAAAACCCAAGAAGAAACGCACCGCCGATTACCAACTGCCAGCGGCGTATGTCACCGAGTGGGACTATTCGATCATGCCGCCGGCGGGGTTCAGGCCGAAGCCTCTTCCCGCAAATGCGCAGCTCACGCTCGGCCCGGCCACTCTGAGCGAGGAGTTTGCAGCGGATAAGGACGGCGTGGTTCACGCCACCTTGCGGTTCGACACGGTGAAGCGGCGCTTGACGGTTGCCGAAGCGACCGAGATGCGCAACAAAGTCGCCGAGCTCGTCGCCGGGGAACCGATCCTGATTTATTTTGAGCCTATCGGCCAGACGCTGATTAACCAGGGCAAGGTGCGCGAGGCGCTGCAGTCGTATCGGGAGTTGATCGCGGTGCACCCGAAAGAGGCGGTCCACCACCTGCAGCTTGCCGAAACCCTGCTGGCGGCGGGGCTAGGCGAATCGGCCCGCGCGGAGGCCCAGGCTGCGGTCAAGCTGGAACCGGATTCGGCGTTGGCGGAAAAGACGCTTGCCGAAATTCTGGAATACGACTCGGTGGGGCGCAAGTTTCGGCTGGGCAGCGACTATGCTGGGGCGGAAACCGCGTATCGGGCCGCCGAAAAACTGGATCCCGACGACAAACCGACGGTTGGGAACCTCGCCATTCTCCTCGAACACAACCGCTGGGGACTACGCTACGGCCCTGGGGCGAAGCTGAAGGATGCGATCGCCGAGTACCGCAAGCTCACAGCCGAGAAACTGGCGGAGATGGGCGTGCCGAACAATCTTGCCTTCGCGCTGTTCTACGACGGCGAATTCTCTGAAGCTCGGAAGAACGCGGAGACCTTGAACCCACAACCGGTTGCGTTGATCGTGGCATGCGAGGCCGCCCTCAACGGTACTCAAGCTGCACTCGCCGAAGCCAGGAAGCGCACCGGCGGGGAAGAGCAGTTCAAACAGATTGCGGAAACCGCTGGGGACATGCTGGCGAATCTTCGCAAGTACCCGCTTGCCGCGGATCTCGAAGAAGCGGGCGCATCGGGAGCGAACGCATCCAACACGGCAGCTTACGCTGCCTTGTATCGCAAGACCCAACCTCACGAGCAGATTGTTTTCCCCGAAGACGCGGCCGGCGTTGCTCTGCGATTCGAGTTGCTGACGGACGATCCCGATTTCACTCTCGACCAGTTGCGCTCCATTAGCAGCCACAACGGCAAGACCGGCTTGGCCACTCAGGAGGTGTTGGAGAGGTTCGTCAAACAAGAAAGAGCTTCGTTGAGCAGAAAAGCGAGAGAGGGCAGTTTCGACGATGTTGGGATTGACCTCGCTATGACCAAGGCTCAACCCAGTACCCAGGGGAATGATGCGACCGGATACAAGGTCACGCTCTGGGGCTCGGCCGAGTACAAAAGTGCTACTTATATCGTCAAAGAAGACGGCCACTATAAGGTGCTGGCCACGACCCGGCTCCCGGCCGCGATTGGCCTGGAGGTTCTGGATCGTATATCCGCCAACGATCTCGCCGGGGCTCGCGTACTCCTCGACTGGTTGCGGGAAGATTGGCATCTAGCGGGTGGGGACGACCCTCTCGCGGGCGGAGTGTTTCCGCGGTTTTGGGCGAAGGGAAAAGACGCGGATACTGTCTCGATGAAGCTGGCAGCGGCTTCGATCCTGACGGCGTACAAACAAACGGCACCGCAAGGTATAGCCGTGCTGGAACCAGCCAGGGAATTGGCTCGCAACGACGCGGAAAAGGTGGACGTCTTACTCGCTTTGTACTACGGCTATAGCGTTCTGGATGAGTATGACAAGGCCCTCGTCGTTGGGGCGGAACTCGGGAAACAGTACCCAGAGTCGGAACGGATGTTTTTCAGCCAATCGTTCGATCTGCGGGCCCTCAAGCGATTCGATGAAGCCGACCGACTGGCTGCAGAACGGCTGAAGCGAATTCCCGGCGATCTGGCTGCGATGCGCGTTTTGGTTTCTAACGCAGAGGGTCGGGAAGACTATGCCAAGGCGCATGTTCTTGCGCAGAACATTGTGGACGAAGGAAAGGCTGAGCCCCAGGATCTAAACATGATCGCCTGGGACTCGCTTTTTACGGGGAAAGTCGGGTCTGCCGATATCGAAGACGCGCTTAAAGCCGCGCAATTGAGCAACAACAATACAAACATCTTGCACACTTTGGGTTGCGTTTACGCCGAGGTGGGAAAGACCAAAGAGGCGCGGGAAGTGCTGATTCAGAGCATGGACGCGCTGAATCTCGACGAACCGGACGAGAATTACTGGTACGCCTTCGGGCGGATCGCAGAGCAATATGGAGAGCGGGATGCCGCGCTGGCGAACTATGCGCGGGTCACAAAACCGAAAACGGCAGTCGAAATTCCAGAGTCGGCCTATCAGCTGGCGCAGATTCGCCTACGATCATTACGCGGCGAGAAGAAGTAGTGAGGCGAAAGACGACTTGGTGGGCGCGCGCGTCGGGCCTTAAGGCAATGGACGTCGATGGCGGATGGTTGTGAGGATGAAGAATTCCAGTATTTCAGTACCCGACCAAGCTAATTCCCAAATTTGACGCTGTTGTGGAATCTCAGGTCTCGAAAAGTGCGGGACCTAGGATTCCCGACAAAATCACTAGGGAGCACTTACCAATGCCTGTACGGTAACTTCAACACGGATTTTGCTTCCTGGTTGTACCCGCACTTTGACCCCACCTCCGAGGTAAGGCCTAAGCGCGGCCGGATTCGCCCACTCCAGATCCCATCCCTCAGCGACGGCGAAAACCGTATATTCCCCGGGCAGGACCCGTAGCAGCGAGAACGTGCCGTCGCTGTCGCTCTGGTCGCGGCGGAAAAGCGTCCAATTGTGTGTGGGATCATTCGGCGCCAGGAATACGGCAGCTTGGCTGAACGGCTTACCGCTGCGGAGGGCAAGACCATCAACCGTGCCGGTGCCCTTGGTTACGACGATGGACAATCGAACATTTGCACCGGATTGGATCTCGACCTGTTTACCAATAACCTTGGCGCCAACCGCAGAAATGTTTTTGATAAAATAGCCTTCCTGATTCAATGCCAGAACAACATAATTGCCTGGAGGCAGGCCTCCGTCGATCTGGAATCCTTCGGGAGTATTCTGAGTCACAAACGCATCGCCATAGGGCAGGTTCACAAAGCGGACTTTGCAGCGCTGGCAGGAAACCTTGGTCCCTTCGATTTGTACGGTACCGGTAACAGTGCTAACGGACCTGCTGTTTTCCCCTGGAACAACTTCCGTATCGGCGACCAAGTCAAGCGGTCGCTGTTGTGGTAAGCCGCCCTGTTCTTGCGCTGGAAGTTCCAGCAGGTAACGTCCTGGGGCTAGGCTGTCCAGTTCTGTGGCGTCCTCGTCGAAGGCCTGGGAGACGACCTGTCGCGAGTAGGAGAAGATACGCTCCCGCAGCACAAGGGGGCCTACCGCGTTCGCGAAAGCGGGCACGCCACGGATCTTCAGGTGCACAGCTGGCACGGCAAAAAGATGGAAATCCGCTGTCGCTCGGTCACCGGGTTTGAGGACAATCGGTGTTGCCAGTTCCGGTTCTGTGGCGTTGACGTAATATCTTGTCTGGAAGGCAACGTCCAACTCGGAATGGCGAGGCACGACAGAGGCTGTAGCGTTCTGGGAGCGAGACGGCCCGCCAGGAGCGACTGCTTCGCCATCAGGGGTGACCGACGCCGTCTCTTCGCCATCTTCGGAATCGTTTCGGGCATACCACGGATGGGCGGTTACTGCCACATAGTATTTGCCTTCTCGAAGCGGACTGAGATGGAAGTAGCCTGCATCGCTAGCCGTTGTCTTGTCCCAAAGAACAACGGCCTGTGCCGCTTCTGGCACGCTCACGAAAAGCAAGATTTGGGCCAGTGGAACCGGATCGCCAAACTCATCCGTCACAGTGCCGGAGATTGATGCGTCGGGCATCAACCGGAAAACCAAGTTCTCCGTTTCAAACCCAGGTCCAGTAACAATAGCGGTAGCGTATGCATGATGTTGCTCATATCCTTGTGGCAAGTAGCCATGACCGCGGGCAGAAAGTGAATACTTGGCTGGCGCCAAACCGCTAAACTCAAATCGACCGTCCGACCCAGTGATAACGGTTTGCAGCACACTCTCAGCCTGGCTGATACTTATAGAGATCTCTATGTCAGCCAGCACCTCGCCCCGGACGGAGTCGACTACGGTCCCGCTAATGCGGTACGTCGATGGGGCTTGTGGAGGCGCTGGCTGAGCTGCAACAGCCGCCCCTAGAGCCGTTATCAGAATCCATTTGCGCAACATAGAATCATTTGCCCATCAGAATCAATTCCGGGCTTGCTGTTATCGATTGGCCCGGTGGCACACTGACGCGGGTGCCGCTCGACAGATAATTGTCCAGCACATCCGGATTCCTGTATTCCAGATCTTCAAAATGATCGAAAGCAAGGAGAACGTAGTTGCCCGGGCGAACCTGTTCGAACTGGAATTGGCCTGTCGATTCTATGACTCTGGTCTTGATCTCTGTGGGCGATCCAGTTTCGGGTACCAACAACACCGTAGCCGAACTAACCTGCTCCGGCAACTTGAGGCTTCCGGCGATTTCACCGCCATCATTGCCGAGGACAATTTCGAGGGGCGCTACCACTCCGTCCTCCGGGACCAGCAGGTCATCGTGGAGGAGATCCGTCGAGCCCGAGGTGGCCGATTTTACGTAGGCGCCGTACGAGTTGATTTCGACGGAATAGCTTCCCGGCTCCGCGCCAACAATTTCCATGGCAGGTTGATCCCCATTTGCGATTTGTCTGGCGACAAACTGGAGCGGCTTGAGGGAAGGAGTTACTGAGGCCAGGGTGACAGAGGCGCTCGGCCGATTTGACTTTCGGCTTTGGCCGACAACAGAGTCGTTGCGCACTTTCACCGAAATCGGCGGATGATGCCCCAACGCAACACGGATCCCAACCGTATTCGAGCTGACACTTAGAGGTACGGTTGCTTGCCATGACTGACCCTCCACCTCCGCCGAAGCACGAAGCGTGTAGCTGCCCTCGGCCACATACCCGGAAAAGTTATGGAGCTCCGGGTGGAGCTGTACCAGGGGCAAGAGTTCTCCCGAACTATTGCTCAGCTCAACTTTTGTGTCGATTGTCCCTGGAACACCTGCAATTTCTCCCGAGATCTCAAAGAGCGGCTCCTGGCTCAAGGAAAAGTCAGCTTGCACCTGCTGTCCGGTTGACACTGAGATCACACTGGCCGTCGCGAGTCCTCGGGCATTGGGATAAAACACGTATGGATATCCAAGATGTCTTGCCCCAGGCGGGCGGGGTCGCCAGCGTTCAGGACCGGCAGAAATAACAACAGATTCCGGGGGCATGCCAAAGACCCGGAAATATCCATCGTTGCCCGTATTCAGGGAAGCCAGGTTGTGCCATTGCACTCTGCCATCGACAAACTCGCGGCGGTACACATTGACGGGGAAATCTTCTATTGGCGCTCCTTGAATTGAGCGAACATATCCGGCGATCTCGCTCTGCGGCACAAGCTTCAAAACAACACCATCCACATCGGCGGTGACTTGTACGCTTAGCGTTGAGGTTCTCAGTTCCGGGGCGACTTCGGAGGGTTGCAAGAATCCGGGTCTTTCCGCTTCCAGTTTTGCCAAACCTTCCGGAACACCTTCGAATCGGAACGCGCCACTAACATCCGTCAGGTTGTGCCGGACAATTTGGGCCTCCAGCTCTACCAGGGCGCGCGCAATCGGCATCCCGGTAACAGAATTGATAACTACGCCGCTGATCTCGTGCCGAGGTGCGTCAGTCCCTGACACCTGTTCCGGAACTTGTCCAATCTGAGCGTGCACCAGGCAGACAGCGAATGCGCAAGACAGTACCGCCGAACGAATTGTGACGTGGACTAAGAATGAGAACACGGCTAATTGACAGCGATCTATGAATTCTGTGCAACAACGGCAACCCTAGATTCGATGCCAGTTTACCGTTAAATGGAGACCTAAGGCGAGAAATGATAAAGACCCCTCCTAGCTCGCCAGGAGAATGCACCGAAGATAGCGATACATCAAATCCGAATCCAACATGTGGAACGGGGACCGAACATACCCGGGAGCGGGGACAAGATAGCGAGAAGGGGCGACAAATTCTCTCGGTGTACTACCACCCCTTCCTTGACACCCTCGCCGACGCTCCCTAGAATTCACATCAGGGTGTGGTGGACGGGTTTATCTAAGCCACTGCATCTAAAGAATTTAGAGGGAGCTGTTCAGCTCCGGGATCTGGGTTGATATGCCGGCAGGGCCAGCGGGTGGACGGGAACGGGAAATCCTGACCGCCATTGTCGAGACATTCATTGCCAGCGGAGAGCCGGTGGGGTCGCGCACGCTGGCGCGATCCAGCCGCGAAGGGCTGAGTGCGGCCACCATCCGCAACGTGATGGCCGACTTGGCCGATGCGGGATTTCTGGAACAGCCGCACGCTTCGGCGGGACGGGTGCCGACGGCGGAGGCTTATCGTTATTATGTTGAGCAACTGAGCGGCGAAGTCCATCTCTCGCACGAGAACCAGAGCATCATCCAGGACACTTTGACCGGCGTGACGGATGTGGCGGAGTTCATGGAGCGCACTTCGCATGTGCTCTCGCTGATCTCGCACAGTGTTGGCATCACGGTGGCCACGGCGGGGCCGCGGAATGCGCTGGAGCATGTTTACTTTTCGCGGCTGAGCGAGCAGAAGGTGCTGGCGGTGGTGGTCACGCGTTCGGGAGTGGTGCGCGACCGGGTGCTGCGGCTCGATATTCCGCAGCCCGATCTGGACCTGGCGGCGCGCTATATCAATGAGAATTTTCGCGGCTGGACGATGGCCGACATGCGTGCCGAACTGGCCCGCCGCCTGGAACAGGAACGCAGCGAGTACGACCGGCTGATGCAGTCGATCGAGCAGCTCTATCAGCAGGGGGCGCTGGCTTCGACCGACGAAACGCAGGCGGTGTTCGTCGAGGGCGCGGCGAATCTGGTGACTGGCGAGGAAGATCGGGCGCGTTTGCAAGACATGCTGCGCACGCTGGAAGAAAAAGAAAAAGTTGTGAAGCTGCTCGGCGCTTATCTCGACACTCGGCAGGAAGCGGTGCGGGTGGTGATCGGGCTGGACGAGGCGCTGCCGGCTTCGAATTTGCAGAATTTCGTTCTGATTGGCGCGCCCGCCCGCGTGGGCGGGGAAGTGATGGGGTCGCTGGCGGTGATTGGGCCTACGCGGTTGGATTATCAACATACGATGTCGGCGGTGTCGTACATCGCGCGGCTGTTTGACAAACTTTTGAACGAATCGGAGTAATGCGGCAGCATGAGCAAGGGAAACGGAAAGACGGACGGGAAGATTCATTTGCAGAAAGCCGATTTGAGGAAAGTCGATCTGCATCCGGAGGACCTGGAACACGAGCTTACGGCCGGGGACGGCGTGGACGAATCGGCGGCTGACGCGGTCGCGCCGCAGACCGCGGAGGCTGGCGCGGCATCGGAAACGGAAAAACTCAAGGCCGAGCGCGACGCGCTGGTTGACCGTTTGGCGCGCCTGCAAGCGGAATTCGACAATGCCCGCAAGCGGGCGATGCGCGAACAGCAGGATTTTCGCGAATACGCCGCGGCTGAGGTCATCAAGAATCTTCTGCCGACGCTCGACAGTTTCGAGCGCGCGCTGAAGGCGCCGCAGAACCCACCCAAGCAGAGCTTGGGTGGGGCACCCGAGTCGAGCGATTTCCGCAACGGCATTGAGCACATCTACCGGCAGTTTCAGGATGCGCTACAGAAAATCGGAGTGCAGCCGATAGTTTCGGTGGGGCAGCCTTTCGATCCGCGGGTCCACGAAGCCATCGAAATGGTGGATACGGCGGAAGTTCCGGACCACCACGTTCTCGATGAACTACAGCGCGGATACAAATACAAGGAGCGGCTGCTGCGTCCCGCGATGGTGCGGGTCGCTCGGAATTCCGGCGCGTAATCTAAGATAGAGATTAGCTAATTCAGATTCGCTAACCCAAAGTTTACCGACCGCAGAGTGAGGGAGTTTCTGGCCGCCAACACAAAACGCGATTATTACGAAGTGCTCGGCGTTGCCCGCGCGGCCACCGACGTTGAAATCAAGAGCGCCTACCGCAAGCTCGCGATGACCTACCATCCCGACCGCAATCCAAATAATCCCGATGCGGAAGACAGGTTCAAGGAGATCACCGAGGCGTACGCGATTCTCGCCGACAGCGAGAAGCGGTCTTTGTACGACCGCTTCGGGCACGCCGGCGTGGGCGGCAGCGGCGGAGGGCCGCCTGGGTTCGATCCCGCGATCTTCCAGGATTTCGGCGACATCTTTGGCGACATCTTCGGCTTCGGCGACATGTTTGGGCAAGGCAGCCGCCGCCGCAGCCGCGCCCAGCGCGGAGCCGACCTGCGCGAAGACTTGACTCTTGAATTCGATGAAGCGGTTTTTGGCGTCGACAAGCAAGTGAGTGTTCGCCGCCATGAGACTTGCGACGCATGTCGCGGAACGGGCGCGGCTCCCGGCAAAGCTCCGGTCAACTGCCGGTCGTGCAATGGACGAGGACAGGTGCGATATCAGCAAGGGTTCTTCAGCATCGCGCGGACCTGTCCCACCTGCCAGGGCGCGGGCAGCGTCATCACCGATCCCTGCCCGAAATGCAAGGGCGAAGGGCGATTGCTGCGGGAGCGCGTGGTCGAAGCCAAGGTGCCCGCGGGAGTGGAGGATGGCACGCGCATCCGTTTCTCGGGCCTGGGCGAAGCGGGAGTGTTTGGCGGGCCGGCCGGCGATTTGTATGTTGTGTTGCGCGTCAAAGAGCACGCCTTTTTTGAACGCGAGGGGAACGACTTGCACTGCGTGGTTCCGATTTCGTTTCCGCAGGCCGCGCTTGGCATCGAGATTGTGGTTCCGACGCTGGAAGGAGAACACCGGCTGAAAATTCCGGAAGGCACGCAGTCGGGGACTTCGTTTCGCGTCCGGAATAAAGGAGTGCCGGTGCTCAATGGGCACGGCAAGGGCGATCTTTACATCGAGGTGCGAATCCAAACACCCGGCAAACTGACGAAGCGGCAGCGCGAACTGCTGGCCGAACTGGGAGAATTGTCTCCGGTGGAAAACAAGCCGCAGCGCCGGTCGCTGTTGGGACGCGTGAAGGACATGTTTGGGTAGAGAGTTGTCAGTTGTCAGTTCTCAGTTTCAAAACTCAATCTCCTTGCCGTGCTGATTTAACCAATGAGTCTTTACTGAGAACTGACAACTGAAAACTGAGAACTGCTCCATGACACGACGACGCTGGATTGCCGACGAAGTATCCGGAAACACCGCCGCTCTGGTGGGCGAGCATGCTGAGCATCTGGCTCGCGTCTTGCGCGCCGAAGTCGGGCAGGAGTTCGACATCGCAACCGGAGACGAGGTTCGCCGCGGAACCATAACAACTATTGCCTATGACCGGGTTGAGTTCGAGCTGGGCACGAAGAAATACAGCCCGCTGAGGTCTAAGCCGGTGGCCGCTCCGAAGATCACGCTGGTTCTCGCCATCTTCAAGTTCGACCGCATGGAGTGGGCGATCGAGAAGTGCACGGAGATCGGAGTCGCTCGCATCATTCCTGTCATCGCCCGGCGCAGCGATGCTCATCTGGCCGTAGCCGCCGGGAAGCGGCACGAGCGCTGGCAGCGCATCGTACGTCAGGCGGCTGAGCAATCACGAAGGGCTGCGCCACCGGAGATGGCAGCGCCGGTCAAATTGAAGGACCTTGCTGGAGTTCTTCCACCGAAAGCACTGACCCGCGTCGTCCTTGCTGAATCACTCGCCGAATCGGCGGAGGAGAATCGGCTGGGAGAAATTTTACAGTCCCGCTTGAACGAAGGCGAAGTGGCGCTTGCCGTGGGGCCCGAAGGCGGGTGGAGCGGCGACGAGTTGGCGTGGTTTCGCGAAACGGGATGGATTGCGGCTTCGCTCGGCGAAACAATCCTGCGAGCGGAAACTGCGGCGATTGTTGCGACTGCGCTGGCGTTAGACGCGCTGCGCTGATTTTCTAGCATCGATTCCGTTCATTCGCGAGATAAGTTTCGTTTGTCATCCTGAGCGAAGCGAAGGACCCCTACCCGCCCCAAAGTTTATGCCGGTAGTAGGGATCCTTCGCTTCGCTCAGGATGACATTGTTTTTTGTGACCTGAGTTTTCGGGGCACGACAGTAGAGCATTCCACGACCAACCTCTGATATTCTCCGGCCAGTGAGTTTTCCAATGGCCTCAACTGG
>Ga0181521_10001161_pt1 | contig 32689 bp, 27 predicted proteins | sample PEATcosm2014_Bin_32_FD_119764 | JGI IMG/M metagenome (GOLD analysis project Ga0181521, IMG submission 119764) | Peatland microbial communities from MTU Mesocosm Facility, Houghton, MI, USA - PEATcosm2014_Bin02_60_metaG | ecosystem: Environmental > Terrestrial > Soil > Wetlands > Peat | place...
CGCGACCAGCGCGACCACCGCTGCGACGAGCCCGAGGAAGCGGCGCACGGCGCACATCATGCCGGTTGCGGGAGCGGCCGGCCCGGGCGACGCGCCATAGTGGTCGGCGCAGCGACCCACCACCACGCACGGTCTGAGTACGAAGGAGGCCACCCGTGCCCGCACCCGAAGAAGCTCTCTGCGCCGAGAACGTCATGTTCACCGGGACCGACGGGGCGCAGATCAACGCCTACCAGGCTCTTCCGGGGGGTGACGGTCCCTTCGGCGGAGTCCTCGTGATCCACCACCTGCCCGGCTGGGACCCGGGCACCAAGGAGATCACCCGGCGCTTCGCCGCCAACGGCTACAACGCGATCTGCCCCAACCTCTACGCCCGCCAGGGGCTCGATGTGGACCCCGACGACGCCGCGGCCGCCGCGCGTGAGGCCGGCGGGATCCCCGACGAGCAGTTCGTGGGCGCCGCCGACGCCGCCATCAGAGCCCTGCGGGCCCTGCCGACCTCCAACGGCAAGGTCGGCGTCATCGGCTACTGCTCCGGCGGCCGGCACTCCTTTCTCACTGCGGTGAGCCTGCCCGTCGATGCCGCCGTCGACTGCTACGGGGCGTTCGTCACCGGCACGGTGCCCGAGGGGTTCCCCCTGAAGGTCACGGCGCTGGTCGACCGGACGCCGCAGCTGCACGGTCCGCTGCTCGGCCTCTTCGGCAACGAGGACCGGTTCCCGAGTCCCGAGCAGGTGGACGAGCTCGAGGCGGCGTTGAAGGCGGCCGGCAAGACCTACGAGTTCCACCGCTACGACGGCGCCGGCCACGCGTTCTTCGCGGTGGACCGCCCGGCCTACCGGCCCGAGGCGGCGGTCGACGGCTGGCGGCACATCTTCGAGTGGTACGGGCGCTACCTGGCGGGGGACTGACCATGTGCTCCTACCTCACCGTCCCCACCGACATCGCCGGCAGCGCCAAGGGCGCGCAGGGCTGGTTCTCCGTCACCTCGGCCCAGGTCTACTTCGACCACCCGTTCCACGCGCCGTTCGACCACACGCTCAACATCGACTTCGCCGACCCCTCGCGCGGGCCGGGGGCGCGCGTCGCCGTGGAGCTCAGCGCGGAGTCGGCTCGAAGACTGGTCGAGAGCATCACCGAGGCACTCGCCGCCGCAGGGGCCGCCGCCACGTGACCACGCCGACCGGCCCGGCGGCCGGCGTCCACCTGCCCTGGGCCGAGGTGCCGGCGGCGGTGCGGGCATGGGCGGCCGAGGTCGGCGGTGGCGCGCCGCGCGGCGTTCGCGACCTGCAGGGTGGGTTCTCGCCGGGCGCCACCACCGTCCTGGAGTGCCCGGGTGGCGACGTCTTCGTCAAGGCGGTCGGCGCCGCCCTGAACCCCGAGTCACCCGAGATGCACCGGCGCGAGGCGGTGGTGTCGGCGGCGTTGCCGCGGTCGCCGCGCTTCCCGCGTCTCCTGGGCACCTACGACGACGGCGACTGGGTGGCGCTCGCCTTCGACGCCGTCGAGGGCCGGCCGCCGCGCCACCCGTGGGAGACGGAAGAGCTGGCGAGGGTCGTGGACGCGTTGTCGTCCCTGCACCGCGAGCTCACTCCGAGCCCCGTGCCGTCGCTCGAGCCGCTGGCCGACTTCGCCCGCCGGCTCTTCGGGGGCTGGGCCGAGCTGGCCGCCATGGAGACGCCGCCGGCGGGCCTCGACGTGTGGGCGTTCGCCAACCTGGAGAGGCTGGCGAGGTTGGAGTCGGGATGGCCGCTGGCGTGCGGGGGCCCGACCCTGGTCCACGGCGACGTGCGCGCGGACAACGTGCTCCTCGCCGCCGACGGTGTCGTGTTCGTGGACTGGCCCCACGCCGCGGTCGGGAACCCGGCCTTCGACGTCATCGGATGGGCACCCTCGGTGGTGCTGGAGGGCGGGCCGCCCCCCGAAGAGCTGCTGGCCCGCCACGTCCCACCGGTCCCGATCGACCCCGAGGCGATCACCGTCCTCCTCGCCGCGGTGTGCGGCTTCTTCGTGGAGCGCTCGCTGCGCCCACCTCCGCCGGGCCTGCCGACCATCCGCCCCTTCCAGGCCGCCCAGGGTGCAGTGGCCCTCGGCTGGCTGCGCCGGCGCACCGGCTGGTGACCGCCCGCACGCAGGCTCCGCCGCGCCGGTAGGTTCGGCTGCATGCGTTTCGGACTGCAGATTCCCAACTTCGTGGCCGGCGGGCCTCCCGGCGCCCTCTTCGACGGCGTCGCCGCGACGGCGACGGCGGCGGAGGAGGCCGGCTTCGACTCCGTGTGGGTGATGGATCACTTCTACCAACTCCCACCCCTCGGCGGCCCCAGCCAACCCATGCTCGATTCGTACACGCTCCTCGGCGCGCTGGCGGCCCGGACCTCGAGGGTGCGTCTCGGGACGATGGTCACCGGCGTCACGTACCGCAATCCTGCGCACCTGGCCAAGATCGTGACCACGCTGGACGTCATCAGCGCGGGCCGCGCCATCTTGGGCATCGGGGCGGCCTGGTACGACGTCGAGCACGAGGGTCTCGGCTTCGACTTCCCGCCCGCGGGGGAGCGGCTCGACCGCCTGGAGGAGGCGGTGCAGATCTGCCGCGCCATGTTCACCGAGGAGGCGCCGTCTTTCAGCGGCACCTACTACCGGACCCACGAGGCCCGCAACGTGCCACCGCCCGTCCAGCCCGGTGGGCCCGCGATCCTGATCGGCGGCGGCGGGGAGAAGCGGACGCTGCGACTGGTGGCGCGCTACGGCGACATGTGCAACATCACCGGCGACGCCACGACCGTGGCCCACAAGGTCGATGTCCTGCGCGGGCACTGTGAAGCGATCGGACGGGATCCGTCCGAAGTGACGGTGAGCCGGCTCAGCACGCTGGTCCTCACGGAGAGCGGGGAGGAGACGGCGACGACGAAGGACTTCCTGCGGCAGGTCACGGGGGAGGAGCCGACGACGTCGGACGTCGGCACGCCCGACGAGCTGGTCGCCCGCGTCGAGGAGCTGGCGGCGGCGGGTGTCGAGTACTTCGTCTTCAACATGCCCACCGGGACGCCGGAGACCGTGCGCCAGGTGGGCGCGCTGCTGGTGGACCGTTTCGCCCGCTGAGAGCGCCCGGCCGCTACTCGGCCCGCAGGAGCTGTGACGTCGGGGTGCGCGCCGCCAGGCGGCCAGGGATCATGGCCACCAGGATGGCGAGCGCGAGGGCGAGGACACCGATCACCACGATCGACCCACCCGGGACGGTCGGAGCGGGTACCGCGCTGATCTCATCCGCGAAGAGGTTCCAGAGCACCCGGCCCAGCGCGATGCCGGCGGGGATCCCGATCGCGCACCCGATCACGGCGGCGACGCTGGCCTGTACGGCCACGGCGGTCGCCAGCTGACCCCTGGTGAAGCCGAGCGTCTTGAGGATGGCCAGGTCGTGTCGGCGGCGCCGGACCGACGTCACGAGCGTGATGCCGAGCGCCACCGCGGCGCCGAGCGCCAGGGCGGTACCCAGGAGCAGTGGCGTCGTTCCGAGGGACCCGTAGTTCAGGATCTCGGCCGGACGGAGCACCCCGAACACGGAGCCGCCGTTGATGGCGATGTCCACGCGCCGCCCGATGGACTGCAGCGACGCCAGCGCGGCGCGGCTGTTCCCCCCCTTCGTGCGCACCAGGATGGCGTTGGGCCCGGGAGTGACCTCGAAGAGGTCCCGTGCCGCGGGCGGGATGATCCGGTAGGAGAGCACCGCACCGGTGCCCATCTCCAGGTGCGACGAGCCCGCGACCCCGATCGGGGGGAGTGTCGCTGTTCCCACGATCGTCAGCCTCACCGGCTTGCTGCCGTGGATGCGAACCTGCACGGTGTCCCCGACCCGCTTGTGCAAGGAGCGCAGCGTCGAGGCGCCGAGCACGACCTGGTTGGACGCCTGCAGGCCGTGACCGCTCAACAGGGGCGGCGCGACGGTGGCCCCGGGTGTGGCCCCCATGACGGGCACGTTCACCCCGTCGAGGGTGAGGGTGGAGTAGTAGATGCCGGTCCAGGACAGCACCAGCGGGTCCGCATCGAGCAGCTTGGCCGCCGCTGGGCCGGGGATGTCGCCGAGGCCGCCGCCCCCGTCGATGTCGTAGTTCCAGTTCCAGCCGTACAGCGCGGGGTGCGAGACGAGGGTATTGAGGCTCGACCCGAACGTCACCGTGGCGACGACCACGGTGACCGCCAGAATGGCACCCAGGATGGCCGACCGCACCGGCACGGCGCTCCGTCCCACGCCGGGCTCCAGCGCGAAGCGCACGCCGGTGACCGCCGAAGGCGGGAGGCCGGCCCGGGTGGCCGCCGTCGTGACCCGTGAGGACGTGAACCGGCCCGCCCCGTTTCGGGCCCGGTCGGGCAGCGAGCGGAACGACGCCAGTACGGCCACGCCGCCGAGGACGACCACCAAGGTCAGGACGCCGATCCCGATCACCGCCCAGTCCGGGCGGAGCGCCACGCCGAGGAACGGCCGCACCGGTCCTATTGGCCCGAGCGCCGAGAGGCCCACGGCCACGGCCCCGGCGAGCAACGAGCCGAGGAGCAGGGCACCGAGCGAGCCGAGGAGGCCGTCCCACAGGCACATCGGGGGGTCCGCGCCGAGGGCCCGGGCGATGTCGAGGTCCAGTGCCCGCAGGCGGACCCGGCGACTGATCACCTGCCCGGCGATGAGCAGGGCGGCGATCCCGGTGATGCCGCCGAAGACACTGAGCGCGATTGCCTCGGGGCGCAGCGTGGCGCTGGCCGTCGAGAGGATGTTCTGCGACTCGATGTAGACGAACGGGAGACCCCTGGGGAGCGCGCTCTTGACCGCTGCCTCCACGGCCGAGAGGTGGCTGTCGCCGCCCTGCAGCGTCAGCGCACTGATCATGTCGTCGCTGCAGCAGGCGAGGAGCTTGTTCGTCAGGGCGGGGGTGAACAGCATGGTCGACTGCCCGTTGGCGTTGTCCTGGTCCTGGAACAGCGTGGTCGCCTGCCCGCCGGCGATCCCGACGAGCTTCACCATCGCCCGCTGATCGACCGGGATGACCTGGTTCTGCGAGATGTTTCCAGACTGCGTCTGCGTGTTGGTCAGCCATCCCACCGGGACCATCTCGCCGAGGTGGTAGCCCAGTGCCTTGGCGCTGGCCGCGTCGACGACGACCTCGTCGGGCTTGTGGGGATCGACCATTCGTCCGTCCGTGACGGTGATGGGGTCCTCGTTGAAGTCAAGTCCGCCGACGCTCGCCTCAGCGTTGGGGGAAGTTGCCAACGGCTGGCCCCGGGCGGTCAACGGGCTTATGTTGAGCTCCACGGTGCTCTCGACCCGTTCGACGTCGGGCAGGTGGGACAGGGTCCGGAGCAGCTTGGGGTTGTAGGCCGAGTCCAGACCGATGCCCGGGTTGATGACGCCGTCGAAGACGAAGAGCTGGGGGACGTGCGAGGCCGCCACGTAATCGGCGAAGGAGGACTCCGTGCTGCGCGCCGCCTCGATGGCTCCCAGCGCCAGGCCCCCCACCGCGCCCACGAGGAGGATGACGGAGAGGAAGTAGGAGAGCTCCGACCGCATGGTCGACCGGAGCCGGTACCAGGCGTACGACATGGTGCGCCCCATCAGCTCGCCGCCGGCAAGGCTCCGCCATGACCGAGCTCGTGCAGGGCGGCGCGTGCCGCGCCGAGCCCGCACATGCCGTGGACGCCGCCGCCCGGCGGCGTGGCGGCCGAGCACAGGTAGACGCCTCTGAGGGCGGTTCGGTACGGGTCCCATCGCGCCGTCGGCCTGAAGATCATCTGGCGCAGCGTGGCGGCCCCGGCGTTGATGTCCCCACCCACGTAGCTCGGGTTGTGCGCCTCCTCGTCAACGGCAGTGCACGTCGAACGCGCCAGCACCAGGTCGCGGAAGCCGGGCGCGAACCGCTCGATCTGCGCCTCGATCCTCTCCGTCATGTCCACGTCGGACCCGTTGGGGACGTGGCAGTAGGCCCACAGCGTGTGCCGGCCCGCCGGCGCCCGGTGCGCGTCGACCACGCACGGTTGGGTCACCAGGCAGTAGGGGCGATCGGGGTGCCGGCCGGTGTTGACGTCCGCCTCGCTCCGGGCGATCTCCTCGAACGTGCCGCCTACGTGCACGGTGACGGCCCGGCGGCAGCCCTCCGCGCTCCAGGGCACCGGTCCGCTGAGCGCCCAGTCGACCTTGCACACCCCCGGCCCGTAGCGGTAGCGGGCCAGTGCCTCGCCGTAGCGCCGCGGCATCGAGTCGCCGGCCATCTCCAGGAGCTGCCGCGGGGTGACGTCGAGCAGGACCGCCCGCGCCGGCGGGAGTTCGTCCAAACGCTTCACGAGGTGGCCGGTCTCCACCCGACCCCCGAGCGACGTGAGCTCGGTGATCAATGCGTCCACGATGGCCGCGCTGCCCCCTTCCACCACGGGCCATCCGTACCGATGGGCCAGCGCGGTGAACAGCCGGGGGAACACGCCCGACAAGGGGGCCGTGAGGGGGAGCATCGAGTGCGCGGCCGTGCCGGCCACGAGCGCCCGTCCCTCTTCGGTGGTGAATCTGTCAGCCAGACGCGTCGCCGATCTCAGTCCGCGCAGGCCGAACCCGGCGGCCGCCAGCGGGTGTGCGGGGACCGAACGCATGTCTCCGAGGAAGGCGGGGAGGATCCGGTCCATGTTCCGGACGAGTGGCGAGAAGATGCGTGCGTACGCCGGCCCGTCGGCCCCCAGCGAGGCGCTCACCTGGTCGACGGTGCCCCCGACGCACACGGCACGACCGGCGTCGAGGGGATGAGCGAAGGCGACGGATGGGGTCAGCAACCGGACCCCGTGGGCGGGGAGGTCGATGTCGGCGAAGGCAGGGGAAGCCATCAGGAGCGGGTGCACGGCGGAGCAGACGTCGTGGCGGAACCCAGGGACCGTCAGCTCCGCGGTGCGGCATCCCCCGCCCGCTTCGTCGCCAGCCTCGAAGACATCGACGGCCACGCCCGCACGGGCCAGCGTCAGGGCCGCGACGAGACCATTGGGCCCGGCACCCACTACGACGGCGTCCGGTCGCCTCACCCGGACGTCACAGCGTCAGCACCGTGCCTTCCTGCGCGCCGATGACCGGCATCGTGCTGTCGGTGAACCGGCACAGCGTGCGGTCGACTTCGGCGTCGTCGCGTTCGGGCCGGTGATGGAAGAGCGCCACCTTTCGCGCTCCAGCGCGGGCGCCGAGCCCGACCGCGTACTCGGCCGCGGCGTGCCCGAAGGACCCCTCGGCTGCGACCTCCTCGGAGCGGAGGTGGGAGTCGTGGATCAGAAGGTCCACGTCGCGTGCCAGCTCGAGTATTGCCTCGTGGTACTCGCCCGTGCCCTCGGGGCCTTCGCCGAGCGCAGTCGGACAGTGGTCCGGGATGTACGCAACCACCGAACGACCGTCGCTCACCCGGAAACCCATCGTGCGCCCGCCCTTGTGCGGCACCTCCAGGGCAAGGACGCTGAATCCCTCGGTCTCGAACGTGCCTCGCGGGACGAGGCCGAAGCTCCAGTCGCCGCGCAGCTGGTGCGGCCCGATCGGGAAGAACGGCGGCGACATCATCCGGGCGAGCAGGGAGTCGGCGTCGGTGTGCTCGTCCTCCCCGGGCAGCAACAAGCGGACGCGCGCGTCCTCGCGGTCCCCGGCAGCGAAGAAGGGCAGACCCTGCACGTGGTCCCAGTGCAGGTGCGTCAGGAGGATGGTGCCCTGAAAGGGGCGGCCGCCGAGGATCCCCGAGAGGCGCCGCAGGCCCGTACCGGCATCGAGGGCCAACGTGGGGGCACCTTCGGCCCCATCGCCGTCATGCGACAGCGCCACGCAGGACGTGTGCCCCCCGTAGCGGACGAATTCGGGACCCGGGGAGGGCGTCGACCCCCGCACCCCGCAGAAGTGGACGCGCACAGGGTCAGTCTCGCGCGCTGTCCTCGCGGCGATGCCCTGCGGACAGCTCCTCTAGGTGCGAGCGATCGACGAGGCCGGCGTCGAAGAAGGCGACCCGGCACGGGGTCACCGCGACGTTGCTGGACGTGCGGATACCGCCTTCGAGGTGCGCGCGCTCACCGAGGAGTGCGCCCGGACCGTACTCGGCGAGTCGTTCCCCGCCCCGCTCGACCCGGACGATCCCGTCGAGGATGAGAAGGACCTCGGCACCCGGCTCCCCCTCCTTGAAGAGGATCGTCCCGGCCGGGAAGCGCTCGATGCGGCGTTTGCCGCCGCCCTGCATCAGCTGCGCCGACAACGAGGTCTCCAGGGCCGACTCCACGGCGGAGACGAGTGCCTCGGAGTCCTCGTCGCCCCAGGGGCTGTGCTTGCCGAACGACTTGCGGTACCAGTCCTTGAAGTCGGTCAGCCCCGACTTGTGCGACAGCCGGTTGTCACTGCCGTACACCCAGTGCCGTGGGAACCGGCTGGCCCCGATGAGCGCGTGCTCCGAGCGGCCGTCTGTGTGCAGAGTGAGTTCGAGCGTGGTCCACACCAGGGGCGCCTGCCACTGCACGAAGGGCCGCCGCCGGACCCGCCGCGGCGCCGGGACGCCGGTGCGGCCGCCGCATGTCTGGACGAAGCGTACCCATCCGTCCCCGCGCTCGGGCTCGCGTTGGAGGTCGGAGAGCTGGACCGCCTGGAAGCGGTGCTTCATCGCGCCCAGGTTCACGAGGGTCGACCCCATCAGGCCTCCGCCCACGTACCCGCAGTCGACGACGCGACCGTCCTCGACGGTGATGAAGGCGCGGAGCTCGTTGGCGAAGCGGAACCGGTCCTCGTCCCGCAGCTTCTCCACGTCCATGTGCTCGGTGGGTGGGGGCGGGTCGTAGTGCGTGATCCCCGAGTCGAACGCCAGGCGCTGCGCGCCCTCGATCGCCTCGGTGGGGATCCACGACAGCGAGGTGACGAGCCCCTCGTGGCGGATCGGTGTGCCGGTGGTCATGGGTCAAGCCTGAACCGGCGGGAGCTGGGTTGACGAGTGTGGTGACAGGCATCCGGAGGTGTCGCTAGCACCACCGTTGCCGGGAAGGTCCCCACCTGTTCAGTGGCTCTCGGGTATGTGAGAACTGCAGGCAATGGAAGACCCCAAGGGTGCAGCAGGCGCGATCTCGGTGTTCCTGGCCGACGACAACCTCATCGTCCGCGAGGGTGTCCGGGCCCTCATCGAGCGGCACAAGGACCTCCGGATCGTGGGCGTCGCCGCCGACTACGACGAGGTGGTGCAGGGCGCCACCTCGCTGGAGCCCCAGGTCCTGGTGACCGACATCCGGATGCCGCCCGACTTCAACCGGGAGGGCATCGACGCCGCCAAGGAGGTGCGCAAGAGGCACCCCGGCACCGGTGTCGTCATCCTCTCGCAGTACGACGATCCCGAGTACGCCGTCTCGCTTCTCGCCGAGGGATCGGCGGGGTACGGCTACCTCCTCAAGGACCATATCGCCCAGGGCGACCAGCTGGTCGATGCGATCCGCGCGGTCGCCAGCGGGGGCAACGCGCTCGATCCCGCCATCGTCGACGCCCTCGTCCGACCGGTCATGTCCAACGGCGGCCTGACGCCCGCCGAGGAGGAGCTCCTGGGCATGGTGGCCGAAGGCAAGCCGATCAAGGCCATCGCGGTGAGCAGGGGCCTGCCTCCCGAGGCCGTCGACGCGGAGGTCGAAGCGGTGTTCGTGAAGCTCGCCGAAGGGGTGTCGGCCGGCACCGAGGGCGCACTCCAACGACTGCGGCTGCTCCACAAGGCCATCGTCGACCGGGAGGAGCAGGGCGAGACGCTGTCACGCCTCCTCCCCGGGGGGCTGGCAGAGAAGCTGCGGCGCGATGGCCGGCACATCGGCGAGACCGAACGGGTCGTGGTCACCGTGCTCATGAGTGACATCCGCTCGTACTCGACGATTGCCGAGCACGCGGACCCGAGCCAGCTGGCCGGGCAGCTGAACGTGCACCGAGCCGCCATGAACGACGCCATTCTGGGTGAGAATGGCACCGTGATGCAGTTCGTGGGGGACGCGGTCATGGCGGTCTTCGGGGCACCCTTCGAGCAGGCGGACCACGCAGATCGTGCGGTCGCGGCAGCGCTCGGCATGCACGAGAAGCAGCTGCAGATCAATCGCCGGTGGGAGAAAGAGGGCCTGCCGCCCTTCGGCCTCGGCCTCGGCCTGTCGACCGGCGACGCCGCGGCGGCCCTCCTGGGCTCCGAGGAGCGGCTGGAATACACCCTTGTGGGGGACACGGTCAACATGTCCCAACGACTGCAGCAGCTGGCCGAGGCAGGCCAGACGGTGGTGTCCCAGGGGACGCTCGAGGCGTGGCGCACGCCCCGGGAGACCGTCGCCCTACCGCCCCAGCTGGTGAAGGGACGCGAGACCCCCGTCATCGCATACAGACTGGTGGATGGCACGTGCGGCCCGGGGAACCGCGCGACGACAGAAAGTGGGTGACATGGACGCCTTGGTCGTGGACAGGGTCCGTAAGACGTTCGAGGCGGAGAACGTGCCGGTGCGCGCGCTCCGAGGCGCGAGCCTGGTGGTGCCGTCCGGCGACTTCGTCGCGCTGATGGGTCCCTCGGGGTGCGGGAAGTCGACCCTCCTCAATCTCATCGCAGGGTTGGACGTGGCCGACGAGGGCACCATCACGGTGGCGGGAGAGCTGGTCACCGGACGGACCGAGGACGAGTTGTCGCAACTCCGTCGGCGTCACATCGGCATCGTCTTCCAGTTCTTCAACCTCCTGGAGGGGATGACCGTGCTCGAGAACGTCGCGCTGCCGGCGGTGATCGCCGGGCGGAAGCGGAAGATGGCGGAAACCCGCGCCCGCGACCTTCTCGACCTGCTGGGAATCGGCGACAAGGCAGGCACGGTGCCGGGCATGCTGTCGGGAGGTCAGCGCCAGCGCCTCGCCATCGCACGGGCCCTGGCCAACGAACCGACACTGCTGTTGGCCGACGAGCCGACCGGCGCGCTGGACTCCGAGGGCGGGCACGAGGTGATTGAGCTGCTGAGCCGCCTCCACCACGGTGGGCAGACGATCGTGCTCGTGACGCACGACGCCGGCGTCGCGTCGGCGGCGGACCGCATCGTTCGCATGCGGGACGGGAGGATCGCCGCCGATGAGGATTCCGAGATCCCTGTCGCCGTCCAGTCCTGACCGGACGCATCCCGTGGCGGTCGGAGGTGAGATGAAGCTCGAGATGGCCGACGGGCCCGTCGTGGCCGCGTCGGCACCGACCTCGGCCACGTTCAGCTCCTTCAGGCTGCTCCAGGTCCTCATCCTGGCGCTCACCGTCGCCGGCGTCGTGATCGGCCTGCGGGTCGAGGTACCGGGCGGGGTCGCGCCAGTCGATTCGGTGGCGTTCGGGCTGACCCTCGTCTGGGCGCTCGTCGGCTTCGTCGACACCCATGCGCGCGATCGCACCGGTTCGAAGGTCTCGCCGTTCCATCTCATTGCCGCCGTTGACGCGCTGGTGGCGATGATCGCTCTCACGGCTGGGCGCAGGGCAGAGCTGCAGCATGCGTCGAGCAATGCGCGTGACATCGCAACGGTGGCGGCCCTCGCGGTCACCGCGATCTCGTTCCATTTCCTCCTCGCGTTGCCCGATGGCCGGCTGCACCAGTCGTCTCGTCGCGGTGCAGCGGTGATTGCTTACGTCGCGGCCTTCGGTGTCGGGATCGGCCTGGTCGTCAACCACGAACCTTTCACGGTGGTGGACAGCGCCATCAGCTGGATCATCGCGGGTGCGCTTGCGATCGCCCCCCTGCGGGCCCGCTATGTCACGTCCATCGGATACCGCCGGGACCGGATGGAGTGGTTCGGCATCGGGGTGACGCTGGCTGTGACGGTGGCGCTGGTCGCCACGGTGTTGCATCTGCTCGTGGGTTGGCCCGGCCCGCTCGGAGCCGTCGCCGTCGGCGCGACGGTGCTGGTCCCGCTCGGGTTCCTGGCCGGCGAGAGCAGGCGGCTGGGGCCGCACGGGAGCCGAGGGCTGGTCCAGGTGCTGGCTGTGTTCGGGTTCGTCGTCGTGGTGTCGGCGATCTACCTCGTCGTGGTGCTCGGACTCGGGCACGCGCCGAAGACGACCGGCGACAAGGAGGCCTTGGCGCTCGCCATGGTCGCCTCTGGCGTGGCCGCCCTGATCTTCGTCCCGGTGCGGGCGCGTTTCGTCGATTCGGCGACCCGCTTCGTCTACGGCTCTCGGGAGGCTCCCGACGAGGTCCTGCGGACGTTCGGGAGCAGGCTCACCCGGGCCATCCCCATGGACGAGCTTCTCCTGCAGCTCGCCGAGTCGCTTCGCAAGACCATGGGCCTGACGAGCGCGGAGGTCTACACCGGAACCGGCGAGGTACTGGAGCGCACGGCATCCGTCCCCGATCTCGGCCCGGCGTCCCTTGTCGTGTCGCCCAGGGAACGACCCGTCGTGACGAGGGCCGGAGTGTCTGGGACCGCGTGGGCTTCCGTGTGGTTGCCGGCGCTGCTCCAGGGCCGAGAGCGGGAGCAGGTCCGGGTCGCCCCCGTCAGCCATGCGGGGGAGTTGCTGGGTCTCATCGTCGTGGAGCGGACGGCGATGGCGGGCACATTCTCCGACGACGACGACCGCGTCCTCACCGACCTGGCGCGCCAGGTCGGGCTCGCCCTGCACAACTCGCAACTCGACACCGCCCTGCAGACCACGCTCGACGAGGTGCGCAAGCAGGCCGATGCGCTGCGCGAATCACGGGCGAGGATCGTGGCCAGTGGGGATGCGGAGCGCCGGCGCGTCGAGCGCAACCTCCACGACGGGGCACAACAGCATCTCGTGGCTCTGGCGGTGAACCTGCGACTGGCCAGGGACATCATCGTCGATGACCAGGAGGCCGGCTTGGAGATGCTCGAGCAGCTCGCGGGCGAGGTCCAAGAGACCATTCAGGAGCTCCGCGAGCTCGCGCACGGGATCTATCCGCCTCTGCTGGTCGACAGTGGACTGGTCGAAGCGCTGCGAGCCGCGGCGAACCGGAACCCGCTTCCCGTCGCCATTCAGGCCGACGGGATCGGCCGCTATGCCTCCGAGACGGAGGCAGCCGTCTACTTCTGCTGCCTCGAGGCACTGCAGAATGCAGCGAAGCACGCACCCGATGCCCGCGTCGAGATCCGGCTCTGGGAGGAGTCCGGCGGTCTGCTCTTCACCGTCGCCGATGACGGGCCCGGGTTCGATCCGCAGAAGGCCCAGAGAGGGCACGGGTACGTGAACATGGCCGACCGGCTGGGAGCGATCGGTGGCACGGTGCGCTGGGATTCCGAAATCGGGAAGGGATCACAGGTGCGCGGTTCGGTCCCGCTCGTCTAGGAATCGAGCTCTCAGACCGAGACGAATTCGTGCACGTCGCGCTCCTCCCACAAACGGCGGAGGGTGTCGGCGCCGAGGTTCTCCTTGTTCAGGTAGGCCCGCGCCCCGCTCGTGGCCACCTCGGGCGGCAGATCACCGGCGTCGTAGGTGGAGCAGAGGATGACCACGACGTCGGGGTGGCGGGCCACCATCGTGCGCGTGGCCTCGATCCCGTTCATCTCGGGCATGTTGATGTCCATCAGCACCAGGGCCGGGCTCAGCTCCTCCTCCAGCGAGATCGCCTCGCTGCCGTTCGCCGCCTCGCCCACCAGTTCGAACTCCGCGGCCCGCTTGAGCACGGCCTTCATGGCGGCCCGGAACGGCGCCTGGTCGTCGACGATGAGCACGGGGAGTCTGTCGCTCACCTGACCATTCTCTCACGGGGATTGTCTCGGCGACCGTGGTGCTGGCACGTAGGCCCGGGTGGTGTTGTCACCCTCCGCCGGGGTCGCTCAGGTAGACCAGGACCGCCTTGACGCGCCGGTTCACGTCGCGCTCCTCGGTGAGGCCCAGCTTGGAGAAGATCGAATTGGTGTGCTTCTCCACGGCCCGCTCGGACACCTGCAGGCAGGCTGCGATGGCAGCGTTGCTCTTGCCCTTCGCCATTTCGCCCAGAATCTCGGATTCCCTCGGCGTCAGCCACGAGAGGTCGGACTTTCGCCGCGACGACTTGGCCTCAATGAGCTCGTCGACGATCTGCGGGTCGATCATGGAGCCGCCCTGGGCGACGGTCCGGATGGCCTGCGCGAGCTCGTCGACGCCGGCGACCTGCTCCTTCAGCAGGTAGCCCCGCCCGGCGGAACCCGTTTCCAGCAGTGCCAGCGCATAGGAGGGCGTCTTGTACTGGCTGAGGACCACGACCCCGACCTCGGGCTTGTGCTCCCGCAGCCACGATGCGGCCTGGATCCCCTCGTCGGTCCCGGTCGGGGGCATGCGGATGTCGGTCACGACCACGTCCGGGGACGCGTCCTCTATGAGCTTGAGCAGCTCCGGCAGGTCGGCGGCGCGGCCGACCAGCTCGAAATCGGGCTCCCCGTCGATGATGCGCGAGATGCCCTCCCTGAGGAGCGCGTTGTCCTCCGCCAATGCCACCCGGATGGTCGCCATGCCAAGCCGTACGGTAGCGCGCCGGGCCGATGCTCCCTGGTCGGAGGCGTCGGAGCCGTGGTACTGGCACCCCTCGGCCGGGCGGGGTGGCACCCTTGGGCAGGGCCGATCGCTCGGCGAGACTGCACACCGGTGAAGGAGGTCGTCGCGAGAGAATCGTCGCCGTGATGCAGCAGCGGCTCGCCGTGGTGCGGTACCGCTCGAGGGCCACCCTCCGGCACCGCCGGGGCAGCTATGTCTCGCTCGTGATCCTGGTCGGCCTCATCGCCGGCCTCGGCCTGGGCAGCCTGGCGGCGGCCCGGCGCACGCAGTCCTCCTTTTCCACGTTCCTGGCGTCGACGAACCCGTCGGACCTGACGGTTTCCATGTATGGCGGTGGGGGCGGGTCCACCAACCCCGACTACGACCCTGCCCTGACGGCGCGGATCGCCCACCTTCCCGACGTGCGCCATGTGGCAGCTGCGGTCGAACTGACGGGCGCGCCGCTCACGCCCGACGGCTCGCCGCGGTTGCGGGTCACGGGCGACGCGTATCCGATCGCCAGCATCAACGGCCTGCTCTTCAGTCAGGACCGTCCCGGGATCATCGCAGGCCGCATGCCGTCGGTCGACGCGCCCGATCAGATCGTCATGGCCCCCGCCGTCGCGAGGCAGTTCGGATTCCACCTCGGCCAGGTGATCCCGTACGGGTTCTACTCGGACGCCCAACAGGGCCTGCCGGGCTTCGGGACGAGCGCCGTGAGACCGGCGCTGCGCGCCAACCTGAAGCTGGTCGGGCTTGCTTCGCTGAACTCGGAGATCGTGGAGGATGACGTCGACACCCTCCCCACCCTCATCCCGCTGTCGCCGGCATTCACCCGGGTGGTGCTGGCGCAGAAGGGGGAGCAGTTCACCGGCGCCATCATCTACGGGATCGAGACCGAGGGCGGCGCCGCCACGGTGCCGGCAGTCGAGCGTGAGGTCACCGCGCTCACTCCCGCGGGTGTCATCTCCACCGACCATGCGCTGGCACCGGTCAGCGCCAAGGCGGACCGCTCGCTGAAGCCGATCTCCTTCGCACTTGGTGTCTTCGGCGCCATTGCGGTGCTGGCGGCGCTCCTCATCGCCGCTCAGTTGATGGCGCGGCGCTTCCGCGAGGAGGCCGGCGACCTTCTGGTGCTCCGGGCTCTGGGTGCCGGCCCGGCGGACACCGTGCTCGACGGTCTCGTCGGCATGGTGGCGGCGATCCTGGCCGCATCGGTGCTGGCGGCGGTGATCGCCATCGGACTCTCACCGCTCGCCCCGCTCGGACCCGTCCGGCCGGTGTACCCGTCCAGGGGGGTCTCGTTCGACTGGACGGTCCTGGGCCTCGGTGTCCTAGTGCTCTTCGGACTCCTGGGCGCGATCGCACTTCTCCTGGCGTACGCCACCGCACCGCACCGCGCCGCACTGCGGCTCCGGATCCGTTCGACGACCGGAGCCCGGGTGGTGGCGGTGCTGTCCGGAGCCGGCCTCTCGGCCCCCGGTGTCGTCGGGGTGCGGATGGCGCTGGAACCGGGCGAGGGCCGCAGCGCCGTCCCGGTGCGCTCGGCGCTGCTGGGGTCGGTGCTGGCCGTCGCGCTCGTGGTGACGACGCTGACGTTCGGGAGCAGCCTGCAGACGCTCGTGTCCAGCCCGGCCCTGTACGGCTGGAACTGGACCTACATCCTCAACCCCGTCGGAGCGGGAAGTGGCAACGTGCCGCATGTCGCCTTCTCGTTGCTGAAGCGCGACCGGTACGTCGCCGCCTACAGCGGCGCTTCGTTCAACGACGTGCAGATCGATGGCCAGGGCGCGCCGTTCCTCGTGGAGGACGTCAACGCGGCGGTCGCGCCACCCATCCTGAGCGGCCACGGTGTCGACGCTCCGCGTCAGGTCGTCCTCGGCGCGGCAACGATGGCCATCCTGCACAAGCACCTCGGCCAGTACGTCACCCTGTCCTACGGGGCGCCGGCGGACGCGCCGATCTACGTTCCGCCCACGCGGCTGCAGATCGTCGGCACGGCGACCTTCCCCGCCATCGGTTTCGCCAGCACCGTCTCGGACCACACCTCCATGGGGACCGGCGTGTTGTTCTCTTTCCAGATGCTCCCCAAGGCCTTCAACGCGGCCGTCAACAGTGGCCCCGTTCCCGCGCTGGACGGGCCGAACCTCGCCCTCGTCCGGATACGGACCGGGGCGCCACCCGCAGCAGCCTTGGCCAGCCTGCAGCACATCGCGGCCGCGGCCAACAAGGTCTACGCCGAGGCGGAGGGCGGAGCGGGGGGCAACCAGCTCGCGGTCCAGGGAGTGCAGCGTCCGGCGGAGATCGTGAACTACAGGACGATCGGCCTCACCCCCACCGTCCTGGTGTCGGGCCTGGCCCTGGGTGCCATCGTGGCGCTCGCGCTGACGCTGCTCGCCTCGGTGCGTCAGCGCCGCCGCGACCTGGCCCTGCTGAAGACGGTGGGGTTCGTGCGGCGGCAGCTCGCAGCTGCCGTGGCCTGGCAGGCCACCGTGGCCGCCGTCGTCGGGATCGTCGTGGGGATCCCTCTCGGCGTGATCGCCGGCCGGTGGCTGTGGGACCTCTTCGCTCGCCAGATCTACGCCGTGCCCTACCCCACGGTGTCCGTCGCGTCGGTTCTCCTGGTCGCGCTCGGCACGCTGGTGCTCGCCAACGTGGTGGCGGCAGTGCCTGCCCGCGACGCGGCGCGGACGCCGACCGCCCTCATGCTGCGGGCTGAGTAGGTGCCACGCGGTATCGGCGCAATCCATCCGACTCGACACCGTCCTCGACGAAGGAGACGACCTCCCGCACCCATGCGGCGAATCCGTCAGGATTGCTCCGGATGACCCAGTGCCCGGCGTCCACGGGGCGGCGCCACATGCTCGACGCCCACTCCTCGAGTCCGTCGAGCAGCGCCGGTGTGACGTACCTGTCGTGCACGGGGACGATGAGCTGCACCGGCACCTCGGTGTGGCCCGCTACCGGCCGCCGCATGCGGCCGTAGACGTTGGCCCGGTACAGCTCGACGCCGTGTGAGAAGTCGGCGCCGAAGGTCGGTGCCGGCCAGTTCCCGTCGGTCCGGGCGTGCTCGATCCTGTGCAATGCGACGGCCCACAGCGCGGCGGCGCGGCGGCTGCGGGTCATGAGCTCGGGGAGCAGTGGGAGCCGGAAGTACGCGATGTACCACGAGTGCAATGCCTGGCTGAGCACCTCTCGGAGGTCGCCCGGGCTGAGAGAGCGGTGGCGTCGCGCCCACAGGGCGGCATGGTCCAGTGGGGGTCCCGACACCGAGGTGAAGCTCGCGAAGCGGTGCGCCACGCCTCTCGTGGTGACCGCCTCCCACCCCTGAATGGAGCCCCAGTCGTGCGCGACCAGGTGCACGGGCGCGTCCGGGCTGGTCTGATCGACCACGGCGGCCAGATCCTCGACCAGCAGTGGCAGCGCGTAGCCGGCCCGGCTCGCCGGAGCTTCGGATCGGCCGGCACCCCTGACGTCGTACGAGACGACGTGCAGGTCGGCGGCGAGGCGCTCGACCACGGGACCCCAGACGGAGCGCGTATCGGGGAAGCCGTGGACCAACACGACTGTGGGTCGCCCGCGCTCACCGTGTTCGGTGACCGACAGGGACAGCCCGGCGCCGCGGACCCGCGCCTCGATCACCATGGTGCAGAGTCAACCATGGTGATCCACGGGCGTCGAACGGTCCGTACGGAGGACCGCAAGAGGTCTTCCGGCTCCGTATGACGGTGCCCGCTATCGAGGCGGGGTGATCGCCGCCTTCAACTGCCCGAGCGCAGTGGCGAGCTCGGCCGCCCGGTTCCGGCGGGCCGCATCTGCAGACGCCAACTGCTCGCCGGTCGGGTGCTCGCCCCCGGAGCGCATGAGATGGTCGGCCTCGACCGCGAACGCCAGACCGCGCAGGCTCTCCGCGGCACGCGCGGTCAGCGCACGACTCGCTTCGTCGGGGGCAGTGGCCGCGGACCGTTCGAGGCCCGTCACAGCCTCGTCGACCTGTACGCCGACACTGGCCCTGCGTTGTTGGTCGTCCGCGTCGGTCTGGGACAGGACGAGGTCCCTGGCAAGCTCGGCTGCCGCCACGGCGGGCCCGACCGAGCGTTGCCAATCGGCCTCACGCCCCTGCCGGCGGGTGCGCGCGATCAGCAGGACCACGAGGATCACCGCCAGCACGATGACCACGGCGAGGAGGACCCATCCCCACGCCGTCGAGCTCGACGACGACTTGCCCGTCGTCGTGGTGGTGGTGGTGGTCGTCGGACGTGTGGTGGTGGTCGTGGACGGATGCACCCGGGTGGTGGTCGTGGCCGGGGCCGTGGTGGTCGTGGCCGGCACGGTGGTCGTGGTGGTCGTCGGCGCCGTTGTCGTAGTGGCCGGTGCCGTGGTGGTGGTCGTGGCCGGTGCCGAGGTCGTGGTGGTGTCCTGGGCTGCCGCGGCGCTCGCCAGGAGGCCGATGATGATCGGCGCCGACGTGATCGCGACCACCACTACCGTGGCGAGCCTGTGAGCCTTCGGGTGCATGGGGGCAGCCTAGGGACACCGTTCGGCTCGGACGGGGACCATTGCCCTGACCCTTCGGACGCACTTGCGGGGGAGGGGGAGAAGGCTCCCCGCTCGAGAACCCCCTGTTGGGCACTACCGCCTCGTGACTGGGCGGACCTAGATTTGCATCGTGCGACAACTCGGGTTGTGGCGAGGCCGCCATGTGCCGCGCCGGGTGAGGGAGAACGCACCGTGACGGCCCCGTCGGACCGACCGGAGCTGCGCCAGTTGACGGTCGTGTTCACGGACCTCGTCGGCTCTACCGACCTCGCGTCCGCGCTCGACCCCGAGGACTGGCACGAGGTACTGAACGCGTACCAGCACCTGGTGGCCGACATCGTGACGGCCCAGGGCGGGGTGATCGCGCAGTTTCAGGGCGATGGCGCCATCGCCTATTTCGGCTATCCCGAGGCGCAGGAGTCGGCGAGTCGCGACGCACTGTCGGCCGCCATCGCCGTCGTCAAGGACATCGTGCGGCTCGGCAGCGAGCTCCCATCTGAGTTGGGGATCAGCGACCTGCAGGCGCGCGCGGGCATCCACACCGGTGAGGTCCTGGTCGCGCCCGTGACCGCCGGCGGACAGGAGCGGCTCCCCGACGTCTGGGGTCAGGTCCCGAACATGGCGGCCCGCCTGCAGGCGGCGGGGGAGCCGGGTCAGATCGTCGTGAGCGGCAACACCGCAGGTCTGGTCGCCGGGTTCTTCGAGCTGGAGTCCCTCGGCTCCTTGGCCTTGAAGGGCATCGGGCATCCCGTACCCGCCTTCCGTGTGGTGCAGCGGAGCGCAGCCCGCCACCGGCTCGAAGCCCGACCGCTGACGACCTTCATCCCGCGCACCGAGGCCTCGTCCTGGCTGCGGGAGCACTGGGGCGATGTGGAGGCCGGGACGGGTCGGCTTGCTCTGGTGCTGGGCGAGCCCGGCATCGGAAAGTCGCGGTTCCTGCTCGAGTTCAGCACGGAGCTGGCCGCGCAAGGTCATACCGTCACCACCATCTACTGCAGCCGGCGCGGGTCGCTGAGCCCGCTGCAGCCCTTCGGCGAGGTCATGGGCGAGGTGCCCGCCACACCGCAAGAGGCCGTTGCGTGGGTTCAGGACCAGGCCGGTCCCGGGCCACTCCTGCTCGTCGTGGAGGACGCGCACTGGGCGGACCCCAGCACGCTGGAGGCCGTGCACGTGATCGCACGCAGCGATGCTCACGTCCTGGTGGTGATGAGCGCCCGGCCGGAGATCGCAGACGACCCGCACGTCCAGTCGGACGTGCAGCTGACGCTGGACAGGTTGAGCAGTGACGAAGCGCGCGGCTTGCTGGAACAGCTGCCCGAGGCTGCGCAGTTGAGGGCCGAGCTCCGTGAGGCATTGGTACGGCGAGCGGACGGGATCCCGCTCTTCCTCGAAGAATTGGCGCGCGGACTCACGGACGGATCGGAGGTCGTCGGCTCCGCAATGCCGACCACGCTCTCCGAGGTGATCACGGCGCGACTGGACCGGGTGGGTGAGGCGAAGCGGGTGGCGCAGGCTGCCGCGGTCATCGGACGATCCTTCGATCGGCTCGTGTTGGTGGCCGCGACAGGGCTGGAGGGAGAGGATCTGGACGCCGAGCTGCGCCGGTTGCAGGAGCACGCCATCATCGAACCGGCGACGAGAGCGGATGAGATGCAGTTTCGCCACGCCCTCTTCCATGAGGCCTCATACCGCTCGGTGCTCAAGCCCGACCGTGTGCGCGTGCACGGTGCCGTCGGCGAGGTGCTGGTCGCATCGGGTCGCGCGGGGGCACAGCCCGAGATCGCGGCATACCACCTCGGCGCCGCAGGAAGGGCGATCGAGGCAGTGCCCCTGTGGAAGCAGGCCGCCCACACGGCGCGGCAGAACGCTCGCTTCCGTGAGGCCGCGGGCCATGAGCGTGAGGTGCTCGCGCTGGTGGAGCGATTACCCGAGGAGGAGCGGGAGCACACCGAGCTGAAGTCGCGCAGCCGACTCGTCATGTGCCTGACCGCCGTCGATCAGAGCGCGCCCGAGGCCCTCGAAGAATCCCGACGGGTTGAGGAGCTGGCGCGCCGGCTGAACGATCGGGAGATCCTGCTGCGCAACTACATGGTGTTGGTGCCGTGGTGGCAGGCCAGTGCGGAATACTCGACCATCAACCGGATCCTGGCGGAGGCCAGGAGCGAGGCCGAGGCCCTGGGAGACGAATGGACCCTTCAGCTGATCACGACCTACGAGGCTACGACGCGGATTTGGCAGGGCATGCTCCACCAGGGCCTCGCGCAGATCCGGGCCTCGTACGAGACGAGCGGCCTGCCGCTCGACGCCAGCTTGAGTGATCTGCCGCCGATGCGGTCGGTCGAGTTGATGGCACTGGCGGCGCCGCGTGTCGCCACGGCTCTTGCATGCTGGCTGCGCGGGCACGCGACCGAAGCGTGGCTGATCGCCGATGACGTGCTCCGTAACACTACCGAGCGGCAGGTGCCGCAGGCGCAGGCCGTGGCCGCCGTGACGTCGGCCATCATGGCGCAGCTCGACGGCGAGCGGGAAACCGTGATCAAGTTGGCCGGCGAGGCGGTGCACGTGGCCGACGAGGTCAGCACCAGGCAGTGGCGGCAGTGGGCCCGGTCGCTCCAATGGTGGGCAGGTGAGGGGATCGAGGAGCCCGAGCTGCCGGGGCCGCTCCTTCAGCCCTACTTCCAGATGCTTCTGGCCGAGGACCCGCGAATGGAGACGGACCGGGCACTTGCCCTCCTCACGGAGGCACTCGAGCTCTGCCGCAGCACCGGCGAGCGGTTCTGTGAAGCCGAGATCCTGCGGGTGAGGGCTGGTCGCCAGAACCGCATCGGTCGGGCGGACCGGGCGGAGGACGACTACGACGAGGCCGTGGCGATCGCCCGGCACCAGGGGGCCGGGATGCTGGAGCTGCGCGCGCTGACCGACTGGGCGCGCCTCGAGGGTGCACCGGATCGTGTCCGAGCAGAGCTCGCCGTGTGCATGGCAGACGTCGCAGCCGGAGGTCCGAGCCGGAGCCTCGACGAAGCCCGAAAGGTCATCGGGTCGACATGAGCGTGACCGATTGGAGCGACGACTTCCTCGACAGCCTGCGCACGCAAGCCGACCCGCCGGCGGACGACATCGTGGCCGGCATCTTCGCCGGGACGGCCGACGCGACCTCAGCCTTCCGGACGCTGGTGGTCCAGCAGCACGAGGTGTCCGATCCCGTGCTCAGCGCCTTCCTGAACGGTAGGGACGACCCGCCTGCATGGGTGGATCCCGAGCTCGTGGCCGCCGGCCAGGAGCGCTTCGCCCGCTGGGGGTCGCACGTGTTCACGGCGCTCTACGCAGCGGCACTCCCCTCGGCCTATGCCTGTTGGCGCGGTGTCCAGGTGCTCGGCCTGACCGCCCGGCTCGAGACGGACGCCAAGCGCCGGCTGAACGAGACGGCCCAGTTCCACCTCGACGTCATGGACCCCGGCGGCCTCGAGTTGGGCGCCCGCGGCTACTCGGACGTACGGCACGTCCGACTCATGCACGCCGCGGTCCGGTGGCTGATCCTGAACGACCCGCGCGTGCAGTGGGACCCGAAGTGGGGTACGCCGATCAACCAGGAGGACCTGCTCGAGACCCTCCTGACGTTCACCGAAATCGTGTTCGAAGTGTTCGACCGGACCGGGGTCGTCTACACCGAGGACGATGCGGACGCATACCTCCATACATGGTCGCTCATCGGCTACTACCTGGGCGTGCGGCCGGACCTGCTCCCGCTGGCGCGGGCCCAGACGTCGGTACTGATGCCGATCGTCCGGCGTCGGCAATTCGGCCCGAGCGACGCCGGGCGCGACCTCATGGCCGCTCTCCTGGAACAGGTGGCCCGACTGACCCCGCCCGGTCTCGGCGGGCTGCCCGCGTCCACCGTGCGCTATTACGTCGGCGACGACGCCGCCGACATCCTGGCCGTGCCGAAGGCGGACTGGACGCGCCTGCTCTTCGGGCCGCTGGCGGACGTGAGCCGGCGACTGTCCCTTGAGGACCTGCACCGCCACCTGCTGCGGGGCCTCTCGGACCGGTTCGGATTCGGGATGCTGTCGCTCGCCGTCAGGGCGGAACGGTACGGCGGCCGACCTGCGTTCGAGGTGCCCACCTCGCTGGCGGTGCGCTGGAACATCCCCCCTCACAGTGGCCCCGACGGGAGCTGACCCTGGGCGAGGACGGCCAGCTGGGCGTCCGAGAACGGGGGATTGAACAGAGTCGCGTCGCGCTGACGCGACCGGAAGAGGTTGACGATGAAATTCATCCGATCCTCCAGCACCGCCCAGTCACGGGCGCCCGAAGGCGTCCCCACCCCGCGGGTCCGGTCCCATTGCGCGACCGCCGACTCGGCCTCCGTCCCTGAGAGGTCACACAGCTCAGGGGGGAACATCCGGCCCGAGAGCGGCGGCACGTCGCGGCGGAGGTCGAGCGTCTCGTTCGGGGTCACCAGCTGCATGATCGCCTCGGTGAGTGCCGTGTCCCAGGCCTTGTCGAGGACGTTGCACACGTCACCGGTGAGGCCGTCGAGCACGCCTCGGACCTGTGCCGTCGGCAGGTGCCCGACGATGTCCCGTTCGATCACCTTCTTCAGCGTGTCGCTGATGGCGGCACCGAGCGCCGCTGAGATCGCCGGCTGCAGGCGGCGTTGCTCGTGCGCAACCGCCAGCGTGTTGGCCCGGAGGATCAGCGCGGGTCGAGCGGCCGGATCGAACAGCGCCTTCTCGTAGGACTCGAACGCGGCAACCACGGCGACCCCGTCCGTATCGGAGGCGAGCGGTGCGAGGGACGGAGCGAGCGCGGCCGCGAGCTCCTGGCGAGACCGCGGCGAGCAGCCGTGCGCGTCGATCAGCGCAGTGAAGATGGGGGCGAGCTCCGCGAACACCAGGACGTTGCCGTCGGCGATCTGCTTGGAGACATCACCCGTGACGTCCTCGACCACCTCCGCGACGTGGTCGTGGGTGAGGTGCTTCCAGGCCCAGCCGGTCACGCCGTGGTTGAACCTTTGCAGCACCTCCTGAGCGGTGCCGTCTGCGGTGATGAGCTGCTTGGCCTTCGCGGGGAGGACCTCGCCCCGGATGGTGGCGCCGGCCGTCTTCGAGGCCCATACGGCGAACGCGCACCAGGTGGCGTCCTCCCCGGCCCCGGCGTCCCGGAGCTGCACCGCGAACTCGTGGTAGCGCTGGGTGATCAGGAGGTTCCGCAGCACGGGGTCCGACATCGCCGCAATCTCCTGCACCGACATGTCCATCCGGTGATCGTAGGTTGCGGCACCGGAGCGGTGCCGGTTTCGTGGCGCTACTTGGGCGGCGGGACCTTGACGCGGCGGCCGGGTGCCAGCAGCTGGCCTACAGGACCCTGCATGACTTTCTCGAACTGGTCCCGGCGGTGCGTCACCGAGATGCCATCCCAGTACCGCCCCCCGTAATAGAACTGGTCACGGATACGCCCCTCCACGGTGAAGTAGCCGGCCTCCTCGCCTCTGGCGAAGTTCTCGAAGGCGATGCCCACCGTCTCCATGATGATCATGCGGAAGTCCCAGCCGTAGTAGACGTAGCGGGCAAGCCCCATGAACGCCTCGATGCCGAGGCCGCGGCGGTGCAGGCGCGGGTGCATGACGACCGCGGCGTGGCAGAACCGGTGCCGGAAGTCGGCGTTGTAGGCGACCACGAGCCCCAGGACCTCGAGGGAACCGTGCGGGCTCACCACGAACTGGCAGAGCACGCCCGGGTACAGCTGCTTCAGGAATTCGTCGTAGCTCGGCGTCGTTCCGCGGAAGCGCCACTGGAACGTGACGTCGGGGTCGCTCGAGAGCCGGTACAGCGGTGCATGGTCCTCGTTGGTCAGCATCCGTAGATGGAGCCGCCGCGTCTGCAGACTGGGCGACAGTCGAGGCTCGTCGTGTCCGGTGATCGGGCCGCTCACCGGGGGACGTCGCTCTCGTAGGGCAGGTGGGCGAGCGCGCAATATTGCAGGTAGGCATCACGCACGGTGGTGATCTGCAGGAGGAGCTCTATCGGCATGATCACATCTCCCCCCACGGCGTCCTCGATCGCCGCCATGAGGTCGACCGCGCCCACCGAGTCCATTCCCAGGTCTTCCACCAGGTCGCTGTCCTCCGAGATCTCGCCGGGGCTCCATTCGATCTCGGTGACGAACCACACTTTGAACTCGTCCAGCGACATCACGTCGGCACGAGTGTTCCCGGTCGGCATCTCTCCCCGCATTCGCCCTCCGGTGGCCCTTACCCCGGGTACAGCCGACAGTATCAGGGCGGCATCGGTGGCGACTCGGGGTTCAACCCGGGCGGAGGTACGCGTCCGCCCGGCGAGACGGAGGTGCCTATGCCCTCGGGTGGTCAGCCCGAGACGACCTGCTGCAGCTTGCCCTCGTCCCACAGCGCGCGGAGGTGGTTCCGGCGCACTTTGCCGCTGGGCGTCTTGGGAAGCGTGCCGCGCTCGACGAAGACGACAGCCGACGGGGTCGCGCCGAACCGGCGTGCCAACGCGACGCGGATCTCGCGTGCCCCGGAGCGGAGCTCCTCCGGTGTCATCGCCGTACGAGGCTCGGCCACGACGACGTAGCGGCCCGAACCGTCCGGGAAGCAGGCGGCGTTGCCCGGTCGGCAGGCCGGGTGACCACCCGCTGCCTCATCGAGTGCGCGGGCATCGATGTTGCGGCCGGCCACGATCAGCACGTCGTCGGTGCGCCCTGCGATGAAGACCTCACCCTCGCGGACGTAGCCCAGGTCGGCGGTGTGCAGCCAACCGTCCGTGGTGAGCGGTGACGGCGCGCCCACGTACCCGCTGAGCAACGACGGGCTCCGGATCTCGAGCTCTCCGAGAGGGGTGTCACCGGTCGTGCGGACCTCTGTGTGCAGGACAGGCGGCCCGCACGAGACAAGCTCCGTCCCGCCCTCGCCGACCTCCATCCACTCCCGATCGGCCAGGGCCTCGGGGTCGAGCCGCACCGAGGACCACGGTGAGGTGTTCGGGTCGATGGCGATGGCCAGGGCTGCTTCCGCCATGCCGTACCCCGGGCACAAGGCGTGCGGCGAGAGGCCGTGGTCCCTCGCGCTGGCTTCGAACTCGCGGAGGCCGTCCGCCGGCACCGGCTCGCTCCCGACGACGAAGCTGCGCAGGGGAGAGAGATCGAACGAGCCGGGAGATCGCAGCGTCCGGGAGGCCAGACGCAGGGCGAACGGCGGTGCGGTGGTCGAAGTGGCGCGGTAGTCGCTGCAGGCCCGCATCCAGCTGGCAGGGTCGGCCAGGAATGACTCGGGGGACATCAGCACGAGGTCGGTTGGTGAGGACCAGGGGGGGTTCACGGAGCAGATTGCGTAGAGGGCCAGGCCGATGAGCCCCATGTCGTGAGACAGCGGCAACCAACTGCACACGACGGCACCGTCGTTGGGCTCCAGCCATCCGTACATCGAGGTCAGGTTGGCGTCCAGAGCGTCGAGGGCGAGGGCGACACCTCGCGGTGTCCCCGTACTCCCCGACGTGAACTGCACGAAGCTGCCGGGTGTCTCGGGGGGGACAGGAACCGAGGAACCGCTCGACTCGTTGAACGGATGCACGGGTACGCGTGCGCCGGACAGGAGCGCGCTCACGCCCGGATCGCACAGGAGGTGGGTGGCACCGGTGAGCTGGCACATCGTATCGATCTGCGCGAGGTACTCCTCGGCGTCCATGCCCCGAGCCGGGTGCGGCAAGGACACGAGCGTCATTCCGGAGCGGAGGGCGCCGAAGAGGGCCGCCAGGCAATCATGGGAGGCCGTGAGCAGGGTAGCCACCGTGCCGGCGCGCCCGGCGAGACCCCCCAGCCAGCCGCCGGCCTGACGGGAGTGACGCCCTAATTCCGCGAGGGTGAGCGGCTGCGATCCGTCGGACAGGCAGTGGACACGGGCCTGGGACGCGCCGGGTGCGTCGAGCGCGTTCATGACGAGGCTCATGCCCCGCCGACAGTACCCTTTGCAGCACCGCCCCCGGGCCGGTCAGCGCCACGCGAGGTACCCTCGCCCCGAGCGATCGGGAGGACGACATGCACCTCGATATCCATGTGCCGCGGTTCACCTGGCCCGGTGGTCCTGAGGCCATCGGGCCGACGTTCGCATCGTTGGCTCAGACGGCCGAGGCAATCGGAGTGCGCACGCTTTCGGTGATGGACCACTGGTTCCAGATGGACATGCTGTGGCCGGCCGAGGAGCCCATGTTGGAGGGGTACACCGCGCTCGCCTTCGCCGCCGCCAAGACCGAGCGCCTGCGTTTTCGGCTCCTGGTGGGTGGCGTGACCTACCGGCACCCCGGGCTGCTCGCCAAGACGGTCACCACCCTGGACGTGCTGTCGGGCGGGCGGGCCGAGCTCGGGCTCGGTGCCGCGTGGTACGAGCGGGAGCACCGGGGTCTCGGAGTGCCCTTCCCGCCGCTGCGCGAGCGGTACGAGAGGCTCGAGGAGACGCTCCAGATCTGCTTCCAGATGTGGAGCGACGACAACGGCGCCTACGAGGGCACGCACTACCAGCTGGCCGAGACGTTGTGCTCACCCCAACCGGTCAGCTCGCCTCGGCCGCGGGTGCTGATCGGCGGGGGCGGCGAGCGCAAGACCCTGCGACTCGTCGCGACGTACGCCGATGCGTGCAACATCATCGGCGATGCGGCCACGGTCGGCCACAAGGTGGATGTGCTCCGCCGCCACTGTGACGACGTCGGTCGTGACCCGGGTGAGGTGGAGGTGACGGCGCTCATGGGTGTGCCCGAGGATGCCGATCGCGAGACCATCCTTCGTGAAGTCGAGGCGCTCGCCGCCGTCGGGACGCAGGCCATCGTGGTGAGGTCGACGGGACCGGAGCCGTCGAAGTGGCTCGAGGAGACGTGGGGTCCGGTGGTCTCTGTCCTGGCCACTATCGGCTGACAACTCGACCCGTGCCGGGCCGTGAGTGACCGGTGGACGTGCCCTGCGTCAGACCCCGAGGAGGTCCAGCGCCTCGGCCAGCTCGGGACTCGCGGAGTCAGGCGGGAACTGCTCCAGCACGGTGCACACCCGGTCGTTCCAATCCCCTGGGCGGATGTCGTCCGGTAGCCGGGCCAGGTCGTTGGCGGCCCGTCTTCGGCGGACACAGCCCGCGGTTCCTGGGCGGGCGTCACCGTGTCCGCCCCCTCGGGCATCTCGGACTGGGCTGCACGGGGACAAGAGAGCGGGCACGTTGGCCTTTCTTGGCCTTTGACGTCCCGAGGCGTGGCCGTGCGGATCCTGTCGGAGGTATCGAGCGGCTCGTTTCGATCGCCACCCTGTGTCATGCAGCCTCCCGTGCGTCGGGCGCCTCCCCCCAAAAGACCCTCTGAGCTGGGAAGGATATCCCAGATTTCCTCCTGGCAACCCCGGTGGCCGCGTTGCGGAGCCGACCATCGTGTCGCGGCCCGTGGGGCCAATTGGTTCAGGCCGGCGCGACGAGATCCGCTCAGTGTTGGGCCTGGGCCGCCGCGTGGCGGCCGGCGCGTCGGCCGAAGAAGGAGCCGTCGCCGAGGCTGATGCCACTGGCGTAGTGGTGTGCCGCCAGGCTGGCGGCGGTCCGGCCGACGGCGTAGAGACCCGGGATGCGATGGCCTGCGCCGTCGAGCGCGGCGCCATCGGGGTCGGTACGGAGACCGCCGAGCGTGAAGGTCGCGTAGATCGCGCCGTGGTCGACCCGTAGATCGATGGCGCCGATGCCGCTGGCCGGCGGCACGCCGATCGGTTGCAGGTAGGGCGCGCGCTTATGGAATGTCGGGTCGTCACCACGGGCCGCGGCGTCGTTGTACTCGCGCACCGTGCGCGCCAGCGCGTCCGGCGGAACATCGAGGTCCACGGCCAGTTCCTCCGGTGTGGCCGCGGCATAGCCGACACGGAGTCCGATGAGATTCGGCTCGTGAATCACGTCATCGGTGATCATGTAGACGAAACCGTGATGATCGTGGAGGGCGTGGAGCCCGATGCGACCGGTGTAGGCATCCTCGTTGATGAATCGCTCGCCGTTGCGGTTGACGAGAATGCCCCGTGCGAGACGGTGGGGTGGCCCCAGAGGCAGTGCGCACTCGAAAGTGTCGAGCCGGGTCGTCGCCGCTCCGGCGCCGACCCCCATGCGGATCCCACGGCCGTCGTCCGTCGGGGTGCCGATTCGCCAGGCAGCGTCAGGAACGTGGGCCAGTGGGCAATACTCCGCGACCATCGCTTCGTTGTGGATGAATCCGCCGGTCCCCAGGACCACCCCGCCCCGCGACCGGATGTCGCGGGACCCGCCGTCGGTCCGTACCCGCAAGCCGACGACTCTCCCGCTGTCGACGACCAGCGCCTCGGCACGGGCGTCGGCCACCACGCGAGCACCGCTCGTCGACACGGCGGCACCCAGACGCTCCATGAGGAATCCACCGGCAGAGTCGATGCACTGCGGCTTGTGACCGCGCGGGATCGGGACCGAGACCTCGTCAAACGGGTACGCATCCTCACCGCCGCTGAAGAGCAGTCCCGCGTCGTCGGCCGATTCGCGGTTCGGCTCGTCGCAGAAGACCGCCCGGAACGGCACGCCGATCGAGACCAACCAGTCGAAGTGGTCCGGCGAACCCTCGCAGTAGACGTCAACGCGACCCTCGTCCGCGCCGGGCCCGAGGGCGGCCCGGAGGAACGCTGCCATGTTCTCCGGCCAATCCTGGAAGCCGCAGGCGCTCTGCAGGCGCGTGCCGCCCCCCAGGTAGATGAGGCCGCCGGAGTTGGCCGATGTCCCTCCGGGTCCCGCGCCACGCTCGACAGCCAGCACGTCCGCTCCCGCTTGCCGTGCCCCGATGACCGCCGACGTCCCCGCAGCGCCGAGGCCCGCGACGACCACGTCGACCGTCTCGTCGAAGCGAACCTCGCTGACCTCAAGCGCCGCGATCGGCTCCATCACTCTCCTCGCGTAAGACGAAATGTGTACCGTGTGTCGTCGCCAACGAGCGCATTATGCCCCCGATCCGCGTTGTACCCGCGACGACACCAGCTGGTCCGGTACGACTTCGCTCGAGTCCCTCTCCGCAGGCGCCCCGGAGCCGGCGACGAGGGCACGCGAGATCCCACCTCGTAGTCTTTTCTCGTGCGGCCGTTTCGCTTTGGTCTCCAGATTGCGCAGTGTTCCGCCGACGATCTGCGTGTGCAAGCCCGGACGGCGGAGGAGGCCGGCTTCGACGTCGTGCACACCTGGGATCACGTCGCTGACGGCTGGTCGCCTCTCGCTCCGTTGATGGCGATTGCCGACTGCACGAGCACTGTCCGCATCTCTCCCCTTGTCTTGAACAACGACTTCCACCATCCGGTGCACCTCGCCCAGGAGCTCGCCAGCCTCGACCATCTGAGCGGGGGCCGTCTTGAGGTCGGGATCGGAGCCGGGCACAGCTTCACCGAGTATCAGGCCATCGGCCGGACATTCGACCCGCCGGCGGTCCGCAAGGCTCGGCTCGCGGAGTCCGTCGAGATCCTCCTCAGGCTGCTCGAAGGAGAGACCGTGACCTACGACGGAGCGCACTACAGCCTCAGGGGTGTCCGTACCCTCCGATCCCGCCAGGACCACGTGCCCCTCCTCGTTGGTGTCAACGGCAAACGGGCTCTCGCCCATGCGGCCCGCCACGCCGACATCATCGGTCTCACGATGCTCGGTCGCACGCTCGACGATGGTCAGCGCCACGAGGTTCGTTGGGAGGCAGAAAGGCTCGACGCGACGGTCGACTTCATTCGCGAGCAGGCCGGGGACCGCTGGGAGCATTTGGAGCTCAATGTCCTGGTGCAGGCAGTGGTCATCACCGGCGATCGCAGAGCTGCCGCAGAGGAGCAGGCCAGACGCTCACGGGGACACCTCAGCGTTGCGGACGCCCTGGCCACTCCGTTTCTCGCCCTCGGGACTCACGACGAGATCGCTGAGCACCTCGTCGCCTGCCGGGATCGCTGGGACGTCTCGTACTTCAGCGTTCGAGACCTCGATAACTTCGCTCCCGTCATTCAGCGGCTTCGAGGCGCCTAGGAAGCGACACAGCCCATCATCGATACTCCCGATCGGTCGCCCTTGTCTCGGGGCGATCAGATGCATTTCGGCTTCGGGCCGGGGAGATTTGGGCCCGGGCGCTGTTCTCGGAACCTCCTCGAAGCCGGCTCGGTCCCGACCTTTTCTCGCGCGTTCCCCCGTGAGTTATCTTGCTGTCCCGGGCCGCTAGCTCATCCGGAAGAGCAGGGGACTTTTAATCCCAAGGTGCCGGGATCGAGACCCGGGCGGCCCACAGAAAACGCCAGCGTAGGAGCTGTATCCAGTTGAGGTAGCGCATTCTTGCCTGAGACGTTGCTACTGAAAGGATCGCCGCTAGCCCGCGAGGTCTGTCTCGAGCAGAGTGATCGGCATCCCGAACACCGGTGCGAACTGCGCTTCCTGAAGCGTATAGCCGTCGCCACCCCGGCTCTGGTGGTACGTCAGCTCGGCTCCACGGCTCTGCATGCTCTCCGTCGCCGCGCCGATTGCTGCAGTGCGCACCACGACGGAATAGACGCCTTCCCCCTGTTCGTTGAGGAACGAACGCGCCTCACACACGGTCGCGTCGCTCGTCGTCGGTGAGACGATCTCGATCCCCCGCGTCCAGTCGAGAAGAACGCGTAATGAAACGTCGTCAAGCAGGATCTCGACGAACTCGAAGCCGAGCGTGCGCCAGACGTCCGCCGCTGCGTCTTGATTGTCGGGTTCTACGCAGAACACAACGTGATGGAGGCTTGGTGGAAGGTTCATGGCGTGCTGCTTTCACTCGGCGCTCAGCGGCGCTCGGCCCTGCAACGGCGGGTGGATAAAAGGTTCCCTGCTTGATTCGTAGGCCGCATAATCATAGATTGTCCAATGTAATAGAGAAGTTAATCATTTTGGAGGTCTGATGGGTTCACTCGACGGCAAGGTCGCGATAGTCACCGGGACGAGTCGCGGCGTGGGCGTCGGCATCGCCCGCGAGTTGCTGCTCGCAGGCGCGACGGTCGTGGGTTGCTCTCGGTCCGAGCTGCCCGGCCTTCCCGCGGCCGACACCGTGCCGGGCGGAGTTGGGAGATCCGAACAGTGGGTGTGTGATCAGGCCGACCACAAGGCAATCGACGCCTTCGTGCAGCGGGTCGTCGATACGTATGGCCGCCTCGATGTCCTCGTGAACAACGCGGGAGGTACCGTGCCGACCCCTAACGTCGAGGCGGTTCCGGAGTTTGTCCAGAAGATCCAGGGCACCCCGCGTAGTGACGACGAGTTCGAACGCACCATTTTGTTCCATGCCTTTGCGGTGCAGATGAATCTCATCAGTCCGTTGTGGTTCGCCATTCGCGCATACCGCCAGATGCGCGAACAGGACGGTACCGGAGCGATCATTAACATCTCGAGTGGCGCGGGCCATCCAGCTGGCAGCCCGACGCTTGTGTCGTACGGCGCGGCGAAGTCCGGGCTGAACCATTTGACGCGTTCGTTGGCGGAGGAATGGGGGCCGAAGGCTCGTGTCAACTGCCTCGCGCTCGGACCCACGATGACCGAGAACTTCCGAGCGTTCGTGCTGCCTCCCGACGACCCGACGGGCTCGGACTACTTCGAGCGCGTGCCGCTCGGTCGCGCCGGCGAGCCGAGTGAGGTCGGTCGGACTTGCGTCTTCCTCTGC
>Ga0181521_10001162_pt1 | contig 32680 bp, 36 predicted proteins | sample PEATcosm2014_Bin_32_FD_119764 | JGI IMG/M metagenome (GOLD analysis project Ga0181521, IMG submission 119764) | Peatland microbial communities from MTU Mesocosm Facility, Houghton, MI, USA - PEATcosm2014_Bin02_60_metaG | ecosystem: Environmental > Terrestrial > Soil > Wetlands > Peat | place...
AAAATGGTCTTCTCCCCCGGCAAATAAAGGCAGGTTCTTCACGTTATGGCGATGACGTTTTTGTGCTTGAGCGATGAGCACGGGGCAGAATCCGCCGCTGTGCGATGGTTCGTCTCGAACGAATACCTACCATGGAAAGAGCGAGATGCCGAAGGCAAGGTGCTCCCAAATCAGGAATGGCAACATCCCGATCCCTCGACTCTTCGGTACACGGAGGTTCAGGGTGAAGGCGCGCCCAATGTCTTCCCAAACCTGATTGAAATTATCGAAAAGAATGACCGCAAAGCGCCGAATAGCCACATCCGGGTAATCCATGAGGGCGCCCTGGAGATCTCCGCCGGGAGGCTGCAGAGTTGGAAAGAGAAAATAGCCGAGGACGAAGCATGGCGAGACGCAGAGCAGCGCCGAGAGATGGACATCGAAAATGAGAAGCGCGCCCCGGTATACGAGTACTGCTCGCGCTGCGATGGCGAGCGTGAAGCCTGCAAGAATCCAAAACACCGCGGTAACCGCAAATGCATGACGTGTTGCGGAGGTGTTGGGAACCGCGATCTTCGTCACTGCATGAACTGTCTGGATCTCCCTTATCGTGAGCTGCGGGAAAAAGCGCTTGGTGCGCCAATCGTCTACGCCGGGGAAGAATAAGATATGCGGTCGTCGCCTTAGGGGGCTCAAATTGGAAACGGTACAGGAGGGTCTTGAGAGCTTTTATGCAGCGCTTCGAAATCTGGACACGCTGGAGCGGAAAGACTTCCGAGAGATCATAAAATCGCAGTTCAATCCGACGTTGCGGGAACGGTACCTAACGGTCAACTACCACAGGGCTGCGTTCAACGTTGAGATGATGCTGGCCATAAAGGATACGAAGCAGTTTCAGGCCCTTAGCCTTCTGGCGCGGGCCATCTTCGAACTTGCGGTTGAGATGAAGTCGATCACCGTTGATCCCAAGGCTGCGGAGAAGATCGAGTTGTTCTCTGAAATGGAAGTGCTGAAGGCATCTCGGAGACTGGTTGAGTTCAAAATCAATCATCCCGCTGAACAATTCCGTCACGAGATGCAGGAAGCATTCGTCACGCAATTCGGTCCAGGAATTGATGCCGCGGAGACAGCTATGTGGCCACCGAACCCCACTACCGGCCGTAAACCCTCCGTCAAGCACTGGACAATGAAGGACCTCTTTCGGCGGGCGACGGACTTGGGTTCCCCATTTGATCGGATATACTCCGTACATTACGCGCACCTGAGCTGGATGACGCATTCCGGTGTCGTTAGCCCACTAAACGTGACAGCCGAATGGGTCACATCGTATGTGAGCTCGGTTTACTCAATCGCCATCGATTCGTACATGGAGATATTGGAAATTCTGGTTAACGTATTCAAGCTCTCTGCTACGAATGAGTTCATAAAGAAGAAGATCATCTGTAGTCGAGATTTGGGCTTAACGAGCACGCCGGAACAATCCGAAGAAGTGATGCGGAGGCATGGTCTTTGGGGTCGCTTTGAGCCGCCCACTCCGTTGTCAGGGATGGAGTCTTAGACGATAATCGGCTCTCCGGGCATCCCTCTTCTGCCTGTGCGAGCGCTCCGGGGCGCGCCTCGCGCTTACCAGTTGATTTTCGCATGGCGGCTTGGGCCCAAGCAGTAGCAGAAGATCATCGCTTCCGGGCCGCCGGTTTTCTTCCAGTTGGGAATTTTTTGGGGTGGGCGGTGGGATTCGAACCCACGACATCCAGAACCACAATCTGGCGCACTACCGAGCTGTGCTACGCCCACCACGTTTGCAGCGCGTCCGGACCTCGTAAGGCAGGGCGCTCTTTTCGAATTGTACCACTCTACCGGGAGGCGCCGGTGCCTCCCGAATCAGGAACAAGGCAGGCGCTTTTCTTGGTGGCTTTTCGGACCTCCTTGGCGGTCAACGGAAGCCCGGACCGTTTCAACCACATTTCCGGCGCCGGCTGCGATGCCCGATGGCCGGCGTCCCGTCCCGCACCGCTTTCTCCGTCTCCGGTTCGCGCTCAGCCGCGCCCATCGGTCCACGCTGTGGTGGCGGTGTAGCGGCGTCGCCCTGCTGGAGCCCCTGCAACGCGTTGATAATGTGTTCCAACCGCTGCCTCTCCGCGTACAGGTTCTGCAGGGCCTTACCGAGGTCCATGTGCGAACTCCATTCCTTTGGTAAACGTAGCACAGCCAGCACCGTGGCGCGCGGCCATCGGCCAACCTGCGTTCGTCGTGACATCCAACGAATCGCAGAGATCATCGGAGCGCCGGCCAGGAAGGCAAAACGTGCCTGGCGAAGCGCGATCTCTCGACGCCGGCGGTCCTGGAGACTCTTCGCGATCTGCGCACGGACAGCGACGTGGCGTCGCTCCTGCGGGAGGAATCGTGTCAGGCTGGGTAGCGGAACATCCCCAATCGACGTTCCACTACTTCCCGCGCACCACGGGCTTGGGCACGAGCGGTCAGATCTGGGTAAGCCTGAAGTACTTCCCGGTCGATCAGATCCACAAGGCGCCGCACGGAGATTACTGCCGGTCGTGTGCAGCGATGTTGCGGAAAGAGGTCAAAAAGGTGGGTTGTAGTGGTGGGCCCCGTGGCGACTCGAACGCGAGACCTTATCGCGACGTCCCCCCTGAACACATCCACAATGCCGCAGCACCGGGCGCATGAGCCCGTGTCAAGGATACGCTCTAACCAACTGAGCTAACGGGCACTTGGTCATTCCCGTCCTAACTAACTAACTAGTTTCGACGGCTACTTTCGAGTCCAAACAGCGCGGCGTCGCCGCCGTTGCTTGGTGCCAAAAAAGAAAAGTGCCCGATATTGGTTCGTCGGATGTAGAATCGGCTGTGGACAGGGAAGCCCAGTTCTAACGGATTTCAATAAATCTCAAATCTTCCTGGTGGAGGAGGTTTTTCCATGCGTCCAGCCTTCCTTCTTGTCGCGGCACTGATTTTGCCGCGAATAGCGAGCGCTCAAACGTCCGCATGCGCTGTCAGCGGCGACGGAGCGGCGAGCGTGGTCGATGTCCAGTTCATCATCAATGAAGCCCTCGGTTCGGCAGCGCCTTCCAACGATCTCAACGGCGATGGCGCGGTGAACGTGGTTGACGTGCAGATCGTCATTAACGGAGTTCTGGGGCTGAGCTGCTCAGCCCTCGTTTCGTTAACAGCGATCACACCCCATGTCGGGTCGGCAGGCCAGAATTTGACGGTCGTGATCACTGGCTTGAACACCGCCTTCACGCAGGGGCAGACGCAGGCGAACTTCGGTGCCGGCATCAGTGTCGGCGGAGCTGCAGAGGGAGCTTCTGGCCCGGTGATCGTGAATAGCCCAAGGAGCCTGACGGCGCAAATCGTCATTGATCCCTCGGCAGTTGCCGGAGTACGTGCGGTGACGGTCACGACTGGCGTTCAACAAGAATCGTTAGCCGCTGGTTTCGTGCTTATAACCCAGCAACCCGCCACCACTGGAACGAACGGCACGGTATTGTTCCCCAATGTCGAAATCCAAGTTGTGGATTCGGCTTCTCAGCAGCCATTGGCTAATGTGGTTGTGACGCTCCTTAACGATGGAGTCAGCCAAGGTGTGATCGTGACGGACCCGAGTGGCACTTATGCGCCTGCGATAAGTCTTGTTGGCAGCGGCATGACCTTGGGCAGTTCGCAGGCAACTCAAATAGCGGTAGAGCCTTCGGATGCCCCAGGAGGGAGAGGGCGAATCGCATCGCAGGGGGTTCTTCAGGTGGCGATGAGCACTCTAACGTCATTGGGAGCCCTTGGACCATTCGGGTTTGCCCAAGTGGATGCCACCCTAACGAGCGCGATGTGGCAATCTTTAGTGAACCAATGCGAGGCTGCGTGCAGTCAGGGCACCTCCTTGTGCCAGAAAAACGTCCCACTTAGCAGTTTGCGGACGGAAGTGCTAAATTCGATCGGCGCTGGTGGAGTACAGGGATTGACACAGAGTGGATACTTCTATGTGCTTGAGAATACGCTTCCTCAGTCAGCCGCCGCGTTTAAGGAGGTTGACACTGCATTCGGCGCTGTGACAGCGGCACCTGGGGCTGTGAGCAACACGCTGACCGTACTTGAGGAGATTGAGGGAATATACTATCAGCAGGAAGGTTACCAGTGGACCAGTTTGTTCAATTCCTGTGAAGAGATTCCTCCGAGCTTGAATGTTCCCTTGGTGGGACTTGGCTCTTTCCTTGTGATGTACCCTCTGGAGTCACCGAATGGCACCATCTCCACAACCATAAACGGTGCGGTCGTGAACTCTGCTACAGGCTCCGGCATCGCCGGGGCGACAGTTTATGTCGCGCCTGGTGGGATTGGAGGTTTCAACGTTCAAACTGGCACCGATGGAACGTTCAGTGGGCCAGTTCAAGGCGCTCCTGGGGAATACACTCTTGTGGCAGAGGCTTCGGGATACGTTACCGGCTACAGCCAATTCATAATTCTCGAAAACAATCAACCAGAATCGCTCTCCATATCCTTGGCCCCTTATACTCCAACGCAGCCGTTCATCCAATCCGTGTCGCCAATCCTAGCACAGGCAAATCAAGGAATCGTCATAACCGGCAGCGGTTTTGGAAATACACCTCCCCAGACTGTGACCCTCAACGACCGCTCGGTTGACACGGTCGCCTGCAACGTCACAACGCCAGCGCTGGCGATTTGGGACAAGGCCTCATCTGCTGGAGGTAATTGGGAGGCGGGACAAGAAACTTGCGCAAGCCTAAATGCCATTGGCGTAAAACTCGCAAGCTGGAGCGATTCGCAAATTGTCCTGAACGGTTTCGGCTCCGCCTTGGGCAACGCCATGAACCCTAGCACGTGGAACATTACGTCAGGCGATCCTTTGACGATCATCGTATCGGGAACAAACAATTCTGGCACTGCCGCATACAACCTTCAAGTTGCACCTACCTCACCAATCTCCCCGAGTGGCGCAGTCATTGTAACAGTACCGGGGGACCAAGCGTGGACCGATACGGGCATTTACCTCAATGTGGGTGATACGGTGACAATCTCAGCCTCCGGGTCTGTAACGATGACCACGGACGGCCATATTCCTCCGATGTCTCCGGCGGGATTTCCGCCGAACTGCACTGCCGGAGAAGTTTACGGCCAGTACTCCGTGCCCTTCCCTGCCGCCCAACTTCCCTGCTGGTCGTTAGTAGGCGAAATCGGAACTGGCGGCCCGATCTTTGAAATCGGCACGAATACCATTTTCCAGGCACAAATGGCTGGGGAATTTTACCTCGGCGTCAATGACAACTACTTGGGGGACAATTCGGGCAGTTGGGTGGCCGCGATTACACGCAACAGCTCCGGCGCTGCCTCTGGCGGTACGACCACGGTTGTTACACAAGCCACCATCAGCGATTTTGCGTCATCGCTGGAACTACCAACTGCAAACATGTACTTATACGGGATGGTCACAGGAGGTGCGTACCCGTCCTCCACGTTCGCGGCCGGACCGTATGCGCAAGCTGTGGACGCCGATGGGAATCTCAGCGCTGCCCTTGCCTACGGAAGCACCAGCCAGAATAGCTACACCACGTCGGCTGGATACTACGATATCGTGGGCGTTGCCGTCTCTGGCTCCTGGGCCAGCTTTAACGCGTACTACGGGTCCAATACCAACTCTGGGGCTTCTGGCACGTCTGTCAGTTTCACTGTTAGCACGACCTCCCTGGTCGTTTTTCTGGGGCTTGCATCGAGCCAACAAAGTATCAGTATCGGAGGAATTCCTGGGCTACAGATAGATGCTCTGGAGTCTGGCTCGTCGGCGTACCTGGGGGTTGTGGCAGCACACGCAGTATTGACGCCAGGCAACACCTATACCGTCACGGTACAGAGCGCGGCACTCGCGGCTGGTCAGGATCCCAACCACATGGTCGATTTACTTGGCGTCTTCGTCTTCGGTGGATCCAATTAGGTTGTGGCCACTCCAGACAGGTGCCGACCAACCTACGGAGCGAGTTCGGCGCGAACGTAACTGTACGGGATGCGTTCGCGTTCGCGGGACCTGATTTTCGATCCGCAGCCGCGAGGTGGAATGGTGCGGCAGTTCGCTAGTGACAGGCGCGCAAAAAGTGGTTGACCGCTGGTTGACCGTGGTTGACCGCAGCCCCGTAACCGTCACATTTCAAACTCAATGAGCGTTTTCATTCTCCAATCTGCAAGAAAATGCCGCCCGAGTCCGCTCTTGGCGGCGGTCGGCCCAATACCGCTTCATGCGCTCTGAAACCACCAGCCGTTCTTCGTGGCCCATGGACTTGCGACCGCGAGTCGAGCGCTTCGCAGCGATCCGCCCGGACAGTTCGAGCGACAAGCGCTGCATCTCCGCTATCGCAGTATTAACCAGGTCCAACTCGCGGCGCAGGTTCCGAAGTGTGTCATCAATGTCCACGGCTATCGTCCTTTTGGTCCACGCGGCATCCGTGCCTGTGGACGTGATTCCAGTAGAGAGACCGACACTCACGGACCATATCCTGCGCCACCTGAACGTCGTAGGGGTATGTGTCGGAGCTAGGTGCCGACACGACTTCGCGCCGGGCGACGGCCTGCAAGTAGGCGTCCAGAAGCACTTGGGCCTGAGCGCACTTTTCAAAAGGCATTTCCACTACAATCTTACTGTGATTGTTTCAAAAAAGAAATAGAAAAGAATTATGGTAGGATTGCTTGACGCGACAGGGGTAACATCGGGTACTCTGGCCACAGATGGATGCTCAACAATCGCTGCTGATGGACCAAGTCCAGTACGCGAAGCACCGGGGCAAGAGCAAGCAGTACATCAACAAGCTAGTGAAGGCCGGCGTGCTGGTGATGCGTGGCACGAAGATCGACGTGCGCGCGTCCGACCAAGTGCTGGACGACAAGCCGTTGCCCGAGATCGACGAACCGCCCGCCGCCAGGACGATTACGTCGGCGCGGACGCCGGAGGACGGACCGCAGAAGACCACGTACGCCGAGGCGCGGACGATCCGGACCGTGTTCCAAGCGAAGCTGGCCCGCCTGGACTTCGAAACCCGCCAGGGGAAGTTAATCGAGGCCGAGGGCGTACGGTTGCGGATCTCGGAACACGTCCGCGCGCTCCGAGACGGACTGCTCGGGCTTCCGGACCGCTTGGCGAGCACGTTGGCCGCGGAAACCGACCAACGCAAGGTCCACGTCCTGCTGCGAACGGAAATCACGCGCGAACTGGAGGCGCTGGCGCATGCCCTCGGCAACGTCTAATTCCGACGACGCGCCGGAGACGATCTACACCGCCGTTGACGTGCCGTTCGAAACCGCGCTGCTGCCCGACCCCGATCTGGACGTAAGCCAGTGGGCCGACGAGTACCGCGTGCTCTCGCGCGTCTCGGCCGGAGAGCCGGGCCGGTGGCGCACGTCGCGCACGCCGTTCCTGCGCGAGATCATGGATTGCCTCAGCCCTTCCTCTGCGTTCTCCCGCGTGGTGTTTGTGAAGCCGGCGCAGATCGGTGGGTCCGAGGTGCTTCTGAACTTCCTGGGCTACATCATCCACTACGCGCCCGGCCCGACGATGCTGGTGCAGCCCACCGTCGAGTTGGCGAAACGATTCTCGCGGCAGCGCATCGCGTCCCTGATCGAGACCAGCCCGACGCTGGCGAGGCGCGTGTCCGACCCGCGGGAGCGCGACTCCGGCAATACGATTCTGGCGAAGGAGTTTCCGGGCGGCGTGCTGGTGGCGACCGGCGCCAACTCCTCCGTCGGCCTGCGTTCGATGCCGGCACGGTATCTGCTGATGGACGAGGTCGATGCGTACCCGGCGTCGGCGTCGACGGGCGGCGCGGGCACGGAGGAAGGCGATCCGGTCGACCTGGCCATCCGGCGAACCGGCACGTTTGCCAACCGGCAGATCGTGATGGTCTCGACGCCCACCATCGCGGAGGCCAGCCGCATCGAGGCCGCGTACCACGAATCGGATCAGCGGAAGTACGACGTGCCGTGCCCGCACTGCGGCGCGTTCCAGGTGCTTCGATGGGCGCAGGTGAAGTGGCCGGAGAAGAAGCCGTCGGATGCGTGGTACGAGTGCGAGCGGTGTCACGAGCACATCGCCGATCATCACAAGCAGGAGATGCTGGCGCGCGGACGGTGGCGCGCGGAGGGTCCCGGCGACGGGGAGACGGCGGGCTTCTGGCTCAACGGTTTGTACTCGCCGTGGACCACCTGGGGACAACTGGCGAAGGACTTCCTGCGCGCCCGCAAGTCGCCCGAGCGGATGCAGACGTTCACCAACACCGTGCTGGCCGAGACGTTCCAACTGGCCGGCACGATGAAGACGGACGCGAGCGAGCTACTGGCGCGGCGGCAACCGTACCGTCCGGAAGTGAAGGTGCCGGCGGGAGTCGTGCTGATCACGCTGGGCGCGGATCTCCAGGCCGACCGCATCGAGTTGGAGATCGTCGGTTGGGGCCGCGACGAGGAGTCGTGGTCGCTGGCGTATATGGTGCTGGCCGGCGATCCGGCGCAACGGGATCTGTGGGACGCCTTCGATCAGGTACTCTCGCTGAAGTTCGATCATCCGTGCGGGCGTGAGTTGGCGATAGCGGTGGCGTGCGTCGACTCCGGTTTCCACCAGGGCATCGTCCAAGGGTTCTGCAGCGGGCGGCAGAGTCGCAACGCGATGCCCAGGATGTATCCGGTCAAGGGCGCTGCCGGCCAGCGTCCCATCTGGCCGCGCATGCACAGCAAGGCGAAAGACAATCGTCCGCTGTGGGTCATTGGCGTCGACGCCGGCAAGGAGGCGCTCTACGCCCGCTTGAAGATCACGGAAGCCGGACCGGGCTTCTGCCACTTCCCGATGAGCGACCAGTACGACCTGGGGTACTTCGAGCAGCTTACCGCCGAGACGTGCCGCGTGCGGTACAGCAAGGGCTTCGCGCACCGCGAGTGGACCAAGAAGCCGGGCGCGCGAAACGAGGCGCTCGACGCCAGGTGTTACGCTTACGCAGCGTTGCAATCGCTAATCGCGGGGCGGTTTCGATTAGGCAAGCAGGCGGATCAGATCGAAGCCATGCTACCCAAGACCGGCGACGACGCGGGCGCCGTCCTGGTGGAGCAACAACTCCCGCCGCCCGTGCCCCAGCAGATGGATAGAAGGGATTGGTTTACGAGGTAATGGGACACTGCGTTCAGTCGGCTACCGTGAAAGTCCCGTGCCAGCAGTGCGGCGGCCACGCGGAGAAGATGCACACGCCGGTCTTCGCGCGCGGCACGTACTGCCCGAAATGCTGCCCGGTCTGTTCCGCGAAGCCGGAGCAGTCGTCCGCGCCCGCGCCGCCGCCGCGCGGCTTGGTGTCACGTCCCCCGCAGCGTGCGTCCACCCCCGCGCGCACCGGCTCCCAGTGGCTCGACGCGGGCTGGGGCCACCGTCCGGACGACCCATGGATTCACGACCGCGACCGCCACGCGCCCGAGCCATGGGTTCCGCGGCGGCCGGACTGGCTGCGCAACGTGCGGACGCGTCTCAACTGATCGCGATCCTTCCGCAATCATTGCGCGACTATTCGGGATCGATTTCGGAACCCATCAGCAATCGATCCGGATTTGATCGAGATTGCCAAAAACGCGGTCCGACGCTTACGTTTCGTGTTTCGACCCCGCGAAGCATCTGATTCTAAACTCCAATCTGCCATTGACAACCAGGGAGTAAAGTTGGATACCGTGGCGATTAGTAGTGTATCTTGACGCGGAGAGCCGGGGCGTCTTCGTTACCAACTATTCCCCGCATTCCTGTGGCTGGAGTTGTCTCTGGGGCAAATGACCGCTGAACAGATCCCTATCTACAACTGCGACGGCGAGTTGGTTGAGATGATTGATGCCGCCCGCCTGGCGCGGTTGGACGAGATGGGCCGCGTTCGAAAAACGGTTCGCCGGCGCACTGGCCGACCCGTTCGCGCGTTCCTGTTCCGGATGCCGGGCGAGCCGAAGCAGACTCTCCTGCGCGACTGCCTCGGAACAAAGTACTCCTGGCAACAACGTCTGGACGACGGCAACCGGTGTTTCCGGTTGCGCAGCCTGAGCAACAATCGCCACGCCGAAGTCGATCTGGCGCCGCTGGACGTGCGCGCCATCTTCCTGCGAGTGCTGACCGACTGTCTGGTGCCAGCGTAACACCGTTCCGGCAGCATCCGGTCGATCAGATAGTTGATGAACGCATTTAAGTTTGCAATCGCCCGCGCCTATGCGCAGTTGCTCGCCGCAAGCAAGACCCGCCAGTTGACGAAGAAGGAACAGGAAAGGTTTGCGGTCCTGGAGGCCTCGGTGAAGCGGTACAAACGCGAGGAGGCGGAAGAGGCGCGGACCGTAGCGTCGGCGAAGGATGCTGCGGCATGAGGGCACCAGTGACGATGTATCGATTGCTGAGGATGGAGGGCGTTAACCCCGTGGCGGTCACCGAGGTGACGCGGTCCCATGACTGGCGCGAGATGGAAGCTTATCGCGACACGCTGCTCGCGTCGAGTCTCAGCAACGCCGGGCCTTGCTCCCTGGCAAAGCTTCGGTACGGCGTGTCGCCAGCTTGATTTTGCGAGGTGTTTCGATGATCATCTACGTGTCTTTGCTCGTCGCTCTCATCGGCCTGTTGATGTATGCACTGGCCGCCAACCCCAAGCTGATCAGAATCGGCGAAATCTGTTTCTTCTGCGGGCTGCTGGCGTTCCTGCTGCGCGTGACCGACGGCCTGGTTCCGATCATCCCGACGCACTGAACGATATATTCCACGCGGCCCGCGCGGGCTGCACAACAACCGCACCACTAACCGAAAGGAACTTTCCCCGTATGGCAGACGCAACTACGAACCCGAATTACAATCCGGGCTTCAATCCCAATCTTTCCCCGGCTGTAACGCACCAGCCCAGCTTGCTGGGCGGCGCGGAAAACATCAAGCTTCTCTTCGACGAGGAGCTCGATAGCCGGCGTGAAACCCAGGCGCGGCAGCGCGCATGGGAAGCGATCTCCCTCGAGCAGGCGCAGATCTCGAACCGCCGCGCCCAAAACGCGGCCACCATCGACCACGCGATCAGCGCTGGGATGGTGCTCTCCGGCCAGATCGGTGCGACCGAAGGCCAGCAGACTGTGTCGCCCGCAGGTACGGCGGCCAGCGAAACCACCAAGGGCGCGGTCGCCGCGGCTGGTGCCGGTGAGGCGGTAAGCGCCGAAGCCGTTACCGCGAACACCGCCAACCTGATGACGGCGCTTACTCCGGTCATCGCTTCCGCCGTGGCCAACGCGGTAAACACCGCGTACCAGATGTTCATGGCCAGCCTGCCGACGCTCATCACCGCGATTGGCGGCGCATCGACCCCTTCCCAGACGTCGGCGAAGTCGGCACCGGCGACGACGTAGCTCTCCCATACGGGGAGGCCTCTGTGCGGGCGCGGCGGCGGAACGCTTCTCTCCAAAGCCGCGCCCGTTGGGGAGCTGTCCCATAAACGCCTCAGCAGTGCGAGGTATCCCATGAACGTAATCATCGCTCTTGACCCCGCGTCCGTGACTGCCGCCCAAGGCTTGCTGGCCCAGTGGGCGGCTATCGCGGCTGCGCCAGCAGATACTCGGGCTCAACTGAACCGCATGGAAGCCCTGCTCAACAGTCTGCAAACCGCAACAACCGCACTTCAAACAGGAGAAACAAAACTCATGGCAAGCATCGACGATTTGACGACCGCAGTCGCCGCAGAAACCACCCTCGAAGGGTCGATCATCACTCTCTTGGATGGTGTCGAGGCGCAGCTAGTAGCTGCCGGGCTGGATGCCACCAAGGTCAACGCAGTGTTCGATAAGGTCACTGCCAACAACACCGCGCTGCAGGCCGCGATTACAGCCAACACTCCTGCCGCGCCGGCACCGGCGCCTCCGGCAACGTCCGGATCGTAGCGGCGATTCGGAACAAGGGCCCTCGGGCTGTAACCCCGAGGGCTCTTCCAGTTTTGACGCGGGCAGGAAAAACGGCAATTCGCCGGTCTCATAATCCGGAGAAGCGGGTTCAATTCCCGCGCCCGCAACCAGTTCTTTTTGACATTCGGAATCCGTTATGGAAGATGACAGCAAGGACAATCTGATCTCTTTCCCCTTCGAAGAGGAGGCTCGTCGCGGCCATCGCATCTTCGAGGATGGCGTTGTTCGGTGGGCTGCAATTGATATTGCCCGATGGGCCGGCGCTCTTAAGCCGCGCAACGTTAAGGACACCGTTGAAGACAACCGCGAGGAGTTTGAACGCTTTGGAGGTTTGCCCCCGGTGAGGGCAAACCCCGGACCGTCTGGCGGCCGTCCCGGCGAGGAGTACTGGCTCAACTTCGAGCAGGCGCTCCTCTTGTGCGTCTTTCTTCGTTCGAGTAAGGCTGCAGATGTTCGCCACGTCTTGATTCGCATTACGTCGGAGGTCGTTAGCGGGAGGCTCCTGCCCGCCACCGCGAGCGCCCAATCCGTGTTGACCTCCCTCCTAGACATCCAACGGCAGAACGCGGAGTTACTCCAGAAGATGGACCGGCGTCAAGATCGCGTTGAAACGGACGTGGCGACGATCAAACAGCAAAATCAACTCACGTACATGACCGCACTTGAGGCGCTGGACTTGGCGCGCAAGATCGCGGCGCAGATGCCGACCCGCAGGCGCGATGCGAGTTTGACGACGGCCGCTATCTGCAAAGAAATCAACTGGCGGATGTTCGAGGGTCGGTGCCCTCGGGACGGGCGTCAGATTATTGAGCGCCTGTCCGATGGTACGTTACGGTGCCTCCCGAACGTTCATCTGCACCACCACTTTGGCCGAGACCGCAGGCATCCCACTGAGATGTGTTACGTGGATGGCGACTGCAATCAGGCCCTTGAAGATCCGTTGGTGCGAGCGCAGTTCAGCCCGATCTTTAGCGCCATCCAAATCGTCGTGCGGGCGTACCTCACGAACAACGGGCAACTCTCCATGTTCGAGGAAACCGGATCGTGACTCCCACCACCACCACTCCCATCCTGGCGCAGCACATCGATCTCTGGCCCACCGCCAAGCTGGTGCCGTACGCCCGCAACGCGCGCACGCACTCGCCAGAGCAGGTGGCGCAGATCGCAGCGTCCATCGTGGAGTTCGGGTTCGTTAACCCGATCCTGGTCGATAGCAGCGCCGGAATCATCGCCGGCCATGGGCGTCTCCTTGCAGCGCGGAAGCTGGGGCTCGTTGAGGTGCCGGTAGTGGTGCTGGACCATCTCAACGAGACCCAGCGTCGGGCGTACATCCTGGCCGACAACAAAATTGCGCTCAACGCCGGGTGGGACGACGCGCTGCTGGCCGACGAGGTGCGCGCGCTGCAGACCGACGGCTTCGACCTCGATCTGGCGGGCTTCTCGGGCGACGAGTTGGACGTGCTGCTGGCGATGCCCGAGGAACCAGAGCAGGCGCCGGAGACCACTGAAGAGATTCCGGAGGCGCCGGCGCTCGCGGTCACCCGGCCTGGCGACTTGTGGCTCGTGGGAAAGCATCGGTTGCTCTGTGGCGACTGCCGCGACCGGAATAATATGGGCATATTATTCCCGTCCGATGCGCGCGCGGCGGTCTGCATCACGTCTCCTCCGTACGCCACGCAGCGGGAGTACGACGCCTCGAGCGGCTTCCGTCCGATCCCGCCGGACGAATACGCGGCATGGTATCTGGATGTCGCGGCCAACGTAGCATCGATCCTGGCGGAAGACGGTTCCTACTTCCTGAACATCAAGGCCCACGCGGACGACGGCGAGCGGAACCTGTACGTGATGGATCTGGTGATCGCGCACCGCCGCCAGTGGGGCTGGCGGTTCGTGGACGAGTTCTGCTGGCGCAAGACCGACAACGGCGTACCTGGGGGATGGGGAAATCGTTTCAAGAACGCGTTCGAACCGGTCTTCCACTTCTGCCGGCAGCAGGAAATCAAATTCCGTCCGAGGCGCGTTGGCCACGAGTCGGAGGACTGCTTCGACTACAGCCCGAACAATCCGAAGTCGCAGTCCGGCAGCGGGCTGCTGGGCACCGGCAAGCGTGGCGCCGCCGCGGATTCGGGCCGCAACCAGGACGCGTGGCAGCGGACGCACAAGAACCTCAGCGAAGCCACCAACGCGGAGGGCCGCCACACCGGCGTGGCGCGCCCGTCGAACGTGATCGAGGTCAAGTCGGAGTCGAGCCAGGGATCGCACTCCGCTCCGTTCCCCCGCCAGTTGGTCGAGTTCTTCCTGCTGGCGTTCTCCGATCCGGGCGACGTCGTATACGACCCGTTCATGGGGTCCGGCACCACCATGGCGGCGGCGCACCTTCTGGATCGTGCCGGTTCCGGGTGCGAGTTGTCGCCGGCCTACTGCGACGTGATTCTTCGGCGCATGGTGAACCTGGGCGCGGAGATGCCGGTGCTGGCCGAGACCGGCCAGCCGTTCGCGGCGGTGGCCGAGGCGCGCGGCGTGCCGGTCGAGCAGGCGTTGAATCCCAAGGACCGGGATTCGCGCGCCATCAAGCACAACGGTCCGAATCCTTTCTATGGCACGAAGCGAAAAGCATCGTAGGGTTTCGATGGGCAAAGCAAAGATTCCAACAATAGCGTGTCGCAATCTCCTTGCTGACCCCATCGTCGTCACTGCCACGGGTGTGGTCGTCAACGGCCATGCCCGCCTGGCAGTGGCGCGTGAGATCGGCATCGACGAGGTGCCGGCCATCGTGGTACGGCACCCGGATATCCGAAGCATGCGCATGGAGGCGCGCTGAAGCCATGGACGTGGTAGCCCGTCTCCGGACCCTCGCCGTTCAGATCTGGCCGGTGGAACGTCTGCTGCCGTACGCCCGCAATGCGCGCACGCACTCCGACGAGCAGATCGCGCAGGTCGCGGCCAGCATGCGGGAGTTCGGTTGGACGAACCCCATCCTGGTCGGCGCGGACAACATCATCATCGCCGGCCACGCCCGCCTGTTGGCGGCGCGGAAGCTGGGCTTCGAGGAGGTGCCGGTCATCGTCCTCGACCATCTCAACGAGACGCAGCGGCGCGCGCTGGTGCTGGCCGATAACAAGCTGGCGCTCAACGCGGGTTGGGACGAGGAGATGTTGCGCGTCGAGCTCGAGGCGCTGAAGAACGAGAAGTTCGATCTCGATATTGTTGGCTTCAGCAGCGACGAGTTGGATGTGCTGCTGGTCGACCCCGACCAGACCTCCGGTGGGCTTACCGAAGACGACGCAGCTCCGGCGCCGCCCGAGGTGGCTATCACGGTGGCGGGCGATGTCTGGATTCTGGGCGAGCACCGGTTGCTCTGCGGCGACGCCGCGATCCTCGCGGACGTGGAGAAGGTGCTGGCGGGCGGGTTGGCCGACATGGTCTGGACCGATCCGCCGTATGGCGTGGCGGTCGCCAGCCGCACCGGTATCAAGGGCGGGTCCTCTGCGGAGGCGCGGGTGCTCGGTACGCAGAACAAGATCGCCAACGACGACCTGTCGATCCAGGAGTTGACGGAGTTGCTACGGGCGGCCTTCGCGAATCTTCTCATCGGGACGCGGAAGGGAGCGTGCTGGTACGTGGCCGCGCCGCACGGCCCGATGGGACTGGCCTTCTCGATTGCGCTCAACGAGATCGAGGTCTGGCGGCATTCGCTGGTCTGGGTCAAGGACTCGCTCGTGATGTCCAGGATGGACTACCACTACCGGCATGAACCGATCTACTATGGCTGGACGCCGGGCGGCACGCATAACCCGGTGCCCACGCGCGACCAGGATACGGTCTGGGAGTGCCCGCGCCCCAAGCGCAGCATCGAGCATCCGACGATGAAGCCGGTGGCGCTGGTCGAGCGCGCGATCCGCAATAGCAGCAAGGCGCGCGACGCCATCCTCGACACGTTCGCCGGCAGCGGCACCACGATCATCGCGTGCGAGAAGTCCGGCCGCCAGGCGCGCGTGGTTGAACTCGATCCGCGCTACTGCGATGTTATCGTCCGGCGTTGGCAGGAATTCTCCGGCCAGGAGGCGCGGCACGAGGAGTCCGGGCGCGCGTTCAACGACGTGGCGGCGGGCGTAGAGCAGGCTCGTCCGGCGAGCTACCAGGAGGCTTTCGATGGACGACAAGAGCAACCACGTACGGCTGCTTGACGCGGGCTGGTCGTATCGCGCCAACGGCATCGGTTGGATTGTCTACCACGATCCAGTAACCGGGCTATGGCACGCGTACGGAGACGCGGTGAAGCTTTTAGATTCGAGGGTGGCGGCCTGAGTATGCGGATGGCAACACACCTCCAGGAGGTATCGCACGGCGCAACGTGGGCCGCCCTTGCGCCAACGGGCGCGGACACAGCCACGCACGCGGGCGGCGTCGCACTGGCGAATGACCGCAAAAAAGCCGCCCCTTGCGAGGCGGCTTCTTGGAGGCCTGCGTGCTTGTCCCAGGCCTACTTCGCTATCCGATACGTCCGGTCGCCGGATTCGCTGCGCGTGCTCTCGATGGCCAAGCCCATTTTCTTGGTAAGCGTTCCGCTGATGAATCCCCGGATGGTGTGGTTCTGCCAGTCGGTGGCCTTGGCAATCTCGGCCATGGTCGCGCCAGCCTTGCGCTTGAGCAAGTCGAGGACGATGGCCTTCTTCGAGAACTCGCGCGGCACCTTGGCGGTGGCGGGCTTCTTGGCGGTCTTGGTGGCCTTGGCTTTCACCAACGCGGGTTTGGCGGCCTTGCGCGCGCCCTTGGCGGCCATGGGTGCCTTCGGCGCTTTGGCGGGCGCGGCGGCGGGCGTCTCTTCCTTGGCGTCGGGCGCGCCGCCCAGCTTCTGGATCGCGGTCCAGATCCGGCGAGTAGCGGTGGCGCGGTTGGTGAACTTCTTTACCGGCTTGAGGTCCGCGCCGAATCCGGCGACGCCGGCGAAGCTGTTCCAAACCTGGATCAGGCGGTCGGCGGGCCAGTTGGCGGCTACGGCGGCCAACTCCTTCTCGGTGGCAAAGTGCTCTTGGCCTTCAGGGATCTGCTCGGCGGCGGCGAAGGTCGTGATGGTGTTGTCTGCGTCTATCGAAAAAAGTTTCACGTTCGTTTCCTTTTCGGTTTGGGTGCTTCTGTTTCCTGGCACCACCATTCATCACTCTGCTTACGCCGGACAGCAAGCGGAATCTGCGGATTTCCTGAAAAAAGATAAGCGGCCCGAACCTAAGGCGAATGCCGGAGTCCTCGCATGGCTTTGACCCTGGTGCAGTTGCAGGCGAACCTGGACGCCATCAATATCGCCATTGGCGATCCGACATTGCGCGTGCGATTTCCGGACGGACGCGAAGTCCAGTACCGGACCATCGACGAGCTGCGCAAGGCGAAGGCCGAGATCGAAGAGGACATCCGCGAGATGAGCGGGGCGACTGGCGGGCGCGTCCGGCTGGCACAGCACAAGCGCGGCGACGGTCCGTCCGGCCCTTCGTACGACAGGTGGTAGAACAGTGAATCCAGAATCGCATCCCGATAACACCCTGGAAATAGCAGTTCTGCGCGTCGAGCATAATCTTCTGGTCCAGAGGGTGGACCGCGAAATCCTGCTCTTGGAGAAGCTTATCTACGCCATGCGCGAGAGCATCGTCGCGCGCGACGATGGCCACGCCCAATTGTGCGATCAGCGATTCGAAGCGTTCCTGGTCAACCACGTCAAGAACCACGAGCGCGAGCACGAGACCGAGCAGCACGCCATGGAACTGGCGATGGGCGCATTGGACCACCGCCTGGCGGGGATGAACGAGTTCCGCCGGCAGATCGAAGAGAGCGAATCCAGGTACGCGACTATAGACGCGTTGGGCGCGGTGGAAGCAAAGCTGGCGGTTCGTGACGACACCACGGGTGATCGGACTAGAACGCTCGAAAGTGCGGTGGTCGACATCCGCGCCAAGCTGCTCGGTTCCGAGTACGCCAAATCTGTGGATGATCGATTCCGTTTCCTGGAGCGCATGGTCTACATGGCAAGCGGGGCTCTGACGATCATCGTCATCGTAATCAACTTTTTGCGGAAGTAGAAAGGCTTTGAACGGTAATGACGATTCCTGAAATTGCGGACGCGCTCGAACGCGCGCAGAGGCAAGGCGCGGAGAGGGACCAACCGGAGGGGTCGCGGTACGCGGTTTTCAGCGACACATCCCTCAAGACTATGGCGCGGGACCTGCGCCTGGCGTCGGCAGATCGGCCGGACGCCGAGACGTTCGGGGCGCGGAAGCAGTGACGGCGATCTTGAATTGGTTCGGTCGGTTGGTGGGCTTCGGCGCCGACGCCGGCCCGAAGAGTTTCATGGCCCTGGCGAAGGAGCCGCGCACGCGGTCGAAGCTGAAGACTTCCAGCCTCTACATCATCCAAACCGACTTCGAGGTAACGCCGGACTCGTACACCAACCTCCAGGCGATGCTCGACGAGGTCCGCGAGAAGTACGGCATCGATTTTCTAATCCTCGAACCCGGTTTCAAGCTGAAGCGTTTCGATGACTACTGATCTCCAAGTACGACGTCCTATCCCGCTGCTGCGGCGCGACTGGAACGCGCGATCTCCCGCCTCCGGCCGCTACGCCGTCCAGCGCACGGTGGGCGAGTTGGTCGACGGCTACCGCCGGCGGCACGCGCAGCGGTTCGCGTACGAAGGCGCCACCGCCGGACGGCGCGCGCACGGATGGTATGCCTCGTCTGCCGACGCCAACGTCGAGTTGATGGGTGCGCTTATCTGGCTGCGCAACCGCAGCCGGGAGCTCATCCGGAACAACCCATACGCGGCGCGCGCCATCGAGGAGTTAGCCGGCAACGTGGTGGGGACCGGCATCGTCCCGATGGCCAAGACCGGCGCGCCCGCTATCGACACGATCATCGACGCTGAGTGGCCGTACTTCTCGGAGCAGTGCGACGAATCGCAACGTCTCGATTTCTACGGTATGCAAACGCTCGCGGTCCGGACGATGGGGGAGAGCGGAGAGGCCATCGTGCGCTTCCGGCCGCGCCTGATCGATGTCGGGTTGCGCGTGCCGCTGCAGCTTCAGATGCTCGAAGCCGACTTTCTGGACCAAGCACGAACGATGGGACTGGTCAACGGCCACGTGATGGAAGGTGTCCAGTTCGACCAGGACGGCCACCGCGTGGCGTACTGGCTTTTCAGCTACCATCCGGGCGGCGTGCTGATCCTCAACCCGCGCGGCGGCATCATCAGCCAGCCCGTGCCGGCAGACCAGATCATGCACGTCTATCGCGTGCTTCGGCCCGGCCAAGTGCGCGGCGTGCCGTGGCTGGCGCCGGTAATGATGGCGCTGCGGGATCTGGACGACTACTGCGACGCCGAACGGGTCCGGAAGAAGATCGAGGCGTGCGTGGCCGCGTTCGTGACGCAACCGGAAGGCGTCGACGGCGATCCGGTCGGCTTTGCCGGGACCGATCCGTTCAGCGGGCATCCTGTCGAAAGCTTCCAGCCCGGCATGGTCGAGTATCTGAAGCCGGGCCAGGACGTCAAATTCAACAACCCGCCTCCGGCTGGCGGCTACCGCGAATACAAGATGACCGAGTTGCAGGGGGTCATGGCCGGCATCGGGCTGCCCTACGAGCTCGGCACCGGCGATATGTCGCAGGTGAACTATTCGTCCTGGCGCGGCGGGATGTTGGGCTTCCGGAACACGATTGAGAACTACCGGTGGCTTACGTTGATGCCGTTGTTCTGCATGCCGGTGTGGCGGCGGTTCATCGACACGCTCATCCTGCTGGGGAAAATCCCGATGGCGGCGGTGAACAATCCGAAGATCAACCTGAAGCAGGTTCAATGGACTTCGCCCCGGTTCGAGTCGGTCGATCCTGTGAAGGACGCCGAGTCGGTGTTGAAGGACGTCCGCATGGGCCGGAAACCGTGGTTCGAGGCGGTGCTGGAGAACGGATACGATCCGACGACGCAGCTCCAGCAGATCGCGTTGTTCAACAAGCTGGTGGACAAATACGAGATTATCCTCGATGTCGATCCGCGTAACGTTACTCTGCGTGGCCAGGAACAACCGGCCAATACCGAAGAGCGCACGCCGACCAGTAAGCCGTCGGGCGGCGGCAGCGGGAGCCAGGGACTGGGCATTTGCGAGTTGTCGGACGAGGACCTCGCGATGGTCAAGGAGCTTCTGGTAGCGGGCATCTCGCGCGTGACTACCAACTGGCAATCGACGACGCGAATCTACCGGGGATAGGTCAAGCAGCGCAAAAAGGGAGGCAACAGGATGAAGGGAAATCCGGATGTAATCAGCGGTCTGCAACAGGCGATAACCATCGAGGCGACGCTGGCGCTTCAGTACTTCGTGGACGCGCGCGACGTGAAGCGTCTGGGTTTGCACCTGGGCGACGGGCTGTCCGCGCTTCACGATCAGTGCCAGGACCACGTGGCGTGCCTCGTCGGACGGCTACTCTTCCTCGAAGGCGCGCCGAAACTCGACCCCAAACCCGCTGCCACGCACGACAAGATCGGAGACATCCTTACCGAGGCGAAGACCGCGGAGGAGGCCGCCGTCGCTCAGTTCGCAGTGCTTTGTAAGCAGTGCTACGAGGGCGACGACATGTCGAATTTTCACTTCTACCAGCACCTCGCCAAGTGGCACCGCGAGGGCGACGAGAAGTTCAAAGGCCATCTGGCCTGGCTTCAACAGCAGCTTTACCAGCTCGAGAAGTTGGGCGAGAGCGAATACATCGCGGTCAACGCGGTGAAGAACTAGGAGGTAACAATTCAAATGCCGCTTCTAACACAGCAGCAACCGCCGCCCGACCCAGCGGTGATCACGGCGGTTGCGCAGGAACCGCCGGCAACCGCAACACCGAAAGAGGAGGCCGCTGCCGCAACCGTGGCGCCGGCAGCCAGTACCGAGGCTGCCGCCATCGTAGCAGCCACCCCCGACTCCGAGGTTTTCGCCGCCGACGCGCAGGTGGTGCCCAGCACCGCGAACGCGGACGACGGCACCATCGATGTCGTTTGGTATAGCGGCGCGACGGTCCCGAGGGTCGACCGCTCTACCGGCGAACCCTACATGCTCAGGCTCGCGATGGAAGGCTGCCGCATGGACCGGTTGAATAGCGGCGCGCCGGTCTTCGACACGCATTTCACGGGAGACGACTTCAAATCCATCATGGCCGGCAAGGTCGGCACCCGAGCGCAGGTTGGTGTTGTCCAGCGCGCGTGGCCGAACGGCCCGAAGGGGATGGCGACGCTCAAATTCGATATGGGCGATCCGGACGGCGCGGAGATGTTCCGCAAGGCATCGACCGGCATCCTCCAGAACCTCAGCTTCGGCACGTTCATTTACAAGCGCGAGAAGACCGACATGCAGACGGAGGGCATGCCGGAGGGAAAAGCTCCGTACTTGAACAACCAGGAGATCGGGATGTTCAAGGCGACCGATTGGGAACCGTTCGAGATCTCCCCTTGCACGGTCCCGGCAGATTTCAACACGTGCTTTTTGAACGCTCAACCGACCGGGGAGATGGCAGTATTCGGCGTGCCGGACGCCGACGTGATCGAGAGACTTCGGGCAATGAGCCCGCAAAAGGAGAAACCTGCAATGGCCGAAACAACGCAGCAGGCCTCGGGCGTGGACGCTGCCCGAGTTGTGAACGAACAGGCTTTGGCCGCCGCCCGCGAGGAGGCTGTCACTGCCGAGCGGTTGCGCGTTAGCGAGATCACCTCGCTGGGCGCGACTGTCCAACCGTATGGAATCGATGGGCCGACACTGGTGAGCAAGTTCATCAAGGACGGCGTTTCGATAGAGGAAGCGCGCAAGCAGACGTTCGCCGCGATGGATGCTAAAGGCAAGAAGACCACCGAGGACAAGGACATCAAACTCATTCCTCTCGGCGCGGGCTTCGGTGGCGGCACCGATGAAATGCAGAAGCGGTTGGAGTGCATGCAGTCCGCTCTCCTGCTGCGTGCCGATAGCCGGTTCTTCTTGAACCGGCAAGGGCTGACCGGTGCTTTCCTGGCCGGGTGCGGCGAGCAGCAGCATCGTGAGGCCGAGGAGAAGGCGCGCGGGTATCGCAACTTCAAGCTGCTCGATATGGCGAAGGATTACCTCCAGCTTCGCGGTATCGATACGCGCGGTTGGGATGCGTCGCGGGTCTCCGTACACCTACACCGTCGTGCCGGCGCTGGGCGCGACCAATCCGACCGGACTTGAGTTGCCGTATTTCACGTACGTCCAGCAGATCCGGCCTGGCGGGTCGGCGATCCTCGACGAGATGCTGATCGGTTGCGCCATCAAGGGCTGGAAGCTGGCAATCAAGAATTCTCCCGGCCGCGCGAGCGCGATGCTCTCGTGCGAGTGCGTGGCTACTGGCCAGTACACCTCGCCCAGCGGCATCACCCTGCCGGCGGTAACGCAACCGCACGAGTTCAACGCCAGCATGGTCAGCGCGTTGACCATCAACGGCATCAACTACCTGAGCGGCGGCAGCGGTATGCAGTTCGTGTCGCTCGACGCTTCCTGGGAGAACAACTTCCGGCCCGGCTTCTTCCCCGGTTCCGGATCGCAGGACGGCTACCAGATTCAAGGCCGCTTCGAGTGGGGCGACCGAACGTTCGCCTGCCAGTTCGTGGTGCGCGTGCAGAACGGTTCGATGGAATACACGAACCTCATCAATCAAACCACCGGCACCGCGACCATCACCTTCACGCGCGACACCAACAACGCTTTCACGATGACCATCCAGCAGATGGGATTCAACGTCGTCGAACTGTCGAACACCGATGGCATCGCCACTCTCCAGGTGACCGGCGTCCAGTTGTACAACGCGACCAATGGTCTGGTCACGATGTCGATCACCACGCCGCAGAGCGGGATCTGCCAGTAAGGAGAAACCGACGATGCTGATTCTCTTGATCCTCTTGCTCTTGTTGTTCGGCGGCGGGGGTGGGTATTACCGGTGGGGCCGGGGCGGTTTGATCTGGACTGTCCTTGTCATCCTCCTGCTGGCCTACCTGTTCGGTGGATTCTTCGGCGGTGGACCGTACTTCCACCGCTGGTGAATTCCGCGCGGTAACGTCGATGGTGACCCTGGCCGATAAATACTGTTGATGGAACAACAGACCAGCAAGCCGCTGTTTGACGCATCGAAGCCTATCGTCGTGCCGATCCTGTCGGGCGGGGAAAAGCGATGCGAAGTGCGTTTCCCAACGGACGAGGAATGGTGCTTCTGGGCGCGCGCCCAGCGCACCATTCGCCATTTCCTGGGGCGCGGGAAGTCGCAGAGCGAAGACGTCGATCTTCCGAAAATCAACGCGGAGTTATTCAGGAAGATCCGCATCGACCAGGACGGTCCCGAGTTCGACGACGCCGAGGCCGGTATGGTCATCGGTCGCGTCGAGCGTTGCCAGGTGGCCAGCATCGAGCGGGAGGGCGACAACTACCGGATCGAGATGAAGGTTCCTGGCGCGCGCGTGACGCACGTGCTGCGCATGCCGACCGCCAGGGAGATGCAGGACCACGAGAAAGCTTCCACCAGCGTCGTGGCCGCCAGGCGCTCGGTCGAGACGCGGGCGTTCCTCGAGCCCAGCGGCGCGCTCTACGACAAGCTGCACGTGTCGCACGCCGGTTATGCGGGCGACGTGCCCATCGTCCACAAATCCGCGGCGGTGTCCGAGGTGATCGCGCAACTGGCAATCGAGGCCGACGACGACCCGGAATAGCGCAGCCCGACTCTCCGGAGGGGCCGGGCTTGCGATTCCTGATCCGCTCGGCGTGCCGCCAGGGATCGGCGTGCGGACGCGAGGAAGACTGCACGGACCGGGTGTTCCGGTGCCGGCAGTGCGGTTACTCTTCTCCGGACGAGTTGGATGGCTGCCCGCAGTGTAGCGCGGGCTGGAAGGCCATCGACGTCAGCCACGGGCCCAACTGCCCGAGGCACCTGCTCGACGAGGCCATGGACACGCCGAACGGCCTCCTGGTCCGGCGGTGCTTCCGGCTTCTCAACGCCAAAACGCTCGGGCTGACCCTCACGCTCAGCGACATCACGGAGGAGGAGTTCCGCGTGATGGAGTTGATCGATAGCGAGCAGAAAGAATACGTCGCGGCAGAGGACCGCGATGCGAAGAGCTTCCAGGAGTTGCTGATCCGAAAGCTATCCCGCAGGTAGACCATGGCTCGATTCCAAACAGTCGTCCGGCGCGCGCGCTTCGCGTACTCCCCGTTCACCGCGCAAGAGATGCAGGGGTTCGCGCAGTTGCTCGCGGACACGATCCGCAAGCGCATTCAGAGCGGCCAGAACATTTACGATCAGGCGGCGACGCCACTGAAGCCCGCGCAGGCCGGGCGCCGCGGCTACCCGGATTACAAGGCGGCGCACGGGCTCCAACCGATCCGCGACTGGACGTGGACCGGACACACCATGCGGTGCCTCAAGGTGCTTACGGCGACAGAGAACCGCGCGGTGATTGGCTTCCTCGACGAGGCGCTGCCCGGTCGAAGCCAGACCGCTTCGCAACTCGCGTTCTGGAACAACCAGTCGGAGCGGATGTGGGGCGTGTCGCCGGCAGATCGGGACAAGGTGATTCCGCTGATTTACAACTACCGTCCGGTGGTGACGCTGCAGCACGTCCAAGGTGCGGGCAGCGCAGGATCGACGTTCCGATCCTTTCAGAGCTTTGGCTCCACCTATTTCGGCTCCATGCGGCAGGCGGGATTTGCGCAGTACATCGGTGCGAAGGCAGCTTAGAAAATGGGCGACCAAGCTGAACGCGTAGTTCTCGAAGCCGAGGACCAAGTTAGTCCGGTGGTGGATCAGGCCAACAGCAGCCTGGACAGCTTCGAGAAGAAAGCGACGACCGCGCACGACAAGGTGGTCCGGATCACGGACCAGACCAGGACGAGTGTGCAGCGTCTCATCTCCTCGCTTGAGAAGCAGGCCGACACGTTCGGCAAGACCGGCGTCGACCGGCTTGTCTCCCAACGCGACCAACTCCTCCAGCGATACGCCAGGGAGCCGCAGGCCATCGACGCCATCACACGGTCGTACGAAAAGATGATCGCGATTGAGGAGAAGTCCGCGCGCGATGCACTGGCTGTCAAAGCAGCCAAAGAGGCAGAGGAGGCTCTCCAGAAGCAATCGCTGGCCATCGAGGCGTTCGGGCAGCGGATCAGCCAATCCATGGATAACCCGCTCCAGGGTGCCAGAGGCTCAATCTCGTCCGTGCTTACCGCTCTCGGTCCCTTCGGCGTGGCGGTCGCTTCCGGCGCTGCGGTGCTCGGTGCCGTAGCGATGTCCGCGTTCCAGGCTGCGAAGAGCCTCGGCGAGTACGGAACGCACGTTAAGGATGCGGAGTTGCGCACCGGGTTGGCCGCGAAGGAAGTCGGGCAGTTCGGTTTCGCGGCGCGCGCGGTCGGGCAGGACATCTCGATTGTCGAGCGTCTCATGCGCGGCCTCTCGCAGGCCGCCGACGACAACTCAAAGGAGGGTGAGAAGGCGCGGACAACTCTGCGCGGGATGGGAATCGATCTGCACAACGCCGCCGGCGAGATGAAACCCACGTCCGAAATCCTGGTTGAGATTTCCGAGGGTTTGAACAAACTTCCCGAGGGCCTCCAGCGGGACGCGGCGGCCATGGACCTGTTCAAGCGGGTCGGCGTAGAGGCGATTCCGTTCATGACGGAGCTCAACGACAATCTGCGCATCGCTCATGACGAGGGCTTCGGACCGACCGAGGACGACATCCGGCGGTTCACCGAGTACCAGCGCGAAGTGACCGTGCTCGAAACCAAGTGGGACTCCCTGGTCCGTAAATTCAAGGAGGGGCTGGTCATCACCGTGTCGTACGTCGGCCAGGGCGTCGATTGGTTCCTCAAGAACGTTGCCGCGCCTAGCAGCGAAGAAGAGCACGCGGGCGAGGAGTTGCAGCGACAAGACGACGATGCGATACGGGCGGCGGGCGGTGCTGGCGCGAAGATGTCGATCTCTGCCCATCGGCAGGCGATGGCAGATATGGACCGGCGCGCGCCGGACATCATGAAGAACCGCGACGCCACGCTACAGCAGATCGCGGATCTGCGCAACCAACAGCAACAGTTGGTGGGCGATTTCGGTCTGGTGCAGGCGCTGGCGCCGACGAAGGACGAGCAGGCCAAGGCGCAACGCGCAACCCAGATCCAAGGTCAGATCCAGCAATTACAGCAGATGCTGAACGATGCGGAGGCGGCCACCAGACGGACGGATCTGCATGGCGGCAAAGAGGAGACGGATCGGTTGCGCGCGCGATTCTTCGGTACGCACGAGGGCATGGAGAAGGCTTACGCCGACGCCAAGAAGGATGTCGAGCGGCTGCAGAAAGAACTGTTCGAACCGGACAAGCCGTTGACGAGGGCGCAGGCGCAGGATCTTGGTCACCAACTCCAGAGCGCGCAAACCGACGAGGCGCGGCGCAAGGCGGCATTGGACGCGACCGCACATGGCGGGGAGGCACTTAAGGAGTTTCGCCGCCAGGCGGCAGAGTTTGAGAAGAAGGGCGATGAAGCAGAGCTCGACGCAATTGGAAAGATCTTCTACCAGCGGGACCAGCTTCTAAAGCAGGCCGTGCTGGTGAAAGCGTCGGAAGCGGAGATCGCCGCGATTCGCAAGGCTGCCGACGAGCAGGCCGGAAAGATCCGCACCGCGGAGACCGCGAAGTTCGATGCGGACTGGCGGAAATTCGAGGAGTATGCGCAGCAGGAGCAGGCCAAACGTTCGCTGAAGAAGTTGGCGAGCCTCGGCCCGTCGAAAGAAGAGATGAAGGAGTGGGAGGACTGGTTCCGCGCCCAGGACCAAATCGCATCCATCAACCTCGAATCGCAGAAGGACCTGCTCACCCGGGAAGCCAGCCACGCCCAGAAGATGGTGGGGTTCAGCGGCGCCGAAGGCATGGACGCGGTCCGCGAGACGTATCAGATCCGGATCGATCTCGCCAAGCAACTCGCCGAGGTGGAAGCGGAACGGATTCTGAAAGAGACCACGGGCTCAGAGCAGTTGGTCGCCGTCGCCAGAGCGATGAAGGCACTCAATAAAGAAGTCGCCGACGCGCAGGAAGAGGCGGTGCTCAAGGAGCTTGAAATTCACAAGCAGCAGATGGACTCGCTCAAAAAGGAAAGCGAGGGTCTGTGGAACACGCTGCTTATGCACCCCACCAAGTTCCCGAAGGAACTCGCCAGCACGCTTCACGAGGCAGTGATTAAGCCGGTAGCGGAAGGCATGGCGTCGATGACCGCCAACGTCCTGCATCCGGCGATCTTCGGCGCGGATGGTGGCGGCGGGCTGGCCGGCATTTTCAAGGGGATCTTCGGCGGCAGCAAGCAGGCCGACCCAGTCAAGATATCGACGGACCAGAACACCACCGCGACGATTCTTAACTCGGCGCACGTGGCGGCGCTCACCGCCGTGCTTGCCGGCGCGATGGGGATGACCGCTCCGGCGGTCGCCGCGCCCGCTGGGATCGCCGGCCTGGCGGGCGTCTCCGTGCCAAGCATCTCAGTGCCTGCGCGGATGGCTACGGTAACGATGACCGGCGGTGGCGGCGCTGCCGTGTCGGAGGCCAGCCCGGCTTATTCCAGCCTACCGATGACGCCGGATCGCATTGTGCAGAGTCTCGGTATCGGCGGCGCGTCCACTGGTGGCGGCGGGCCGAACGGCGGGTACGGCATGTCCACGATGGCGAATCTGCCGCTAAACCACCAGAGCCCGCTGTTCCAGATGTTGGCGCCGGGACTCAGCGGGAAAGCAGGCAGCGGCGCCAGCATGCTTACGAGTCTCAAGGGCTCTGTCTTTAACCAGAGCGCCTATGAAAGCCTGGGCATGCCGTACACTACTGGCGCAACGCTGGAGAGCGGCGGCCTGGCGGTGGCCACGTCGCCCGCCGCTACCGCCGCCGGGATGATGCTCGCGACCAGCGGCCTGATGGGGAAGCAAATGGGAAGCTGGGGCGGCGTCGGTATGGGCACTGTGGGCGGCGGCCTGCTGGGCGCCGGTATCGGCATGCAGGCGGGCGGCCCCATGGGTGCAGTGCTCGGTGCCGGCATCGGCGCGATTGCCGGCTTCGGGATCGGCGTTGGCGAGAAACTGGCCGGCATCGAGTCGCCGACGGTCAAGGCGCACAACGACATCAAGCAAATTTACGGTGTCGATATCCCGCAAAACAGCGGGACCATCAAGCAAGTCGTGGGTATCGCGCAGTCCGAGTTCGGCAACGACATCGCGGTGGCCGTGCGGTCGCCGAAAGTGCGCCAACTGGTGATGCTCTACTCCGAAGCCACCGGCCAGAGGATGCCTCTCTCTGCGTCGACGCCGTACGCGGGCAGTCTGGTCGAGCAGGGCGGGAACCTCTACCAGCAGGCCAGCTTTCAGAACAACGCGTGGCACTCGTACGCCTCGGATCTCCCCACGATGGGCGGCCTCGGCGGGACGACGTTTCCGACGACCCCAGGACCGAACACGACGCCGGGCGGCGGCACCAACGTGTCGATCAACATCAACGGGCAACCGATCACTTCGGACTTCGTGGCGGATCAGTCTCTGGCGGCGCAGAACGCCAGCTATGGACGGACCCAGCAGTCGGCCAATCTCCAGGTGCCGGGTCTGATGGTGGCATGATGACGGCGCAGGCAGAACGAAGAATTCCCGCTTTCTATAAGCACGTGCGGCGAGTAGTGTCGGCAACCGTCGAAGCCCCGTCGATGTGGACCCGGTCCGAAGTGATCGGCCTCGCCAAGGCGAGCTGCGGGTTTTGCCATGGGTGCGGGCTGCTCCCGATTCTGCACAGCGTGGAGGAACCGTGCAAGTGCGTCTTCCGCGCCATCTTCCGCGCCTGCCACGCGCGATACCGGGAGTGCGAGGCGATGGTGACGCACACCAACGGAGTCGGCATCGAGCGCGCGGGCGGCCCGAGCGGGTACCGCCTCTATTCGCGGAAGCGCCAGGAGTACACCGCCGATTTCGCGCTGGTCGCGCACCGTATTCTGGCGCCGGATGACCATGATCTGTTTCGCTTGCACTTCCTGGGTCGCGCGGACTGGCGGGCGTGCTGCTGCAGCCTGCATATAGATCGTGGGACGTTCTTCCACCGCGTCTATACAATCACCGAACGCCTCGGCCGGACCTTCGCAGAGTTGCGGCCATACCCGCTCTATCCGGTCTCGGCCTATTTTGCCGGTGTGGTGCAGTCCTCGGAGGCACTTCCGCTCGAGGCCGACGTCGAAGAAGTGTTCCCGCCAGCCTTTCGCCGCCAGAGAATGATCGCACAGTGACAAGCCATGCCCGGTAACATCCTTGCCGCCGTCCCGAACGGCGTGATGCCGTTTTCGCTGTGCACCGCGTTCAGAGAGGCGCGCGAGTATGTGCAACTCCAGAGCATGTATCGCGACGGCACGATCCAGCGGCTTCAACTGGCGCAGACCTCGCGCCGGACTTTCCGGCTCAACAAGCGGTTGAGCGCTTCGGCGCTCTCGGCGCTGTACGACTTCTGGGTGTCCCAGACCGGAGGGCTGTCGCCGTTTGCGTTCTATGATCCCTTCGACGTGGCCGCCGGGCAGCAGATAGGGAGCAATTACGATTCCACCGGCGATAATTCTCAGGGGCGCGTGACGGTGGTGTTCCGCGGCAACTGGGCGCACGCTACCGACGTGTGCCGATCGAACGTCCAGGGTTTGCGATTGGTCGAGGTGGCATAAAGCGACTCTTTGGTTTTTCACATTATTGCTGACTATCGGTAGCCCGAAGCGCTGAGGAAACCTCGCCCTGGACCGGATCGGCCCGATGCCGGCCGAAATACCCCAACAAGTGGTTCGACGGCCTGTGCTGCATGCCGATTATGTGGACGCCCTTGAAGCCGCGCCTAACACATTGGCGGTGAATTTCGATATGATTGCCTTGCGAAAGGACTTGCGAAAAATATGGGGAGACACCGAAGCTCGCTTTGTTGGTTGTTGATGGGCGCGATTGCTTGGGGGTTGTCGGCCCAGCAGAATGGTAAGACCCCCGTTATTCAGCCGATCCCTGACAGTTTTCCGCAACTTCTTGAAAGGATACTTCAGGAGAGCGACAGCCAGTTTCAGTCGATTCGAGCCGAGCCTCTCATCGGAAGGGATCCGCTGCCTACTATGCACGTGTTTCGCTGGAGGGTATCGATCAACCTACCAGGAGCCAGGGCTTGCGAGATCACACAAGCGGAATACCGAAATGAAAAGGGTATCCCTTTTCCAGACCAGTCACATCACAACACGTATAGCTGCGACATGGGTATCACCAGGCCAACTCAATTCGCTCCTGCAATAGAAGCAGCTCTCGGGCCCGGTTGGCAGTCAGATGTCTGCGATTCAAGCATCATGGCGGCCGGACAGCCTCCCCCGATCTGCTTCCATAGCGTAGGAGCCACTTCACAAAGCACGAAAGTATTTGTCGGCAACAACTCGCCCAACTCGTCTACCGAGAAAACCACATCAATTGTCGTATTCGGTGCAGTTCCGTGGATGAGTCGTGCGGTGACAGGGCCGTATAAACCTGAAACTGGACGAAGCGGAGGTATCGCTAACGCGATTGCGGCGACTCCAGACTCCCAAATGCTGAGCACCGTTGGCAACTCGCCTGCGCATGCACCAACAACCACTCTGGCCGGCGTGATGACAGCTTACGACTTTGGCGCCAAGACGATTACAGTGACACCCTTCGGAGGGAAACCCGTCACTCTGAACATACAAGATAACATTTCGATCATGCGGCTTCCGCCAGGCGAGACGGATCCCCAAAAGGCCATCCACATTGCCCTGTCGGACGTCCTTCTCACCGATAATTTGGTTGCATACTTGCACGCCGGTGTAGTTAGCACTGTCATCGTCAGAACCAAGGAGCGTGGCCGCCAGATTTGGGAAATCCTCAGCCTAGCCGGGACCATCACAAATCTCGATCCGGACTCCAGGGAGTTTACCATCAAAACTCGCGCAGGTTCCGAGCTCAATCAAGTCGTTGTCCAAATGTCTCCCGGAACCGATTTCCGCACCTTCGGACCAGACTCGACTACCTACGCTGACGCCAAGCCCAGCACATCGGCCGCATTGAAAATCGGCGACGAGGTGCGTGTGCTGGGAGACAGTATTTCAGAAAGGCCGTTACGGGCAGTGGAGGTGATTTCTGGAACATTCCACGCTTTCCTGGCCAGCGTTATGGCAGTCGATGTCTCTGGCAAGAAGATCACAATCAGAGACCTAGACACTCATAAGACGGTGGAAGTTCGCACAAACGAAGCTTCAATCCTAAGAAAGTTAGATCCGCGGCTCGTCGCTGCCTGGGTGTATTTTCTGAGGGAAGGCAAACCGATACCCAGCAGGCCCAGTGACGCAACCAAATGGCTAGAATTTCAGCCGAGGATCGCCGTTTCTGAATTGAAGCCAGGTGACGGTGTAGTTCTCACGAGCACAGCATTGTCCGACGGCTGCGTCATCAACCTGGTAGCTGGAATCGAACAGCTGATCACGAGCAACTCGATTAAGGGCCCGCGCGGGGGGATCGGATCGCAGCTCGCTGAATTCTTAGGCATTACCGGGGTTCCAGTGCCGCAAATAGCGGACGATCCGACGCCCTCTTCATCCGCCGTGAACTCTTCTCTGCCAATCCAGCTCTCCCGGAGCAATAATCCGGTTGGGGCGAATCCCATTCTGACGATCACGAACTCGTCAGAATATCCGTGGCAGATTTCATTCAGCGGGGTTCAAACCTTGGCCGTCTCGCTAATGCCGCGCAGTTCAAGGACGGTCACGTTCGTCCCTGGAAGTTACTTCATTTCAGGATCGACTTCGGCACAAAACGTGATCGCCTTTGCTCCTGGCTACTACACGTTTCCACAGGACGTTACTGGCACATTCACGATTACGGTGCGATAGTTGTCCGGCTACAAAGCTGCGAGGCGACGGAACGTAGCGGTTTCCGTCGGCCTCGCAATCATTGTGCGCGGAGATGGTCCTGTCCACCACCGTCACGAGTTCGCCGCACTTCCAGCAAATGATCGGACGAATTCAGTCATCTTCTCACGCTTCCCTTCCTGAGCTTCAATCAGGGAGTGGAACCGGGCCCCTCACAATCAAGAACGAAACGTCATTGACTCTCACGATTTATCTCTCTGGCACCACGGATTGGAAGGAAATCATCCCACAACACGCTAGTACTCATGTGTCACTTAGTCCAGGACTGTACAAGGTCGCCGGCGAACTTTCAGACAAGTCGGTGGCACCATTTTTCGGGTCAGGAGCTATTCTGGTGGCGAGACTGAGCGATTTTACATATCTCCGCGCTAGCCGGCAAATCGTCTGTTGGTTTTAACGGAACCGAGACAACCCCCGCTCTGATCCTACCGAATAACAAAAACCGGCCTCGAACCTACAGTGAAAATCGAGAGCGTTGGTTAGGTCTGATAAACCTGCTTTTAGAGATAAGCCTCTGCCCGCTGCCCTTAAGGGTTGCACATCAACTAGCCGTCGAGGAATGTGTTCAGTCTTCCCCTTCACGACTGAGGCGCAACGGCAGCGTCACCCTCTGACGTATCTGATATTCAAGAGCCCGAAGATTCGCGCTCGCCAAGTCTCAATTCCCACCAGCCATGCCCGACACTATCGGCCGCATCACCGTCCCCACGGTGGTCAATTCCGGCCAAACATTTCCGCTCACTACGCAGCCTCCCTTCGGCTTCTCGGTCGAGCGCCCGGTTAT
>Ga0181521_10001164_pt1 | contig 32668 bp, 38 predicted proteins | sample PEATcosm2014_Bin_32_FD_119764 | JGI IMG/M metagenome (GOLD analysis project Ga0181521, IMG submission 119764) | Peatland microbial communities from MTU Mesocosm Facility, Houghton, MI, USA - PEATcosm2014_Bin02_60_metaG | ecosystem: Environmental > Terrestrial > Soil > Wetlands > Peat | place...
GCCCATGAGCACGTAATCGTGCATGATGGCCTTCATGTCGAGGACGTAATCCTCCAGTTTCATCAGGTGCTGAAACCCAATCTGTTCCAGTGCGCGGATGGCGACCTTGCGTTCGCCGTTCAACTCCGCCTCCAGCCGCCGCAGACCCAGCACCCGCGCAATTTCAACCTGTTCGGCCACGAGAATTTTGGCCACGTCGCGCCCGCGATATTGCGGATGCGTCAGCACGGTAATGAGGCCGATGTGGCGTTTCCATCCGCCGAAACGCTGGTGCAACGTCGCCTCGCCGATGATTTTTTGCCCGTGCAACATCAACAACGGCAGGTTCCGCTCGAAATCCGCGTGCCGGCACCATTCCTTGAACATCTCGCGGTCGAAAACCGGCTGCTTGATGAACAAACGCTCCTCCTCCGGCACCACGAGGAAAAATTTGTGCAGGCGGGTTTCATCCCGTTTGCCCAGCGGACGCACAACACATTCCGTGCTGTCATGCAGTTTCATTGAGATTGGAAATTTTTCCAGCGCGTATTCGAGCATCATAGTGAACCTTTCGTTGCCGGCTGTTCTTTAGCACAGAAACCGCCGCGTGAAAAGGTCGGATGGGAATAATCGCGATTTCGCGGACGAATTTAGTTCTATGAATTCTCCGGCTGACCACGACTGATGGTGGCAAACCCGGAGAATCACTTGCCAGCGACGCCGCGAAGGTTTAACAAGACATTATGCAAGTTCCCTTGGTGATGACGATCCTCGGCCCGGACCGTACCGGCCTCGTTGAATCGGTGGCGCGCGTGGTGGCCGATCACGGCGGCAACTGGCTGGAAAGCCGCATGTGCCGGCTCGGCGGCGAGTTCGCCGGTATTCTGCGAATCGAGCTTCCGGTCGAAAAACGCCAGATGCTGCTCGACGCCTTGCAAGCGCTCCAGGGCCGCGGCCTTGCCCTCGTCGTCCGCCCCGACGAAGCAGCGGCCTCCGCGACGCAAGGCCGGCAGGCCAAACTCGAAATCGTCGGGCACGACCGTCCGGGCATTGTCCGGCAAATCACCCATGCGCTGGCGCGCGCGAGCGTGAACGTCGAGGAATTTTCCAGCGAATGTGTCAGCGCGCCCATGTCCGGCGAAACGCTCTTCAAGGCCGCCGCCCGATTGCAATTGCCCGAACGCTGCGACCTCGCCGCGCTGAAAACGGATTTGGAAAAAATCGCCGATGATCTGCTGGTGGACATTTCGTTTGGGGAACTCGTTAATCAGTAATACCAATTCCCAAAGACAATCGGTGCAATCGGTAGGGCGGCGCTGCTGCGCCGCCGGGGATGATGGCCACGCAGCAGCACGGCCCTACCATCTGGAATTGCTGCCGATTATCATCGGGAAATCGTGTAAGAAGTCCGGCTGCCATGGAAACATTTGACACCAGCCTGCAGGCTGACACCGGTTAGAAAAAACATGCGCAACCTCGCCCAACCCCGGGTCTTGAAACTGGCCGGCATCGCCTCACTGGTCACTGCCCTGGCGTGTTATCCCCGCCTGTCGCTTTGGCTGAACCGTTCCGCTCCAATCTGGTATTTGGAGGCCGTCATTTTCTTTTGCGGCATTGTCCTGTGGGGCTTTGTCTTTGCGTGGCATACGCCATACACCCATCGGCCGGTTTTTACTCTCAAACTGGAATACGCACCGTTCATCACAGTAACCCTGGCCGGAATCGCCGTCGCAACCGCGTTTCACCTGTTCCTGGACCCGGCGCTCCGGCTCAAAATGCCGGAAGTTTATCCGGCCGATCTGAGACAATGGTTCGCCCTGGCGCTGTTTTCCATGGCCTTCAACCAGTTGTTCCTCATCTTTGCCCCCTTTGCCTGGCTCGTCCGGCTGTTTCAAAACCGACGGGTGGCCACCGTGCTGACCGTTTTGTTTGGAGCCTTCGTACTGACGATCAAATGCCGGTCCTCCACAATACCGATTCCATCCTTGTTGTTTGCGACGCTCCTGGCCGTCAGAATCGGCATGGGATTTCTGTCGGTCTCGTTCTATCTACGCGGCGGGGTGCTCTTAAGCTGGTGGTGGACGCTTCTCGTCGAAGCGAGAAATTTGTTGGCTGTGGCGGGTAATTCGTAAACCGGCGTGAACCAGCCTTAAAATTTCATGTTCAACCGCACGGTTTTGATTAAACCTTCGCGCGATGTTTGAACTGCTGAAAACGGACACGCACACCAAGGCACGGCTTGGCCGGTTGACCACCGCACATGGCGTCGTGGACACGCCGGTGTTCATGCCGGTCGGCACCCAGGCCAGCGTGAAGGCGCTCGACCCCCGCGAGTTGATCGAGATGGGCACGCAAATCATCCTCGGCAACACTTATCACCTCAATATCCGCCCCGGTCTCGACATCATTCGCGCCGCGGGCGGGCTGCATCGGTTCATGAATTGGGAACTGCCGATCCTCACCGACAGCGGCGGGTTCCAAGTTTTCAGCCTCGCCAAAATCCGGAAAATCAAACCGCACGGCGTCGAATTCCGCTCGCACCTCGATGGCTCGCCGCTGTTCCTCGGCCCGAAGGAAGCAATGGAAATCCAGCGCGTGCTTGGCTCGGACATCGCGATGGCATTCGACGAATGCCCGCCGCACGATGCTCCGGCGCGCGAACAAAAGCTCGCGGTTGAACGCACCATCCGCTGGGCGCGTGAGTGTCGCGAGCAGCCCCGCGCTCCGGGCCAACTGGTTTTCGGCATCGTGCAAGGCGGCGCGAATCCGGCTTTGCGGGAAGAATGCGCCAAGGCGCTGGTCGCGATGGATTTCGACGGCTACGCCATTGGCGGGGTGAGCGTGGGCGAACCGGAGCCGGAGATGCTGAAAGCGATTGAATTGACCGAGCCGTTTTTGCCCGTAAACCAGGCGCGTTATGCCATGGGTCTCGGCACGCCCGCGCAGATGGTCGAATTGATTGCGCGCGGCGTGGACATGTTCGACTGCGTGTTGCCGACGCGGGTGGCACGCAATGGCACGGCGTACACGCGCAAAGGCGCGATCGGCATCAAGGGCGGCGCTTACAAGGCGGATTTTCGCCCGATTGAGGAAGGCTGCGACTGCTTCGCCTGCCGACATTTCACGCGCGCCTATCTGCGGCATTTGTTGAACGTGAACGAAATCCTCGGCCTGCGTATGGTGAGCGTCCACAACTCGCACCTGTTTTTGAAAGTGATGGCGGACGTGCGCGCGCATCTCGCCGCCGGCACCTTCGCGGAATTTTACCGCGAGTTCATCGCCAATTATACGCCGTCGCGAAAAATTTTGGCCGCGCGAAAAAAAGAAACGGAAAGATGATTTTTGACACGGATTTCACAAATTTTCACTGATTAAATCCGTGTCAAACTGGTCGCGGAGCGACGCGGGAGATTAGCCAGCTACGAAGTGGCTGGTGTCGGCGAATAAAATGAACTCGTCCCGCGAGGGACGATGGAATCAGGCGGATGTTTTTCAGCACCCTGTCAGGACGCGATGATTTGTGGATGCGTTTTCATCCGTGTTTTATCTCTATTTTATCCATGGCTAAAACACTTGCCCTTCGCTTCAGCTTATGGCACTCTGTTGTCAGAGTAAAACCAATATTTGCAAATCTATGGAAAAACCAAAAATCATTGCCTATTTGAAACCGACCTGTGGCTGGAGCAACGGCGTGCGCGCCGTGCTCAAGAAATACGACCTGCCCTACGAAGACCGTGACATCATCAACGACCCGGCCCAACGCCAGGAAATGGTTAAAAAGAGCGGTCAGATGCTCAGTCCGTGTGTCGAGATCAACGGCCAGATGCTCGCCGACATCAGCGGCGAGGAAGTCGAAGCGTGGATACTGGCGAACAAGGTCGTGCAGCCGAACGATCTCGATCCGGAAGTGCCAATCAACCAAGCCTGTGGCGCACATCATCGCAGGTGATTCCTTGAAATGTTGAATTTTGCGACGGTCGCAGACCGCCGCTACAAACCAAAGCCGCGCTGAGGCATCTGCGCGGCTTGTTTGTTTACGGTAGCACCCGCGTCTCGCGGGTTGTTTCGGGCGTCCCGCCCGAAACCGTCGGCAAACTTCGATTGCGGTTTATCACTCGAACAAAATAATTCCTGCGTCGGCAGAGGCCATGCGGCGGGACGCCGCATGGAACCCGCCGGAGGCGGGTGCTACCTTTAAAATCTCGCGTCGCCGGACCGACAATTGAATTGATTGCCCGCCGCCGCTGCCGCACTTTTTCACCATGCGAATCGTCACCTCCATCGCCACGATGCAGCGTCAGGCCAGGCAATGGCAGCGCACGGGCAAACGCATCGGCTTTGTGCCGACGATGGGTTATTTGCACGCCGGCCACATGAGTCTTGTCAAACGCGCACGACAGGCCGCCGGCAAAAGCGGCGGCGTAGTCGTAAGCATTTACGTGAATCCGACGCAGTTCGGACCGAAGGAGGATTTCTCAAAATACCCGCGCGACCTGAAACGCGACCTGAAACTGTGCCGTGAAGCGGGCGTGGACGTCGTGTTCACACCCAGCGACAAGGAAATGTATCCTCAGGTAGGGTCATCGCGCCGCGATGACCGGACGGCGCGGCGCGCCGTCCCTACCAAATTCAGCACCTACGTCGTAGAGGAAAACCTGTCACGCACGATGGAAGGCGCGTCGCGACCGATGCATTTCCGCGGCGTGACAACGGTTGTGGCCAAGCTGTTCAACCTCGTCCTGCCAGACGTGGCAGTGTTCGGCGCGAAAGACTGGCAGCAGGCCGCCATCATCAAGCGCATGGCGGCCGATCTGAATTTTCCGGTAAAAATCATCGTCGCGCCGACACTGCGCGAGCGCGACGGTCTGGCGATGAGTTCCCGCAACAAATATCTCGAAGGCGATTTGCGCCGGCAGGCCACCGTGCTCTGGCGCGCAATTCAAGCGGCGCGGTTTGCCATACGAAAATTTCCAGTTCCACAGCATCGTTTGAAGGCTCAATTAAAACAATTGATTGAAAGCGAGCCAAACGCCAAGTTGGATTACATTGAGTTTTTTAATTCGGAAACGCTTGCGCCGGTCTCAACAGTAAGATTCCGAACACACATGGCGCTGGCGGTGTTCGTCGGCAAGACGCGGTTGATTGACAATGCACAATTGTGAAAACAACAAAGTAACGAAGAAACAAAGCAGGCTAAGAGGTTCTTTCAAAACCCCGTAGCGGCGTCTCGGCAGAGCGCCGCATTCTTTGTTTAAGACAGGAGGTTGGCGGCGCTCTGCCGAGACGCCGCTACGCCCAAGCCATTTTATCTTCGCGTCTTTGCGTCTTTGCGTTAAATTTTTGTCGTTGATGAAAAAATTTGATTTTCTCGTTCTCGGCAGCGGCCTCGCGGGGCTGTTCTTCGCGTTGAAGGTTGCGCCGCGCGGGCGCGTGGCCATCGTCACTAAAAAGGACCGGGCGGAGTCGAACACGAATTACGCGCAAGGCGGCATCGCGTCAGTGACAAGCAAGGAGGACTCGTTCGAGTCGCACGTGCGCGACACGCTCACGGCGGGCGCGGGGTTGTGCAAGAAAGACGTCGTCCGCACCATCGTCGAGGACGGCCCGGCGCGCATTGCAGAGTTGATCGAACTGGGAATGAAATTTTCCGAGCGCGACGCGCCGGACGAGGACGGCGGCAAACAACTCGACCTCGGCCGGGAAGGCGGTCACTCGAAGCGGCGGATTTTGCACGCGAAGGATGTAACGGGCCGGGAAATCGAGCGGGCATTGCTGAATGCGGCGGCGCGGCAGCCGAACATCCAGATTTTTGAAAACCACCTGGCAATTGATCTCATCACCAGTCAAAAGCTCGGCTACGTCGGCACGAACCGCTGCCTCGGTGCGTATGTGTTCGACAAAAAATCGGGCGGCGTCGAGACGTTCGCCGCGCCCGTGACGATTTTGGCCACGGGCGGCTGCGGCAAGGTTTATCTTTACACGACGAACCCCGACATTGCGACCGGTGACGGCGTGGCGATGGCGTATCGCGCAGGTGCAGCGGTGGCGGACATGGAATTCGTCCAGTTCCACCCGACGTGCCTTTATCATCCCCAGGCGAAGTCGTTTCTCATCAGCGAAGCCGTGCGCGGTGAGGGCGGCGTGCTCAAGACGCTCGAAGGCGTCGAATTCATGAATGCCTATCATCCGTTGAAATCGCTTGCGCCGCGCGACGTGGTGGCCCGCGCGATTGACAGCGAGATGAAAAAGAGCGGTGCGGAACACGTGTGGCTGGACATCACGCACAAACCGGCGCGGTTCATCATCGAGCGCTTTCCCAACATCTACCAGACCTGCCTGCGTTACGGCATTGACATCACGAAAGAGCCGATTCCGGTTGTGCCGGCGGCGCATTATCAATGCGGCGGCGTGGTGACGAACGTGGACGGCGAGACGGACATCGCCGGGTTGTATGCCGTCGGCGAGGTGGCGTGCACGGGATTGCACGGCGCGAACCGGCTGGCGAGCAATTCACTTTTGGAAGCGCTGGTTTGCGCCCACCGCGCGGCGCAGCGCGTCACGAAAAACACCCAGCCACCAACCGATTTGAAAATTCCACCGTGGCAATCGGGCGACGCGCACAATCCGGATGAAATGGTCGTGGTGTCCCACAACTGGGACGAAATCCGGCGGCTGATGTGGGACTACGTGGGCATCGTGCGGACCAACAAGCGGCTGGCGCGCGCCCAGAAGCGCATCGCGAATTTACAGGAGGAGATCCGCGAGTATTACTGGAATTTCATCGTGACGAGCGACCTGTTGGAGTTGCGCAACATCGCCACGGTGGCGGAACTGATCGTCCGTTGCGCGCTCATGCGGCCCGAAAGCCGCGGGCTGCATTACAATCTGGATTACCCGGAGGCCAATCCCGAATGGGCGCAGCGCGACACGGTTTTAAGAAAATCTTGAAATAACGCGGGTGGTGAATATCCTGTTAGACGGTCGCGCGCTTAGCTCAGCGGTAGAGCACTTCCTTCACACGGAAGGGGTCGCAGGTTCAAACCCTGCAGCGCGCACCATCCTTCGCTCTCCTCTGAAGAGCCACGGGGATGTTGTGCGGAAAGGCTACAAAAGGCTGAATTAGGCTGAAGAAGGCCGAATATCAACCACTTACGAGCCTTTTTTGAAAGAGGCGGTGTGCGGTTTCGTGGCGGGGTGTGCGGATTCGGATTTCCAACAAAAATAATCAAAAGCCCTTTGTTTTGGCGTTTGGAAATGGCAATCCGCACAGAATCACTTGTGCTCTTGGGGGTGGAACCAGGAACCCGATTTTACCCGCTGAGGCCGGCTGCAAAACGACCATAGGTCGGCGCGGATCGGAGCCTGGTCGCCGTTTCAACAGCCCGCCATTGCAGACGACCTGCAGCTATTCAGCAGCGCCGGCGCGGGCCGGCTGCGAGCGATCTGCGGCGCGTTTTAAATGTGATGCCGCGAAAACTTCTTCAAGCACGGGAATTACTGACGGGTGAAATTTGAAACGATTTTTCCCAATCTGCTTTATGTACGCCGGCGGGATGTAGCCCTTTCTGAGCCAGCCGTTAGCTCTGCCATCGGAAAGGCCGAAGTGCGCAGCGAGCTGCTGGGGAGAAAGCCATTGCTCAATCGGAAGCTCAGGCAATCCAGGATGTTTGGTTTCAACAGGCATCTTTAATTTTTTCTTCGCCACGCTCGCTGCGTTGCTCTTCAGCTAATCCCAGCGGGTAACGACGGGACCAGCAAAGGCCAGTGACCCATTACCTGTTTTTCATCTGTCCCTTTTGGGTAGTGGAAAAAAGCAATATTCCCACCAATGATTTTGGCCGTCGCTATACAGCTAATCTGGTAAGGCTGCAGTTGCTTGCCTTCCGTGATCGGAAAGCTCTTCCCAGGGCCTACTTTGTACGGAAGAAGGCTTGCCAATTTTTTGCCATTGTCTGCTGCAGTCTTCACGTCCGGGCAATAAAGCCAGATGATTAAAAGCCCGAACTCATATTCGCCATACCGAGGGTGTTCTCTCGTCAAATGAACAAGAAACTGGACCTCAAAAAGTTCAAGTTTGGCAGTCATGGATCGACTCTTTTAAGCTTGAGTTTGCTGGTTCGGTAACGCGCGGCAATCCTGCTGAGCAGATACGTCGTTTCATCAAGGCCCTCTGCCTTACAGTAATTCGCAGTTGAATTCACCCACTCGTCAAATCGTTCCGGGTTAAGCAACATAAACGTAATCTGGCATGGATGGCCAACTCAAAGAATTTATCCAGACCAACACCGAGCGTTTTGGCCGCGCGCCTGATGGCAGCAAACACCTTTTCTGGAAAATCCGCACGGAACAATTCCTTGCCATCATCCGGCGAATAAAAAATCACCACAACGGTTTTTCCCGGCGGGGTTTTGACTTGTCGCGCAGCCGGCACCTCGCTACTGTTTTTACGGACTCTGATTGTGTTTTTCATATTTGATTCTCCAGTTCGGGTCTTTGCTCTGGCGGTGTTGTACGCACAGCCAGGGCTTTTTATTTTTGAGGCTCTGGCGTCTTGACCCAATTTTTAAGACGCAGGGCATAATCGCCGCCAGGCTCCTTTTCGCCGGACAGCCATTCCGAGATGCGCGCAGGCGCAACGTGAAGCTCGCGGGCCAGATTCGACTTGGCTCCCGGCTTCGATGCTTTGCGCCTCACCTGCTCAATCAATTTCTGTACCTCGGACTTCACGCCCTCATCTTTACGCTTTAGAGAAACACGGCGCAAGTTTTTTTCTGATATATTTTGAAGGCGCGCTTCCCACTCGCAAATCTCGACGATGTTGATGGCAACGAAATCCCGGCAGGCATTTGTGATTAGGGCGTAGAACCCCCCAAGCAAATGAGGGGGAATCTTTTTTAAAACTCCCCGGAAATCCTCAGTCAAATAGCTCAACACATCATTGGCCTGGTTAAAACCAATCTCAGCCTGATCGCCGACAGTTTCGGGCGCATCGGTGTGAGAAGCGTCCCCCGGCCTTGCGTTAATCCACGCCTTGGCCTCTTTTGAAGCCGTCTCGAACGGTTGCTTGATCCAGTGTTTCCAAGCCTCGCTAAACAAGCAATTCCCAGGTATTTCTGACAGGAGACTTTCCCCCAACGTGAGACGCAATTTTTGAGGCTCAATGCCCTCTGCGATCCACTTCAGGCTAAAGCCAGAAAGAATTGATAGCCTGATCGCGATGCTAGATCGCAGCGGCGTGCGGCCGCACTCAATATTTGCCAACCGATCCCTTGAAATTCCCAATGCCTGGGCAAACGAAGACTGCGACCACTTTATTGATTTTCGGATGGGCTTCACGCGGGCGCAAATTTCCCGCTCGCGATCCATCACTTTGCCGTACGGCTTTGCCACGCGAAGATTTTAGCGGAAATCCGCTTAAGAAAAAAGTTCCAAAAAGGCGTTGACGTTGCGCAACCTGTGTGTAGATTTTAACCAAATGGCTCGCAAATATGCCAAGCGTGAATATCGTCAGCGCCCCGGACTGAGGGCGGCAGCCAAAGATTTAGCTGTCAGTTATTCGCATCTACGCCGTGTTGCCATCAAGGATCGCACCTCAGTTTCTTTGATGAAGCGCCTTCGCGCCTGGCAGCGCCAACACCGGGCCGCGCGCAAAACCCCCAACTTTACTTCACCCAACCAAACACAACAAACCTGACACCCCATGAAACTCACCGAAAATCTGACACGACTCTTGGCAGAACACGCGCGCCTCACTAGCGAGCGCACCCGGCACGGGCAAATGACCGAAAGCCTGCGCGCCGAAGAGGCCAAATTGATAGACACGGTAGACCTGGAGAACAAAGCTGAATTTGAAAAAATCAGCAAACTCCACCAGCGCATGGAAATCGTGCCCCGCAAAATCAAAAGCTTCGAGGAAGCGGCCGAGCGAACGTTGGTTGAGCTGGGCGGCGAATGCCGCACCGCAACCTCGGACCTGCTGGACATTATTCGCACGAAAAATGAGGCGCTGACATCCGAAATTACCAAAGCGCTGAAGCCATTTTTCCCAGCCGAATCCGCCGCGGCCGATGTTGCGGCCCAAATCCTCCCTCAAACGGTTAAAGGAGATGTGTTAATCGTAGCGAGCAACTGGCTAAAAAACGACAACTTTATAGAGACGGAGGCGATTGCGAAGGCCAAGGAATTACTCAAACTGGCGCCCGTCGTGGAAGGCGTCGAAATTTAATCCGTCACTTTTACGGGGATGGGCGCCCCGGAATTATGAGCCACACTATCTTCAACCGCGAATTCCAACATCCTGCCGATGGCTGGTATCAGATCGAACCGAAAGGCGACCATCCAAACAAAGCCTCCGGCATCGTGCAGGTGATTGACAACGAGGCAATGGCGGCCATCGTCAACCGTTTTAATGCCGACGCCGAGGCCGGCCAGCTTTCGCACGGCCAGGAAATGCTCATTGACCACGAACATTTCAAGCACCAGGCGGACAAGGAGACGATCGCCTACGGCTGGCTGCAAAAATTACAGAACCGCGCCGACGGCATCTATGGCCAGGTGCGATGGAGTGACACCGGCCGGCGCGCCGTTGACGGTGGGGACTACCGTTTTTTCTCCACCGAATACGATCCAGCGGATTTGAAGGTGCTGAACCAAAACCCAAAACGCGTCCGGCCGCTCAAGCTCGATGGTCTTACGCTCACCAACGATCCAAACAACAAGGGCGGCGCGCCGATCACCAACCGTCTTAAAGACGGCGCAATCGCTATCCCCAAGCGCCACAATTTTGATTCTGACGAAGAGTTTTTGGCCGCCGCTAAAAAGAATCGGCAGACCGTTGCAACCAACATCGAAGCTGAAAGAATCGCGTCGGAACGAAGTGAAGCCGCGCACCTTGGGAATGCTGCAGATCTCTCACTACCCAATTTGGAAAGGTGGTTTCGCGCGGTCAAGAATATCCAGGAAATCGCCCTCCAAAACGGCGACGTGAATTTGGGTTTTGGAGTGGCGTGGATTATGGCTTGCGAGCAACATCCGGAAATGTACAAGGCAGCCTTTGGAGATGCCGACCAACCCAATGCGACGGATGCAACCGATGCTGAATCCGCAGCGGCACAAGTGGCCACCCTGGCTAACCGTATCGCGAATGCCACGCACGGCGATTTTCGTTTTGGATGGAATTTCGTCCGGATGAATCTGCCGGCAGTTTATAACCGAGCACTTCCCCCTTCGGAAGTGATCCTCAATCGCGCGAAAGAAAACAAAGACCCGCAAGCAGTCCAGAAAAAAGCGGCGCATTTGTTCAACCAGTTCGTCAGCGCGGAGCGGGAATCTTCCGGGATGCTCGTTTCACAAGTCTGGTCGCGCGTGACAAACCGTCATTCTGCGTTGGCCAAACTGGCAGCTGGATCGTTAACACTGGAGGAAGCTTGTGAGCAGGAACCCGAATTGCGAACGCTCCTGGTTTGAGAAATTAAATGGCAAACGCACTTAAAGATTTTCGGCACCCGGCGACCGGGGCGAAACCCGCGATGCCACGTCGTTCATTCGTGGTCCACGCAGTTGGTTGGTTAGCCACACCAGAAACGCGCGGGGCGAGCGGTCCTCTCACCTCGCGCGGAATTCTGTTTGGCGGTCCGGCCAGGATCGCTGGAGGGTATCCTTTTTGTTTTGCCGGCTCTGGAGAGAAGCCGGCCGGGCGGCCACGGGGGGGCTGGGGTCAATGCTCCAGCTCTCCTCCTTCATGAAATAAATTAGTTACCATGAAGAGTTCTCTCCAAATCAAAAATCAAATTCAGCCTGGCAGGCGGAATGTTCCAGCAAATTGGCAGTCGGCGCGATTGCGCTTGCAAAGCCGGGCGCGGCCCACTAATTTAAAAAAAACGGTCGAGGACGGTTGGTCGAGTACACACCGGAGGATTGTTAGAGAATGTACTATGACCAGAAAAAGCAGTTCGCCTCGTATCGAGGCGCGGGAATCAAAACTCCGCGCCTTGACTCTCACCCAAATTAAATCACTACGCCGGTGGCTGACCCGCGGCCGGCTTACCTACGACCAGGCCCGCACCAAGTTGCGTAAGCGGTTCGGCGTTTCCCTCTCAACGGGAACGATGTGCCGGTTTTGGTACACATATTGCCAACCCGCCGCGCCACCGATGCATGACCGGCAGCCCCGTGTTTTCCTGGACGCAATCCTGCAATCGGCCAGACCCATTCGCGTAAGGATTTTGGAAAATAATTCCCGGCTGTCGTTCAAGGTTGGCCGGGTGCGCACGCGCGGCCTGAACAAAAAGCCATCTTTCATCATTGGCCCGGCGGCCGGCCACAAATCCAAATGACCCAAGCCGCCTCCATTTCCGCGGAATCGGTTTTTCCCCAGGCGGCGAGATTCTTCCGGACTCCGCAACAACGGGCGCACCTCTGCCTCCGACGCGCCAGCGGCGCTGCAATGCGCTGCAGCGGTCGAAATTTTGCCTGCGGCATTGCGACCACACCACCCACGGAATCCTGATTTTACATGAGCGAGCCGATTAAAATCATCGTCACGGCGGAAACGGCGCAAGCCGCCGCCGCGCTGCAGGCGTTTGTGGCGCAGACCGGCGCGGGCCTCAAGTCGCTCGTGCCGGCGGCGGCCGCTGGGGCGTCGAGTCTCACCCAGGCGCGCGAGGCGGCCATGCTCACGCATGAAAGTTTCCGCACGTTATCATCCACGGCTTTTTTGCTCGGCGGCACGCGTTTTCCCGAATTAAGCATGGGCGTCATGAGCGCTACGCAGGGACTCCGAGCCCTGCGCACTGCCGCACTGCTCACTGGCTTGGGCATGTCCGAGTTGCTCATCCCCATTGCCGCTATCGGCGCGGTGTTGGCGGCGGGCGCATTTGTCTGGCATCAATTTTCGTCGGGTGAGGCGGAAGCCGCCAAGGCAACCAAGGACCTGGAGGAATCGCTTGGGAAGATTCCCGCGCTGCTCGAAAAGATAAACACACTCCGGAAGGCGGGCATGATCGGGGCTGGTGCTGGTGGTGAATTTTCAGATTTTCTGACCGGCAAGAAAAAACTTTATAAGGACTCCCAGGGAAATTTGACCCCCAATCCCACCGAACAAGTTGAAGAGTTTAGGACTATTCCCCCAGTCGCACCGTATGGCCAGCCGATGCAGATGCCGACCGGGAATATGATCCCCAAAAATCTTTCAGAAGCCTCAATGGCTGAAGCGCAGGCATGGGTCGAAAAACAATTATCCGGTGAAGCCGGCCTGAACGACACGCGCGTTGTGGCCATCGCCAAATTGAAAGAATTGGAGGAAAAAGCCCGCACTGAATCGTTGGCTGGCTTGGAAAAAGAAAAGGCCGCGATCCACGATAAATACGAAGCTCAGCGGGTGGAAATCGCAGCCACAATCACGGCGGCGGGACCCCTGATGTCGGCGGAAAAGAAATCAGCAGCCGATTTCGCCTCCGCGCAACTCGATATTGCTGAAGGCAACGCCATCATCACCGCCGAGAAAAAAGCCCAGGCAAAGAGTGATGAAGAGACTCTCGAGATCCAAAACCTGTTCGAGAAAGGCCTCCGCGAGGAGGAAGCGCTGGAGAAAAGCATCGATGACCAGATCACCAAACAGCGGCAAGAGACGGAGAAAATGCTGGCGCTCAAACAGGGGATCGCGCGCAGCGCGTCCGAGGCCCAGCTCAAGGCCATCCAGGGCAACCCCCTCCTGACCAATCAACAAAAGGCGCAGCAGTCCATCCAGCCGACGCAGGACATGATGGCGGCGAACACGACCGAGATCGCCGGCCTGCAGTCGCAATACAACGGGACAACGGATTTGACCGCCCAGCTTGAGATTCGGAAAAAGATTAACGACCTGATGGTCCAGCAATCCGAGCTGCAAAACAAACTCAACGCGGACGCCGGCCAAAGCTCCTTTGCCACGCAGTTCAAAGAAGCCGTGGTTAATCTGCAAAACATGAACAATCTCGCGAAGGAATGCGCGCAGACTTTCACCGGCGTTTTGAATACGGCCGTCAACAGCATCGCTCAGAACCTGACCAAAATCATCGAAGGCACCGAGACCTGGCGCGAGGCGCTCCTGAACATCGGCGAAACCATCGTCAATTCCATCATCGAGGGCATCATCCAAATGGGAGTCCGCTGGGTGCTCACGCAAACCATGATGGCTGTCCTGGGTGAAACACTTTCGGCATCGGCTGTTGGCGTGGCTGCCGGCGAAGCCGCGTCGCTCGATGCCATTTGGTGGACCCCGGCCGTTCTGTCCACCGTGGCCACCGCCGGCGTGACCGCCGTTGATGCGCCGGGCCTGGTCGCCGCGGCGATGATCGGATTTGCCGCCGGCGGACGGCCGATGGTTGGGGGTCTCTCACTCGTCGGTGAACGCGGTCCAGAGCTTTTTGTCCCAGACACCGCCGGAACCATCATCCCCGCCCATCAGACGGCAGCATTGTTGCGCGGTGGCAGTGGCGCGCCGGCATCAGGTCCGGCCGGTCTGCCCGGCAAAACCAACGTCACTAATGCCATCTTTTTCGACACGCGGTTGATGGCTGATAGTTTGGAAAAAGACTCCGCGCATGAGCAATACGTCGTAGATGTGATGCGCCGCAACATTCACCGTTTCCGATGAACGCCTTGCCTTTCAACTCCGCGCACAGCTCCCCGGCTGCCAACGCGGCCGGCCAGGTGCAGGCTTTCACGGCCTCGCGCCTCGCCGCCGCCTTGGGCAGGACGCCCCAGACCGTGCGCAAGTTATTGCGCGACGTGAGGCCGTCCGGCGTGCAGGTTGTCAACGGCAACCAGGCCGCCACTTGGATACTAGCCTCACTGCCAGCGCCGTTGTGCTGCAGTCTCGATGCAGAGGCCCGGCTGCGGCGCTACCGGGACGTGGAAGCAATGCTTTCAATGCCGTCCAAACTCTGGCAGCCAGCCGCACCGTTGAATCAGATCGCCGACAGTGAAATCACCCGCGCCAGCAAATTGCGCGACGCGCTCACGCCGTCACTACTGCGGCAGCATGATTCCGATCTGCCGGCAGCCGAATTTGAGGCGCAGGGATTGGCTGGTTACGCAAAAGCTTTCGGGCACACGATTACGGCGCGGCATTGGCGCGCTCTCTTCAAACGGACGGTGCAACGCGATGCCGGTGCCGAGAATTGGAACCAGCTGGAAATTTACCTGCCAGAAAAACCGGTGCTGAAGAAAGCGCCGGCGCGCGCGCTGTCAGGGGCGTTGCTGGCCCAATTCCAGGAACTCATCACGTTCATTGACGCCTGCCGAAATCCATCGTCGCCGACAGAGACAGAGCAGCGCGCGATCTGGACACTGGCTTTTGAGCAGCATGACAGATTTATCGGCCAGGGAATGAACCCGAAACAGGTCGCCCGCCGCGTGCGCGATTTTCTTTTTGCCAGGGCTTCATTTCTCGCGCCGACACGCAACGCGCTCCGGATGGCATTCGAGCGGAAGTTGACACGGTGGACCGCCAGCGACCGGAACGCAAAGTCACTGCGCGACGGCCGTGAAAGCAACGGCAACAGTTTTGAGCTTCCAGAAGAGGACCGCGATTTGTTTATCCATCGTGCCGTGTTCTACTATCACGGGGACGCGGCCCCGGCCTGGCGGGATTTGTTGCGTTCTGGATTCTCGCAGATCGTCATTGAACGATACGCCGGCCGCGCCTCACGTAAATCTTATGTGCCGGCCAGCGTGATGGATTCCGTCGCGGCGGAAGTGGAAATCCTGACGGTGATGCACCGGGGGCCGCGCGCGTTCGATGCCATCAAAGGTCACGTCACGCGCAGTTACGACGGCATTTCCTCTTTGCAGTGCATCTCCGGTGACGACTTCACGCTCAACACTTATTTTTACATTCCTGATGGCCACGGTTGGTTTCAACTCACGCGCGGTCAGGTGATCTTGTTCATTGATTTCCGTTCGCTCCGGATTTTGGGCTGGGCATTGGAACCGCGCAAAAGCTACAGCTCACTAACGATCCGCAGTCTTTGCACGCACGTCTTTGGTGAATTCGGCGTGCCGGAAATTCTCTACTTTGAGCGCGGCATGTGGAAGAGCGCGACGTTGCTGAAGGGAAAAACTGAACCATTCGGATTCACAGAAATCAGCCAGGGCCTGCGCGAGTTTGGCATCCAATTCAAACATGCCATCCGCCCACGTACCAAAGCTATCGAGCGCGTTGGCGGCATGTTTCAGGACATTGCGGAAGCCGAGCCGGGATACTGCGGTCGCGATGAACGGCGCGACGCGCCGGAATCGCTGCGCAAACAGATGGCCGAAGTCGAGGCGCGAAAGGTTCACCCGTCAAAATACTTTTACTCGTTCGACCAGTGGAACCGGCGCATCGGCGAGCTTGTGAATCAATACAACGCTGAACCACAGCAAGGCCGTATTTGCGACGGGCTATCACCAGACCAGGCTTTTGAGGCGCACATAGACAGAAATAACCCCCCGATGCAATTCAGCGCGGGGTTGCGTTACTTGCTGGCGCACGACAAACGCCTGGCGGTCGTCAAGCTCAACGGCGTCACGATCCGGATCGGCAAACAATATTTCAATTATCGCGGGCGGGAAATCGCGCACCTGGTTGGCCGTGAAGTGCTGGCCTGGTTCGATCCTGAAATTCCGGAGTCCATCGTTGTGACGAATCCCGACCGGACGAATCCGATTTGCGTTGCACGTTCAGAGCAGGTCGGCGCGCTGGTGAGTTTGACCGATCCAGACTCCGGCACGTTGGGCTGCGAGTTGGCGCGCATCGAAGGCCAGGCGTCATACATGAAGACGCGCTTCAACGTCGTCAAAGCGAAATTCCCACTGCCGCAGCGGCAACTTTTGGCCGCTGCGCAAGCAGTGGAACTCGGCCAGGAAATCACCGCACAGAGAAACGACATGACCGAACGCTCAACGCGCCGGAACCGCCAGCGCAGCCAGGCGCAACGATTCGCGCAACGCACCGGCATCGCGGTGCCCGAACGCGCGCAGGAAAATCTTCAGGCAGACGATGCCCGCATCGTCTCAGAATTTTTGGATGCCAAAGACAAGCCTGCCAACGATCCCATTCCAGGAAAATCTCTCGAAGAGGAAAACGGAAAGTTTTTTTACCATCTAAAATTGCCCGGCGGGGACAAGGCCAGGTATGTGGATTACCTGATCGAACGCTTGACTGAATTCCGCAAGGCTGGAGCGAGCTTCGGCCAACATTTTCCCATCAAAATTTCGTTTGGCGTTACTCAAAAAATCATCCGGGCGCAATTAAAATGCGATCTGCATGACGAATCGCGTTTCGATGAAGTCTGCGCGCATTTGAAAGCGAAGATTGACGCGACGATTTTGGGCAAGCATAACGCGGCCAAAGGTTCGCCGAATTACCATGAATCTTACGAGGCACAGGAGACACTATGAGTTCTACGCGACGGGCAAAAGACGATTCAGTTTTTCACCAAAACCGCTACGCCAGCAGCGCGGAATTTGAGCGCGGGCTGCTCGCGAATTTAGTGGCAAAGCGTGTTTCGCTCCTGGACGACAAGGCAGATCGTGAGCTGCTCTGGTTTCTTCAATACCTCTCGCACCAAGAGGGCGGCATGGCGGCCGTTGCGGCCGCACTGCTATCCAAATATCCCGACCGGGTCGGCACGGAGGCAATGGTCAAAATCGGAAAAGGGGCCTCCAAAACTTACAATGCGGCCGAGGTTCGCCGAATCCGGGATGACATCCCTAGAGGTTTGCGTCGCCGCTTCCCGCTGCGCGCCGAAACGAATCAGGAACTCAGCAGGATGTCGAACCGCTATCATCATCTGGCAGAACAGGCTGAACGTGCCAGGGAGTTAATGGCTCAGGCCGATGAGGCGTTTTCCGCAGCCGCCAGTTACGAATCGATATTTAACACGGCAGAGGCAGAAAGGGTTTCCGAGGAAAAAGCCCAAGATCGTGACCGGGCAGCGAAATACCCAGCTTCTTATCCAGTGAGCGAATTTCTCGACCTCTGCCGTCAAGCCGCGAAACAGGGCTTCAATTTCGAAAATGATCCGGACGCTCTTGAAAGAGAGCTTTGCCGTTTGTGTCTCGATCCGGAGAGGAAATTTAATGCCGGCGCTCCTTGGTATTTTGTGAGTCTGGTCAACACGCTTCGCGATTTTCATAATCATTGGGTCGAGTCAAAAAGTGCGGCGATCGTGGTGACAGCGCTTGGAAAAAAGGTTTGCGAAAATCTGGATTACACCTTGCAGAGCCGCAGCCTGTCATTGATGGAGGGCACGGCTCGCACCGGCAAATCATTCGCTGCGCAAGCCTGGTGTTTGCAGCATCCCGGCGCGGCACGGTTTGTGGAAGTGCCGCCATCGAATGATGAATCCAGTTTTGTCCGCGCTCTGGCACGCGGCCTTGGGATTGGAAGCTCACTTCAATACAAACTCGGCGAACTCCGCGAGCGCGTTGAAAGCGTCCTGTTGACAGGGGATTTGCTTTTGGTGCTCGATGAAGCTCACCGGCTCTGGCCGCAAAGAAATCTACGCTACTGTTTTCCAACCCGAATCAATTGGGTGATGGCGATGGCTAACGCCGGCGTCCCAATTTGCATGATCTCGACGCCTCAATTTATCGAGTGGCAAAAAGCCGCTGAAGAAAAAGGCGGCTGGAATTCTGCGCAACTCACCGGCCGGATCGGCCACTACGAGCTTTTGCCGGCGTCCCTGGACGTTCCTGATTTGATGGCCGTCGGCAAGGCGGTACTCCCCGAGGCCACCAATGATATTTTGCGCGCATTGGCTGCCTACGCCCGCACGTCGGCGCGGTATCTCGCAGCGGTTGACTCTATTGCCAAGCGGGCCAAATACATCACGCAGCGCGCCGGGCGCACTCAATGTACCGCCGACGATGTTCGCACAGCGATGCAGGAATCGGTGATCCCTTCGGACACCAGGTTGGTCCGCACTTTGGAGAATACCAGAAAGAACAAATCCGGCCGACGCGCAAGTCTGCCTGCTCCGCAATCTCCACTCCTAGACTCACCGCCAGCGGAAGTTTCTGAAGTCAGCAATCCAAGAAACAAATCGTGCCGCAGCGTTGCCGCGAGCCGGGTGGGTGAACTAATTCCCGGTTGAACATGCTTTCCCGTCCTCAACAAATTCTCTTGAAGCGCGCGCAGCGCGAGGCCGCGTTGGCGGATGACGAATACCGGGACTCCTTGGAACTTGTGAGCCATTGCCGGTCCAGCAAAGACGCCGCGATGACAGATCGCCAGCTTGATTTGTTGCTCGGCTATTTCGAGGCGATCCACTGGCGCAAGGTGGACGCCGGCGCACTGCAACCGTCTTGCAGTGCCACTGCCGTCTTTCGGCAACGCGGTTACTGGGCGTCCAAAAACACACGCCAGGAAACGAGCCGCGACCGTTTCACGCAGTCAACCATTGATAAGGAGATCACCGGCCTTGAGACTGCGCTGGCATCCTTGGGATTTGGTGAAAGCTACTGTGCGAGCATCCGCCAAAAATCAACTCACGGCCGGCGTGATCCCCACGCGCTGTTTTTATATCGTGCCGCTTTGTGCCGCACCTTGGCGGCCAAAGAGCGCGGACTGACTCATGAAAAAGTCGCCTAAGCCATACAGAGCGAAGAGCGGAGGGTTGAATTCCAAAACCCGCGCAGTGCTGCTTATAGCCGAATGCGCAAACAAACTCGGCGTAACAGACCAGCACATCCTGAATCTCATCGAGGAAGGCAAACTCAGTGCGATTGATGTGGGTGGCGGATCGCGCCATTTCTACCGCGTGCCGGTTGCGGCATGGGAAGATTTTCTGAAGCGTCGCGCTTCAGTCTAAAAAAAATTACTCCCGACCGATCTGGGAGAACGGTTTTTCGCACGGCCGCCAAAAAGGCCGCGCGAAAAGTGTTGTCTGGATTATGGGAAATTGGAACTCGACCAAACCGCACAAAATCGCCGCCGCTTTACACCTCTCCGTTCCGAGCTATGGATGGCAGGCCAGCCCCGAAAGCTTTCGGGGCTGCCGCGCCGAACCCCGAACGCTTTCGGGGGTAGGCGGGCTGGTTCGACAACTGACAAGCGGGCTACGGCTCGGCAAGCCATGAAGATCGCGAAGCGCGTAGGCGGGCGAGTGTCCGCGATCCACGAAGCGCTCCGAGCTTCGACTCGGCAAGCCAGTTGAGAAATTGGGAAGTACCCATGGACTTTTTCTACGTCTATATCTTGCAAAGCGAAAGTAGCGCGAAACATTTTTACGTGGGCTTTACGGAAGATTTGCAAGACCGTTTAAAAACGCATAACGCCGGACAAGTTCCGCATACGATTAAATTCCGGCCCTGGCGGATAAAAACTGCCATCGCCGTCACTGAACGCCAGCGTGCCATTGAGTTTGAACGCTACTTGAAAACAGCCTCTGGACGAGCCTTCGCAAAAAAACGACTTTGAATCTTTCGCCCTCCGCTCCGCTTCGGGCTACTTGTCTCGCCGAAACAACGCGAAGGCGGACGGCCCGGCAAGCAGATAACATTGATGTTGGGCCGTTGACGGAAGCTGATTTGAACGGTGAACTTTTCACAACGTTGGGAAATCTATTTTGAATGCCTTGACAGCATTTAACCGTGTGGCACATTTGAGGCATGACTGAGCAAATCAGACTTCGGATTGACACCGCCTTGGCGGAAGAGGCGGATGAGGTATGCCGCGAAATCGGCATTACGCCGACGGCGGCGGTGTCCATGTTTTTTGCGCAAATGGTTAAATTGCGCGGCCTGCCGTTTCGCCCCAGTGATTTTCCGGCATTGGACGAATACGGGGTGACGCTGGCCCAGGCAACGGCGGCGGAAGATTCCGCGCTGGCTGAGATCGCCTTGTCGCGTAAAGCGGGCAAGCTGGCACCCTTCACCGGCAAGTTATGATTCGCGTTCTGCTCTCGGAACGAATCAAAAAGACGGCGGACAAGCTGCCGCCGGACGTGCGGGAAAAAGCCGCCAAAGCCATTGCCGACGTTGGCTCCGCCTTTGGTGACCCGCATCAACATCGTGGACTTGGACTTCGCAAACTGGCCCGGCGCTCCTATGAAATCCGTGTGCATCTGCAATGGCAGGTGGTGTTTATTCATGACGGAAAAGCCCTAGTTGCTTACGATGTGATGAACCACGACGAAGTTTCGCTTTGGCTGAAGGGACAGCGGAAATAATTCAGAACTGAACCGGACAAGCGGCCCGCAGCGAAGCAAGGACGAAGGATGATGCGCCGGAGCGCATGGCGCGAAGGCGAGCTGGTTCGACAACAGACACGCGGGCTACTTGTCTCGCCGAAGCAACGTGAAGGCGGACGGCTCGACAAGCCAATCACGCGAACGCTCACCCCATGCAAGACTGGTCGTGTCAAATTTACAACCAGCACCGCGCCACGTCCCCCACTCGCGGATCTGGTTTCAAAACTTTCTGGATTTCACTTTAGCATTAACACAGTACGGTTCAAACCAAGTGCGGGGTTATTTCAGCCCTTTAAAACTGGTCTTCCTTTTCCTTGAACAGCACGTTGAACGTGGTCAAAGAACCGTAGCTGCGCGAGATGTATTGCTGCATCTCCACTTTTTCACCGTCGGTCAACTTTTCGAGCGCGTTGATTTTCTGTTCCAGCACGCGGAGGTTGTTCCGCACCATCACGATTTTGTGGAAGAAGGTTTCCAGCGGGACCTCCTTGGCTTGCAACGCCGGGTCGGCGGGATGCATGACCAGTTTGCCGCCGTGCCAGCGAATGCCGAGTTTTTCAATCACAGCATCCGGTTTTTCCAGACCGAGCCTGACCACGGCGGCATCCACGGTTTGCTCGATCAATTGTTTGAGCGGCAGGTTCAAGCCGCTGATGGCCGTTTGCGGTTCGGCGAGTTCGAGGCCGGCGGCCTCCGGCGCCACGGCGCGCTTGCCGTCGGCGAAGAGAATTTCCGCCGTGATTTCAGAAATGGTTTTGACCACGCCAACGCCGTATTGCGGATGGCGGACTTCCATGCCGACATGAAGGGATTCGATTTTCATGCCGGAATATAACCACGGACCCGTCCTCCGTGGCAATACTGCGAAGGGTGGATGAACACGGCGTAAAGCCGCGTGGCCGAGTGGCGTAGCTTTACGCGGCTATACGCGGATGAACACGGATTTTGGGGGATCGAATAAATTTGGCTCTTCGATGTTTTCAGTGGGTAACACGGTGTGAAACAGGACTCTTCGGGTGCAGCCATAACCTCAAGGATGCAAGGATGACATCCGCCCTCACCCCGGCCCTCTCCCCTCCGTCTTCGCTTCGCTTCGACGCGATCGCGCCGAAGCCAAAGGCGAAGGCGGACAGGAGAGGGAGAATCATTCGCCGCGTTTTGAGCCATGCGATGTGCCGGGTTGTCGTGCGTCTCACAGCCAATGACACCGAATCGGTGATGGCAATGAGGATTGAGAAATTGTCCGGCAACGTGACGGTGCGCTCCCTCTCCCCGGGGGAGAGGGCCGGGGTGAGGGCGAGCGTAAACACTCATTCCATTGAAAACGTCGAGGAACCATAAATCTCAGGTTGCTGCCTCCTCTTTGTTCTTGTTCTCGTCCCTTGGCGCGGCGGAGTGTAACGGAGACGGCTCGTCCTCGAAAAATCATGGCTGACAACTTTTCAAAACGCGCTAGGCTCGACGACAGCCAAATAACTTAAAATCAAACAAACACCATGGCCCGTGCAAATCCAATCGACCGCTTTGAATTCGAGCGCGTGCTGTGGACCCAGGGCCTGTCCCGGGTCGCGGGCGTGGACGAAGCTGGACGCGGCCCGCTGGCCGGACCGGTCGTCGCCGCCGCCGCCATTCTACCGTCGAAATGGGCGGAGTCCGGGTTGCCGCACGAACTCGAGGGCTTGAACGATTCCAAGCAGCTCACTGCCGCGCAGCGCGAAAAATTCTCTGCCTTTCTTACCGCGTGCCCCGAAGTGCAATTTGCCATCGCGCAGGTTGGCGCCGGGCAAATTGACGCCATCAACATCCTGCGCGCCACGCATCGCGCCATGAACGACGCGCTCGCGCAATTGCAGCCCGCGCCCGAACACGCGCTCGTGGACGGCCGCCCGGTCAAAACGATGCGCGTGCCGCAAACGGCGATTGTGAAAGGCGACGCGCGCAGCTATTCCATCGCCGCCGCAAGCGTGCTGGCCAAGGTGACGCGCGACCGGTTGATGCTCGAATTCGACCGGCAATGGCCGAAATACGGATTTGCCGAGCACAAAGGCTACGGAACGGCGCAACATCTCGCAGCGATCGCCGCACACGGCTCGTGCCCGATCCATCGGCGCAGCTTCGCGCCGTTGAGACCAACCCAACGCGAACTTCTTTAACCACGGATGGACACAAATAGACACGAAGGCAGAAACGGAGTGTCGGAGTGCTGGAGTGTTGGGAAAATCCCATTACTCCAATGCTCCATCACTCCAATATTTCTCGCGTTCATTCGTGGTTGATTTTTTGCATGAAACTGACCGAGCGCATCAAATCGCTGTTCCACGCAGACAAGCCGGAACACCTGCGCCGCGGCGAACTCGGCGAGCATGCGGCGAAAAAACATCTACAGCGGCAAGGACTGAAATTTCTCAAGGCCAATTTCCGTTCGAAGCGTGGTGAAATTGACCTGGTCTTTCGCGACGATGATTGTCTCGCATTCGTCGAAGTCAAAACGCGGTCGTCCGAGGATTGGACGCGCCCGGCGGCGGCGGTCAACGCGCGCAAGCGGCGATTGCTTTCGCAAACCGCACTGGATTATTTGCGTCTGCTGAAAAATCCGGCGGTGAAAATCCGGTTCGATATTGTCGAGGTGCTGCTGGCGGATGGCAAAGTGCATGAAATCCGGCATTTGCCAAATACGTTTGCGATGGCAAAACCGTATCGTTACGGGTGAAATGTGGTTGCGGCGCACCGCCGCAGATGGGGTGGCGGCGACGCCCTCGTCGCCACATGGAAATGAGTCGGTTTGACGAGGCAAACGCGCGACGGGGCGTCGCTTCCACTTTTCGGCGACGGGGCGTCGCCGCCACTCTGCCATCAAAGGATGGTAATGCCAGCGTGACATTGGCGCGCGAGCATTGTCCAACCTGTAGTGAAGACAATCATGTACCTGCCGACGAACAGAACGAGTTTGCCCAACCAGCCATGAGCCGGATTTTACAATTGGCAGGCGCTGTTTCTTTGTTTGCCATCGTCATTGGAGGTGGTGTTTGGTTTTATATTCGCAGCCTCAAGCGCGCTGAAGCCCCGGCACAGATGGTTTTCAAGTGCCTATTCAGCGTCGTGCTGGGCGCTGGCACATTTTTATTCGACCGACATCTGATCAAAATGCTGCAAGGCGACATGCTCGGTGACTTCGTTCCAGCGGCACTGATGGTCGGTTCGGTGGCCATAAGTGGAATTATTTTGAGCATCATGTGGGCGCCACAATTCGGAAATTTTCTGTGCAATCCAATCACAAACCTCATGGACGGTGGGAATGAAGAGCCGGAACCCAAGCCGTATTATTCCATTGCGCGTTCCCTGCGAATGAAGGGCAAATTTCTGGAAGCTGTCGTGGAAATCCGCAAACAGCTTGCCCGTTTCCCGTATGATTTTGAAGGCGTGGTGTTGCTCGCCGGCATTCAGGCTGAAGACTTGCAGGATTTGCCGGGCGCGGAAATCACGTTGAACCATTTTTGCGACCGACCTGACGCGCCGACGAAACAAGTTGCCGCCGCGATGAACCATTTGGCCGACTGGCAGCTCAAGCTGGCACAGGATGCGGATTCGGCGCGCGCCGCGCTGGAGAAAATCGTCATGCGATTTCCCGATACGGAACTGTCGTTACAGGCCGCGCAACGCATCGCGCATTTGGACGGCGCGGAAAAAAATTTACTGGCGGCACACGACCGCCAGCCGATGGCCATGCCGGAAGGTGTGAAAAATATCGGCCTGCTGGAATCGTCAGACCATTTGCGTCCCGCCGAAATTGACCCGGCGAAACTCGCCGCCGATTATGTGAAACATCTGGCGCAGCATCCGCTCGACACGGAGGTTCGCGAAAAGCTGGCGATCGTTTACGCCGACCACTACCAGCGGTTGGATTTGGCAACGGGCGAATTGGAACAATTGATTGAAGAACCGAACCAGCGGTCCAAGCGCGTCGCGCACTGGCTGAATTTATTGGCGGATTTGCAGATCCGCCATGGCGCAGATTACGACACCGTGCGCGGAACTTTGGAGAAAATTGTGGAACGGTTTCCTGATCTGGCCGTCGCGGAAATGGCGCGAACGCGGCTGGGGCGTTTGAAAATTGAGCTTAAAGGACATAAAGAAACGCCGGACGTGAAACTCGGCGTTTATGAACAAAATATCGGATTGAAATACGGCTCACCGCGCCGGTTGTAGCGCGATTCCCTTTTCCAGCCGGTGTGCGCAGTCCGTCATTTACCAAACACGTTCACGCTGTCCGCGCCTTTCCGTTACGGGTGAAACGTGGCTGCGGCGCCCCGCCGCAGATGGGATGTTGCGTCGCCGCCACTCTGCCATCAAAGGATGGTAATGCCAGCGTGACATTGGCGCGCGAGCATTGTCTAATCAGCGGTGAAGACACTCATGAACGAGCCGGTCGCAGGATGTGAGTTCGTGGAAGAGTCGCCAGCCGACCTGGCGTCTTCGGAGTTTTCCCGTCTCTATGCTGAAAACAGCCGCGCGATTTATTATCTCGCGTTGCGTTTTCTCGGCGACCCGCAAAAGGCCGAGGACGCCACGCACGACGTTTTCCTGAAGGCATTCCGCAAGTTGGACCAGTTTCGCGGCGAGGCGTCCCTGCGCACATGGCTTTACCGCATTGCCATCAACCATTGCCAGAACCTCCGCCAGGGCTGGCATGACCGCCACGTGTTTTCCAACGCGGATGACGCCGTGTGGGAAAACGCCTCGGCCGGAACCGATTCGCCTTTGCGGGTCCTGGAAATCAAGGAACTGGGCCAGCGAATCCAGAAAACGCTCGCTGGTCTGCCGGATGAATACCGGCTCATGCTGTTGCTCGTGGCCGACGAGGAATTGAGTTACGAGCAGGTTGGCGCGCTGGTCGGGCAATCCCCCGACGCGGTGCGCGGGAAATTGCATCGCGCCCGCAAAACTTTTGCCGCTCTTTTTGAGAAAACCGCCTGAAGCTGAATTATGAAACACCAAACCAAACTTTCCGAGGAACAACAGCAACCGTCCCGACAGGTCGGGACTGAGCAGCAGACGCAGCAGCAATCCGCGCGCGAATTTGCGAACGCCGAAGAGATGCTGCGCTACGACGCGGCACACACCACCGTGCCGCCGGGCATTGCCCAACGACTCCAAAAATCCACCGGGCAACCCGGCGCGCCGCCGCCACGTTCATGGTGGAGAAATCTGCTCGGCAGATAATTCCATGAAACACCTCTGGCATCGTTTTCTGGCATCGCTCACGCCCGGCGTGCGGGTTCTGCTGTGCCTTTTAGCGGCGGTTTATCTGGCAGCGGTGATTGGTAAATTTTCCCATGCGTATGACTTGAACCGCTGGCTGGCAGTGAGCGGACCGAATTTCTGGCACGGCCAGGTCTGGAAGTTGATCACTTATCCGTTGTTGCCGATGGCGGTCTTTGATTTTGTGTTCAACAGCCTGATGATCGTCCTGCTGGGTGGGTTGCTCGAACGAATCTGGTCGCGCGCCGAATTTTGGACGTATTGTGCCGTGGCCGCAATCGGAGCCGGTTTGGCCAAGGTTATTTTGCAATTTTCCAACCCTTTCCCGATGACCGGCATGGCCCCGGTTGTTTTCGGATTGCTCGCAGCCTGGGGAAATCTTTTTGGACACGAAAAAGTTCCGTTGGTGTTTTTCGGCGAAATGACCGTGTGGCAACTGGCTTTACTGGCCGCAGCGATCAGTTTTGTCACGACGTTGTTTTCCGCCGGGCTGGTCAACGCGCTCATCATGCTGGCCGGCGGGTTGACGGGATTGCTTTATCTGTGGCTGCGCTCGAAAATACTCATGACGCGTGAAAGCCGGGTCGTCCATTCGGAACGCATAAACCGGTTGGAACTATGATTTGCACCGTACAGGAACGCCGGCCTCCGGCCCGGCGCGAAGAGGTTGGCGTTCAATCCCGCGACGTGCGGGATTGTTCGGGAGGCACGCCAAAGCGTGAACTCCAACGCGCCGGGCCGGACCAGCCTTCGCTCGGAAGCTTCGGCGCGGCAGGGACCGGCGCTCCCCGTTCCGTCCTGGCGCGCGAACGGGCGCGGATCGCGCGCGCGATGCTGGCGGATTGCCGCTTCTGCGCGCACGACTGCCGGGTCAACCGGCTGGCGGGTGAAAATGGCCTGTGCCATGCCGGGTCGGAGGTGCGCTTTTTCTCCGCGCAAACCGAGGTTTCGGATGAATTGGAATTGACCCCCGCTTTTAACGTGGCGTTAAGCGGATGCGATTTGCGCTGCGACTTTTGCATCACGGGAGCATCGAGCTGGAATCCGCGGGCGGGAGCGGGCTTCGATGCGCGCGCCATGGCGAAGCAGGCCAAGGTGGCGCTGGAAGGCGGCGCGCGGACGATCCAATTGCTGGGCGGCGAACCGACGGTTCATTTGCCGGCCGCGCTCGAATTTGTGTCGTGGCTGCCGGAAACGGCCCGGCTGGTTTGGAAGACCAACGCGTACGGGTCGGCAACGGCGCGCGAACTGCTCGACGGCATGTTTGACGTGTGGCTCGCCGACTTCAAGTTTGGCAATGACGCCTGCGCCCAACGGCTGGCGAAAGTTCCCGACTATGTTCGCATCGTTCAGGAGAATCTGTTGTGGGCCGCTGAACACAGCGAATTGATTGTGCGCCATTTGCTCATGCCCGGGCATGTTGAATGTTGCTGGCAGCCGGTGGCCGAATGGCTGGCCGAAAATCTGCCGGGCGTCAAAGTGAATTTGCGTTCCGGCTTCTGGCCGGCGTGGCAGGCGGCGCGGCACCCTGAATTGCGACGGACGGTCTCAGGGCCGGAAAGCGCGCGGGCAGTTGACCTGGCACAGAGCCTGGGTTTGAATTTGGTTCCATGAAAAAGCATCGCTCCAAAAACGATTGTGCCTCACCCGGCAAAGACCAGGTGAGCGAACTCTTGATTTTGCCGGACGGCCAGATATTGGTCCACAACCTGACCCCGGCCTTCGCCGGCCTGTTGCATGAATTGAATCCCGATGACGAGCACATCTCGTCACGTGTCACTCGTCACATGTCACCCCACCTATGAACTTTCAAACTGAACTTGAAACCCTCATTCGCGCGCGTTATCCGATCCTCTACATCATTTCGAGCGAGGAAATGCGCGTGCAAAACGTGGTGGTCGAAATTGCCGCCAAGCGGCAGAAAAAGGTCTTCGAATGGAGTTACAACACCGGCATCGTGCCCGCCGGCACTTCCATCCAGTCGCACAAAAATCGCAACGTCACCACCAAGGACCCGCTCGCGGCGCTGGACCAGGTCATCGAACAGGTGGAACCGGCCATTTTCATCTTCAAGGATTTCCATCCGTTCCTGACCAAAAACAACTTTGCCATCGTCCGCAAACTCAAGGAAATCGCGCTGCATCTGAAAAACAGCTTCAAAACCATCATTCTGGTTTCGCCGGTGCTGGAAATCCCCACCGAACTCGAAAAAGAGGTCACCGTGCTGAACTACCCGCTGCCGGCGCGCGAGGACTTGAACGCGCTGCTCGACAAGATCATCGCGGACGTGAAGCAGTTCGCGCAGGTAAAGATTGATCTGGACGACGCCGGCCGGGAACGCCTGCTGCAGGCGGCGCTGGGCTTGACACTCGGCGAGGCGGAAAATGTTTTTGCCAAAATCATTGTCAAGGACGAGCGCTTGTGCGGCGATGACGTGATCGAGGTCTTTGCCGAGAAGCAGCAAATCATCCGCAAGAGCGGCCTGCTGGAGTATTACACGACGGAAGAAAATTTCGCGAACATCGGCGGCCTGGCGGTTTTGAAGGATTGGATGGATAAGCGCGCGGCGGCGTTCACCAAGGAGGCCCGCGCTTTCGGCCTGCCCGCGCCCAAGGGCATTTTGATGCTCGGCGTCCAGGGTTGCGGCAAGAGCCTTTGCGCCAAGGCGGTTTCAACCCGATGGCAACTGCCGCTGCTGCGATTTGACATGGGGCGGATGTTCGGCAGCTTGGTGGGGTCATCGGAAGAAAATGTGCGCCGGGCCATCGCCGTCGCCGAGTCGGTCGCGCCGGCGATTCTCTGGGTGGACGAAATTGACAAGGCGTTTGCTGGGTCACAGGGTTCCGGCGCCACCGACGGCGGCACCACCGCGCGCGTTTTCGGGACCTTCCTGACCTGGCTTTCGGAAAAGACCGCGCCGGTGTTTGTGGTGGCAACGGCCAACGACATTTCGCAACTGCCGCCCGAGCTGCTGCGCAAAGGGCGGCTGGATGAAATCTTTTTTGTGGACCTGCCCAGCCAGGAAGAACGCAAGGACATTTTCCGCATTCACCTGAACCGGCGCGGACGGGCGGCGGACAAGTTCGATTTGGAGGCGCTGGCCGGGGCAAGCAAGGACTCCAGCGGCGCGGAAATCGAGGAGGCCATCAACAGCGCCCTTTACGATGCGTTTTACGCCAAACAGGACATCACGACCGAATCCGTCCTGGCGACCCTGTCCCAAACCGTGCCGCTGGCCAAAACGATGGATGAACAGATCAACCGCCTGCGCAGTTGGGCGGAAGGCCGCGCGCGCAACGCCAGCGTGCCGCGTGACACGCAAAAGGCCAGCACCACCCGGCGGATGGAATTGTAACGTTTATGGAAACGCGAAATTCGAACACATAAAACAACGAGCCAGATGAATTCATTTTGGGGCAACCGGTATGACAGTTTCAAGGATCGCCGTTATGGAGGGCTTTTCGTGTCCACCGTTCTGGCATTCATTGCGTTGCTTGTTCTGGGAGCCGCTATTGGTTTGTTCAACCAACAGATATATTTTCCGTACCTGCTGCCGGGAATTGGGTTGCTGACTGCGGCCTGGATTTGGCGAGGGCTTCACCGGGCTCGGGCGGAACGGAAAAAACGGTTGCAATATTCTCCTTTGTCGCGTGACGAATTGCACAAAGCCCGGTCAAAGCTGGTAGGAAATCAAAACTTTTAAAGCTTATGGGTGCAGTCAGCATTTTGGCTCCGGTGGTCATCGCGGCATGGCCGGCCTTCAGCGCGGCGGTCGTGGCGGCCGCGGCGTCGCTCGGATACCAGGTCGCATCCGAAGCCAAAAACCAGGCCGCCGCCGCTGCTGCACAAAAGCAGGCCAAACCGGTCCGGCTGGAAATTGAGCGCAGCGAGGTCGTCACGGATCAACTGGGCCGTGACCAGCACATGACCGTCACCCGCAGCGGCGTCACCGTGACGTTCTCCCGCGATGCGCGCGGCAAGGCGTTGTTACTGGTGACCGGCACCGGCCAGGGCCAGGAGGAATTGCGCGCCCTAGGCGAGGAATTGAGCCAGCGTGTCGTCCAGCAATACGTCTATCAGAAATTGATGGACGAAATGCGGAAGCGGGGCTTCAACGTCGTGGAAGAGGAACAGAACGAGGACCGGTCCATCCGCCTGAAAGTCAGGCATTGGGAGAATTGATAAGCCAAACAGCATCAACACGCCTTGTAATATGACAGACGATGAATTAATCCAGAAGGCAATCGAGCAGTTAAAAAGAAACAAGGTCGAGAAGGACATGCTTGAGAGTCCACTCGTTCACGACGCTGCGGTCGTTTATTTTAAGATTCGATCCGGTTCGGATATTTCTTATGTCATGATGGTCTTGGATAGACAGACTGGCGAACAGCTCAATGCAACTTTTGGCCCCAATCCATTTTTGAAGCAAGGCTTTGTAAATTTGCAGTAATTTTTTTATGCCCCAGCGCGAATTTGACATCACCATCGGCAAGACCGGCGAGGTCGAGTTGCACATCAAGGGCTACAAGGGCCGCGCCTGCCATGAAGCGGTGAAGATGTTCGAGCAAATCGTCGGCGAAATGAAATCGCAACGGGAGACCAGCGAATTCTACGAGCCGGAGGAGCAGGTGCAGTTCAACATCGAGCAGCGACATTGACGGGGATTGGAGTGATGGAGTGATGGAATATTGGGGTGTGCGATATTCCATTACTCCAAAACTCCATCACTCCATTGCCTTCATGGCCAGAACGAACATAACGGAAGAGACTTCGGCCTACTATCCGCCGCGGGCGGGTTGGTACAGTCCGTTGTTTGCCTTCGGCGCCAGCGTCCGGCGGCGGCTGGCGCTGGATCGCATCCATCTGCCGCAAAGGATGACCGTGATCGGGCTGGTGGCCAGCTTTCTGGTGCCCGGGATGGGGGTTTATCTTCGCGGGCCGCGACTTTGGAGATGGGCGGGCTTTGCCGGGTACGGGCTGCTGCTGCTTGCCTTCTTCGCGGGATTCGGTTATCGAGCGGGCAATATGGCTTTCGGTTTGCTGCTTTCAATCCACGTCACCGGATTTGTTTATTACTGCCAACCGTTGCTGGGGAACGAACCGCTCCAGTCCCGCCTGGTGTTTACGCTGCTGGTTTTGATCGCCGGCCTGCTGTTTTATATGCCGGCGCGGAGCTACATCCAACGACATTGGCTGACGCCGCTGCACGTGCGGGGTAACGTGTTAATCGTGCAACGGCTGGCCGGGGCGCATGGCATCAAACGCGGGGATTGGGTCAGGTATTCGCTGAAAGATGCCGGGATGGAAGAATACGCCGGCGGCATGGTCCAGGTTCAGGACGGTTACTGCTGGGGGCTGGTGTTGGCCGGGGCGGGAGACCGGGTGGTTTTTTCCGCGGACTCCTTCAAGGTCAACGGCGAAGCGCGGTCGCTTTTGCCGCACATGCCGGGAAGCGGCGAGGTGGTCGTGCCCGAAAAGCATTGGTTCATCTGGCCGAACCTTGATATAAGCGGGCATGGCTACGTCGGCGAGGGGGCCATCTCGTCCGCAATGGTGCAATTGGCGACCGTTTCCGAAAAACAGGTCGTCGGGACCGGGAAGCCGTTCCAAAGCTGGTTTTGGCGGCAGCAAATGAAAGCAACCCCATGAGCCGGTTTGTCAATCTTGAGTTCGGTGACGAGTCCGCGGACCAGTCGCAGCAGACGGAAAAGGCGCTGGTCAAGGATGAGGCGTATTATTTCAGCGAGGCGCGGACGGCGTTTGAGACCGGAAACTTTGAGCAGGCGTTGCGGTTTTATTCGAAGGTCCTGGAATTCAACCCGCAAAACGCCGCCGCCTGGACCGGGCAGGTGCGGATGCTGATCGAACTGGGTGAATTTCGCGAGGCGAAGCTGTGGGCCGACAAGGCGTTGGAACGGTTCCGCAACGAGCCGGAACTGCTTGCCGCCAAGGCCGTGGCGCTGGGTCGCAGCGGCGATTTGCAGGGGGCGCTGGCGTTCTCGGACGCCTCCATCGAGGAGCGCGGCGACACGCCTTACGTCTGGCTCGCGCGCGGCGACGTGATGCTGGCGCGCGACGAGCCGCGGGCGGATTATTGCTTTGAAAAAGCATTGTTGCTCGCACCCAGGGACTGGTTCACCGCCTGGCTGGCGTCCCGGATCCGGTTTTATTATGAACAATTCGTGCTCGCGCTGAAATTGCTGCAACAAGCC
>Ga0181521_10001165_pt1 | contig 32655 bp, 23 predicted proteins | sample PEATcosm2014_Bin_32_FD_119764 | JGI IMG/M metagenome (GOLD analysis project Ga0181521, IMG submission 119764) | Peatland microbial communities from MTU Mesocosm Facility, Houghton, MI, USA - PEATcosm2014_Bin02_60_metaG | ecosystem: Environmental > Terrestrial > Soil > Wetlands > Peat | place...
GATCGCTGGCGTGAGCTCCGCTAGAGCTGCCGCAGCTTCAGGCGTCGCCAACGCCTTGAGCTGCCGGATGAGGTCTTTGCCGCAGGCGAGGTCGTCGACGTATTCGTGACAGGAAAACGTGCCTGTGGACCAGCGCCGCAGCGCAGTTATGATCAACAACTGCGCCTCGGGGACGTCAGTATTGACTTCCTGATAGGTGAGGAATGCGTTGCTTGTGACCGGGTCCGGCGAGGCTTCGGCCTTTCTTACGAGATAGCGTGCCACGTCGGGGTAACGAGGGATACCTCTTTCCGAGCTGGAATGGTGAATGATGCATTTTTCGATGAAACTCAGATCGTCATCGTGGACGTCGTATCCCGTACGCAGCGGCTCCGCACTCAGCAGCGCGACCCGTGCTTCGGCGTCCACCCATGAGCGTCGTGCAACACCCTCGCAGAGAAGGTCGAAGCAAGAGCGCGCAGTCGTCCAATCCTTCCTGCACCCAGAGAGCCAGGCGTCGTAGATTCCGGCCACAAGGTCGGGCGGCCAGACCATCCGCGTGCCATAGGAGTATAGCTTGGTCCACGCCGTCGGGTGCTCTTGCGGGTGATCGATTCTCCAGCGCAGGAGGTCGGCGGTGTGGGCGTCGTCCGCTTCAAAAGCATCGGCGAGCACAAAGCCGCATCTGCCGGATGTGTCGCAATCATGATCCTTCTGGGTGTAGCTGTCCCTGTCCCACCCGCAACGATGGAAGAATTCGTCGCTGATCACCTGGTCGACAAAGGCGCGCTTGTCGTGCGTGATGACAGGCTGCAAGGCAGTCAGGATCTTGGCGCGGACGTCGGGGATGACGATACGGCAATCGGTTGGCCAGATGAGCGGACCGAGGGCTTCAACTAGCGCGTTCGACTCATGAGGCGATGGCTTGTCAGCGGGTACTGCCGCGTGCGCCTGCGAGGCGGTCTGTGTAAACACAACCACCCCAGCCCAAAGCGCCAAATGGACAGAACATGGCCGAACCTTGCAAGGGCTAGCGAAACGCATGCAAGCGGGCATTGGTCAGTCGATATTCGTGAGTCTACCCCGACCGTCTGGCGATCGCGAAGAGCGCCATTGGCGCGGGACTTTTCGCAGTTGCGAGCCAAAACATTCCCACGACTTCTGTACGGAAGAGTGGCCTCCCCAATATCATTGAGGTTTTTGTAGGCGGTGTCCACCTGTGCACCCTCGGACTTCTATGGTTCACTCGGTCATGCCTCCACCGACAGGGGTGACCTGAAAGCCCGCTTGCCCATGTTGGGCTACTGAACCCAATCGCTGGTTGCCTTGGCGGCAAGCCAGTTCTTCACCACTGTGCCAAAGGCGGTGAGGGTGGTGAGGGCGCTGTCCGAGAACATACTGGGTGTCCAGGAGTTGTCGGTGACCCACGCTGTCCAGCTCGCTCCGTAGCCGTCAACCGCCGTCTCGAAATCGGTTCCCCAGGTGGCACTGGTGGTGGAGAGGTTTTGGTCGCTGCCGTTTAGCTCGTACCCCCACTCGGTGATGAACACCGGCGCCTTTGCCACCGCTGTGGCGACCTGTGCCTGAAAGGACGTGCTCCAATTGCCAGGATAGACGTGCGCGGTGAACACAAGATTGGTTCCTGTTGGCGGATTGCTGGCGGCGTCGCCGGGGTGTTGGTCGTAGCTCATGGAGGGAACGATGATGATGTTGTTGGGGGCTGCCGCACGAATGGTATTGATCCAGCCCTGCACCACGGGTTTGAGACTGGTCCACGGTGCGGAGCTGTCGATGGGTTCGTTGAAGGGTTCGTAGATGACGTTGGTGTAGCTCGCGAATTTCGGGGCGATGTCGGTCCAGAAGGTCGTCGCATCGGCTGCCGAAGTACCCGTGGTGGCGTTGTCGATTTGATGGAAATCGATGATGGCGTACAGGTTCTTGCTGGTGGCGTAGTCGACCGCTGGCTGGAGAACCTTGCTGACATAATCGGCTGCGGTCATCGGGGTGGTGGGGGTGCAGCTTGCACTCGGGCCGCTGCCAACCGGGTAGGGCAAGGGCGAACAAGTTGGATATCCGGCGTTGTAGTTGATCTTCGGATAGACTGGCAGGCGTATCACGTGGCCCTGCAGGCCTGCGGCGGCTATCTTGTCGATTCGGGCCGTGATTCCCGCGGCGCTGTTGCCGCCCTTGGCGTAGAGCGAGCCGATGTCGATCAAAGCTGTCCCGCGTAGGACGATGGTCTTGCCACTCGGGTCTTGCAATACGGTGCCATTGACGGTGAGCGCGGGCAAGCTCCCGTTGCTGCCGCCTAGGCCGGTGCCGGTGCCCGCGCCGCCGGCGCCCGTTGCGCCGCCCGTGGGGAGGCCGCCCGTTCCGCTGCCGCCGATGCTGTTTCCACCGCTACCGCCGCTGGCGGTCGCGTTCGACCCACCAGCCCCTCCGCTAGCGGGCGTCGTCGACCCGCCGCCACAACCTCCACTTCCGGCGTTGCCGCTGACCGTGATGGTGTCGATGTAGGCGGTCACCGTGGTTGGGCTGAACGGAGCCACACCGCCATCGCCAGTGTCGGTAGGCGCGCTGCCCGATGCCAATTGGACTGTGAACTGTATGATTTGGGCCGGGTTCACGCTGGTGGTGCCGGTCATGTCCAGAGTGTACGTATGCCAGGCGTTGTCAGTCGGGAAGGCCGACCACTGGTATTGACCGGCATAAGTGGTGTCCTGGGCGTAGAGCTGGATTCCGCCACTGAAGGTGGCAGGCACCGCCGGATCGACCTTGACGAGTACGCTGACGACCTTGTTCGTCCAATCTTGAAGCGCGTTAGATCCCCAGTTGAAGTTGGGGTTCACCTGTTGATCGTAGCCGGTGAACGTCACCACGACCTTGAGTGAGCCGGGCGGATCGCCGACGGTGCTGTCGGCGGCGAGGGTTGGAGCCGCAACGCCAGCGTCGAGATCTCCTCCGGACAGGTTCCCGGGCACGGCGAGATTGAAAGGACTGACCGCGACGCCTGCGGCGTTCGTGGCCTGATAGGTGTTGAAAACCCATCCTTGATCGCCGGTGGCAAAGTCGAAGAGAGTAACTGTACCCGCGCAGGCGCCGCCCGAGCTTGTCGCACCACCACTGCCCGCGGTTCCGCCCGTCGCACTGGATCCGCCCATTGCGCTGGCGCCGCCACTACCTGTGGATCCACCCTGGGCGCTGGCGCCGCCACTACCTATGGAGCCACCCTTGGCGCTGGCGCCGCCGGTGCTGCCGCTGGACCCAGAGTTGCTGCTACAGGCGGCCAGGATGCCCGTGGCACCAAGCCCGATCAACGCGAGTTGCTTGAATCGTCTTGTCGAAATTTCCACTTGTTTGTCCTTTCCCTCGGGAAGTGTTGCACGGTGGCACCCGAATCGCCGGCATTTGACGCCAATCCGGGGTCGACCGCAAGCTCAAAACAAGCGACGTCGTGCCCGACTGTAGACGATCGCCGCGTTCCTCGCGGTCGGCAGTGCGCTCTTCGACGCGCTCCTCTCCATGTCGACGAAGGCGTCTAGTTACATACGTCGAATTCAGAAATCGTGGTTTCGATCACGAAGTCGGAGCCAACCGGATGCCGCTCGGCGAAGAAGATGTTCATCGAGTAGATACCGCCCTTGGCGATGCCCAGAGCCTCGGCCTGGGCGTCGAGATCCACGGTCTGCCACATAATGGAGTGAATCCCGCCGAGGTCGATGGCCAAGATGCGGTTGATGAACACGAAGACATCGTCGTCACCTGCGAAGGTGAAGATCTCCCCACCATTGTAGAGAAAACGGGTCGCGACCTCGGCGGTGAAAGCGTAGTTGTGCGCTTGTCCCTCGTCACCAAAGAGTTGGTTGTCGATGGGAAAGAAAGACCTATTGTCGTAGGTGTAAACGCCCTTCTGCGCAGAGGACTGCATCAGCGGAATGGGGATCGACGTCGAGATATTGACTCCGTCCACGTCGTTGTACCACTCATTGAAGGTCTCCGGTCCGCTCACCGTCGCGGTCGGCCCGGCATGGGCATAGACCGGTTTGTCGTCAGCGCCGAGCACAGAGGCCACAATGCCCGTCTCGGCAACGCCATCGTGGTTCATGTCGGGGAAGGTAATGTGAAAATCGCGGATGGTGGCCGTAAGTTCGGCCGGCTTCGGCTGGGGCGCGGAGCACGTCCCCAGCTTGTCATCCGCGCAGGTTACTGTGCCAGGGCCGCAAATGCTCGAGCAGTCTGTCACGACAGGATCGACCTCGCACACGCCCTGAATCTGGTTGTCCTGACAAAGTTGGGTGCCCGAACCACAGGCGTTCGAGCAGGGCACACGGGTTGGCGGTACCACGCACGCCGACCACACACCATTGGTACAGGTCTCGACCCCGTTTCCACAAAACATCGAGCACGGCTGCGTCGCACCCGACGTCGAACAGGGCAAGCTGCGAAGGCCGGTAGGCCCTTCACAGGCGCCAGCGCAAATGAGCAGCGGAAGCAGAACGAAACGAGGGGACTGCACGACCGATAAGGCTACGCTTCCGGCACGCGTTCGACAATCGGCAAACGCAAACTTCTCGCGTCATCTTGGGACAGCACGGGGGCCATCTCCCGTTGCCCCCGGGCTCCACTCACCTGGCGGTGGGCCGCCCCCAAACGGTCCCCAGTCGCGTTATCTGGGAACCCCAACAGCCCGAGCAATCTCTTGCTCGCCACTTTCATCCGCGGACGCGAGCAGTCTCTGCTCGGCCGATCTCTCGATCGCGAGCGCGGAGGACTTGCCGTGGTCTCTCCACGAACCGCTGGAACGCAGGAACGGCACATGGTTCTCCAAACGGTTGGAATGCCTCCAGGCAAAACTCGTGGCCAGGTAGAAAAGCGGATGATGCCGATTCGTCCAGAAGCGGCGAAGGATCTTCGGCGTGCTGTAGAAGTTGACGCCTATCTGGCGGGTGCCTTCCTGCAATTGCTCGGCGGTCATCATCTTGGGCAAGAACACCGCGGTCGCCCCGTCATACTTCGACCAATCGTAGGTTGTGATGCGTGACTGGGCGTGCAGCGTCTCGAACAGCTTGGTTCCCGGGAAGGGCGTGAGAGCCGAAAAGGACCCATGGCCCACGCGGTTCGCGATCAGGAATTCCCGGGTTCGATCAAATACCTCGGGATCGTCGTCATCAAACCCGAAGATCACACCCGCCATGACCACGATGTTGTGATCGTGCAGGACACGGATGCTCTTTCCGATCTCTGCGGGCGTGCTCACCCGGTTCTTGGCCAGCGAGCCGGTGGCCTTCAGGTTGGAGGCGGTCAGCGACTCGATGCCCACGAAGAGGGAGATGCAGCCGCTGTCAAGCGCGAGTTTGAGCAGGCTGGGGTTGCCTGCGGTGAGGTGCAGTGAAGCCTGCCCGACCCAGATGATATCCAGCTTCTTGATCTCGGTGAAGAGCGCACGGCAGTACGGCTCGCTGGAAAAGATGTTGTCGTCGAGAAAGAAGATGACGCGCGTCTTCAGCGCCTTTATCTCGGCAATGACGTTCTCCACCGGACGGTAGCGGTACTTGCGACCGGAGAACAACGTGGCCGAACAAAAGGAGCAATCATAGGGACAACCCCGCGCCGCCTGCACCGATGCGAGCGACAAGGTCGACCGCTTAGGGAACAGGTCACGTCGGTAGGCGGGAAGCTGGGTAAGGTCCGCGTATTCCTTGCCGCGATACAGGCCGTGCAGCTTGCCCGTCGCCGCATCTGCGAGCACTTGCGACCAGACCGGTTCAGCCTCGCCCACCACCACCGCGTCGGCGTGCTGTAGAGCCTCGGCGGGCTGCACCGAGGGATGAATTCCGCCCAGGACCACCTTCTTGCCGGCGCTGCGATACCCGTCGGCGATCTCGTAGGCACGGCGGGCCTGGATGGTCATGGCGGAGATGCCCACCAGATCGACGTCGGCGTCGTCGAAGCGAATCGCGTCACCCAGATGCTCTTGCAGGACGGAAACGTCGTGCTCGGGCGGCGTGATCGCGGCCAAGAGCTGAAGCGCGGCGCTTTCAACCCTCCGTCCACTCAAGCCCACGCGAGGGTTCGGATCCGGGTAGACGAAGCGAATTCTCACGTTGCCTTGGCCGCCGTCAGCCGTCGCTGATTGAACATCTAGGAATAGAATCTCGCAGCCCCAGTCCGCCCCGTCCATCAGTTCTTCTGCATCGGACGACGCGAAACCTCGATGGCCGCTGTGCTTGCAGAATCCTGACACGCCCAACTGAACGAAATCGTTCAGTCTTCATGCCTGAGCACTGTGCCGTGCTGCCGGATTCAGGCTATTGTCATCTTTTCGTCAGCGCGGCTGTTCGCCGAGACATCCCTCCTCGCCAGCCCAAGGGCCCTCCTCTGCTCCAGCCGTTTTGCGGTAAGCTCGGACGCCCTTCGCGGGCAGCCCCAGACGCCATGAAAGCTGCCGTCCTCACCAGCGATCGAACTTTGCACTTTGGCGACGCTCCTGACCCGGACATCCGGCGCGGCGAAGTGCTGGTGCGAATCAGCAACGCCGGCATCTGCGGCACCGATTTGCACGTCTATCGGGGAGAGTTTCACGGCCGAGTGCGATTCCCCGCCATCTTGGGTCACGAATTCGGCGGCGTGATCCAGGAAGTCGGGCCGGACGTTCGCGGCCTTGCGGCCGGCGATCGAGTGGCCGTGGATCCCATCTTGCCCTGCCACGCCTGCCCCGCGTGCCTGGAAGGACACATCAACTGCTGCGCCACGCTCAAGTTGCTGGGACTGGATCTTGACGGCGGCTTTGGCCAGTTCGTGGCGGTTCCGCAAGCCAACCTTTACCGTCTGCCCGACAACGTGGCGATGAAGGTGGTGCCCATGGTCGAGATGTACGGGCTCGGTCACCACGTCCTGCAGCGCGGACACGTGCAACCAGGCGAGACGGTGGCGCTCCTGGGCGCGGGCAAGCTCGGGCTGTCAGTGCTCGACGTGCTCTGCCACGGCGCCGGCGCGGCCTTCACCATCGTTTGCGATTTTGCCCCGTTTCGCTTGGATACCGCGCGCGCCTTGGGCGCGGATCATGTGGTCGACATTCGCCATGACGATCCGGTGGAACGCGCGCGCGAGCTGACCCATGGCGTGGGCGTTGATTGCGTGATCGAGTGCGTGGGGCACGCCCACGAGATCCCCGGCCGCGAGCCACCGCTGGCCCAAGCCGTAAAGATGATTCGTCCGGGCGGGCGCGTGGTGACAGCTGGCCTGGGCGAACAGCTCACGCCCGTGCACTTCAAGACCCTGGTGATGAAGGAAGGCGAGATCATCGCAACGCGTGTGACCGCAGGCGAATTTCCGCGCGCGCTGCGACTCTTGGCCAAGGGCCTGCTTCACCCCGAGCGGCTCATCACGCACGAAATGCCCGTCCAAGAGGCCGCGGCAGCCTTCAAATTGGTGGACAGCGAAGATCCCGGCGTCATTAAGGTCGTGCTCAACATGCACGAAGGCATTCCTTCGAGTAGGTTGGGCACTTGATGAGGCGAGCAGCCAGGACGGGCGCTTCGGGCTTGGCTGGCTTATGCTCAGATGGTGGGATTCGCGTTCCTAATCACAGTCGTCACGCTGGCCGGCGATGCGGGCGCGGCGGTGCATCCTGACGCCGGCGTGCCCATCTGGCTCACGACGCGTGCGCCGCCAGCCGGCACGTCACAAACGGAGTACCGGCTTCGCCACGCGGGAGACGGCTACCTGTACAAGGAGCAGGCCTTCGAGGCCAGAGTCACACGGGACGGCGTGGTCACTTTTCATGATCGACGGGCGTTCTTCGATCACGTGGGGTTGGTGAGCAGACCGGTGCCTCCCACGGGCGAGACTGGGACTCTGCAAGACCTGCTCTTCGGCCGCGCGGCCAAGCGCCCGCAGCCCGCGGCGCCCCTCGCACCGCCGCCCCGCTCGCCAGCCGACAGGTTGGAGCCCTCCGAGATCTGCCCGCTCAACTCCTCCTGCTACGCGCTGCCCGACAGCCTGGTCGTCGGGGGCCCCGGTGTGACGATGGACCTGACCGATGAGATCATGCGCGCCATGGGTCAGGATCCCTATCGGGTGGAAAAGGCGCGTTTTCTCGCTGCGACTTTCGAGTTCAGGATGAAGCTGGCCGTGGCGGCTCGCTGGGAGGACATACGCAAGTCCTTGGTCCATCTGCCGGAGGCGCTTGCCGACCTGTGGGGGGATTCGCGCTACTCAGCCCGCGAGCGCCGGCGCGTCTTGTTCCAGCTTTGGCGCGAGACGGATGCCACACCCGAGGGCGTGCGCGCGGCGAATGCGATCGAAAGATTCATCCAGAGTCAGCTTCCCTGTGGAAGCCCCGTCGCCTACACTCCGGCCGAGTTGCAAGCCTACCGAAGCAGCGACATGGGGCGGGAATTCTCGCCCTACCGCGCCTGCGAGAAGGAGTGATCTCGGTCATGCCGTCGGGCTGCGCGAAGTGACGTGCCTCTTGCGGAGGCGCAGCAACCGGTCGCGCCCTGCGCGTGCATGAGCGGGCGGGCGTGCTAGATCCTTCGTGGTTGCCGCCTGGTAATTCGACGGCGACGTGGAAGGAGCGTGTTCACATGTCGAGCGTCCGTGTTGCTTTCACCGCGATGGTTGGTACGTCCCTTTTCCTGCTATCCTCTCTGGCCATGTCCCAGCCCGAGTTGCCGCGTCCCAGTCCTTCGGCCAAGGTCTCGCAGGTGGTGGGCCTGACCGAGATGTCGGTCGAGTACAGCAGCCCGGCGGTCAAGGGGCGCAGGATCTGGGGCGGCCTGGTGCCTTTCGATCAGATGTGGCGAACCGGCGCCAATCAGGCCACCAAGATCAGCTTCAGCAAGGACGTGGTCTTTGCCGGCAAGCCCGTGCCGGCGGGCAGCTACGCCCTGTTCACCATCCCCTCCAAGGGCGCGTGGACCGTGGTGCTCAACAAGAAGGCCGACCAGGCTGGCACGGGGCGCGAGTACAAGGCCGACCTGGATCTCTTGCGCGTGCAGGTGCAAACCAAGTCTGCTCCCTTCCGCGAGCGCATGACGTTTGTCTTCGCGGATTTCACCGACGACGAGGCCACGCTCAATCTGGAATGGGAGCGTCTGCTCCTGCCCATCCCCATCCAGGTCCACACCGCCGAGCAAGCCCTGGCCAACATTGCCGCCAGCATCGACGGCACCTGGCGAACCTTCGCCTTTGCTGCGCGCTACATGCTGGATAACAAGAAAGACTACGCCACCGGCTTGAAGTACATCGACCAGTCGCTGGCCCTCAAAGAAGATTGGTTCAATCTCTGGATCAAGGCCTCGCTGCTCGCGGCCAAGGGCAACTACAAGGATGCGTACCCGCTGGCCGAAAAGGCCTACCAGCTTGGCCAGAAGGCCGAGTACTTCTTCTTCGAACCCGACGTCAAGAAGGCGCTGGGCGAGTGGAAGAAGAAGCTGTAGCGCCGCCGATGATTCGACGATAGGCCGCCTGGTAGCGCGCCACGGCCGGTTCGAGTTGGAACTGCGCCTCGGCGCGGTCGCGCGCGGCCCGCGACATCCGGGCGTGAAGATCCCCGTCGCTGAGCAGCCGGCGCACCCGTTTCGCCATCGCCTCCACGTCTCCCACCGGGGCCAGAAAACCGGCCTCGCCGTCGAGCACCACCTCGGGAAGACCGCCCACGTTTGAGGCCACCACCGGTACGCCGCAGGCCATTGCCTCCAACGCGCCCAGGCCGAAACTTTCGGTCTCGCTAGGCAATAGGAACACGTGGCTCGCTTGCAGGACATCCGCCACGTCCACGCCCTCGCCGAAGAATTTCACCTCGCCTGCCAGAGCGAGAGAGTCGATCAACGCCTCGACGCGCGGGCGTTCCGGACCATCGCCGACCAGGTGCAATCTGGTCGGAATCTCGCCGCGCACGCGCGCGAAGATGCGCACCACGTCCTCGACTCGCTTGAGCGGACGGAAGTTCGAGACATGAACCAGAACCTTCTCTCCGGCCACGCTCTTGCTGCGAGCCGGGCGAAACCGATGGGTGTCGACGAAGTTCGGGATCACCTCGATGGTCGTCGCGCGTGGCAGACCGAGCTGGCGGTAGGCCTGCTCCGCCAACCAGCGCGATGGCGCCGTGATGCCGTCACCGGCCAGAACTGCGAGGCGCGTGAGTGACGAGAACTTCGGGTCCACGCCGATGCGGGTGACATCGGTGCCGTGCAGGGTGGTGAGGATCTTAGGCGCGGCGGCGCCCAGAACCTGGCGTGCCAGATAGGCGCCCAGCGCGTGCGGAACCGCGTAGTGGACATGAAGCAGGTCCAGTCGTTCCCGCTGTGCCACCTCGATCATCTCGGCTGCCAGGGCCAGGTCGTACGAGCTTTGTGCCGGCACGGGATAGTCGAGGGCTGCGACCGTGTGAAAGGAAATGCCGGGACAGGACAGGTCAAGGCGCGCCGGCGGCCGATCACTGAGAAAGGCGACCCGGTGGCCCCGTCGCGCCATCGACATCCCGATCTCGGACGCGATCACGCCGCTGCCACCAAAGGTGGAGAAGCACGCAACGCCGATGCGCAGCGGAGCTGCGCTCATGGCAGAAGCTCCAGGATGTCCGTGGCAAAGGCACCGGCCTGCTCCAGCCGGTCCAGCACCAGGCGCTTGCAGACTGCGACGCCCAAGCGGCCGGCCAACCAGGGCCAACCGTAGAAGCGCTCCTGCGCAACACCGCCAGGATTGAGGACCAACTCCAGTTGCTGAATCCTTCGCTGCATCGCCTCATCGCGCTCGAGCAACCCGCGCGCGTAGCGCCCGATGAGCTGTTCCAGGGCGTGGGCCACACTATTCCGCGTTCGCTGCACCGGCCGGCGCAGGTGCTCGCCCGTCGCGGAAATGGCCGAGATGATTCCCTCCACTGCGGGCAAGATCTGCCCGGCCACGCGATCGCGCAGCTCCTGCGGATCAGGGGAGCCGGTCGGGCGTGTTGCCTGCAGCCGGGCACGGACCTCATGTGCAGGATGTGCCAGATCAGAAGCGCGCAGCCCGGACTGTTCCAGCCAGCGACGCGTGCGAGCGTCCACGCATCGAAAGCGCGCACGCGGAACCAGCAACGGGGGAAGAACCGCGAAGTGCGAATACAGCGGCCCCAACTCGGCGAAGTAGTCGATCTCGCCGGGACCGCCCACATAAGCCGCGGTTGGCAGAAGCGCGTCCTGCACGATGGGGCGCAAGAGCGCGGACGTGGAGAAGCGCAACGGCTCGCGCGCGAGCAGGTCGAGCAACTCGGCGTGAGCTACGGTCTCAGTCGTCCCAGCCAAGATCCAGTCCCCCGCGCCTTCGCGCTCATTCTTCTGCAGGCGAAAGCGCGGCCCGGCTGCGCTGCCCTGGTGAAAGAACACCAGCGCACAGGAGCGAACCGGCACCTGCGTGGCAAATCCCGCCGCCGAGAGCGCAGCCTGACGGTCTTGCAAATGTCGTTCGATCAAACCGGCGTCCTCGATGCACGACCGGTAGATGGGCGCAGCCAGCGACGCTATGCGCGCGTCGCGCGGATCGAGGAAGAGCAATCCCTCGTCGGCAAACAGGGTTGCCAGCACCCCGGCAAAGGCCGCGGCCAGGGACCGCCCGGACCGATATTCTGCCCGCAGCAGCGCCAGCACTTCTTCCGCCCCAGGCTGGCCATCGAGAAGAGCAGCCAATCGGTCGAGCACAGCGCCGATCTCCGGCCCCAGGCACCGGTGCGCCACGGAAACGCGGGCCTGCGCCTGGTTGCCCTCGGCCAAAGCCAGTTGCACGGGCTGCCCATCCGGCCCCGCCACGGCGCAGGTGCGGATCTCGGCGAAATCGTGGTCCTCGGTTTGCAGCCAAAAGAGTGGCACGCAACGGATCCCACACTCGGCCTCGATGGCCCGCGCCACGGCAACCGCCGAGGCCGCCTTGTAGAATGTGTAGAGCGGGCCAAGAAAAAGTCCCACCTGCTGCCCGGTCGCGACCACAGCGCTGCCGCATCTTCCCAGGGCATCCAGATTCGCCTGGCGAGCCGCGCTGGCGGGCAGGACAGCTTGTTGCTCGCGCAGGACATCCAGCAAAACGGCCGGCAGCTTGCGACCGGCAGCAAGCCGGGCCACCCTTTGCCGTTCGGCCGGGTCGCGAAACCCCGGCGCAAAGAACGCGTGTGCAGCAGGCTCACCCGCGAGGTAGGAATCAGAAAATGCGCGGCCCACTTTTGAGGTTGAGTATACTCGGCAGGACTCCTTCGCGCCGGACAAGCTTCCGCTTTCTCTTCTCGCTCGTCCTGCTGTCCATGACCATTCTCCCAATCAATGAAGCACAGGCTGGACCAACAGAGCTGGACAGTGCGCAGATCCAACTGGCCCTGCGCAAGCTCGGCGTGGTGGGCAGCGTGCTCTACATCGGCGCGCACCCTGACGACGAGAACACCAACCTGCTCGCTTACCTTTCCAACGAGGCGTCGCTGCGCACGGCCTACCTGTCGCTGACTCGCGGCGACGGAGGCCAGAATCTGATCGGCGCAGAGCAGGGAGCGGAACTGGGCGTGATCCGCACGCAGGAACTGCTGGCTGCGCGCCGGGTGGATGGGGCGGAGCAGTTCTTCACCCGCGCGCGCGACTTCGGCTACTCGAAGACGCCCGAGGAAACCCTGCGCATCTGGGGCAAGGACGCTGTGCTGGCCGATGTGGTCTGGGTCATCCGGCGCTTCCAGCCTGACATCATCATCACGCGCTTCTCGCCCGAACTGACCGACACCCACGGGCACCACACGGCTTCGGCGCAGCTCGCGCTGGAGGCCTTTCGCGCGGCCGCTGACCCGAAGTCTTTCCCGGAGCAACTCGGGCAAGGAGTGCGGCCCTGGCAGGCGCAACGGCTATTCTGGAACCGATCTTCTTGGAACCTCAAGCCGGAAGAGGATCTGTCGAAGTTCCTCAGACTGGATGTCGGCAAGTACAATCCGTTGTTGGGGCTTTCCTATGGCGAGATGGCGGCCGACAGCCGCAGCATGCACAAGAGCCAGGGGTTCGGCGTGGCACGCACGCGCGGGCCCATCGTCGAGTACTTCAAGCTACTGGACAAGGCACCCGCTTCTCCCCCGCTGGCCGGCAGCATACTGGGCGGGATCGACTTTCCCTGGTCGCGCATCAAGAACAGCAGCGCAGTCGCGCGCCTGATCGAGCGCGCACAGCGACAATTCGTGCCTGCGGCGCCCTACCAGACCGTCCCTACCCTTCTGCAATTGGACAAGGCTCTGGGCTCCATTGCCGACGTCGCATGGCGTACATACAAACAGAATCAGGTGCGCGAACTGGTGCTGGCCTGCGCGGGAATTTTCGTTGAAGCGACCGCCGCTGATTTCCGTGCCGTGCCCGGCGGGACTGTGGACGTCACGGCTACGGCCATCAATCGCTCGCCCGTGAAGTTCACTATACGCGAGATCCGCTTCCCGGGCTCTGACATTGCGACGAGCAAGAGCGCGCTCACCTCGCTTGAGGTAAAGCGAACCGTGCGCGTCCCGGATAGCACGGCGCTGACCACTCCTTACTGGCTTGTCGCGCCTCCCGAGCCAGGACTCTTCCACGTCGAGAATCCCGTTCTCATCGGCACGCCCGAAACAGAGCCGCCGCTCGCCATCGAGTTCGTACTTGCGGCCGGCTCATCCACGCTGACTGTGAAGCGACCCATCACCTTCAAGTGGACGGATCCGGTCGCGGGCGAGCGCTATCGGCCCCTCGAAGTCACACCCCCAGTGCTGATTCGGCCCACGAGTTCCGTGCTGGTCTCGCCAAATGGCGAGCCGCGAACCCTGGCAGTTCGCCTCACGGCGGTGACGGCGCCCATTTCGGGCAGCGTGCGCCCCGAGATTCCTGCAGGCTGGTCAGTATCGCCCACCAGCGCCCGTTTTGAACTTCTGGCCAAAGGCGACGAGAAGGAGTTGCTCTTCCACGTCCAGCCGTCCACCAAGGTCGACCACCAGTCTTCCGCAAACGGTGTCTTGCATTTGCTGGCCGAGGTCGGCCCAAATCGTTTCTCGCTCGGCCAAACCCGCATCGAGCACGCCCACATCCCGGTTCAGACGGTTCTTTCCAACGCCGACGTGCAGTTGGTCGCCTTTCCGCTGGAACGGAAAGGAAGCAGAATCGGCTACATTCCCGGGCCCGGCGACGAGATCCCCGCCAGTCTCCGCCAGGCGGGCTACGCCGTGACGGCCATCAGCGATTCCGCGCTGGCGGACGCGGCTGCCAGCCAGAGTGGTTCCGCCTTCGCCAATTTCGATGCCATCGTGACCGGCGTGCGCGCCTTCAACGCCAGCGCACGGCTGCGCGCCGCCCACCCGGCCCTTTTGGCCTATGTGCAGGCGGGCGGCACGCTGGTGGTCCAGTACAACACCAACAACCGTCTGAGCCCGCTGGCCACGCCCATCGGTCCTTTTCCTTTCGAGATCGGCCGCGAGCGGGTGACCGACGAAAATGCGCCGGTCACATTCATCTCGCCGGCCCATTCCGTCCTCAATTACCCCAACAAGATCACCGAACACGATTTCCAGGGCTGGTTGCAAGAGCGCGGCCTCTATTTTGCCTCCAATTGGGATGCCCGCTATCGAACCGTGATCTCCATGCGCGATCCCGGTGAGCCCGCCCTGCCCGGCAGCATTCTCGTCGCACAGTACGGAAAGGGAACCTTCATCTACACGGCTCTGGCGTTCTTCCGGCAATTGCCCGCGGGCGTTCCAGGCGCGTTTCGCTTGTTTGCCAATCTCTTGGCTGGCGTCCCGGAGTCGCATGCCCAGTGAGCCCGAGTTTCCGGCGCGCGACGAGCTTCGGGCCGCGCCGCCGTTTCTGACCTGGACCGGTCTGTACTGTGTGGTGACCGGCGTCCTGCTCGCAGAAATCCTGCTGTTCACGGCCCTCACTTTCGTATACCGATGAGTTCGCTCGACTGGCTGGTTCTCGTCGGCACCCTGGGCGCCATCGTCGGGTACGGGGTGTACAAGACGCGCGGCAGGCAGGACATGGCCTCCTATCTGCGCGGCGGGTATCGAGAAAAATGGCACACCATAGGCCTATCGGTGATGGCAACCCAGGCCAGCGCGGTAACGTTCCTGTCGACACCCGGCCAGGCCTTCGAGGACGGCATGCGCTTCGTGCAGTTCTATTTCGGCCTGCCTTTGGCCATGATCGTGCTGTCGATCGCCTTCATTCCGCGCTACTTCCATTTGCGCGTCTATACCGCCTACGAGTTTCTCGAAAGCCGATTCGACCTCAAGACCCGCCAGTTGGCGGCATTTTTGTTCCTGCTGCTGCGCGGGCTGTCCGCCGGCATCACCATCTACGCGCCTGCCATCATCCTGTCCTCGGTGCTGGGCTGGCCGCTCCGCCTCACCTGCCTGTGCATGGGTGGCGTGGTGATTCTGTACACGGTCGCAGGCGGCACGCGTGCCGTCAGTCAGACCCAGAAGCACCAGATGGTGGTGATGCTGGGCGGGATGGTCGTCGCGTTCATCGTCATCGTGGTGCGCTTGCCCGCCTCGGTTTCCCTGCGCAACGCTCTTCACATCGCGGGCACCTTGGGCAAGTTGAACATCGTGGATTTCTCCGCCGATGCGAGCCGCCGCTACACCCTCTGGTCCGGTCTCCTGGGTGGTTTCTTCCTGGCCATGGCCTACTTCGGGACCGACCAGTCACAGGTGCAACGCTACCTCGCCGGTCGCTCCATCACGGAGAGCCGGCTGGGTCTGCTCTTCAATGGCCTGCTCAAAATCCCCATGCAGTTTCTCGTGCTGCTGGTTGGCGTGATGGTTTTCGTTTTCTACCAATTCAATCTGCCGCCGATCTTCTTCAATCAGCCGGAACTCGCCCGCGTGTATCGCACGCCCCACGCGGCCCGCGCCGCCGCACTCGAGCGTGACCACCGGGCCGCCTTCGCGCACAAGCGCGCCGAGATCGAGCAACTGGACGCCGCCCTGAACCAGCACGACGAGAGAGCCATCGCTGTCGCCGAGGGGGTAGTGCGTGAGAGCGAGGCGAGCTTCGCATCCATCCGCGGCGAGATGAAGCAGGTCATCGCCACGGCCCTGCCCCACGCCACCACCAAGGACGCCGACTACGTCTTCCTGTCCTTCGTCATGCGCAACCTGCCGCGTGGGATTGTCGGCTTGCTTCTCGCCGTGATCTTCTGCGCAGCCATGTCCGCGGTGGCCAGCGAACTTTCGGCACTGGCATCGACCACCGTGATCGATTTTTACCGACGCAGTCTGCGCAAGAACGCGAGCGACGCGCACTACGTTCGCGCTGCGCGCTGGTTCACCGCTGGCTGGGGCATCCTGGCCTTGCTCTTCGCCACCTTTGCCTCGCTGCTCGACAACCTGATCCAGGCGGTCAATATCCTCGGCTCGCTCTTTTACGGCACCGTGCTGGGCATCTTCGCGGTGGCGTTCTTCCTGCGCCGAGTGCAGGGAACCGCCGTGTTTCTCGCCGCGCTCCTGTCTGAGGCGCTCGTTCTCGCCGTCTTTCTGCGAACCGACGTCGGCTTCCTCTGGTACAACGTCATCGGGTGCGCAGCCGTGGTGCTGATCTCTGCCACCGCGACCAGCGTCCTCAGACTTGCCCAAATTTCGTGACTGCGGTGAGGTCTTGCCGTGGGCTGCCAATGGCCAAGACACTTGCGGGAACACCTCGCGCCCTGCTGCACGTGTCCACGGTTTCGTCACAGAATCGTCGCCCAAAGCGCGCCGTGGCTGGTATCATGTCGCCGGAAAGGAGCGCCCATGAAGAAAATCACTTTGAGCATCGGCATTCTGCTGACCGCAGGTCTGTTGGCCGCACCGGTCGCGTTCAGCCATTCCACTGGCCACGAGTCGCGCACGGTTGCCGACTGCGAAAAGCTCCCCGGCACGCAGGAGGCGGGCGAGCGTGGGCAATGCCTGAAGTGCGTCACCCGTCCGGTCAAGCACCACTACCACCCCGACTATCCCGAGGGGAAGCGCTGCCGGCCCGACAACGGGAAGCCGTAGTTCGCCCACGCTAGCGCAGCAAAATTGAAACCTGGGTCTACTGACCCCGCCGTTTCGGTCGTTGGCAGGGCGAGGCTACTGGAACGACAGGGCTGTCACGCAGAAGTCGAACGCCCCAGCGGTCGTGCCCGAGGCGGCTTCGAACTGGATGTTCGATGCGTTGGGCGGGCCTGTGAGCGCCCCCGCAGCAGTCGGGGCCCAACAGGTCAAATTGAAACTGGTCCAAGGAATGGTCTGGGTGGCCTTGGTCATCACCGCGCAATACTGCGCCGCGCCCACGGTCACTTGCACGCGAGCAGTCGCTCCTCCAGTGGGAAGGCTGCTCAACGTGACAGTTACACCCGAGCCAGTGAGCTGAACTGGTTCGATCGTGCTTGCCGTGGTGAGCGGCGACAGGTTGAATCCAAAACCAGCCCCCCAAACCGTGTAGTTGGGTGGATCCTGCACGCCCACCGTGCCCGCCCCACAGAGACTGCCCGCTGGCGCGCAGACGGACGACTTGCCTGATTTGTCAACCAGAGTGAAATCGTAGCCACTATACGCCCCAACCGTGCAGAAGCCGCCGGGACAGGAGATGCCGCCTGTGCTCTTGGGCACTGGCGTACACGTGACCGCCGCCCCGCCGGTGGCCGTCGCCCCGCCACCACCCGATCCGCCGGTCGCCCCTGCGCCTCCAGTTCCGCCGCTGCTGCTTGTGCCGCCGCTTCCACCGCCAGACCCGGCCGCAGCGCCATCGGGGACAACCGAACCTCCGACAGTCGTGCTGCCGCCCTGCCCCGCCGTGCCGCCAGAGCCACCTGCGGCGCTGCCACCCGAACCGCCGACAGTGCTGCCGCCCGTGCCTAGGTCCGCGGGAGGGCTGACGTCGGGAGAGTACGGCACGTCAATCCCGCCGTCCGCGGGCACGGTCGCACCGCCCACTGAGCCCGCATCCGGCGCGACGCTTCCTGCCGTCCCGCCCGTCACCACTGTGGTTGTTCCACCCGTCGCTGACAGACCACCCGCCCCACCCGTCGTCGCGCCTCCCGACGTACCGCCGCCGCCCGAGACCCCGCTTCCCCCGCCGCTACCACCCCCGGCCGCGGTACTGCTTCCACCCGTGCCGCCGGCGCTGCTGGCCTGCCCCCAGGGTGGCTGCGCGAGGTTCACGCAGGCCGCAAACAGAAGGGTTGCGGCGAGCGCTGGCGGAGCAAGTGCGAAAGATCGAGTCAAGTTCCTCCGAGATTACAATAAGGGCGCGACGCTATGGCAGCCTTCCATGGATTCTTTCGTATCTTCGCACATATGCAAAGCAAAGCATTCTAAGATGGGATGACCAGCCATGGGCACCACCCGCACTTGTCCCCGTTGTGGCGGCAGTTTCGCCGGAACGCTGGATCTGTGTCCCACGGACCGCACGCCCCTGTTCGCGCCCGAGGTCATCGCCCGCGTCGGCATGTTGCTCAAGGACCATGAGATCCAGGGCGTGATCGGCGAGGGTGGCATGGGCGTGGTGTACCGCGCCCAGCACGTCGTGCTCGAGAAGCCGGTGGCCATCAAGGTACTGCACGACCGGTTCGCCAGGCAGACAGAGGTTGTCGAGCAATTCCTCACCGAGGCCAAGGCCGCCAGTCGCATTCGCCACCCCAACATCATCGACGTGACCGACTTCGGCACCACGGCCGACGGGCTGGTCTTCCTGGTGATGGAATACCTCGATGGCGAGAACCTGGAGGAGCGTCTCCGTCGCATCGGCCGGTTCACCGTGTTCGACGCGGTCAACATCGTCGGACAGGTGGCGCGCGGCCTGGGCGCAGCCCACGAGCTTGGCATCGTTCACCGCGACCTCAAGCCTGCGAACATCTTTCTCATCAGCCGCGAGGGACGGCGCCGCGTGGTTCGCCGCTCCCCCGACGAAAAGGGTGTCCGTTTCGAGGTCGCGCCCGAGGGAAACTACGATGCCGTCAAGCTGCTCGACTTCGGCGTGGCAAAGTTCCTCGACCTGGGCCCTAGCGCGGCCACGCGAGCGGGAGCGATCTGCGGCACGCCGTACTACCTGTCTCCCGAACAGGCTCAGGAAAAACCGGTCGACGCGCGCAGCGACATCTACGCCCTGGGCGCCGTGTTCTACGAGATGCTCACCGGCGTGGTCCCGTTCGTTGGGAAGTCGATGCTGGAGATCCTGAACGGCCATGTGTCAGGCACGGTCGTCCCCCCCAGCCAGCGCGCGCCTGATGCCGGCATCGACGAGCACACCGACGCCGTCGTGCTGAGGTGCATGGCGAAAAAACCCGAACAACGCTTCGCCAGCGCCGACGAGCTCGGCGATGCTCTGCGCGAGTGCGTGGCCGATCGCGCGTTCCTGCGCGACGCGAACCGGCTGCCCGGCATTCAGGAGTCGGGCCTCGATCTTTCGCAGTCGATCCCACCTGCACAAGACAGTTCATCGCCGCCGTCCGCGAATGTGCTGCATGAGGACGAGCCAGCGGGCGACGACCAGCCAGCGGGCGACGACGAGCTGGCCAACCTCGACTCCTTCGACCTGGATGGCTTCTCGAGTACCATGCGCATCGACGGTTTCCGCGCGCGGCGAAGGCGGCGCCTGCTGGTCGGGGCCGCGATTGTGATCCTGGCCGGGGCAGGCTCCGCGCTGTGGGTCGTGCGCAAGAACCGCGCGCCCGAGTTGCCGCAAGCGCCATCGGTCGCGATGACGCTTCCCCCGGCGACTCAACCTGCCCCGCCTCCGCCGGCCGCAGTGTTCCCGCCTGCGGTGGAGGTGCCTGCGCCGTTGCCCGTCCCTGCGGCGAAGCCCGTCCAGCCGCCGGAGAATTCGCCAGCGCCAAGCGCAGGTAAGGCGCCTGGCAAGCCTCGCCGCACGCTCGATGAGATCGTCCATCGTGCGCCCGCCGAGTTCCCACCCTCATCCCCGACGCCCCGCACCCTGACCCCGCCCGAGCCAACGCCCGCCGCTCCGGCCGAGCTTGCGCCGCCGCCCGTTGCTCCGGCCGAGCGTGAGTCGCCGCCGGCTGCGCCCGCTCCCGCAGCCCCGGCGCACCCGGCCGGTGATCCCGAAGCCCTGGTGCACGACGCCCAGCAAGCCTGGCTCAGGCACCACTACGCGGTTGCCATCGGCAACGCGCGCTCGGCTCTCGCACTGTCTCCGGACCTGCCGCTCGCCTACCAGATCATCGCAGCTTGCTCGTGCGCGATGCACAACGCGGAGGACGCCCAGCAGGCCTCGGCCCACCTCGATCCGGCGAAGCGAAAGCTGGTGAGAGCCGTGTGCGAGAAGGACGGGGTCGTCTTGAGTCCTGACTGACCTCGATTGAACGCAAATTCCCGGGTCCGCCAGGCGCCGGCCCAGATAGACGCGTGACAGCATCGTAGCCTCGCGCGTGATGGGCATCCCGTAAACGGCTGGATTTGAGCAGATCGATAGAAGGTTGCCGGAATGTCGCGCCCTTCTAGCTGACAGACAGGGTTTCGCCCTGAGAAATCGCCGAACCGCTGGCATGGCAAGGAGATGTCGCATGAACAAGATCTGCTTTTTTGCTCTCGCAGCCTCCCTCACTGCATCTTTTGGCTGTGGAAATAGCGAACAGAAGCTCGCCGTTGACGCCAGTCCGCAGGGAACTGGCGGCTCCACCACGAGTGGCGGCGTGACAGGTGAAAACAGCACGATTCAGGGGACTGCGGGCGCAACGGCCGAAACTGGAGGGAGCCCCGCTTCCAGTGCGGGCGCTCAAAGCAGCACGGCCGGAGGCGGCGGGAACAGCCAGGCGGGCGGCACGACATCAGCGAGCAGTGCAATTCCGACGGGCGGCGCGACTCGGACGAGCGGTTCGACCCCGACCGGTGGCGCAACCCCGAGGGGCGGTTCGACGTCGGCCGGTGGTTCGAGCCCGATGGGCGGTTCGACCCTGACCAGTGGCTCGACCCCGACCGGTGGCGCAACCCCGAGGGGCGGTTCGACCCCGATGGGTGGCTCGACTCCGATGGGTGGTTCGATCCCGACGGGTGGTTCGACCCCTACGGGTGGTGCTGGCGGCAGTCGTGACACCGGACCGGCTGATGCGGGTGTCAACAGGGATCTGGGAAGCGGAGGCGGAACAGGCGGCAGCAGCACGACAGGTGGGGCGGGCGGTGCCGGTGGATCGAGTCAGCCATCCACCAGCTCGTGCGGTGTACTACCCGTCAGTCCCAATGCCTCGGCCCAAGCCAAGAACCTGCTCTGCTTCATTTACAGCCAGTACGGCAACCACGTCATCTCAGGGCAGCAAGAAACCAGTTGGGACAATCCCGCTGGCGACATTAGTTGGTACGCCACCAATGGCCTGAAGTATCCGGCCATCCTCGGCGGCGACTTCCTGTACCCGGCTGGTGGCAGCGCCACCTCCGAGATTAGCGGGATTTCGCGCGCCATTGCCTACTGGAACGCAGGTGGCATTTCCATGTTCCGCTACCACCAGGGCATGCCGGTGGCCGGCTCAACCTACCTGAACGACTGCTACACAGGTACCAACTGCGCCGAGTCCACGCCCCCCGCCGGCTTGCTGGACAACGCGGTCACGGCCGGAACCGCGGAGAATACAGCGTTCCTCAACAGGCTCGACTACATCTCCTATCAAATCGGGGTCATGAAAGCCGCCAACGTGCCCATCATCTTGGCGATCTTCCACGAGGCGCAACCCAACGGGTGGTTCTGGTGGAGCAAAGGGACCGGCGCCCAATACGTTGCGCTGTGGAACTACACGTACAACTATCTGACCGCAACCAAGGGACTCAACAATATCATTTGGCTCATGCCTTTCAGTGGCCTCAATGGCATAGCCGCAACAAGTTTCAGTGCCTTCTTCCCAGGCAAGAGCGTCGTCGATCTTTCGGGTCCGGACTACTCGAGCGATTCCGCCACCTACACCAAGGTCAAGGGCGTCGTCGGGTCCACGATGCCCATCCCGCTTCACGAGTCCAGCAACTTCCCCGATCCCAGTACGCTGTTCCCCAGCTCGGCGCCATGGGTGCTCTTCAATACCTGGGCGGGCTCGGAGATGAACAACGCCAGCATACCCGTAGCCTTCAAGAGCACGTTTACCGTGACGCGCGATATGGTGCCCAACCTCAACTAGCGCGATCGCAGCCATCGCTGTTCGAGCGCTCGCGTTGGGCAAACGCAGCGCTCTAGCCCGCCTCGCAGCTCTGGTTGGATGCAGCTGATAAATAAGGCGGGCTAGGGCCGTGAAGTTCCTTCACAGTGGGCCGGCCCCGCCACGAAAGCCAGCCGGAACCACTGCCACCGAGGCGCGCAGAATCCCACATTTGCCGTTCCGCTAAGCCTGTGGGCTGCCTCACCGACGCGGCACGGGGGTTGCAACACCTCTCGCTGGATATGTCCTCTCGCGAAAGTGGCCACACGATCCTTCAATACTGAGGTGCTGCCATGAAGACCAAGTTGAGTGTCTGCCTTTGTTTCCTGCTTCTCAGGTTCGGCGTCGCGCGAGCCGATGCGGCTCTGCCGCAGTCGGTGCAGCCGGCCACGCTGGCCCCTGACATGCAGCCGCCTGCGCCGCCGCTGCAGCCGCCGGCACCACCGGTCCAGGCTCAGGGCCAGGCGCAGCCGCAGATGCAGCAACCGGTAGGCTCCGCTCAGGCGGTGGGAGGTGGCCAGTGGGTCTACACCAGTGAGTATGGCTGGATCTGGATGCCCTACGGGAACCAGTACACCTACGAAGGCACGGCTGCCGACGCCTATCCGTATTCGTATGTGTACTACCCCAGCTATGGATGGATGTGGCTGGCGGCGCCATGGGTTTGGGGCTGGGGGCCTTATCCCTACTTTGGCGTCCGCGGTCCTCTAGGCTTCGGCTGGTATCGCGGTCTGTACCGGGGCGGGTATGGTTGGGGCGGATATCGCGGCGGATATCGCGGCGGCGCAGGCGGCTATCGCGGCAACGTCGGGGCTGGCTATCGCGCTGCAGGCGGATTCCGCGGCGGTGCCGGCGGATTCCGTGGCGGCTTCGGGGGCGGCTTCCACGGCAGCGCGGGCGGCGGTTATCACGCCAGCAACGGATTCCATGGCGGCTTCGGCGGTGGCCACGGTGGTTTCGGCGGTGGCCACGGTGGTTTCGGCGGTGGCCACGGTGGCTTCGGCGGTGGCCACGGTGGTTTCGGCGGTGGCCACGGTGGTTTCGGCGGTGGCCACGGTGGCGGGCACCGCTGACAGACGGTCGCGCGTGGCGAGTCGTAGTCCCGCTTGCGTACGTGGACCTACTTGGCCGCTGGTTTTCGACCAGCGGCGTGGCATGAATCACGCTGATGCCGGCCCCGTCCGCGACCTGCTATGTCGTGCTCGAGAACGCGACCTTTCGCGGGCCAGATGGGCCGGTGTTTGCGCACAGCGATTTGTGCCTTTGCCCGGGCGAGCGATGGGCGATCGTCGGCCCAACTGACAGCGGCAAGGGACTGTTGCTGGCCGCTCTGGCAGGGAAGCTGAGCCTGGTCGAGGGTCGGCTGCGACATCCCTTTTTGGAAGGCGATCCACGCTTCGCCGATTCGATCTTCGGCGTGCTGCCTCCGGGTAGCATCGCGATGGCGTCCATGAATCAGCACCGCCAGTTGCTCCAGGCGCGCGAGTTTCATCAACTACGCTGGCACGGCTCGTTCACCACAGGTACCGCCTCCGTGCGCGAGCACCTCGAACGCAGTCAGGTCGAGCAACGCAATCCGTTTGCGGTGACGGATGGCCAGGGAGCGCAGCGTTTCGAGCGCGCATGGCAGCGCGAGGTGGACCGCTTCGAGCTGACGCCACTGCTGGATCGGCCGCTGGTGGCGTTGTCGAGCGGCGAGTTGCACCGCCTGCTGCTGGCGCGGGCACTGATGCTGGATCCCAGGCTGCTTCTGGTCGACGAGCCATTCGCGAGCCTGGACGCACACAGCCGGGGCGCGCTCTTGCAGATCCTCGATGCCCTGCACAGCGACGGAACGGGCGTCGTGCTGGCCGCCGCGCGGGCCGACGATCTGCCCGCAGGAATCAGCCACATCATCGAAGTGCAGGAGCGCCGGATGGTGTACGCCGGCCCGCGCCGGGAGCAACCCGTGGCCGAACCGCGCAAGGCCACTGTCCGCGCCCGAGCGACGTCAACCGACGGTCCTCCTCTCGTCGAGTTCCGCGACGTCACGGTCAGGCAGGGCGCGGGCACACTGCTGGATCGCGTGACCTTCACCATCAACCCCGGCGAGCACTGGGCGCTGGTGGGCCCGAACGGCAGCGGCAAGTCGACGCTGCTCAGCCTGATCCTCGCCGACAACCCGCAAGCCTTCGCCAATCACGTTCGCGTGGGCGGCCGGCAACTGGGTCCGGGCTGCGGCATCTGGGACATCAAGGCGCTGCTGGGCTGGGTGTCGCCCGAACTGGAGGCGCACTATCCGCCTGACGCCAGCTCGCTGGATGCCGTGCTGTCCGGCTTCGCCAGCTCGCTGGGTGTCTACGGCGAGCCAAGCCATGACCAGAATGCGGCTGCCTTCGAGTGGCTCGACCGGCTGGGCCTGGACCGCGTGCGCGATCGGCCCTTCGCCACCCTGGCCGCTTGCCATCGCCGCCTGGTCCTGCTGGCCAGGGCCGCCGTGCATCGTCCCTCGCTGCTGATTCTCGACGAGCCCTGCCAGGGGCTGGACCAGCCCGGACGCGAGCGCCTGCTCGCCGCCATTGAGGCCACCGCCCTTGCTCTGCGAGCCGGCATGATCTTCGTCACTCACGATCCCGGCGAAATCCCCAGTACGGTGACGAATCTGCTGGTCCTTGAGTCCGGCCACCTCCGATACGCCGGATTCCGCGCAAACCGCTGAGGCGCGTCGCAGGGCGAGGCAACCCACGGTTGTCGCCGCAATTCCGCCCGATTCGTGCGACAATCGCAGCCATGGTCGGCAGTATCAAGTTGTTCCTCCGCACCACCGAAAACGACTACCAGTTGCAACTCAAGGAAGAGGCCCTGCGCCAGGGCAAGCGCGCGGGGTTCACCGTCGAGGTGGAGTCAGCGCAGGACGATGCCGGGCGACAGGCGACGCAGATCACCGCCGCCATCGAGAAAGCGCACGCCGGGAATCTGGTGGCTGTGCTGGTGGCTCCGGTTCGCGATGACAACCTGCCTCCGACGGTACGCGCTGCCGCCGAGGCCGGTGTGGAGTGGGTGCTGCTCAACCGTGAAGCGAGTTTCATTGAAGAGCTGCGCCAGCAATTCACCAGCCGGGCCATCTTCGCCGTGACGCCCGAACAGGCCGAGATCGGTCGCATCCACGGCCAGCAGGTCCGCGCGCTCATGCCCCATGGCGGCTGCGTGCTGTGCGTGACTGGGCCGCTCGGCGCATCGTCGGCGCAGCACAGGCTCGACGGCCTGAAGTCCGCCATGGTGGAGCCCTACCGTCTGGTGACCCTGAATGCCGACTGGACCAGCGAAGGTGCGCGCCTGGCGCTCGAGCGCTGGCTGAAGAAGATGAGCAAAGACACAGAAGTGCCCGGTGTCTTTGTCGCGCAGAATGACGAGATGGCTCTCGGTCTGCGCCAGGCCGCGCGCGATGCCGCGGTCCGATTGAACCTGCCGCTCGACAAGACCCCCATCATCGGCTGCGACGGTACGCCGACCCTAGGACAGCGCCTGGTGCGCGAAGGCCGGCTGCGCGGCACCGTGGTCACGCCGCCGGCCTCGGGACCGGCGGTGGAATGGATCGCGCGCATGCGCGGCCACGGCGAGATCCCGCCCGCCATCGTCGTCCAGACGCTGACATCGTTCCCTGCCTTGTCCAGCCTGCGCAAGTAGAACTATCCATCACTTCCGCAACGAGAAGCGCACCTCGTCCATCATCGCGCCGTGCTGCCTTTCAAAGGCCGCGCGTTCCACCGACAGGGTCACGTCGCTCTCCTCGTCGATCAGACTGCGCGCCCGGGGGCTGCTGTCTGGCCCGTAGCCAAGTTGCTCGAACAAACGCAGCGAGGGACGGTTCGCGGGCAGGATGGTCACGTACACGCGCACCAGGCCCAGGCCGCGCAAGGCCCATGCGTGCAGCACGGTGGTGAACTTGCGGCCGAGCCCCCTGCCCTGCAAGTTGCGCGCGCCGATCAGGATGGCGAACTCGGCTGACTCCGCGTCGAACTGCCGGAAGTCCGCGTCGCCCACCAGCATGCCGTCCTGCTCGAGCAGGAACAGGCGATCCCCCGCCGCGCGCGACTCGCTGTAGTGGGCCACCACTTCCTCGGCGGACATGTCGTCCTCGTGGGTCAGCATGGCCCGGTTGTGCTCGTCGTTGTAGTAGCTGGAAAGCTGGGCCGCGACGGCGCGCACCTCGTCCGGGGTCGGCTCGAAGGCTCGCAGCAGGGCCGGGCCGTCCCGATATTCGACGTCGTACAGAGCAGCGGACATGGCGCGCATGCTAGCGGAAGAGGGCCATCGGCACTACCCTAAGCGGCATGCAGGACAAGGCAGCGTGGTCCCGGATCGAAAGCGAAGCGAGACAAGCCTTTCTCGGCCAGGGGCGTTTCCCGGTACCTGCCTATTCGGAGTTCATGCCGCCCCCGTTCGTGGGTATCAAGCCCTTCACCGCATCGGATCCAGCCAGCGCCCCGGGCAGCACCATCGTGTGCGACGAGCGCGGCCTGGCCATCGACGAGTACGAGCAGGAGCACGAGCTTCGTCCCGGCCTGATCAAGATCGCGAACCATCTGGTCGACGAGCTGGCCAAGCTGGCTTCGGGCGCAACCCACGAATTTTCGCGCACTCTGCTCGACGGCAACCCGGCCTGGCCAGAAGCGCTGGTGGCCGCGGCCCGCGAGGGCCACTACCCGAGGCGCCCCTTCTTCGTGATGCAGACCCTGGCTCTGTCGCTCACCCAGGACGACAAGGGCAACGTCCTGTGGACCCTGTTCGGCGCCAGCCACGAGCCAGCCTCGGTGGTCTTCTGGCGCGGCTTCGCCGACACCGACGAAGACCGTTTCCTGCGCCTCATCGCATGGGCCAGCGGCGACCGGCCGCCCCCGCGCGACGGCTTGCGCGTGCTCGGCGCGGCGGCCGAGTTGCCCGGGTTCGCCCGCGCGCTGCTCTGGCGCGAGCACGAGCCTGCCGGCCGCATCCATACCCTCTTCACCCTGGAACCATTCGCTGCGCTGCCCGATTCGTTGCGGAAAGCCTTTCTCGACGGGACGCTACACATCCTGCCCACGCCCGCCAGCCACGTCTCTTCCTCGCATCCCTTGTGTCGCAAGCTGGCCAGCGCTCTGCCGCGCGCCACGCAGATCCCGCTGCTGCACCTTTTCTCGCACGTGCAAGAGGGCTACACGCTTCGCATTCCCCAGTCGGGCTGGCTCGACGAGCACGATCCCAGCCAGGCGCGGCCCGCGGGATCCCATCGCATCGCCCACCACATCACGCGCACGCACCGATGGCAGCGTACGCCGCGCGACCAACCCCTGGTCGGCGACGGCGCGTTCACCGACGAGGTCACGGTCGTGCTCTTCTCCACCAACCCGGACGATCTTGGCCTGTACGGCAAGCCCATGGCGCGGAACTCGCAGATCTGGACCCACGACTATCAGCTCCTGCTCGACGGTCCCCGCGCGAGCAAGGCCGAGCGGGATCACGCCTCCGAGATGCTCGACCGCGGCGGTCGCTTCGGCTACCGGCTCTACTATCCGCCGATGCGCGCGGGCACCCGCGAGCTGTTCTGGCACGTGCCGTTGCTGGCGCGTCTCAATCATGGCAGCGGCAGGCCGGAATTCTATGAAGACACGCTTCGGCTGGGCAGCATCACTGCCGAAGCGACCGCGCCCAGTGGCGAGGCCCCGCTTGTGCTCGCGGCCAACCTGCTCGATCGTCCCGGCCATCGCCAGGCAGCAACCCTGTTCGCGCGCGATCCTGGCCAGCTTCGCCACACCACAGCGCAAAACCTGCGCAAGCTGCTCGATTTTCGCGAGTACCTCGCGACTCCCTTGCGCAGGTCGTTCGCCCGCGCGCTGCTGCGGATCGCGAAGGAAACCACCCTGGACGCGTGGCTGGACAAGCTGCCGCAAATGGCGAGCGATCGAGAGGCCGCAGCCCGCTTGGTCGCCGATCTGCGCTCACACATTGCACCGGACGCGCCGCTGAGCCCGGCGCTGACCCTGGAGCAGACCGGAACTCGCAGCTTCGAGGAGACGCTGTGGCGGACCATCTCGGCCCTGGCCGAGGGAGAATATCGCCACAAGGAAACCGCCGACCGGGTGGTGATCAATGAGGGAAAGACCGGCGGACCGGCCGCTCGCGCGGCCCAGGTCGAGGCCGGCGCACGTCGCGATCTCGATCGGCTGGGCCAGCACCTGCACCATCGCTATCGCCAGGCCATCCAGCGCCACGGCATGCAGGGCCGCGCCCAGGTGTTCGATCATTGCTTCACCTGGCGCAGCGAGTGCGACCTGTCGTGGTCAGAAGCGTGGGAGAAGAACCAGAAGGGACAGGCGCAGGAGCGCAACATCGTGGTCGTCGTTCCTGGCAAAGATCGCGGCCAGGCCGCGATCATGGCGGACCACTACGACACGGCCTACATGGAGGATGTCTACGAGAAAGCGCGCGGCGGGGACGGCCTGCGGGCCGCAGCAGCCGGGGCCGACGACAACCATTCCGCGACCGCGACCCTGCTGGCCGCCGCCGAGGTCTTCTTGCCGCTCGCGCGCGACGGCCGGCTGGAACGCGACATCTGGCTGGTACACCTGACCGGCGAGGAGTTCCCGTCGGATTGCCTGGGTGCGCGCGCCCTGGGTCAGGCGCTGGTGGAAAAGAGCCTGCACCTGACCGCGGAGGACGGCAGCACGTGGGACGCCTCCGCGGTGCGCGTGGTCGGCGCCTTCATCCTGGACATGATCGGGCACAACAACCACCACGACCTGGACGTGTTCCAGATCGCTTCGGGCGAGGGCGTGGGCTCGGCGCGGCTGGCGCTGGCTGCCCACCTGGCCAATCAGCGCTGGAACCACAAGGCGCGGGAAGCAGCGCCGGATCGACGGGGTCTGGGCCGCGCGCAACGCATGCCCGACGGGAAGAAAGTGCCGCCGCCCTTCGCGCACCTGCCGGTGAACGGCGAGGTGCGGGTGGAATGGGAACCGCGCTCATCGCTGTACAACACCGACGGGCAGATCTTCTCGGATCTCGGCATTCCGGTGGTGCTTTTCATGGAGAACTACGACATCAACCGCACCGGGTACCACGACACCGACGACACCATGAAGAACATCGACCTCGACTACGCCGCCGCGGTCGCGGCCATCGCCATCGAGAGCGCGGCGACGGTGGCCTGCGGTGAGTGGTAGACAAATTCCGCCCGCGCCCCAGTTGCGCTAGGGTTCCCTTGGTGAACGAATTTCCGGTGCGCTTCGGGCCGTATGTCTTGCTTCGCTCGCTCAGCGAGGGCGGCATGGGCGAGGTCTTCCTGGCCATGTCCGGCCCGCCCGGTCTGGAAACCCTTTGCGTGATCAAACGCATCCTGCGGGAGCGGCGCAGCGATCCGGACCTGGTGCGACGTTTCCGCCACGAAGCCGACATCGCGCGCCGGCTGGTTCACGGCAACATCGCGCAGACCCACGCCGTCGGCGAAATCGATGGCGAGCCTTTCATCGCGCAGGAATTCGTCGACGGCCACGATCTGCAAGAACTTCTCGACCGCGCGGCCGCCGAGCGCCGGCCGATACCGGTGGCCGCGGCCGTGCAGGTGGCGTGCGAAGTGGCGCGCGCGCTGGCCTATGCGCACGATTTCGAGTCCCTGGAACTCGTGCATCGTGACGTCACGCCCGGAAACATTCGCGTCACCTACGCGGGCGAGGTCAAGCTGCTCGACTTCGGCATCGCGCGATCCGAACTGGCTGCCGGCCTGACCGTGCCGGGCCAGAGCTGGGGCAAGCTGGCCTTCATGTCGCCCGAGCAGGCGCAGAACCGCACCCTCGATCGCCGCACCGACATCTACACCCTGGGCCTGGTGCTGTGGACCATGCTCACCGGCCACCCGGTGGGCACCACGGTCGACGGCGGGCGCGTGATCCCGCCCAGCGCCGACAAGGAGAAATTGCTGGAAGACATCCTCAAGCGGCACCCGCCCCCGCCCTCGCGCCTCAACCCGGCGGTGCCGGTCGCGCTGGACGCGGTGGTGACACGCGCCCTGGTCAAACACCGCGCGAGCCGGTTTGCCAACGCCGCGGATCTGGCAGCCGCGCTGGCGCCGTTTGCGTCGGTGGTTCCCTCGGGCGACGCGATCCTGGCCGAGCTTGTGCAGGGATCGTTCGATGGCAAGGCCGAGCGCGCCGAGCGCGCCGAACTGGTCGCGGCGGCGCAGCGAATCCTGCGCGCTGAACCTGCGCCGGCCGACGCTTCGCAACCCGCGCCGGCGTTGATGGCCAGCGCGGTGGTCTTACCGGGCACGCGCGAGGGCCGCCGGGCGCCGCAGGCCGCAGGGTGCGGCTGGCACGTGGTCGTGCTGGCAATCCTGGGCGCCCTCCTGGTCGCAGGCTTTCTGGTCTACGACTTTCTGCACCTGCGCCGGGCCACGAATGCGCCTGAGCCGGTGGAGGCCCTCGTGCCCGCGCCTTCGCCTGCGGTCGCAACACCAGAAGCTGCGCCTGCAGTCGAGCCGCCACCAGTTGCCGCGGCTCCTTCGGGAAGTTTTGCGCAATCTCACCCCGCGGCCCCGGCAGGCGATGCGGCGATTCATTCGTTCCGTCCCGAAGCGTCCCTGTCTGAACGAACCGCCCTGCTCGAACGGGCGCAGGCGGCATTCGACGAGGGCAACCTGGATCGCGCGCAAAGCGAGGCCCGGCGCGCCGCTGCCCTGGGAAATCCCGAGGCCGACGCCCTGCTGGGCGCCATCGCATTCAAGCGCGGAAATTTGGATGACGCCGAGCGTCTGCTGAGCAAGGCCCTGGCGCGCGATCCCGGCAACCCCCGCATCGCCCGCCAGTTGCAACTGGTGCGCGCCAAGCAAGGCCGGTAGCGGCGACCTGCCATCGCCCGCTTGGTCGGCTTGAAATTCGCGCACGGTGGCGCAAAATTGCTTCCTTGGGAGAGCCAAATTGCCATGACCGTCCTGCAGCTCGTCGAACAGTCTCCTGCCGCACAGGTCGCCGCCATTGAAAAGGGGCTGCCCAGCCGCGTTCTGCACCAACTCCTGGCGCTGCTGGGCGTGTCGCGAAAGGCTCTGCTCGATGCGCTTGGTCTGGCCCCGCGCACGATCACCCACCGGCTCAACAAGAACCAGCGCTTCTCCTCGACCGAGTCCGAGCGTCTGTTGCGCGTGATGCGGGCACAGAAACTGGCGCGCGAGGTCTTCTCGACCGACGCCGCGGTGGCGCAATGGCTGACCACTCCTGATGCCGCACTCGGGAAGCGCCCACCGCTTGCCATGCTGTCCACCGACGTCGGCGCGGCCCAGGTGCACAACCTGCTGCAGGCGATGATCCACGGCGTCCCGCTGTGAAGGCATTCCGCATTGTCCTGCGGCGATACGGCGCCACGGCCCGGGCCGCGTTTAGCGGCGCCAGTGGCTACGCCACGGACGGGCGCTGGCACAGCAAGGGACGCTATCTCGACTACGCGGCCGAAAGCCAGTCGCTGGCCGTGCTCGAGCGGCTGGTACACTACAAGCGCTTCGATGGCCTTCACCCGCATGTCCTGTATGTCGTCGAGGTGCCTGATCCATTGATCCTGGTCTGCACGGAGATTCCGAAGGGCTGGGATGCGCCCGATCTCTCGCCTGCGGCGCAAAAGATTGGAAACCGCTGGTGTGATGAACGATTGTCTCCTGCGATGAAAGTTCCGAGTGCGGTGACACGCGGCGAGTGCAATCTGCTGCTGAACTCGAGACATCCGGCCTGGAAGTGGGGCTGGGTCATCCGGCGCACGCCCTTCGCATTCGACGGGCGGCTGCGGGAGATCGTGGAAGCTGCCGGCAAGAAGCGCTGATTGGGAAGCCTTCGGTTTTCTTCTCCAACCTCTTGACCTTGTTGCCGAATCTCGCGATGGTGCGCGCATGCGTTTCCTTCGTGTCGGTTCGTTTGGGGTCATCCTGGCATCGGTTCTGGTTCCTCGCGCGGTCACGGCGGCGGACCACCGCGTGGCCGTGGTCGAGGCGAGCAGCAGCAAGGTCCCGCGCGGCGAGGTCGCCGGCCTGCGGGCTGATGTCGAGGAGATCGTGCGCTCGCTGGGCGCCGATGTCGTGCCCGTGGCCGAGGCCAAGGCCGCGGCAGGCGGAGACTGCAACCAGCCCGAGTGCATGATGGCCATCCACCGCGCCACCGGCGCCACGCACGTGCTGCGGGTGGAATCGGTTTTCAAGAAGGGCGCGTTCACCCTGCAGCTACAGATGTGGGACGCGCGGACGGGCCACACGCTCAGCTCGGACGGCAAGAGCTGCGACATCTGCACCCTGCCCGACTTGCACGTGGCCCTGCGCGATCGGGTGGGCGCGCTCTGCACACGCGTGTTCGATGCCGAGGAATCTGCGCCAGCCCCGCCGGTCCCGGTGCCGACCGCGCCGCAACCGGCGCTGGACGTGACCACGCCGGCTCCGGCCCCGGCGCCGGCCAGCTCGGCTGGCAAGCGCATCGGCCAAGTCGGCGGCCTGGCCCTCGCGGCCGTGGGCGTCGCTGCGGCCGTCTATGGCGGATATCTCTTGCACCTCGACGGCCAGGTGGCGTGCGC
>Ga0181521_10001166_pt1 | contig 32639 bp, 29 predicted proteins | sample PEATcosm2014_Bin_32_FD_119764 | JGI IMG/M metagenome (GOLD analysis project Ga0181521, IMG submission 119764) | Peatland microbial communities from MTU Mesocosm Facility, Houghton, MI, USA - PEATcosm2014_Bin02_60_metaG | ecosystem: Environmental > Terrestrial > Soil > Wetlands > Peat | place...
CTATCCATCGGCCTGTTATCGCTGATGGCAGCGGCTCGCACCATGAGCCACCTCGATTTCCCCCGCCAGGGTGCTTGAGTTCTTCTTCGCCGCCGGCCTACGGACGGATTACGGGCGGCGGCGTTGAGTCCAAGATGTTTGAGATGATGGGAGTTTCGCCGGCGTATGACTGCCGACTGCGTGCAGGTGGCTCCAATGGCTCTGAATCCCGAGGTGTTCGCACTGTGAACCTGCCGCGAAAAATCCGTTTTTTGCTCGTACTGATTTCTTTTCTTCCAATCCGCGCGGCTCTCGCGCACAGGGCGAAGCCGTCAAGACGGTTGCCAGCGGCCGTCTGACCGTCTCGGTGGCACAAAGCAGCGGGCAGCTTGCGCTCTATACCGAGGCCGATTTGAGCGCGCCGCAGCCCGGCATCACTCGCGCGATTGTGATCTTTCACGGATTGCACCGCAACGCCGAAGGATATCTCCGGGATGTCGAGGAAGCGCGCAGCAAGGCGGGCATCCCCAAGGCCAGCACCCTATTGATTGCACCGCAATTCCTCAACGAGGAGGATGCCCGCGCCCACAAACTGCCCGCCACCGTCCTGCGCTGGCACCATGCAAAGTGGGAGGCCGGAGAGCCCGCGACCAAGCCTGCGGCCATCAGTTCCTACGACGCGATCGACGCCATCCTGGCGCGCCTCTCCGACCGGACTCTGTTTCCCAACCTGCGGAAGATTGTGCTGGCCGGTCACAGTGGAGGTGGACAGATCGTGCAACGCTATGCCGTCGCCGGCCGCCAGATCGCAGCCGTCGAAAACGCAGGCATTGCGCTCCGCTACGTCGCCGCCAATCCTTCTTCCTACGTCTACTTTGACGACTACCGCCCGGTGGCGGGCGCTCAAAACGGCTGCAAGGAATTCAACACCTGGAAGTACGGCCTCCGCCATGCGCCGCCCTACCTGGGATCGCCCTCCGCCACGGCGCTCGAAACAGCTTACATTTCACGCCGCGTGACGTATCTGCTCGGCACCGCCGATGACGATCCCAATGGTCCGGACATCGACCGGGACTGCGCCGCCGAGGCTCAGGGCCCGACCCGCCTGCGGCGCGGCGCCAACTATTTCAAGTATCTGCAATCGCGCCACGCGAGCGGGCTCGAACATCGCGTGCTGCTGGTTCCGGGCGTCGCCCACAACGCGCGCAGGATGTTCACTTCCACCTGCGGCATCGATTCGCTGTTTGAGACGGGTGCCTGCCAGGAAGCCAAGGTCGAATGAGGAGGCGGGCACGTTCCTACGGTATGTCGAGCGTACCGTTGATAGCCGACATCAGCGAGCCTTCCGAATCTCGCACCACCAACCGCACCGCGTACAAGCCCGGCTTGACCTCCAGGCCCATGCGGACCGTCATACCCTTCTCCAGGCGGTATTGGAGGGTTTCGTCGCGCAAGCGAAGGTCGATGTGCTTCTCCAATCCGGTCACCCAGTTTCCGTTGCGATCGAATAACACCGTGACTACCGTCACATTATCCAGGTTGCGGCCATTCTCCTTGCGGAACTTGGCGCCCGCCAGATCGAGGTGCGCCAGCACCGTCACTGCAACCGTGTCACCCGCGCCCTTGACGAACTGGGCGCGCATGGTGACCGGCAGATCGCTCAGCTCTTCGCGCGAGAACGCTGCGTCTTCGATTTCGCGCTTGGCGGTGGCGGCGGCGTCCTCCAGGTGGGTTGGCGCATAATAGCCGCGGCGCGCTTCGATGGTGTAGCCGGCTTTCGAATCGAGCGCGACCTTCAATCCGTGAAAGCTGCCATCGAGTTTCAGGTTCTGCGGCTGGAAGCCGAGTACGTAGTACAACTCGGGGCTGGCGGCCGTGCGGCGGAAGCCTTCCTCCAGATCGTTGTCGTTATGGAAAAAGACGCCGCCCGTGCCGGCCGCGATTTCGGCGAGCAGGCCATCCGTCTCCATGTCGCTTTGCCGTTCCAGGTTCTGCTTGATCATCTCGGCATTCGCGCTTATCGTGCGGCGGGAGGCGTCAACAAAGGTGGTATAGAGGCCTCTGGCATTAAGGGTGTTGATAATCACGTTAGCGCGCAGGGCATGTTCGATGGTGTCGTTCTCCGTCGACTGGAACTCGGCCAGGGTGAGGAAGCCCGGGGAAACCAGCACCAGGACGCGCTCGCCGGGCATGCCTGTCATGTGCTGCACGATGTCTTTGAGCACCGCCAGCGAAACCTGGGTTTCGTGGTGCCCCGCCATCAGGACGCTCTGCGCATCCTGCAGCGCAAAGTTCTGCGCCGTAGCCATCTCCGCAGGGGTGCTCATGTTCAGACAGACGATCGTCTCGGCGGTCGCGGCGGAGATAGCTTGTGAGTCGTTCTTGTTCACCATCATGTCGGCCTGGTAATAGCTGATATCGGGACATTGCTGGCCGATTGTCCTGGCGATGGGGCGCGGCATCAAGCGTGCCAGACCCTTGCGCAACTCGTCCCGGTCGTCGGTGAAGGGTACCGTGACCTGGCCCGAGAGGGTGAAGATGGCGGCGCGGTCGGTAGGCTTCAATTGGGATTCGATGTGGTGGCGGGCGGCGGCGCTCGAGCGCATCAGGTCGCCTGCCTCGATGTGAATGTCGTCGAACAGAAACCCGATGAAGCGCCGCGGCATGACTACGGCGGCATTCGACGGCGGTGCGGCTTCGCCCGGCAGCTTCGGCTCCGTCGGCGGGATGGCGGCAGCCGGAGTGCTGCCCGGCTTTTCCACCGCGAACCGCTCGATCTCCTGCAGCTTGCCCTTGTCGAAGAGACGGAAAGACTGCTTGGTCAGACCCTCCACGATGCGGCCCTGCTTGTCCCGCACCACCACCGGCACCGTCACCAGGTTGACGCGCGCGCTGAAGGTGGCCTTTTCTTCGCGCATGCTGATTTCCGGTTGGTTTTGCGGCGCTGCGGAAGCGGCCGGTGGCTGGCCGGCGGCGAGCGGCCAAGCTGCCGCAGCCAGATACGCCGCCACGGCGAGACGCACTGAACAACCGCGCGGATGGACGGAATCGGTCATCGCAGTCTCTTCAGAGAATAGCACCGCGGGCATGTTTGTTTGTTCGCGAGGAACCGGCCGCAGACCGCGGGCGCTACAAAGAAACGCTATGCCGTAGCGCCGGCGGTCTTTGCCGCCGGTGTTTTTCCAGCCGCGGATTGCGCACCCCGGCGCCAGGTAGCGCGGCAGAGGGCTGGCGCTCAGGTATAGAGCCCTTCGACCGGCTCTCCGCGAAGATCCTCGGCCGCCTGCGCCTGCATGTCCTCACTCAGCGTATCGAGCGCCTCAATGATCTTCTGGAACGTAAAAGCCGCGTGGTTCTGCGGCCCGTAAACTTCGACCACCAGGGTGGCCAGTTCGTTCAGTTTTGTCCGCGCCTGCTTCAGTTCGCGGCCCAGTTCCAGATGTTCGTCGCGGGTTAAAGGCTGCGGTCTTTCGGTGCGCATCACGGCGTATCCAGGACCGGGATAATCGAGCTCGGTTGCATCGGATCGGGCCGGCTCGCCGCCGGACACGCTTCATTCGTGCGCGCGGCAGCGCAATTCGACCACAGTGTAACATACGGCCCATTCCGGCTCGCTCGTCACGGCTTGCTACAATCTCTCTGATGGCCAACGAAATGTACGCAGTTTTTTCGACTACCGAAGGCACGTTCAAGATCCGTCTGTTTGCCGCCCAAGCCCCCCGCACGGTGGAGAACTTCGTCTCCCTGGCCGAGGGAACCAAGACCGGCAAGCCCTTTTATGACGGCACCATTTTTCACCGCGTGATTCCGAACTTCATGATCCAGGGCGGCGATCCGGAGGGCACCGGCCGCGGTGGACCGGGCTACAAATTCGCCGACGAGTTTCATCCCGAGCTCAAGCACACCAAGCCGGGCGTGCTTTCGATGGCCAATGCCGGGCCCGACACCAACGGCAGCCAGTTCTTTATCACCGTGGCCGCCACGCCCTGGCTGGACAATCGCCACACCGTGTTCGGCGAAGTGACCGAGGGATACCCGGCGGTGGAACAGATCTCGAAGACGCCGCGCGGCTCCCAGGACCGTCCTTCGAAGGATGTGAAGATCCTCTCCGTCAGGATCGAGAGGCTGTAGCGGCGCCACCCGGGGATGTCCCCATGCGACTGGCGATCTTCGGTGGCACCTTCGACCCGATTCACAACGCCCACTTGGGGCTAGCCCGCGCGGCTCTTTCCCATTTCCGCCTGGACCGCGTGCTGTTCGTCCCCGCCGCGCATCCGCCGCACAAGGGCGGCGTGACGGCGGCCGGTTTCGACGAGCGCGTACGAATGGCCGAGCTTGCCGTTGCGGACGAACCGCGCTTCGCGGTATCCCGCCTGGAAGAAGGCACGCGCTGCAGCTACTCGATTGACACGATCGAAAAAGTGCGCGCCTCGCTCGATCCCGCCGACGAGCTGTTCTTTTTGATCGGGGCCGATGCCTTCGCCGAAATCCAAACCTGGTATCGCTGGCAAGAAGTGGCCAGGCAGGTGGTCTTTCTGGTCATCAACCGCCCCGGGCATCCCTGCGCCATACCGGAAGACGTGACGGCGGAACGGTTGGACTCGCCGCAACTGGATATCTCATCCTCCGCCATTCGCCAGCGCTTCAAGCGTGGCCAATTCGATGCCGAGGTTCCGCCGCCCGTGGTCGACTACATCGTGCAACACGACCTGTACGGGGTCGCGCGGCGCATCTAGCGATTGCCTGCGCCACGACGCTTTACAGGCGCACGATTTTGGGCGAAGTGTAGCCTTTGAGCGCGTTGCGTGTGTCCACGATCAGCGCCGCGCGCTCGACCAGGGCCCGGTAGTCGAATGCGGTGTGATCGGTGATGATCACCACGCAATCGGCGTCCCCGGCGGCCGATTCGGGTTGGGCGTCCAGATGCAATCCGTCCAGGCGCAGGTTGGGAACGTGCGGGTCGCTGTAGCTGACGATAGCGCCGCGCCGCACGAGCAGCAGTAACACGTCGAGCGCGGGCGATTCGCGCATGTCGTCGATGTTGCGCTTGTAGGCCACTCCCATCACGTGGATGCGCGAGCCCTTGACCGGCTTGCCGGCATCGTTGAGCGCATTCTGCACTTTGTCGGCGGCGAAATGCGGCATCTGGCCATTGATGTAGCCGGCCAGTTCGATGAAGCGCGCCTCAATGCCGGCCTGCTTGGTCTTCCAGGAAAGATAGAACGGGTCGATGGGGATGCAGTGGCCGCCCAGGCCGGGGCCGGGATAGAACGGCATGAAGCCGAACGGCTTGGTGGCCGCGGCGTCGATCACTTCCCACACGTTGATGCCCATGCGGTCGCACATCAGCGCGATTTCATTCACCAGGCCGATGTTAATCATGCGGAAAGTGTTCTCGAGCAGCTTGACCATCTCGGCCACCTGCGTGGAACTCACCGGCACCACCTGATCGAGGGCCTGCGAATACAACAGACGGCCCATTTCGGTGCAGGCGGGCGTGCAGCCGCCCACCACCTTGGGAATGTTGGCGGTTTGGAATTTGGGATTGCCGGGATCGACGCGCTCGGGCGAAAAGCAGAGGAAGAAATCGCGGCCCACTTCGAGGCCGGATCTCGACAGGATCGGCAACACGACCTCTTCGGTGGTGCCGGGATATGTGGTGGATTCGAGAATCACCAGTTGGCCGGCGTGAAAGTGGCGGGCGATCTCCTGGCATGAGCTCACGATGAAGCTCATGTCCGGGTCCTTGGTTTTCCGTAGCGGCGTCGGCACGCAGATGTTGATGGTGTCGAGCTCGAGCACCGCCGAAAAATCGGTGGTCGCGCGCAGCTTGCCGGATTCTACCAGCGGCTGGAGCGTGGCGCTGGCAATATCGCCCACGTAGGAATCGCCGGCGTTGACCCTTTTGACTTTCTCCTGGCTGATGTCGATTCCGGTTACGAAAAAGCCGGCCTTGGCGAACTCGACAGCCAGCGGTAATCCGACGTATCCCAGGCCCACGATTCCTAGGCGGGCGCGCTTCTCGAGGATCTTGTGCCGCAGGATCTGAGCGGTTGGGCGATCGGCTGGCAGAGCATCAGGCATGGCACTGCTATTCTCTCACAAGCAAAAGAAAAAGCCCTCGGCCACCAGCACCGCCGGGCCACTCAGGAAAACGCTTTCTTCGATGCGGATGTGGAGCGGCCCCGCCGGGGTGAGGACGCGCAGCGGCGATTGCGCCATGCCGCGCCGGACGGCGGCCACCGCGGCGCCAGTGGATCCGGTGCCGGAACTCATCGTCTCGCCCGCGCCCCGCTCCCAGAAGCGAACGTCGATCGAGTGCGCATCCACGGGTTTGACGAACGAGACATTGGTGCGATTGGGGAAGTGCGGGTGGCGCTCGATTTCGGCTCCCATGGCGCGCCAATCGAAATCGAAATCGGCCACCGGCACGGCGCATTGCGGGTTGCCGGCGTCAATCAGGGTGACCTCGCGCGCGCCCGCCGAAAGCGGCAGGTCGAAGCGTTCGGCCAGCATCGCCACACTCCCCATATCCATTTCGAACGCGAATTCCCGGCCGTCGCGCTCCAACAAGCGAAGCGTCTTGATGCCCGCGCCGGTTCGAAGGCGGACCGCGTCGGCGGCGTGGCCGTGATGAATCAGGAAAGCGGCGGCGCAGCGCGTGCCGTTGCCGGAAATCTCGGGAGCGCTGCCATCGGAATTGTACAGCTCAATCGCGCCGTCCGCCTGCGCGTCCTGCGGCGGATCGATCAGCATCCAGCCGTCGGCGCCGATGCCGGTATGCCGGTCGCAGATAGCGCGCGCCAGGCCCGGATAGCCGCCGCCCGGCGCATCGCGCCGCCAGGTGAGCAGGAAATCGTTCTGTGCGCCGTGCGCTTTGGTGAAGGGGATGATCATCTACGAACTCAACCTCAATTCCGGTTGGCGGGCGATAGCGCCTGCCCCACGGCCACGGCAGTCGTTGCGCCAAAGGTGGGACAGACGCTTCCGTCTGTCAACCGGTTCTTGGCTATGGCAGACGCTCGACCTCGACGGCGGTGCCGTAGGCCAGCACCTCGGTGACACCCTGCATCACCTCGGTGGCATCGTAGCGCGCGCCGATCACGGCGTTGGCGCCCAACTGGCCGGCGTGCTCCAGCATCAGGTCGAATGCCTGGTTGCGGGTCTGCTCGCACAGATTGCTAAATATCGTGATGTTGCCGCCGACGATAGTTTGCAAGCCGGCGCCGAGGGTACCGAAAATCGAGCGCGAGCGAACCACGATTCCGCGCACCACGCCGAAGTTCCGCTTGATGCGGACGCCCGGCAAGTCAAAAGCCGTCGTTACGTTTTCATGAGGTACCATGAATGCCTCCCGTGCGCCGGTAGATTTCGATGACCGGCGCACCCTTTACTGGAATGGTTTTTTCGAGCCGGTAGCGCATGCCATAGCGTGAGGCGGTCTGAATCGAGTTTTCGACCTCGTCACCGGCCATCGCCACGGCCCACTCCTGCCACAAGAACAAGTCGGGGCGTTTCACCGCAGCCAGCCAGGGCAAGCCGTTATCGCCGGTGAAGGTCTCGCGCAGCGGAATACCGGCCTCGCGATAAACTCCCGTAATATCCCCGGACGTTGTGATGATACCTGAACCTAGGACGTAATGCGAGGCCAGATATTGCGCGGCCTGGTGGGTCCAATCGCGGCGCGCCTCGGAGTTGACCAGCGACTCCTGCCACGTCACCCAATTCTTCGGCTGTGGCTCCAGCAGCCACGGCACGGCCGATGCCGCCACCAGGACAGCCGCGCACCAGGCGCGCAGGCCGCGTGGCGTGAAGGCCACCAATGCGGCCACCGCGAACGCCAGCAGCGGCAAAGCGGCCAAGCCATAACGCGAGTTGTAATACGAATACGGCCACAGCGTGGGAATGAAGATAGGCGTGCGCGAACTGTGCATGCTCCAGACGTAAAACGCGCCCGGCAGCAGCAGAAGCAGCAGCGGCCAGAAGACGCGCCTGGCCAGCGCAGCTACCACGCCGGCCAACCCGGCCAGCGCCAGCACGGGCCCGGCGCCGAGGATCGCCGCGTGGCGGAAATAGTAGAGCGCCGCCCACCAGTCGCCCTTGCCGGGATAGGGCGCATCCCCTTGTATGGCCCAAGCCGAACCGGGGCCGCGCAGGAAATAGAGCGCGTCGCCTTGCAGCCACCAGTTGTGCCCCAGCCAGTAAAGCGGGGCAAAGCTGGCCAGAACGCCGAAGACAATGCCCGCGCTCAATCTGCGCCGCGCGAAATAGAGCGCCGCGAAAGGAATCAGGAACCATCCTTCGTAGCGGCTGAGCGCGGCCATCGACACGGCAGCCGCGGCTCCCACCACGGCGCCCCAGCCACCCGTATCGCGATAGCGGACGGTAAAGTAGAGCAGCGCCATCCACGATCCCCAAAAAGCCGGCTCCGTCATGGGAATCGACCCGAGGTAGAGCACGTTCGGATTCAATGCGAAGACCGCCGCGGCGGCGAAGGCCGGCGCATCGCCGCCAAACACGCGCCGCGCGGCCAGGAACAGAAACACGCCCGCTGCCGCGAAACAGATGCCCGAGGGAATCGCGCCGGCCAGGCCGTTGCGCCACAACGCGTCATGCGTCACAAAGGGGATCATCAGAAGATGCGGCACTGGCAACCACGGCGTGCCCAGTTGGTCGTAGCCCGGCGTTTGGGAATCGAGGAGCCGGCGGGCGATGTTCAGGTGCGCTTCGGCATCGCCATAGTACAGCAGCCAGCCGTGCGAGTAGAAGAACGCAATGGCGGCCGCGCCGGCCAGCGCGAGCAGCCCGATGGCGGCCAGCGCGCCCTTCCATGTTCCCGATTTCAGAACTGGGTGCAGGACTGGAACTCCCGGAAGCGGGCATCGACTTCTTCCCGCGTCAAAGAGCGGAAGCGATCGACGCCGAACTTCTCGCAGCAAAAGCTGCCCATCACGGAACCGTAGATCACGGCGCGGCGCAGTTCGGCGAGGTCCGCGCCCTTGGCCGCGACGCCCTGGCCCGCCAGATAGCCGATGAAGCCTCCCGCGAAGCTGTCTCCCGCCCCGGTGGGATCGAAAACTTCCTCCAGCAGATAGCCGGGAGCGATAAAGTGATCGCCGCCATGGAAGAGCACGGCGCCATACTCGCCGCGCTTGATCACCAGGGTGCGCGGGCCCATCGCCTGAATGGCGGCCGCCGCGCGGCGCAGGTTGTGCCAGCCGGAAAGCATTTGGGCTTCGCTGTCGTTGATCAGCAGGAAGTCCCACTGGGCGATGGTCGCAAGCAACTCCTCGCGAAAGTCGTGGATCCAATAATTCATCGTGTCGCCGCCGGCCAGCTTGAGCTGGTTCATCTGCGAGAGCACGCCGCGCTGCAGGGCGGGCTGAATATTGCCGAGCAGGAGATACGGCTCGGCGCGATACGATTCGGGCAGCTTGGGATCGAAATCGGCGAAGACGTTGAGATCGGTGCGCAGGGTGGTGCGATCGTTCATGTCGTCGGAATACACGCCGGCCCAGAAAAAAGTCTTGCCGCCCGCGACGCGTTCGAGGCCGGTCAGGTCGATCTCGCGGGAGGCCAGCAACTCGGCGTCCCCCGGCGCGAAATCGTCGCCGACCACGGCCACCAGCTTCACCGGGGTGAAGTAAGCCGCAGCCAGCGAGATGTAAGTGGCCGCGCCGCCCAGCATCCGGTCCACCTTTCCGTGCGGCGTTTCCACGCCATCATAGGCAACCGAACCAACCACGACGAGTGACATATCAGACAGAATTGTAACAGCCGGGAGCGGGCGCGCGGGCAAGTGTGTCGAACCGTGGTAAAATGAAGCTTCCCACCAAGTTGTTCTGTGTTAGCGAGCAAATTAAGAAAAAGCACAATCATGATGCAGAAGCAGGAACCGAACCGAGTTCTGGCCGCTGTAAGCGATCTGTTTTTCTCGGTGAAGCTTGCCGACGCGGCCAAACGCGCGGGGCTGTCGCTGGAGTTCGTCAAAGAACCCAAGGATCTGCTGGAAAAGGCGGCGGCGCTAAAGCCGTCGCTGATCGTATTCGACCTGAACTTCGAGGCGTTGCAGCCGCTGAAGCTGATCGGCAAGCTGAAGGGGAAGGCGGAAACCAGGGGCATCAGCCTGATCGGGTACCTGTCGCACATCCAGGCCGAGCTCAAGCAGCAGGCGCACGAAGCCGGCTGCGACATGGTGCTGGCGCGATCGGCGTTCTCGCAGAATCTGCCGATGATTTTCAAGCGGCATTCCAGCAGCATCTAACGCCGCTAGTTGGGATAGTATCCTTCCTTGCTTCGCACCGTGCAATCCTTATAGTCTTTGGTGCCGCTGACCGACACTTGAATCTGGCGCCAGCCATCATCCTTCGTCTCCGGCGGCCGGTAGGCCAGCAGGTACGTATGCTGCAGCTCGGCGGAAATATCCTGAAAGATCTGCGCGGCCTCGTGCGCGTCCTTGGCGCCGTACGTCTTGCCTCCCGTCAGGCGGGCGATCTCTTTCAGGCGATTCATCAGCTCGTGGCTGTCGCGGGCCTCGCCCTGCGCCACGGTATATAGCGGGATCCCCGATTTCTTGGCCCGTTCCACCGCTCGCCCGGCGTTCAGCACGCTGGCATTGTCGTCGCCATCGGTGAAGATGACCACCGCCTTCTTGCCGGAGCGGGCGCTGATGTCCATGGTCACGTGCGTGATGGCGTCGAACAAAGCGGTCATGCCGGCGGCGCGCGTGCGCATCACCGCGCGCTTGGCCGCGGCCCGGTCGTGGGTGAAGTCCTGGAGCAGATCGAGCGTAGTGCTGAAACCGTAAATCGCCATCGTATCTTCGTCGCGGAATTCGTCGATCAGACGGCTGATGGCGTTCTTCACCGTGGGCAGCGAGTCGCGCATGCTGCCCGTCGTATCGAGCAGCATGGCGCAGGTCAACCCGGCGGTGTTACCCTCGAACGCCACAATCGATTGCGGCTGGCCGTTGTCGCTGACGCGAAAATGCTCGCGCGGGATGCCGTCCAGATAGCGCCCCTTGTGATCGAGGACGGTGGCATACACCTCCACCATGCGCGCCTCGGTGCGGAAAACCGTGGGCGTTTCCTGCGGCTGGAGCGGCACCGCCAGCGCCCAAAGACAGGCTAGCAATGTCAACAGTTTCATTTTTCCTCTGGTAGCGCGGCCGCAACCGCAGCTTCGTCGAGATTCGCGAACGCCAACAACGCGCCGCGCCAGTCGTACATGTCCGCCATCTTCATTCGCTTCACCGCCTGCAATGCGATCGGCTGCCCGAGCGCGTTCAGCGCCGCCGGCGGGATGCCGGTGCGTCCCGCGAAATCCGCCACGTACAGCTTGAACTCCGCCGACCGCTGCGCCAGTTTGTACGGCAGCAGCAGCTTTTCGTATTCCTCGTAAGGCCCCGCGGCCGCCAGGTGCGGATGGCTGCACCCCTGCAGTTCCGCCGCGCTGGCGCCCAACCGGTGGAACCGCGTATCGTCGGCTGGATCTGCAACGCGGCGCAGCGCCGCCGTCACCGGAGACTGCCAGGCATCCGCCGGGTAGCGCTCCAGGTATCGTTGCGAAAGAGAATACAGGTCTCCCAGCGTCACGCTCTTGAAGGCGCCGCTCCAGTCCCGTGCCGCGATTGCATCCAGCAGTTCGCCCCGCCGCGTCGGCGAGAGCAGCCCATGGGTGTCCTCTTCCAATCCGGCCAGCAGCGTCGCATCGGCGCCCGCGTGCAGAACCCACTCGCGAGCCAGGCGGAGCCGCAACCCGAAAACGATCAGGTCCTGCTCGCTCAACCGGCTCCAGTCGGTGGCGCGCAGGGCCCCCATCTGCGCCGCCGCCAGGAAGCCCGTGTTGGCCGGCGGCTCGGAACCAGAAAAAGCCACTTTGCCCGCGGTGATCGGAAAGTCGGCAAAGCCGCCCTCTAGATAGCTGCCCAATCCGTCGTTGTTGGTGTACAGATCCGAAGGCGTGAACATGCTTTGCTCGCCGGGATTGAGCTTCAGGAACTGATGCTTGCGCAGCAGCAGCGGGTCCTGCGAAACCAGCAGGTCGTCCGGGCTCAAGAAATACGCGTACACCGCGCCGCTCAGCGCCAGCTTCACGTGCGGGCAAATCACCGCCTCGAGTTCCTGCACCAGTTGCTCGACATCCTTCTGGTTCACCTTCTTCTTCGCCAGGCGCTGCTTCAAGTGGACGATCAACTCAGCGGTTTTTGCCTCCTCGAATCCAAGCGCAACCCGGCGGTCAACCTCGCTGGGCTTCACTTTCTTGGGCGGCTCCACGGTGAGAAGCCCGGCGCGCAGCGCGTCCAGCGCGTTGGCATGCTCCATCGCCGCGCCCCGCCCCTGCGCCAGGTCCTGCAGCCGGTCATAGAAATCCAGCAGTGTCTTGAGCGAGGTCACCTTCTGCAGGCGCAGCACCTTTCGATATTGGGCGCTACGCGCGGCGGACGCATCGACTTCACGATGGGAGCCATCGAGTTCGAACGAAACCGCCGGGCCCGCACCCAATAGCGCGCGCTCCAAAGCCCGGTCCGGATCGCCGTCGGCCGGTTTCGGCGCGGCGCGCTGGATCAATTCCCGCACGCTGTCGAGCGAAGCGGTCGTGTAGCCTGCCGGCGAATTCGCTTTGCTGAACCGCACGCAAACCTGGTCGAACAAACCGGCCGCCGCGGGCGCATCCAGCGCGCCCGATTCCTGGGCGAGGGAAATCAGCGCAATCAGCGAATCGAATTCCCCCAGAATCACGTTCAGATCGAACCGCGGCATACTGTGCAGTTGGTCCGCCAGCGCAAAAAAGTGCTCGAACTGCTCCCGTCCCAGCCCGGTCAAAACCGCGAAGTACGGGTAGAACGCCTTGTGCGGTCCGTAATTCTGCGCCAACAGCAGCGCCGACGCTTCGTCGAGCGGATCGGAACGGTGCTGGTCGATGCGGACCACCGCTATGAAGTGGTCCAACTCCGACTGGTTCTCCTGCGCCAGCTTGTAGCGCGTCTTGGCCAGCCGGATCAGAATCTCGTCCTCCTGCTCCGGCGCGGTGACGCGCGAGAGCTTCTTCACCATCTTCGCGGTCTTCGAAACGGAAGAGGAGTTTCCCTTGGCGACCGTCCAGACCTCCGGGCTGCCCGGAAAGAGCACGCGCAATTCCGAGTCGATCGGCACTTCGCGCAGGAACGAGGTGAAGGAGAAATTCCGCGTTCCCTTCTCCGCCCCCGCCGCCATTTCGCCGGAATCGCGGAAGAGCTCGTAGAAACGCGTCGTCCGCGAGAGCGAATGGGTGAAGAATCGCTGGTGATCCACGTCCACCTGGCCGAGCGTGGCGAAGAACGCCAGCAGCTTGCCATCGTCCTTTTCGAGCAGCGCATGAAAAAAACGGTTGGGCGAGGCGGGCGCGGCGCCCACCAGCTTGGTCCAGATCGGTTCGGCTGCTTCGCCGCCCGGCACGGCCGCACGATCCCCGCGCAGAGCGAACGCCGAGCCGTGGCGATACAACAGATCGGCGTGCTTCTCGGCCATCGTCTTCAGATCGGAGCCCGCCGTCAGCGCCGCAACCGCCCGTTGGCTGATCGAGCTCAGCGCGGCGTACGTCTTGGCCACCCGCAGGTCGCTGGCCAGCGCTTCCGCGAAACCGCCGTTGAACTTGGACTTGGCAAAAAACGTCCCCATCCAGGCAGATTCGTCGAGCAGCACCGGCGCGCTCTCATCGGCAATCTCGATCGTAAAAGCCTTGCCCGCTTTCAGCGTGTCTTCGATGCCCACCGTGTCCAATGCCAAAGCCGAAGCGGTTTCCTGGCGCTGGGCCTGCGAACTCTTCTCGCCGGCTTCGAACTGCACCTCACCCTTGTTGACCTTGAGCTTCCATCCCAGAATCCCCAGCGCTCTTTCGCTGCGCCCCAGGCTCTTCTTGTCCGCCGCAGAAACTACAACCTCGGTCGAGTTCCCCTTGCTAACTCCCACAGCCTTCAGGTCCGCTAGTTCCTGGAAGTAGCGGCGGAGATCCGCCAGATAAAGATTCCGCGACTTCGGATCCAGGTTGTCCGTCTTGTCCACCAGGGTTCGGCTGTAGGAGGCGAAGAACGTCTGTGGGGACTGGACGTGAAAGTGGGCCATGAATGCCAGTGCCTCCAGCCCGCCGGGAACGGTGGCCCCGGCGGCGGACTTCGCCGCGCTCTCGGCCAGCCAATTGGAAACCGCCGATTTGCCGTCGGCGTTGAGGCGGGCGCGGAAGAAGGCCGCTGACTCGGCGTCGCCATCCCGCACCGCGACCTCCAGCCCCCGCTCCACCTCCCGCCCGTCTACGTGCGTTCCGGGCGCCGCTTTTTCGCGGGCAATTAACAGCGCCTTGTAAGCCTCCGGCGCCTTCCATCCGGAACTGTCCTCCATCTCCGCCAGACGCGCCAGCAAGGCCACATCCTCGATCGATTTGGATGCTCTCCGCAGCGTCTGCCGCGCGTCGAAAAAGTGCTGCTGCCGCTCGAGGCCTTCCGCCTTCACCAGGTAAAGCCGCGCCGATTTCGGAGCCGCCGTCAGCCCAGCTTCGGCCGCCGCCAGGCTATCGGCCACCGCCCCGCGGTCGAGCAGCAGCCGCGCCACCCGAAAGTGCGCCGGCTCCACGGCAGGGTCCGCTTCAATCGCCTTCTTCCAAACGCTGAGCGACTCGTCCGGGCGATTCAGCCGATCCAGATATTCCGCGTAGCGGCGTCGTACTGAAGCATCGGCGGGCAGGTCGGCGGTCACGATCCGGATGTGGCCGAGCGCCTTTTCGCCCGCGCCGCTATCGAGATACAGCTCGACCAGAGCCGTGCGGCGTCCGAGATTTCCAGGTTCCAACGCCAGTCCTTTTTCGAGCGAATCGGCTACCTTCGCCTGGTCGCCCAGCCGCCCGGCCACGTCGGCGCGGGTGAACCACAACTCGGTTTTACGCGCGTCGAGCGCGAGCGTCTCCTCCAGAAAGGGAAGCGCGCCGCGGTCGTCGTGCCGCGCCAGGCGGATCCGCGCCAGTTCTTCGCTGGCCACCGGGCCGCCGGCCTTGCCGTCGTGCGCCTTACGCAACGCGGACTCGGCGGCATCCAGATCCCCCGCCACGAACCGGCAATGCCCCAACTCGGCCTGGAGATCGGCGCTGCGGGGCTGGATCTCGGCCAGCTTATCGAGCAGGTTGGCTGCGGTCTGGTAGTCGTTCGCGCGCCGGTAGTAGTCGGCCCCCACCCGTAGCGCCACGGCGTCGCGCGCGTTGATGGTGAGCGCCCGTTCCAGCAGCGCGTGCATCTGCTGCACTTGCGCGGCGTCCGGTTTCTCCATGCGGCCCAGTTCCGATATTTGCTTTTCCACGTCCAGCAGTTCGGCGTATTGCTCCAGAGTGGGCAACACGGCGCCCGGCGCGGCTGCCAGGACGGGCAGTTCCACGGCAGGGGCTCCGGGCGTCTGGCTGAGCAGCCTGGCGCCATAGAGCAGGAAGCCGCGGCACAGCGGCGCCGCCGGCCAGGCCACTTCGGTCCACGGTCCGCTGCCGAGCGACTCCAGCAGATCGGTCAACTTGTCCGCGGGTGCGGCTCCGCCGGTATCGTCCGACACCGAAGCCCAGAACGTCGAGGGAGATCCTTCCGGATTCCAGTAACTAACGCGCAGCTTCTGCCCGCAAGAGCTGGACGAAACCCGCGTCCGCGCATAGTCGCGCGTGTCCGCGTCCAGCTCTGGAATCGGGCCCGCCAGAATCACCGACGACCAGTTGCCGCCAAAGGCCGCCACCGATGCCATGATGGCCGAGTACAGGCTGGCCGTCGCGGGAGCCGGTGTAGCAGCGTCCACGGGCGCCAGCGCTTTCCGCACCGCGTTGCGCCACGCCAGGCTAGTTTCGAACGGCCCGGACGCCGCAAATCCCTCTCCATTGAATACCAGCAGGGTGAGCGGAGCTGTCTTGCCCGCGGCCTTGTACAGCGCGGTTAGTTCCGCGGCCATGCTCGCCCGCCGTTCCTCGGCGATCCAGCCGGGAAAAAGCGCGATGGCGACCCCGGGAGCCGGCTCGGCCGGCGTCAGTTTCGGCTGCACCGGGCCGGAAAACGATTCGAGCGTTCCCACCCGCTCCACGCCGCCATGCACCAGGCACGGCTGCGCAACCAACGGGCCCAGCAACATGGTCCCGCCGAGTACCGAAAAGAACAGTCTCCCCATCGTGTTTCCCTGCCTCCGGGGCAATCCGCTTAAACGATTTGTCTGGCTCCCCCCAGGGTTTCGTACAGTATAGCACTGCGGCCAAAGTTGTTACGTGGCGGTTTCGCCGTTCTCCTGGCGGCTCACCGGCACGGGCCGGCGTGCAGCAGTTCTTTGTCGATCATCAGCAGGACGCAGCCCGGCTTGTCGATCTTCTCGAGCGCCAGGCCGTTCCAAAACAGGCTGGCGCCGGCCCAGGCTGGGGGAATCTCCACTCGCATTTCGGTGACGCTGCGGCTGCTGATGAGGATCTGCTTTTGCCCCGGCTCGTATCTGCCTTGGACGCGTGCGGTGGGCACGAAATCGTGGTGGGGAACCAGTATGCGCGTCTCGAGTCGTGTGCGCTCCTTGCCGCGCTGCAACATAATCACGACGCGCCGCTCCTCGGTGGCCTTCGTCATCAGGTCCTGAAACTCGTGCGCGTCCGCGATGGGGTGGCCGTCGATGGCCGTGATGCGGTCGCCCAGCTTGAGCGGACCGGAGTACTTCTCGGGCAGGCGGGAGATCGGCACGCCGGGCCCGGGATCGTCCGGCTTGTAACCGAAGGCGCCCAGATCCAGTGCGCCCGGCGTGGCGGTGGCCACCAGCGTGCGCGGCAGCACATCGTTAAGTTCGTTGACATTGAACGTGCCGGGCGTGAGCCAGAAGCAACTCGCGAACGTGGGGGAATCGGTCTCGCAATCCACGTCCAGCGGAAACGGATCGCGCGTCCGCGCGGCCAGCCAGGCGAAAACGTCGGCGTTCTTCATTTCGCTCGCGGAGCGCCATTCCATCCACATGCCGGCGGCCTTCAACTTCTGCGCGGTGGCCTCATCCGCGTCTTTGTCGGTGACCCACAGCACGGGAGAGTTGTTGAAATTGACGGTGTAGATGCGTCCCGTCGCGAGCGCGGCCTGCGGCGAGCCGCCAATCGCGAGCCCGGCGGCGAACAGGTCGGGCAGGCGCGAGATGACGTAGAAAACCGCTGCCGCCGAATCGCCGCGGCCAGCCAGATACACGCGCGCCGGGTCCACTCCGCTGTTCTGAATGGCAGAACGCACCGCGGCGGCGACAGCCAGCGCGCGCGTATCGAGAGGATCGGTGGATGCGCCGGCGGGGACGATGGTCTGCCAGCCGGCCTCTTGCGCCACCGCCTGCCAGTGCGCGGAGTCTTTCGCATCGATCACGGCCAAGGCGGGCGTTTTCGCGGGCGCTTGCGCGACGGCTACGCCGCAGACCAGGAGGCTAATAATGCTGCATGCGAGTGCGGATTCTGTGCGCCAGTTTTTCAATGTCTTCAGCCTTCTTGTGGTCGGCAAGGGAGAAAACGTAGCGGCTGTTCTTCTCCAGGTCGCCGCGCAATTGCTGCGCCAGCTCCGCCAGTTGCGCCGCGTCCTTACGGTTTTCGGCCTGCTCCTCTTTGAGGAGTTCCTCGCGCTGCAATCTGCCGCTGGGGACCTTGAACGGCACAGGCGGCGACAGCCCGGGTTGCGGAGTCTGGGCCAGGCACAGCGCGGCAAACGCCGCCGGCAGAGTGCATCGGCGGAAACCATGTTTCATGATGAGAGCCTGCCTTATTATGATAGTCCGGCGCGAGTGCCCTGTTATCATAACCACTAGATGGAGCCGCGGTTATGAAAAAGATCGTGTGCGTAGCGTTGGCCCTGACGGCCAGTCTCGCAGCGCAGGTGGCGCGCGAGGCCAACAGCGGTTATCAAACCGAGCAACAGCGCAAGCAGATGGCCGCCAGCCTGGGCAATCCGCAACGCGAGCAGACCCAGAAACCGGGGCTGCTGATTCGCGAAATGGGCCTGCAGCCCGGCATGACCGTGGCCGACATCGGCACCGGCGTGGGGTTCATGCTGCCGTACCTCAGCAAGCGGGTTGGGCCCGATGGCCGCGTGGTCGCCGAAGACATCTTTGACGATTTTCTTTCCGAAGCCAAGCTGCACGCCGTCCAGGCCAGCCTCGACAACGTGACCTTCATCAAGGGCACGGAGACCGACCCGAGCCTGCCGGAAGGCCAATTGGATATGGCGCTGGCGCTCGACGTCTATCATCACTTCGATTATCCGGAGAAGATGCTGGCGGCGATTCACAAGGCGCTCAAGGACGGTGGCAAGCTGATCATCGTAGAGTATTACAAGAGGGAGTCGGCGATGCCCAACGGGCGGGCTCTCACGCACATCCGCCTCGACATGCCCGACGTCATCAAGGAGGTGGAGGCCAACCACTTTCACCTGCTGGAAGAGAAGGAACACGTCCGCGACGTGCAATACATGTTGATGTTGGAGAAGAATTAGGAAGGGACCACCCCGCTGCCGAAGAGTGGGGCAGTCGCTTTTACCTGCCAACAGCATTATTTAGGAGCAGAATGAGAAACTTCTTACGAATTACGACGTGCGCCGCGCTGTCGCTGCTGCTGCCGGGCGTGCGCGCGCAGGTCGTGGCCCGCGGCGCCACCCAGGATCCGGGCATCACGCACCAGCAGGCCGAAGAAATTCTGCAGGAACTGCGGCAGATCCGGCAGTTGCTGGAACGGCAACAGCAGCAACAGCCTGCCAGCCCGCCGGCCAAGATCAAGATGAACCTGGAGGGCATGCAGATGCTGGGCTCCAAGGACGCGCCGGTGACGATGGTCGAGTTCACCGACTACCAGTGCCCCTTCTGCCAGGCATTTCACACCCAGACTTTCGGCGAGTTGAAAAAGAATTTCATCGACACCGGAAAGGTCCGGTTCTACAGCCGCGACCTGCCGCTCGATTCGATGCACCCCAATGCCATGCGCGCCGCCGAGGCCGGACGCTGCGCCGCCGAGCAGGGGCAGTTCTGGAAGCTGCGCGACGTGATGGGCCATCATCCCGATAAGCTGGATCTGGAGAGCCTGCTGGCCGACGCGGAGGTTCTCAAGCTGGACGTGACGGCATTCCGCGTCTGCGTGGTGAGCGAAAGGCACAAGGACGAGATCCAGGCCGACATGATGGAAGCCATGCGCATCGGGTCCGACGGCACTCCCGCCTTCGTGGTCGGCAAGAGCACCGCCGAAGGCGTGGAAGGCGATCTGGTGGTGGGCGCGCAGCCCTACAACGTATTTGAGCTGAAGCTGCGCTCGCTGGACACAAAGTAGGGGCCGGGCATGCCCGGCCCGTGCGTCGCTACCGTGCGTCACTACACTGGTAATGTGAATTCCACTCGACGCGCCGCACCGCGCTGGGGCGCACTCCGGGCCGTCCTGCCTATCTTTGCGCTGACTGGGGCGCTGTGGCCGCAAGCCGCTCCCCAGGCCTCTTCGAGCTGCGACAACACGCCGGCGTGGTCGCCCTGTGAACTGGTATTCGAATTGAGCGCCAAGGCTGCCGCCGCGCATCCCGATCCTTACGCGAGCGTCGATCTGCGCGCCGAGTTCCGTTCGCCCCAGATGCGCACCTACGCCTTGCCGGCCTATTGGGATGGCGGCGGCCGCATGGTGCTGCGCTTCTCTCCCACTGAGGCCGGGCACTGGGAATACCGCCTCACCAGCAACGTGGCCGAATGGGACGGGGTCACCGGAGCCTTCACCGCCAGCGCTTCCGACGCGCCGGGCTTTCTCCGCGTGGCTAACCTCCATCATTGGGCTACCATCGTCGCCAACCGGCCGCACCTGTGGATGGGCGCGAGCGAGATGCGGTTCGCCTGGCTGGACGACGCCGCCTTTCGCGCCGTGGTGGATGCACGCACCGCCCAGAAGTTCAATCACCTGCGCGGCCTGGTGCTGGGCGAAGGCGCAGAAATCGGTTTCCGCGCTCCCGGCAGTCCCGACCTGACGCATTTTGAGCGCCTCGACCGGCGCATCGCGTACATCAATTCCAAGGGTCTAATTGCGGATCTGGTGTTGGCTCCCAATCCCGCCGCGCTCGTCCGCCTGCTGCCTGACCCGGAGGCGCGGCGCCGCTTCATCCGTTTTCTGGTGGGCCGTTACGCCGCCAGAAACGTCACCTGGCAGGGGCTCGGGGAATTCGAAAGCCAAGCCGGCGCGCGCGCGCTGCTCCAGGAAACCGGCACTCTGATCAAACAATTCGACCCTTACCAGCACCCGCGCACGACCGGCGCACGCGTCACTTCGGCGCCGCTGCTCGATGACGGCTGGATGGATTTCGCCGCCTACGGAACGGCGGACGCCGCTGTGGGAGCTATCGAACATCAACTCTACCAGGTGCCGGGCGTGGCCCTCGAATTCGCGCGCGAGGACGCCGGGGCCGGCAAGACCGGGCCCAACGACGTGGATGCGGCCGAACTGCGCCACCGGCTCTGGACGGCCGCCATGAACGGCCAGTACCCGACCTACTCGAATACCGGCGGGGGCGCGCGTTCCCTCGACTCGCCGGGCGCTAGGGCCATGACGGTGTGGTTCAACCTGATGGCGGGCACGCGCCATTGGGACCTCGAGCCCTACTTCGAACTGGATGGCGGCCGCGCCCTGGCGCTTCCCGGCGTCGAGTACATCGTTTATATCGATAAACCCGGCCCGGTCGAGCTCACCGTCGAGCACCATGGCTACGACGTCTACTGGCTGGATCCGGCCGACGGCTCCATCACTGGGCGCCGCCGGTGGGGCGGCCAGCGCTTCACCGGCGAGCCTCCCGACCGCTATCACGACTGGGTGTTGCGCCTGGTCCGCGAAACGACCGTCGAAAGCATGAATCGCAGTTACAAATTCGAATCGGTCGACGTGCCGGTGCAGGAGATTGTGATCGATCCTGAAAAAGTTCCCTACGAAATCGAGCGCCCCACGGGCGCGCTCACCGCCGGCCGCGCGGCGCATTTTGCGGTCAAGGCCAAGCGCACCAGCCGCGCCAGCCGGGCCATGCTTTGGATGTGGACCGCCGAGGTCACCGCGGACCACGAAGGGTATCGCGTGCTCGGCACCGCGCCGCAAGCCGATTTCACGCTGCCCGCCACTTTGGGGGTCGACTATCCCGGAATCGCGCTGGTGCGCCTCTACGCCATCAACGGCTACGGCACCGTTTATATGGCGGCCAAAGGATACGATTTCAACCAGTGACGCCTCTCATTCTGGCGGTCGATACGACCCACGCCCACGGCAGCATGGCGCTGGCCCGCGCGGGCGATCTGCTCGAGCAGGTCGATCTCGAATCCCCCTCCGGCTTCGCCCACGTGATTTACGGCCACCTGGAAGCGCTGCTCAGCCGGCATAGCGTTTCGATTGGCGAGGTGGAGTGCTTCGCCGCGGCATCCGGCCCAGGCGCATTCACCGGCGTGCGGGTTTGCCTGGCCTGCGTCAAGGGGCTGGCCGAAGCGGCCGGCAAACCGGCGGTGGCGGTTTCGAATCTCGCCGCCATCTCGAGCTTCGGCACGGCGCCTTTGCGCGCGGCCCTGTTCGACGCCCGCCGCGGCGAGGTCTACGCAGCGGTCTATGACGCCGATGGCCGCCTGGTCTCCCCCGAAACCGTCGCCGCGCCGGCCCGCTGGATCGGGGCGCTGCCCGACGGCGTCGAACTGGTCTCGCCCGACTTCGGTGCGTTCGCCGATGCGCTCGCCGCGTCGCGCTTTCGCGATGCGCGCCGCACCACGGCTCCGCACGCCCTGGCCGCCGCCATCGCCCGCATCGCCTGGCACCGCTTGAAAGCCGGCGTTGCCGCAGACCCCGCCGCTCTGGACGCCAACTACGTCCGCCGTTCCGACGCCGAGCTGTTGTGGAAGGGCTGAGAGCCGCGCGCCGGCGCGAAGGAGTTCGACGAAGGAGTTCGGCGAATGAGTTTCAATCCCGGACCGGGGTCTTGGCCGGCTGGCTGGTCGTCCAGCTTCCAGATCCGCAACTCGTCCGGGCCGGCAACCTCCACGCGGAATCTGCCATTCGGGCCGAGTTCCGCGCAGGTGTGGCATATGTGGTGCTGCACTTCGAACGTGAGCGTCTTGCCGTCCACGTGTGGCACCAGCAACGCCACGGGATGCTCGGCCGTTACACGCCACGGACTATTGGTGTCGGGGCGTTCCTGATAATAGAACACAATCACGCCGCCGATTTTTCCGTCCGCATCATCGATCCTCAGACTGATTCCTGGGAGGTCATTCAACTTTCCCTCCCAGGTTCCAGTGAACGGGGAGTCCTCGTGAACCACGGCTGGAGACTGCGCGACGGCGAACGTCGCCGTGCATGCCAGTGCCGCCAGGGTGGCGATAATCGGTGTCCGATTCGTTTTCATGTTACTGCCTCCTAAACGGAAGGTCCTTTGGCGCCGCCTAGAGAGGCTGTCGCCAGCATGCCGCCGAGACCCATTGTCTCGACGGCGGAAGAGGGGACGATCACCATGGAGCCGCGCTCCTTGATGGCTTCGTACAGCATGTTCATGGCGCGCAGGTGCAGGGCGACGGGATTGTCCTGATAGGTGGCCGCGGCCAGCGCGAACTTTTCGGCGATTTCGGTTTCGGCCTGCCCCAAAATGTTGCGCGCCTGGCGCTCCCGTTCCGCCTGCGCCTGCCGCGACATGGCGTCTTCAAGCGCTTGCGGAATGCGCACGTCGCGAATTTCCACCGACTGCACGGTGATGCCCCAGGGGTTGGTCTTCTCGTCGAGAATGCGCTGCAGTTCGTGGCCGAGCGACTCGCGCTCGGTGATCATCTGCGCCAGCTCATGCCGGCCGATCGATTCGCGCAACGCGGTCTGCGCGCTCAGCCGGATGGCTTCCACGAAATCCTCGACCTCGAGAATGGATTTCTCCGCGTTCCAGACCAGCCAGAAAAGGATGGCGTCGACGTTCACCGGCACGGTGTCGCGTGTGAGCGTGGATTCGGCGGTGACGTTGGCCACGCGCACGCGCTGGTCGACGTACCGGCTGAGACTGTCGACTACCGGAATGATGGCGAACAGGCCGGGCCCGCGCAGCCCGCGGTAACGGCCCAGGCGCAGAACGGCCACCTTCTCCCACTGGTCCGCGACCCGTATGGCGAACAACAGGTACAAGCCGACCAGCGCGCCGGCCACCAGGCCCGCGGGCGATTTCGTTCCGTTGGTGACCGCCCATCCCGCGATCATCGAGATGACAAACAGCGCCACCCCGATATTGCTGAGCTTGAGCCGTTCCATAAAACTCGGTGTCATGGGGTTATCTCCTCTTCGTCTGCGCGTCGCTCAAATCGTCGCGCAGTTGCTCTAACAGGTTGCCGACCGTGAAACCGGCGGCGCCGGCGCGCGCCACGAACTCGGCCACCAACTGGGCGAGCTGGCGCTGGCGCTCGGCGTCGTCGCGCTTCACCTTTTGCCGGCTGATGAAGGTGCCGGTCCCCTGCTGCGTTTCCAGAATTCCGCGGATTTCCAGCTCGCGATAAGCGCGCGCCACCGTGTTGGGGTTGATCGAAAGGTCCACCGCCACCTGGCGCACGGTGGGAAGCTGGTCGCCCGCCTCGAGCGCGCCCGCCGCCATCCCGCCAGTCACCTGGTCGATCAACTGCCGGTATACCGGCACGCCGCTCTTGAGATCCAGGCGGAATGCGAAGGGCTGCTGCGCGATGGGCGGCTGCTTGCTCATCTATATTGCTAGTGTATTAGTTGAATAATACATTGTCAAGAGATTTCTTGTGGCGCCGGCGCTGCCGCTTACGCCAGATACCGCTGCAAATCGTCGCTGCGGAAGCAGTGGGCGAAGGCGGTGTCTCTCGCGATGCGGTTGGTGCGGACCAGCTCGGCGAGCGATTGCTCCATGGTCATCATGCCATCGGCGCGGCCGACGGAAATCTGGCTGCGGAGCTGATGATCGTCGCCCTTGCGGATGAGCGCGCGGGCAGCATCGTTGGCAATCAGGATTTCGGTGGCGGGCCAGCGGCTCACGCCGTCCAGTCCGGGGACGAGCTGTTGGGCGATGACGGCGGCCAGCGCCAGCGACAACTGCTGGCGGATCTGCGGCTGGTTGGCGGCGGGGAAGGAATCGAGAATCCGCGCCACGGCCTGAATGGCGTCGTTGGTGTGCAGAGTGGAGAGCACCAGGTGGCCGGTCTCGGCGGCGGTCAGCACGGTGGCCATGGTCTCGGCGTCGCGCATCTCGCCGACCAGGATCACGTCCGGCGTCTGGCGCATGATGCTGCGTAGAGTTCCGGCGAAATCCGGCGTATCGCGGCCGACTTCCATCTGTTCGATGATCGAGTTACGGTTCGCGTGCTGGTATTCGACCGGATCCTCGATGGTCACCACGTGGGCCTGCCGCCTGCTGTTGACGATGTCGATGAGGGCGGCCAGCGTGGACGTTTTGCCGCAGCCGGTGGCCCCGGTGACCAGCACCAGGCCCTGGCGCCGCTCGGCGAGTTTGGCCAGGACAGCCGGCAGGTGCAGCGAATCGAGCGAGGGAATCCGCGCCGGCAGCAGGCGGATGCTGGCCGCCAGCGTGCCGCGCTGGTGATGCAGGTTGACGCGGAAACGGCCCAGGCCTTCGCGCAGGAAGCTCAAATCGGCGGAGCGGTTTTTCTGCAGCTCTTCGAGTTGGGCCGGCGCGAGCAGCGGCAGCACCAGGCTGCGCACGTCGTCGGCTTCGAGCGGCGGCCCGGAGCCGGGTGCCAGCATGCCGTTGACGCGCAGCACGGCGGGAGCCCCGGCGATCAACAATACGTCGGAAGCGCCGCGGGAAGCGGCGAAAGAGAGCAGCTTGTCGAGCGAAGCGGTCATGTCCGGCAGGCGCGCGGCTGCCTTGTTGCCGGGTGCGGCACGGTTCAATTCGGCGACGATTTTGGAAAGCTCGCTATCGTATTCGCTCATAAATCTGGTGGGGCGGGCTTTAGCCTGCCAACGCCCGCTTGCGGGCGCGTTTTCTTGGACGCTCCAACCTGGCGAGCTAAAGCATGCCCCACCCAAAGTATAGCGGGTGCGGTACCATCCCCTTATTGAAGCTGCTGATTTTTTCCGATATCCATAACGATTGGAAGACGCTCGAAGGGCTGCTCGGCGTGCAGGCGGATTACTACATTGCCGCCGGCGACCAGGTCACCTGGGCCAGGGGCTTCGAACGCTGCGGCGAGATTCTGGGGCGGCGCGGGAACCGGGTGTACGTGCTGCCGGGCAATCACGAATCGGCGGAAGATGTGGCCAGCATGTGCGCGCGCTTCGGCCTGCACAACTTCCACCAGCAGCACATCGAGATCGGCCGCTGGCACGTGGCCGGTCTGGGCTACTCGAGCCCGACGCCGTTCGGCACGCCGGGCGAGTATAGCGAGCCGCAGATGGCGGCGTCGCTCGCCAAGTTCGCCAACCTCGATCCGCTAATCCTGGTGTGCCACGCGCCGCCCTATTCGACCGCGCTCGACCAGATCCACCCGGGCCTGCATGCGGGCTCGCGCGCGGTGCGCGAGTTCATCGAGAAATCGCAGCCGCACTATTTGTTTTGCGGCCACATCCATGAGGCGGAAGGGGTCGCGATCCGCATCGGCCGCACGCTGGCGCGCAACGTGGGCAAAGCCGGGTATTTGTTAGAATTGGAGTGAACCCACATGACCCTTGAAGAATTGGAACGCCAATACGCGCCGCTTCGCGACCAGGCCCTGGCCGTGCGGAGGTATCTTTGACGCCCCCGCGCAAAAGCTCGAACTGAGCCGGACCGAACAGCAGGTGGCCCAACCGGATTTCTGGGCGCAGCCCGAGAAAAGCCAGAAAGTGATGCACCGGCGCAAGCGCCTGGAAGAGGCGATTGCCGACGACGATCGCGTGCGCGCCTTGACCGAGGATCTGGACACCATGTTCGAGCTGGCCCGCGAAGGCGAAGACGTGGCGGGCGAGATTGAGCGCGACGTCAAGACCTACGCCGAATACGTGGACCGCCTGGAAACCGACATGTTGCTTTCGGGCGAAAACGACGCGCTCAGCGCCATCGTCACCATCCACCCCGGCGCCGGCGGCACCGAAAGCCAGGACTGGGCGGAGATGCTGCTGCGCATGTACCTGCGATGGACCGAGCGGCACGGTTTCCAGACCGTGATTACCGACCGGCTGGAGGGCGAAGGGGCGGGCATCAAGTCGGTCACCTTCGAAGTGAACGGCGAGAACGCCTACGGGCTGCTGCAATCGGAAGCCGGTATTCACCGCCTGGTGCGCATTTCGCCGTTCGACGCCAACGCGCGCCGGCATACGTCGTTCGCCTCGGTGTTCGTTTACCCGCAGGTGAACGACGAGATCGTAATCGACATCAAGCTCGACGATCTCCGGATCGACACGTTCCGCTCTTCGGGCGCCGGCGGGCAACACGTCAACATGACGGATTCGGCGGTGCGGATCACGCACTTGCCCACCAAGACCGTGGTGCAATGCCAAAACGAGCGTTCGCAGCACAAGAACCGCGACAGCGCCATGAAACAGCTTCGAGCCAAGCTGTATGAGCTGGAACTGGAAAAGAAACGCGCGGAGACGCGGAAGACGGAGGACTCCAAGCTGGAGGCCAGTTTCGGCAGCCAGATCCGCAACTACGTGCTGGCGCCGTACCGGCTTGTGAAGGACCTGCGCAGCAAGCTGTCAATGGGCGATGTGGACCGGGTGCTGGAAGGCGATCTGGACGGCATGATCCACGCGTACCTGGTGTGGCGCAAGACCGGCAGGATCGCCGGCGACGATAAGGACGAAGCGCCGGAGTGAGCGCCGATGAAACCAGCGTCGCCCACGCCGCGGAGCTGATCCGCGCTGGGCGGCTGGTGGCTTTCCCGACCGAAACCGTCTACGGGCTGGGCGCGAATGCGCTTGACGCGGCTGCGGTGGAGCGTATCTTCGCCGCCAAGCGGAGGCCGCGCTCGAGCCCGATGATCGTGCACGTGGACTCGATTGCGATGGCGCGCTCGCTGGCCGCCGAGTGGCCGGAGGCGGCGGAGAAACTGGCGCAACGATACTGGCCGGGGCCGCTGACGCTGGTGGTGGCCAAGCGCAGCGTGGTGCCGGACATCGTCACCGCGGGCCTGCCCACGGTGGGGCTGCGCATGCCGGCGCACCCGTTGGCGCTCGAATTGATTCGCGCCGCACGAGTGCCGATTGCCGCGCCCAGCGCCAACCGCTTCACCGAGCTTTCCCCTACCGCGGCGGAGGACGTGCCCATCGAGCTTGCCGATTTCGTGTTGGATGGCGGCCCGGCGCAGGTGGGTATCGAATCCACCGTGCTGTCGCTCCATGGCGCGCCGCTGCTGCTGCGGCCCGGCGTGATCCCGTTGCCCGAGATCGAAAGTCTGATCGGCCCGGTTTTGATTGCCGCGACAGCCGCGGCCGCCACCGAAGTGCCGCACGCATCGCCCGGCTTGCATCCGCGCCATTACCGGCCGGTGACGCCGCTCTACCTGATCGCTCCCGGCGATGCGCCGCCGGAAGGCCGGGGGGCCCGGCTGCGGCTCGGTTGGGAAATGCCAGCCGATCCACTCGAGTATGCCGCGGCTCTCTATCGAACGCTGCATCGTCTCGATGGTGAAGGCTTAGAGTGGATCGCGGTGGAATGCCCGCCGGAAACGCCAGCATGGGCCGGCGTGCTGGACCGGCTGCGAAGGGCGGCGGCGAATCGGTAGCGCCGGCGGTCTTGCCGCCGGTGTTTTGCGCAATTCTACCGATCCACGGCCAGGGTCGGGAAACTGCTGGAAATATGGTCCTGCCAGGCGAGGCCTTCCTCGTCCACCAGCGACCACAACAAGCCCACCGCCGTGCACACGCTCAGACACGAACCGAGCATCCGCAGCACGCGGTGGCGCGGCTCCAACGCGAAGCCGTCGAATGTGGTGAGCCGCAGCCGTGTCCACCGCATACCCGGCGTCTCAGTGCCGGCGATCGCCGCCAGCAAGCCGTAAGTGAAGCCGATCAGCAGCAACGCAGCGCCGAAAACCATCAGATTGGTTTTGTTCAAAACGAATTGACCGCCGAGGAGGCGAAAGGCGAACAGGAACGCGCCATAGGCAATCAGCACCATAGCCCAATCCACGGCCGCCGCAACGGCCCGGTGCAACGGAGTCGCCACTGGCATATCACAATAAATACTGGCATCGACGGTGGTGCCCAGAGTGCGCGGCTTGGCGGGGGCCGGCACGAGGAACTCGAGCTTTCCCTGCCCCTCCGGCGCACGCGTACCGGTCCGCCTGGACTTGGTAGTCGGACTGGGATTGGACTTCCGAGCTGGCTTCGAACGTGTCTGCTCGACGAGAATTATGCTCGACTCCAGCCCATTCGGAAACAGCGAAGTCTGAACGGCGCGGGCCATATCCGGCGGCGGCGGAACCGGACGCAACCGGCGCGGCGGGCGCGTCTCCGCCACCCGCCCCGGTTCAGCCGCCAAGGCTCCCGAAGTTACGAGACTGAATCCGCTCGTCAACCGGTCGTCGTCTTTGCGGCCGCAATGCCGGCAGCGTTGTTCGCCTTGCCCGAGTCGCGTTCCGCAATAGCTGCACGTCATCTTTCACACTGTGAGCGAAACGCCCGGAAACCTGAGCCGTCGTTCTGTGCTACCGTCTCTGGTTGGGACCCTTTTCGCCAAGCTCTCTTCCCTTTCTTAACACAAGCGGTGAGTCTTGTCACGGAAATTCGTGCAGACCCATCTGCGTTTATCCGGTTATGCTGCTGGCTTGGCTGACGCTGGTCGCCGCAGCGAACGCCCAGCAGGCCGCCGCCGCTCCCGCCCCTGCTCCTGCTCCTGCGCAGACCGGCGCCACCGCGACCGTTGCATCGCCGCAACTTCCCGATCACAAGACCCTGCAACTCAATCAATGGTTTTTTTGGGCGATTGACCAATCCACCGAGGACCACGTCTATAAGGGCCGCGGCAATGTACAACTGGAGGGCAAGGCATTGCTGGCGCGCGCCGACGAAATGGAATACAACGACGACACGGGCGACCTGGTCGCCGTCGGCAACGTTTATTACCACAGCTTCGAGAAGAACGAGCAGATCTGGTGCGACCGCATGGAATACAACACCGAGTCGCAAAAGGGCAGGTTCTACAACGTGCGCGGCGAATCGATGCCGAAGACGGTGGTGCGCCGCGGCATCCTGACCGGCAACAGCCCGTTTCATTTCGAAGGCAAATGGGCCGAGCGCATCGGCGACAAGTACCTGCTATTCAACGGGTGGATCACCAACTGCAAAATGCCGGGTCCGTGGTGGAAGCTGCGCGGGCCGAGATTCGACATCATTCCGGGCGAGCGGGCCAAGGCGTATAAGAGCGTCTTCCTGCTGCGCAAGATTCCGCTTTTCTACACGCCCTACTTCTACCACTCGCTGGAAAAAAGACCGCGCCACAGCGGATTCCTGCTGCCCAACCTGGTGGCGCACTCGCAGCGCGGCCCGATGATCGGTTTGGGCTACTACTGGGCCATCAGCCGCAGCTTCGACGTCACCTACCGTTTCTTCGATTACACTGCCAACGCCTTCGGGCACCACGTGGACTTTCGCGGCAAGCCGCGCCCCGGCACGGATTTCGATGTCATCCTTTACGGCGTGCAGGACCGCCAAGGCATTATTCCCGGCACCACTCCGGAACAACACTACAGCGGCATCAATCTCTTTGCGCTGGGCCACCTGGATCTGGGCCACGGCTGGTTCGGCCTGGCCAACATCAACTATGTCAGTTCGTTCGATTTCCGCCAGGAATGGTCGGGATCCTTCAATGAAGCCATTGGCTCGGAGATTCATTCGGTCGGGTCGGTGAGCAAGGACTTCTCCAGCATCAGGGTGGACCTGGTGGCGGCGCGCCTCGAGAATTTTCAATCCACCGAGGTGCCGCTCACCCAGGCCAACGGAGAGACGCCGGCGTTGACCAATGCCGTGCTGATCCACAAGTTGCCGGATGTCGAGGTCGAAGGCCGCGACCACGCGATCTGGAAGAACCTGCCCATTTGGTTCTCGTTCTATTCCGCGGCGGGCCTGCTGTACCGCTCGGAACCCATCTTCAATTCCAACCCGAACTTCGGTGGCCCCCAGGGGAACACGCTTTACGAAACGTTCAGAACCGAGCAGTTCACGCCGCGGCTCGAACTCTCCCCGCACGTCACCAGCGCGTTACACTTCTGGCACTTCGATCTGGTGCCGAGCGCGGGCATCGATGAGGCGGTCTACGGGCAAAGCCAGGACGAGAACTCGCTGGTCTCGCAACAGGTGGGCTATGTGGCCTACCAGGTGTCGGGCGGCAAGCTGGTGACCAGCGCGCGGGACTTTTCGGTCGACCTGATTTTCCCCTCGCTGGCACGCGTCTTCAATAAGAAGACCATCTTCGGCGACAAAGTCAAGCACGTCATCGAACCGCGCGCCACTTACCGCTACGTCACCGGCATCGGCACCGACTTCGACCGCATCGTGCGCTTCGACGAAACCGACCTGTTGAGCGACACCAATGAGCTGGAGTTTTCCCTCACCAACCGTCTGTATGCCAAGCGCGGCGATTCCGTCAGGGAGTTCTTGACCTGGGAGCTGAAGGAAAAGGAGTACTTCGATCCAACCTTCGGCGGGGCGGTGGTTTCCGGACAGTCGAACCTGTTCGCCGCCACGGCCGATCTGAGCGCATACGCATTCGTGCTCGGCCCCCGCAACTATTCTCCGGTGGTTTCCATGCTCCGTGCCAACCCGGTCAACGGCCTGTCCGTGAACTGGCAGGCCGATTACGATCCCCGCTTCCACTCCATCGTCGATAGCGGTTTCTCGGCCGACTACCATTGGCGAAAATACTTCTTCTCGGCCGGCGACTATGAGGTGCACACCAACCCGCTGCTGGTTCCGTACGCCAACCAGTACCGGGCCCGCCTGCAATACGGCGATCCCAACAACCGCGGCTGGAACGCCGGCATAGAAGCCGTTTACGACTATCGCCAGAAGGTGCTGGAGTATACGACCACCCTGGTTACGTATAACACCGATTGCTGCGGTTTCAACGTGGAATACCGCCGTTACAATGCGGGCATCCGCGACGAAAGCCAACTCATGTTCTCGTTCTCGATTGCCAATGTCAACACATTCGGCAACCTCAAGAAGCAGGACCGGCTGTTTTAGGCTGGAAGGTGGTTCTTGCGCCTGCGCCAGCCGCGACGTGAACACCTCATGCGTGGGTGGAGCGCCGCCGGAAATGAAAAGGCCCCAAGTTGGGTAACTTGGGGCCTTGCACTCAGAGAGTGGCGGCGGGAGGGGACTCGCCGCCAAGGATGCTGTCTGTATTGATCCAATGATAACCATTTCGGAGCTGTTTGTCTATAATTGTGGTGAAGATTCCTGTGGGAAACTCGTATCCCTGGCGGGCAGGGGTTCCACAAGTACCAGTGGTTTGGTATGCGGGGTGGTCCCACTGTTGGATCTCGCGACGCAGTCTGGAAAAAGGACAGTGGGAGGCGGCAAACTTGGCCTGACAAATTAAAAGGCCCCGAGCTGGGTATCTCGGGGCCTTGCACTCAGAGGGTTGGCGGCGGGAGGGGACTCGCCGCCAGGGATGCTGTCTGTGTTGTTTCGATATTAGCAATTTAGGACCTGCTTGTCCAGTACTTTCTGAAGTTTATTCTAAAATTATTTTTGGGCAATTGCTGGTAGGCCGTTGGTTCCAGCCACTCCCAGTACCAAAGTTTGGGGGCAGGGCCGTAATACTCTCAAATGGCCGGAAATAGGCCATCAGTAAGGATTAACTTCGGGGCCCACGGTTAACGCCGGCCGCCTAACCAAAGACATCTTGAGCGATTGATCCTAAAAGGGTTATCTTCACCAAGAGAGAAGGCGGTGCCGGAGTGATCGAGATACAGGATGACAGTCTATTGCGCCAGAGCGAGCGCGAACGACGCAACAAGCGCCGTTTCCAGATCGAACAGGAAGTCCGCTACAAGATGCTTTACGGTCAACGGATTGCCGAGACTGGGAACGGCAAAACGATGAACATTTCCAGTGGCGGGGTGTGGTTTACAACGGAGAGCATGCTGACCACCGGCATGCCGGTCGAACTCTCCATGACGTGGCCGGTCCTGCTCAATGACAACTGCCCGATGAAGCTCATGATCTACGGATGCGTAGTCCGTAGCAACGAGAGAGGCGCCGCAGTCGCCATCGAACGCTACGAGTTCCGCACCCAGGGCCGGAACTTCCCGCCGGGCCCGCAGCCCGGATTCGAACTCCAGATGGCCAATTAGGACGCCTGGCGGCTGGGTTCAGATAACCCGGAGCAACCGCGCGGGAAGCGTGATCAGTGCCCAGACCAGCGACAGGGCGCCGTCCACCGCAATTCCGACCACGCGAAACGGCAGCAGCAGCAGCCACACCAGCGGGTAGAGCACCAGCGCCGCCAGCGCCAGGGGCCAGCACAGCACCAGCAGGATACACCACAACAGAAACCTCACGCGCGTGAACCTCTCTCTTCCTCTACGTGCCCGGAATGCCGTTTGTTCCCGTGCGACGCGAATCGAGCGCTCCTGTCCGGTATCCTTATAAAGAGTGCCGAACCCGACGGAGCTGATTCGGATCGTCGATGCCGCGCTGGCCGAAGCCGCCGGCAAAGCCGGGGCGTGGCTCAAGTGCCGGCC
>Ga0181521_10001167_pt1 | contig 32611 bp, 30 predicted proteins | sample PEATcosm2014_Bin_32_FD_119764 | JGI IMG/M metagenome (GOLD analysis project Ga0181521, IMG submission 119764) | Peatland microbial communities from MTU Mesocosm Facility, Houghton, MI, USA - PEATcosm2014_Bin02_60_metaG | ecosystem: Environmental > Terrestrial > Soil > Wetlands > Peat | place...
CCAGCAAGCGGGATGGCCGGATGGCGGATTCAATGCGGTTTTGCTCTCCAACGAAGATTCCGGCCTGCTCGTCACCGATGAACGCATCAAGCTCATCAGCTTCACGGGCAGCGCCGCCGTCGGCTGGGCCATCAAGAACAACGCAGGAAAGAAGAAAGTGGTTCTCGAACTCGGAGGCAATTCGGGCGTCATCGTCCACAGCGATACCGATCTCGCTTACGCCGCCGACCGCTGCGTCACGGGAGGCTTTGCTTATGCCGGACAGTCCGGCATTTCGGTGCAGCGCATTCTGGTCGAGCACTCCATCTACGGAAAATTCACTGAACTGTTCCTGGCAGCGGTCGGCAAATTGAAAGTCGGAGATCCACTCGACGAGTCGAGCGACCTCGGCCCGCTCATCCGCGAAAGCGACGCCATCCGCGCTGCCGACTGGGTGCAGGAGGCGGTTCGCGGTGGTGCGCGCCTGCTCTGCGGCGGCAGCCGCAAAGGTTCTCTTTTCGAGCCCACCGTGCTTACCGGCACCAAGCCCAACATGAAAGTGAATTGCCATGAAATTTTTGCGCCGGTCGTAACCGTCGAGCCCTACAACGATTTCGCCTCCGCGCTGAAACAGATCAACAATTCCGCTTACGGCCTGCAGGCCGGACTTTTCACCCGCGACGCCAAACTCATCTTTCAGGCATACGACGAGCTCGAAGTCGGAGGCTTGATCGCCGGCGACGTTCCCACTTTTCGTATTGACCACATGCCCTACGGCGGCATTAAGGATTCCGGGCTTGGCCGCGAGGGCTTGCGCGACGCGATTGAGGAAATGACGGAACCCAAATTGCTAGTGATGAACCTGCGCTGAAAAGCTGCGCGACGTATTCCGTTTCGGCCTTTAACTGTTATACTTGTTTGTTTCAGTAACGTGCGTCACAGCAGTACGTGACGTGCATCATACGAATGCGATCAACCGGGAGCGGCAAGCCAATCTCGCAATACCAAAAACTTCACAATCAATGCAGATCTTTCCACGCAAAAGCAATGCAATCGCCCGGGCCTCTATGGTCCTGACTGTTTTTGCCGCGGCCGGGCTATTTTGGGTCATGGTGCAGCTGGAGCGCTCTCCGTACATCACTTATGCCGGAGTCCGGAAGTCGCAACCCGTCCCCTTTAGCCACAAGCACCACGTTACCGGGCTCGGCATTGACTGCCGCTACTGTCACAACTCAGTGGAGCAATCGAGCTTCGCCGGCATCCCGCCCACCAAAACCTGCATGAACTGCCATGCGCAGATCTGGACCAACGCGGCCTATCTGGAGCCTGTTCGCGAAAGTTTCCGCACCGGCCGCTCGCTCCAATGGACGCGCGTCAACCAGGTGCCCGACTACGTATATTTCAATCACAGCATCCACGTGAATAAGGGTGTGGGCTGCAACACCTGCCACGGTCCCGTCGATCAGATGCCGCTGATGTATCAGTACGCGTCTCTACAGATGGAATTCTGCCTCGAATGCCACCGCGCTCCGGAAAAATATCTGCGCCCGCGCGAACAAGTTTTCAACATGCGCTATGCGCCGCCTTCCACGGGCGAGCCCGTCATTGTTAAGGGAACGGCATACTCCGATCAGGAAGCGCTCGGGAACGCTTTGAAGGAGTTGTACAAGGTGCGCTCGGTCAACGACATCACCAGTTGCAACACCTGCCATCGCTAGCGGCGGAGCTGAAGCGATTGCGAAACCGCAAGACAATAGCCCCGGAGGGGCCGCCAAGCTTAGCCCAGCGCTTCAGCGCTGGGAATAGTGCAACAAGCGATTCAAGTCCCGTAGGGACGACCGAGTTCTGCGAAGATGAGCATGGACGAACATAAAACGAAGTCCGCCGGAACCGACGTCTGCCCGAGCAAGCGCAAGCAGCTTGACCTGTCGACGGTGAAGGCGCAGATCGAGGAGACGACCGGCCCCGAATACTGGCGCAGCCTCGAAGAGCTAGCCGGCAGCAAAGAGTTTCAGGAGATGCTGCACCGCGAGTTCCCGAAGGGCGCTTCCGAGTGGCTCGACGATTTCTCGCGCCGCGGCTTCCTAAAAACCATGGGCGCGTCGCTGGCGCTCGCCGGTTTGACCGGTTGCACGCGGATGCCGATCACCGAGATCGTGCCCTATGTGCGACAACCGGAAAACGTCGTTCCCGGCCGCCCCATGTTCTACGCGACCGCGTTCACGCTCAACGGCTACGCCGCGCCCATTCTGGTTGAAAGCCATCTTTTCCGTCCGACGAAAATCGAAGGCAATCCGCAGCATCCAGCCAGCCTTGGCGGCACCGACGTTTACGCGCAGGCTTCCATCCTCGACCTCTACGATCCCGACCGGGCGAAGGATATCACGTACTTGGGGGACATCCGTTCGTGGAACGCCTTCATGGAAGCGGTGCGCGGCCCCATGAGGGTGGAAAAGAGCATAGAGGGTGGCGGCGTCCGCATCCTGACGCAGACGGTTTCCTCGCCCACGCTAGCCGCGCAAATTCGCGATTACCTCCAGGCGAATCCGCAGGCGAAGTGGCACGTCTACGAACCGATCAACCGCGACAATGTCTACGAAGGGGCGAAGCTGGCGTTTGGCGAGGTGGTCGAGACTCGCTATGACTTGTCGAAGGCCGACGTTATCGTTTCGCTGGATGCCGACTTCCTTTACGCGGGCTTCCCTGGCTCGACGCGCTACACGCGCGACTTTGCTGCGCGGCGCAATCCCGATGCGAACATGAACCGGCTGTATGTGATCGAGAGCACACCGTCGTCTACGGGGATGAAGGCGGATCATCGGCTGCCGATGAAGGCGGGAGAAGTTGAAGACTTTACTCGGGCGCTGGCTGGCGGTGTCGGCGTGAATACTGAGGGATTTCCCGGCGAAAAGCAAAAGTACGTCGATGCAATCACCAAGGATTTGCAATCACACAAAGGCTCCAGTGTCGTGATCGCTGGCGATCATCAGCCAGCCGCGGTACATGCGCTCGCGCACGCCATCAATGAGGCGCTCGGCAACGTCGGCAAGACCGTTTTCTATACCGAGCCAGTCGATGCGAATCCAGTGAACCGCAACGAATCGATACATTCGCTGGTCGAGGATATGCGCGCAGGCAAGGTTGACGTGCTGCTGATTCTCGGTGGCAATCCTGCTTACGATGCTCCCGCCGAACTCGAATTCGCTTCGGCTTTGAAATCGAATGCCGTCAGTCTGAAAGTGTTCCTCGGCTCTCATCGGAACGAGACCGCTGAGCTTTGCCAGTGGCATGTGCCCGAGGCGCACTACTTAGAGTCGTGGAGCGATGCTCGCGCCTATGACGGGACGGTGAGCATCGCTCAGCCACTCATTGAACCGCTTTACGGCGGCAAGAGCGCGCATGAAATCATCACCATTCTCGCGGGCCAGCTCGGCTTTACGGGACACGATCTTGTCCAGTCCTACTGGCAGAAGCAACACACAGGCTCGGATTTTGACGCCTTCTGGCGCAAGTCGCTGCACGATGGCTGGATTGACGGCACGACTCTGGCGCCGAAGCAGGTGATCCTGAAGACCGACTACCAAGTTTCGTCAAAACACCCCGAGCCCAAGCTCTATACGTTGGCCGTTTCGCAAACCATTGAGCTTAACTTCCGCCGCGACCCGTCTATCTACGACGGTCGTTTCTCAAACAACGGTTGGTTGCAGGAGCTTCCGAAACCGCTTACTAAGTTGACGTGGGACAACCCCATCATGATCGGTCCCGCGATGGCCGAGCGTCTGAAGCTGAACTTCAAAGACGTCGCCGAACTGGAATTCAACGGCAAGAAAGTCAAAGGCCCCATCTGGATTCAGGCCGGTCATCCCGACAACTCCATCACGGTCTTCTTGGGTTATGGGCGCACGCGCGCCGGCCGCGTCGGCACTGGGACAGGCTTCGACGTCTACCCGCTGCGCACCAGTCAGACTCCATGGTTTGCGGACGGGGCGCAATTTCGTCCTACCGGCGAAACCTACCAACTCGCCAGCACACAGGGTTATCAAACGATGGAAACGCCTGACGGCGGCGAGCGTCCGCTGGTACAGGAGCGCAGCCTTGAGGAATACAAGAAAGAACCGAACTTCGCGAAGGAGGGCGAGCCACCGCAGGGTCTTACGCTTTACAAGCCTTTCGATTACTCGAAGGAAGCTTACTCGTGGGGCATGGCGATCGACCTGAATTCCTGTGTCGGATGCAATAACTGCATCGTCGCCTGCCAATCGGAAAATAACATCGCCGTGGTTGGCAAAGAGCAAACGCTCAGAGGCCGCCACATGCACTGGCTGCGCGTGGACGCTTACTACAACGGCCCGCGCGAAAATCCGAAGGGCTTCTTCCAGCCCGTACCCTGCATGCAGTGCGAGGATGCGCCTTGCGAACTGGTTTGTCCGGTGCAGGCAACCATTCACAGCAGCGAAGGCCTGAACGACATGGTCTATAACCGCTGTGTCGGTACTCGTTACTGCTCCAATAACTGCCCATACAAAGTGCGGCGGTTCAACTTCCTGCTTTTCCAGGACTGGGAGACGCCGCAGTTCAAGCTCATGCGCAATCCTGACGTGACCGTGCGCAGCCGCGGCGTCATGGAAAAATGCACTTACTGCGTGCAGCGTATCAGCGAGAAACGCATTGACGTGGAAACTGCTTCGGTGCGCGAAGGTAAGGACATCCGCATCGGCGATGATTTGCAGACGGCCTGCCAGCAGTCGTGCCCGGCGAACGCCATCGTCTTCGGCAACCTCAACGATCCGAACAGTCAGGTCAATAAGTGGAAGGCGCAAGCGAGAAACTACTCCCTGCTGGGTGAATTGAATACGCGGCCGCGCACAACGTATCTGGCGGAAGTCCGCAATCCCAACCCCGATTTAGAAGCAGAGTTAAGAGCAGAGTTAAGAGCAGAGCTAAGAACAACGCCAAAGGCATAAGTGGAGCGCACCGAAGGCATGGCTACGAACACACAAATACCCGTGGCAGACAGGCGAGTGCCGGTAATCGCACCGGGCTACACCTTCTCCACCATCACCGAGAAGATCAGCAACATAGTGCTGAGCCGCCCCGTCTCACTGGGATGGATCTTCGGCTTCCTGATCGTGTTCGGGATGATGAACATGCTGATGTTGGCCCTTGGGTATCTGTTCATTAAAGGTACGGGGATCTGGGGCATCAACATCCCCATTGGTTGGGGATTCGCCATCGTCAACTTTGTGTGGTGGATCGGTATCGGCCACGCGGGCACGCTGATTTCGGCGATTCTGTGCCTGCTCCGCCAGACTTGGCGAAACTCCATCAACCGCTTTGCCGAAGCGATGACGCTGTTTGCCGTGGCCTGCGCCGGTATCTTTCCGCTCGCTCACATGGGGCGCCCGTGGCTTGCTTACTGGATGTTTCCGTATCCGAACACGATGCGTTACTGGCCGAACTTCCGCAGTCCGCTGGTGTGGGACGTGTTCGCGGTTTCGACTTACTTCACGATTTCTTTGGTGTTCTGGTTTGTGGGATTGATTCCCGATCTTGCCACCTTGCGCGATCGCGCCGAGAACCCCTGGGTGCAGCGCGTTTACGGGCTGCTCGCCATGGGATGGCGCGGTTCCGCCCGCCACTGGCACCGTTATGAGACGGCCTACTTACTTCTCGCCGGACTTGCTACGCCGCTGGTGCTCTCGGTTCACACGGTCGTCAGCTTCGATTTCGCCGTCGGCATCGTTCCGGGCTGGCACACTACGATTTTCCCGCCATACTTTGTCGCGGGCGCCATCTATTCCGGTTTTGCCATGGTGCTTTGCCTCGCGATTCCGATCCGCGCGATCTATGGACTGAAGGACTTCATCACCGAGCGGCATCTCGAGAACGCGGCCAAGGTCATGCTCGCCACTGGACTGATCGTCGCCTACGGCTATGGCATGGAAGCATTCATGGGTTGGTACAGCGGGAACCAGTTTGATTCGTTCCTCCTCTGGAACCGGCTGCACGGTCCGTATCGGTTGTCGTACATGGCGCTGCTCGGTTGCAACATTTTCATCCCGCAAATTCTCTGGCTGAAGAAGTTCCGCGTCTCCACCGGCTGGCTCTGGCTCATCTCGTTCGTGGTGCTCGTCGGCATGTGGCTGGAGCGCTTCATCATCGTCGTGGTCAGTTTGAGCCGCGACTTCCTCACTTCTTCGTGGGGCATGTATTACCCAACTAAGTGGGACTGGATGACTTACCTCGGCACCATCGGCCTCTTCCTGACTGCCATGTGGCTGTTCGTACGCATCCTGCCTATGATCTCCATCTTCGAATTGCGCACCTTGCTGCCGGAGTCCCAGGTGCACGAGGCGGCGGAGGTGAAACAGTGAGCAATTCTCCCACCCATGGTCCGATTGATTCTCCGATCTATGGCTTGATGGCCGAATTTGACTCAGCACAAGAACTAGTGGCCGCGGCTCACAAGACGCATGCAGCGGGCTATCGGAAGATTGACGCCTACAGCCCGTTCCCGATCGAGGGCCTTGCCGAAGCCATCGGCTTTCACAAGAACCGCGTGCCGCTCGTCGTCCTCATCGGCGGACTTGTCGGCGGGATCTCGGCGTATGCGCTTCAGTATTGGGTGGCAGCGATTACCTATCCGGTGAATGTCGGCGGACGCCCGTATCACTCCTGGCCCTCGTTCATCATTGTGACCTTCGAACTTACGATTCTTTTCGCCGGAATTTCCGCCGCTGTCGGCATGTTGGCCCTCAACGGCCTCCCCTTGCCATATCATCCGGTGTTCAACGTGCCTGAGTTCGCCAAGGCCTCGGAGAATAAATTCTTCCTGGTCGTGTTTTCGAGCGACCCGAAATATGACGCCGCCCGCACGCGCTCGTTTCTCAACGGCCTCGCTCCACGCATGATCGCGGAGGTACCAAGCTAGCCATGGGCAACCTAACCAAGCGCAACCTGGCCGCGCTGAGTCTCCGAAAAGTTCTGCCCGCGCTTCTGGCGCTGATCGCCGCGACCACCGCATGCCGCCTCGACATGCACATTCAGCCGTATTACCGGACCATGGCGAAGAGCGATTTCTTCCCTGACGATCGCTCCGCCCGCTTGCCGGTCGAGGGCACGGTCGCACGCGGCGATTTCCACGAGGATACTTACTTCTACACGGGAAAAATCGGCAACGCCCCGGGTGATTATCTGCCCTTCCCGGCGACCGCCGAAGTTGTCGCCCGCGGACGCGAGCGCTTCAACATCAACTGCACGCCCTGTCATGGACGCGTCGGCGATGGTAATGGCTTCATCCCTTCGCGCGGATTCCGCCACCCGCCGTCCTATCACATCGACCGTCTGCGCAAAAAGCCGGTCGGCTACTTCTTCGACGTTATGACTCACGGCTACGGCGTGATGCCCGAGTATGGTACGCAGGTGGCACCGCGCGATCGCTGGTGCATTGCGGTTTACATCCGCGCGCTGCAACTGAGCCAGAATGCAACTTCGGCCGACATTCCCGCAGGACAAACAATTCCGTCACCTCCGCCGCAGTTCCGCGACATCGGCAACGGAGCCACGCTGCCCGAGGTCGCGCCGCCCAGCACCACAACCGAAGGGGAGTCCAAATGAGCACGGCCACAGGGAAAATGAAGAAGTCAGACCTGATGGCCCCGCCCGTGGCCCAGACCATGCAGCAGCGGTCCCTCGCCATTGGCGTGATCGCTGCCATTGCTTCCGTTGCCGGCGCTTTCCTTGCGCCAGACAGTTTTTATTCCGCCTACCTCACAGGTTTCATGTTCTGGCTTGGCCTTTCGCTCGGATGCATGGCCATCCTGATGCTTTATCACCTGGTCGGCGGCGCATGGGGCACGGTGATTCGCCGCATCCTCGAGTCGGGCATGATGACGCTGCCCCTCATGTTTGTCCTGTTCATCCCGATTTTGCTGAACCTGCCCAAACTGTATTTCTGGGCCCGCCCCGATGTGCTGGCCGACCCAAAGACCGATCCGAAGATCCTGGAAATCGCCCACAGCTATCTCAACTTCAACGGCATTCTGCTGCGCTACATCCTCTACTTCGCCATCTGGTTCGGGATGGCCTACTTCCTGAATCGCTGGTCCACCGAGCAGGATTCGATCGAGGGACAGAGCACGCTGCGTTTCCGCGCGATGAGTTCGATTGGACTCGTCATCTACTCGCTCACGATTTCCTTCGCTGCGATCGACTGTGTGATGTCGCTGCAAGCGCGCTGGATCTCGACCATCTACGGCCTGCTGTTCATTGCCGGCGAGGCGCTCTCCGCCTTCTGCTTCTGCGTGGTGATCGAGAGCATCCTCGGCAAACGCAAGCCGATGTCCGGGTACCTTACCGATACGGAAGTCCACGACCACGGCAAATTCATGCTTGCCTTCGTCATGGTCTGGGCTTACTTCAATTTCTCGCAGTGGCTCATTATCTGGGCCGGCAATCTGCCCGAAGAGATTCCATGGTTCGTGCGCCGTATGAATGGCGGATGGGAAGCGGTCGGCCTGTTCCTGGTGGTGTTCCACTTCGCCGTGCCTTTCGCGCTCCTGCTCTCGCGCCAGTTGAAGCGCAAGGCGCGCACTCTGGTGTGGCTCGCCTCCTGGCTCATATTCATGCGCATCGTCGATATCTTTTGGCATATCGAACCGGCGTCGCATCCCACGTTTCACATCAGCTGGGTGCTTTTTGCGATCCTCGCCGGTATCGGCGGTCTTTGGATGGCCTACTTCTTCCACAACCTGAGATCGCGTCCGCTGCTCGCCGTCAGCGCGCCGCAGACGCTGAGACTTCTGGAGCCGACGCATGAGTGACGAAATGATGAACCCTGGCCAATCGAATCAGGGCCACTCCGGCCACGAAACCGATTTCGAACGCGAGGACTTGGGTACACGCGGCATCTTCGCCTTCATGATCGGCCTCGCGATCGTTGGCGTAGTCACCTATTTCATCATCGTCGGCATGTACTCGTTCCTCGATAAATACGAGCGGTCTCAGATGGCCACCGCCAGCCCCTTGGTTACTTCGAAGGGGGCGATGTCGCGTGTGGTCACGCAGGCGGACATGGATAAAGCGTTCAAGGACAATGGCGCTCCCCTGCTGGAAACCAACGAGCGCGGCCAGTTTGGCGACTTCCTGATCAATCAGGAGAACCGGCTCAATAGTTATGGCTGGGTCGACGAAAAAGCGGGCGTGGCGCACATTCCGATCGAGCGCGCCATGGATTTGATCGTTAAGCAGGGATTGCCGGTCTGTCCGCAAGGCTGCGCGGATGCAAACACAGCGACAAGAGGTTCGGTCGAGAAATCGGCAGCAGGGAAACAGTAGATGTTCAGCCCCTGCAGTGTGTGCGTAAGAACTGGGTAATGCGGTGAAACAAAATGCCCGAAGATCCAGCCCCGGAGGGGCGAACTAACTTAGCCCAGCGCTTCAGCGCTGGGTAAAGGTGGACCAAGTGATTCAAGTCCCGGAGGGACGAAAGAGTTCTCATGCTCACTCTAAAGGGGCGTCTGATTTCGAAGGCACGAAACACGGCATCGCCAACGCGATGACCTGATACGAAGCAACCGCACCGGCCGGATCGCCGGAAAAGGAAAAAGCAGTGCGAAGTAGAAGCAGTCTCGCCAATTCGATCGCCGCAGCAGCACTCCTGCTCATGCTCTCGGCCACTCCGCTGTTTGCGCAGGTCCCGCGCGGTCCTATTATGGGCGGCGGCATCATGAGTCCGCCCGCCAACCAGCGTCCCCCTGGGCTCGAATTCGTCGGCATCGAGCAACATCTCAACGGAGAAGTTCCCGCCGATCTCGAATTCCGCGACGAACTCGGCAACCCGGTGAAACTCGCCGATTACTTCGGCCACGGACGCCCCGTCATCCTGAACCTGGGTTACTATCAGTGCCCCATGCTGTGCAGCGAACTTCTGCAAGGCCTGGTCGGTTCGATGAAGGCATTGACCTTCAATCTCGGCAAAGATTTTGACGTCCTCACCGTGAGCTTTGACCCGCGCGAAACCACGGAAATGGCAGCGGAAAAGAAGCGGGATATGATGAAGCGTTACGGCCGGGCGAATGCCGATAAAGGTTGGCACTTCCTCACCGGCAAGGCTGACCAGATCAATGCGCTCACCAAGTCGGTCGGCTTCCAATATCAGTTCGATGAGAAAACCGGGCAGTACGCCCACGCCACCGCGATCGTTATGCTCACGCCCGACCGCCGCATTTCGGGATACTTTTATGGCGTCGAGTTCTCTCCCAAGGATCTGCGTCTCGGGCTGGTGCAAGCTTCGCAAAACAAGATTGGCAACATCGGTGACCAGGTGTTGCTCTACTGCTATCACTACGATCCCAGGACCGGAAAATACGGCGCCGTCGTCAGCAACATCCTGAAGCTGGCGGCTCTCGGGACGATGCTCATCCTGGGAACATTTATGTTCGTCATGTTCCGCGCCGATCGCATCGCGGCCCGCGACGAATTGAGACGAGTTACGTAATTATGTCGAAATATCTACCATTATGGCCCGATCAGGCCTCCACCATGGCAAGCCAGGTGGATGCGCTCTACATCTATCTGCTCATGGTCGCTGGCGTCATGACCGCGCTCATCTTTCTTGCCGTCCTGGTGCTGGCGATCAAGTATCGTCGCGCACGCGGCCACCACGCCCAGCAGATCGAAGGCTCCACTCTTCTCGAAATCACCTGGTCGGTCATTCCTTTTTTTGTGATGCTGACCTTCTTCATCTGGGGCGCCGTCATCTACTTCAAGGAGCGCACGCCTCCCGCCGACGCGACCGAAGTTTACGTCGTCGCCAAGCAATGGATGTGGAAGATCGAGCACATGGAGGGGCAGAGCGAGATCAACGAACTGCACGTCCCCACCGGCCGGGACATCAAGCTGATCATGACCTCACAGGACGTGATTCACAGCTTCTTCGTCCCCGCATTCCGCCTCAAGCAGGACGTGTTGCCCGGCCGCTACACCACGCTCTGGTTTAAAGCTACCCGGCCCGGGCGCTATCATTTGTTCTGTGCCGAATACTGCGGGACCATGCACTCTGGAATGGGTGGCGATATCGTCGTCATGGAGCCGCAGGATTACGCGCAGTGGATGGCGGGCACAGCGGTTGCGCCCTTGCAGGAAACCGGCAAGCAGTTGTTCTCTGCCCTCGGATGCGCCACCTGCCATCGTTTCGATGTCCAGGGACGCGGGCCTAATCTGGCCGGCGTCTACAACAAACCGGTTCTGCTCGAAGACGGACGCACGGTGATTGCCGATGAGAACTATGTTCGTGAGTCCATCCTCAATCCCACCGCAAAGATCATGAGCGGTTTCAAACCTGTGATGCCCACCTTCCAGGGCATCGTCACCGAGGAGCAGTTGAACGCGCTGGTGGCCTACGTTAAATCGCTGGCCCAATCACCCCCGGGAACCGCAGGGCTGCAAAACCAGCCCGCCACTTCCCCGGAACAACCCCAGAAGATGCAGGTGCAATAGTCATGGCGAGCACAGTAACTCCGTCGAAGCGGGCTCCGGCTCCTACACCGAAGCTGAACTATCTCAACAACGGGCACACTCTCAAGTCCTGGCTGTTGACCACCGACCACAAGCGGATCGCGATCCTCTACCTGATTTCGGTGACGGTGTTCTTCTTTCTCGGCGGCTTCTTTGCCATGCTCATCCGGCTCGAGTTGCTGACGCCACAGGGCGACCTGATGCAGGCCGACACCTATAACAAGGTTTTCACCATGCACGGCATGATCATGGTGTTCTTCTTTCTGATCCCGGTCGTGCCGGCGGTGCTGGGCAACTTCCTGGTGCCCCTCATGATCGGCGCCAAGGATCTCGCCTTCCCGCGCATCAATCTGCTGAGCTGGTATCTCTACGTTGTGGGCGGCATCCTGATTTCACACGTCATGTTGACCGGCGGCGTTGACACGGGCTGGACTTTCTACAGTCCATTCAGCACGGAGTACACCAACACCAAGATTGTCGAGGCTGGACTCGCCGTCTTCATCGCAGGTTTCTCATCCATCTTCACCGGACTCAATTTCATCGTTACCATTCACCGCATGCGCGCGCCCGGCCTCACCTGGAGCCGCCTGCCTTTGTTCATCTGGGCCAACTATGCCACCAGCCTGATCATGATCCTGGGCACGCCGGTGGTCGCCATCACCATCGTGCTCGTGGCCGTCGAGCGCCTCTTCCATCTCGGCATCTTCGATCCCAGACTCGGCGGAGACCCGCTCCTGTTTCAGCACCTGTTCTGGTTCTACTCGCATCCTGCCGTCTACATCATGATCCTGCCTTCCATGGGAGTGGTCAACGAACTCATAACCTGCTTCTCGCGCAAGCGCATCTTCGGATACAAGTTCATCGCTCTGTCGAGCATCGCCATTGCCGTCTTGGGATTCCTGGTCTGGGCCCACCACATGTTCGTCGCCGGCATCTCGCTCTACGCCGCCCTGATCTTTTCTTTCCTGACTTTCTTCATCGGCGTGCCCTCGGCGGTCAAAGTGTTCAACTGGACCGCGACCCTCTACAAGGGTTCGATTTCTTACGCCACGCCCATGCTTTACGCCTTCGGCTTCATCGGGCTTTTCACCATGGGCGGCTTGACCGGGCTTTTCCTCGCCACCCTCGGCATCGACGTCCACGTTACCGACACTTACTTCGTTGTCGCCCACTTCCACTATGTCATGGTCGGCGGCGTGCTCATGGGGTATCTCGGAGGCCTGCATTTCTGGTGGCCGAAGATGACCGGCCGCCTTTATCCCGAAGCCTGGGCCAAGCTCTCCGCGCTGCTCGTCTTCGTCGGCTTCAACCTGACCTTCTTCCCGCAGTTCATTCTCGGCTACGTCGGCATGCCCCGCCGCTACTGGCAGTATCCGCCGGAGTTCCAGGCACTGAACGTGCTCTCCACCGCCGGCGCCAGCATACTCGCCGCCGGCTATCTGCTGCCCATGATCTACTTCGTCTGGTCGCTGCGCTACGGCAAGATCGCCGACCCGAATCCCTGGGCCGCCGCTGGCCTGGAGTGGAAGACCGCGTCGCCGCCGCCTACCTTTAATTTTGACGAGACCCCCGTGGTGACCTGGGAAGCCTATAACTACGACGAGATTCCAGCCTGGGAACGGAGGACTCCCGTTGCACGATAGCCAAGCGACCACCGCTTCAGTGACGGCCACGGAACACCAAGCTCACAATCCGGCGCTGCTCCACCACTTCGCCGACGCCGAGCAACAGAAGAACGCTGCCTCGCTTGGCATGTGGCTGTTCCTGGTGACCGAAATCATGTTCTTCGGCGGCATGTTCTGCGCCTACCTCGTCTACCGCCTTGCCCACTTCAACGCCTTCGCGGCCGGAAGCCAGCAGCTCAATATCTGGATGGGAGCGATTAACACCGCCGTCCTGATCGTTAGTTCGGTTACGGTTGTGTTGGCGGTGAAAGCGGCGGGAGCGGGCAAACGCAAAGTGCTGGTCGGCTACCTCGTGGTTACCGTCCTGCTGGGGTTGACCTTCCTCGTCATCAAGGGTTTCGAGTATCGCGAAAAATTCGAGAAGCACCACGTACCCGGCCCGACGTTCAGCTTCACCGACAAGTTCGACGACAACGGCAAGCAAATCCCCGTCAACCCGAAGGAAACCGAGCTTTTTTTCTCCCTCTATTTCGCGATGACAGGCATGCACGCCCTGCACATGATCATCGGCTGCGGTCTTTTTAGCGGGCTGGCTATCCTGGCGTGGAAAGGACATTACACGCCCGGCTACTTCACGCCCATAGAAAACGCCGGCTTATACTGGCACCTGGTCGATATCATCTGGATTTATTTGTTCCCGTTGTTGTATCTGATCAGCCGGCACTCGTGACGGCACAGGTCGCTGCGGTGCACAAACTGAGAACTGACAGCTGAGAGCTGAGAGCTTCTTTATGTCGGAACACGAAGAACACAAGAGTTACTCGCAAGGATTTTACATAGCCATCGGTGTCACCCTGCTCGTCCTGACTATAACGACGGCCGCCGTCGCCTTTGTGAACCTCGGTCCCTTCAACCCGGTTGTAGCGCTCCTCATCGCCACCATCAAAGCGACACTCGTCGTGCTTTTCTTCATGCATGTCAAAGGCGCGAGCGAAAAGCTAACCGGCGCCGTCGTCGTCTCCGGCTTTTTCTTTCTCGCCATTCTGATATCGCTATCGTTGGCCGACTATCTAACTCGATCGTGGCGGTAACGGCATTTTGTCCTGTGTGGCGTTGACGTCGCAGCCACTCGATTGAGTGCCACCCGGGTCCCGGGAGAGGCCAGAAGGCAGTTGCAAAAGCTCCAGCCCGGGATATAATTCAGCTCAATGGCAACGGGGTCGGAAGTCGCAAAAGCGCCGGGGATGGTGCCGGACGAGCTGAAACAAGAGCCGCGCTCGAAGGGTCTGATTACCCCCCGCAAGAAAAAGCCGAAAGAACTTGCCGTCATCACCGAGTGCTGTACGGGCTGCGCGGGGTCACCGGCCTGCGTGGAGTATTGCCCGGTGGAAGATTGCATGTTTTGGATCCCGGATGACGATCATCCACCCTACGGCCGCATCGAGGTAGACCCGCTTCTCTGTATCGGATGTAAGAAGTGCCTCAGTAAGGGTCCAGAGGGTGCCTTCCTCGACGGATGCCCGTGGGACGCGATTGTCATGGTGGACATTGCAGAAGTGGAAAAAGAAGTCGGGCCGATGAGCTACTAGCCGTCGAGTTTGTGTGGGGACGGGGCTTCGCCCCGTCCAGGCGGGGCAGAGCCCCGCCTCTACAAAAGCCCCCTCAACCCCTACTTGCTGGCTCTCTCCTGGATTGCCCGTTCGGCCTCAATCGCTTGCTGACGCAACCGCTCCGGAACTTCGGGCAACTCTCTTTCGTAGGGACGGATTGCGGGCAGGTCCTCCAGTTGGCCAATCAGATATAAGGCGCGAAGGGACTCCCAGACTTGTTCTTCCCCGGGTTCAACGGTGGCAATCGCGGTTCCTGGGACTACACTGGCACCGATCGCCGTCGAAAGTGTGCGCACGCGGCCGGTGATCGGCGAACGCACATCGCGGGTCTGCTGGCCGTCGCTATCCCGCAGTTTCGCGATGAGTCCACCCTGGTGAATCGCCGTACCGACCGCCGCGGTATCCATGACCCGGCCGGCGCTGGGACTGGTAATCGCGACCGGCTGCAATAAAGAAACAATCTGTGGTCTCCCCGAACTGTCGCCGAAGCTGACCAACGACAGCGCAGCGTTGCCGCGTACCATCAAAGAAGGGTCATCCAACATCTTCAAGAGTGCCTCGTGGAAACCGCGGCCTGCCGTATCCTGTCCCAACACCCAGGCATCCGTGCTCCGCACCTCGTCGCGCGGATGCGAGGCGAGCCGTACCAGATCGGCATACCAGCGTGCCGCGCTCGGGTCGTGCCGGCTCATGCGCTGGCCGAGTTGCACAATGGCGTGCTGGATGTGCCGGGGATGACTGTTGTCGTTGAGGTATTCGCCCATCTCTTTGTTGGTGAGCGCGCGGCCAAACCATGTGCTCCACCAGAACATGAACGGCATGAGCACAACCAGCCACGCCGTCAGGAAGAATAGAAGCCGGTTGCGCGTGGACATGCGGGGACGTGACGGCTGCGGCGCAGGCTTCTCCCCGACGTTTGCGGGCTTGTCCGCAGGCGCGAGCGGGATGGGTTGTACCGCCATTCTTCGTTGGTTTCCCGCCCCTAGCTCTCACCCTCTTTGGGCTTGGCGTCTTTGTTTGCGGGAGCTACGTTCGCAGTTGCTTTAGGCGTCACCTCTGCGGCCACTTTCTTCTTGTCGAGAAAAGCGAGAGCTCCGCGGCCACGCAGTTCCCAGAAAGCATTCAAGAAAAAGACGGCCGAGAGAGTAAATAGGATCAAACTTATGAACAAGCCATCCACGGTTGCGACCGTGCCCGTGACGATGGTCCAGGCAATGCCCAGGAGAGGGACTATGCCCATGACAATGGAGATCACTAGCATCATCGGAAGCAGCAGCCCTCCTCATACCTGCTCAGATGGCATCCAGTCCTGCCTTCAAGGGAGAGTCGAAGGCTCGGCCGGCCCGATCGCATCCTAATTATTGCGCCTTGAACGTTACATCCACGGTCTTGCTGCCTTTGGCCGCCAGCGTGACCTTCTGCTCCTGCGTACCCATCTTTTCTTGTACGAAGGCTAACGTGTAGTCGCCCGGGGGCAGACCCTTGATTTCGAACTTGCCGTCCGGCCCGGTGACCGCATAGAACGGCGTCTTCACTACGTTGACGAACATCCTCATCCACGGATGCTGGTTGCACTTCACCGGTAGCATGATTTCCTCGCGGGCGAAGGTTTTCTCCAGAGCCGGGGACTGCGGCGGTTGCGACTCATTCCACTCACGGTTGTCGGCCGGAGTGGGGTGGATATTGTGAGTGGTGGGGTCGCTGTTGACGATTTTAAGCGTCTGTCCAGCCATCACTCCCAAAACATGGGGATGGTACTTGCAGCCACTTTGTTCAATCGTCACGGCATCCTTGGGAACGTCAAACGTCCGGTTTCCCAAACCTTCCTTCACGTAAACGAAGACGTTGTCCAACTTGCCGCCGTCCACTACCACGCCCTCGGCGGTGTTCGTGCCTTTGCAGGCCGGATCCTGGCTCATGTCAATCTTCGCCGCCTTGGGAGCGGTACCGGCGAAACTCACCGTGCCGCTGACACTGGCGGCCGTCGCCGGATCGATCGGTGTCGCCGCCGGCGCTGGTGCGGCTGCGGTGCTTGGAGCGGCAGTTTGTTCTTCCGGCTTCTTGCTGCACGCAGTCAGCAGAACGAGGCCCACGACCGCACATCGGCCAAGGGTAATTAAACATTCTTTTCGATTCATGATTTCCCTACACCTTTCCTGGAATTGGGTTGAGATCCTTGCCATTATTTTACTGCCCGCCGCCCGTCCCCACCGGTCGCTTGTTCACGACCGAGGGCGAATTGCCCCGAGCGCTGCCACTGGCTGGCTTTGTAGCGGGAGAAGTTCTCTTCGTACTGGTTTGGCCGCGCCCCATGGCTCCGGCCACACGGCGCTGCTCTTCCGGAGTGAGCTGGAAAATATAATCCACGAGCAGCCGGGTGTGATCCTTATCATACCCCTCGAATGTGGGCGGCGTCGGTCCGGCGAACACCCAGTGGTTGTTCAGGCGCTTGAACAAACCGGAGGGCATCGCTGTACCCGGACTGATGGCCTGTGGATCAATGATCCAGCGTTCAACCCAGTCCGGCTTCAGACGGTCGTGCGCCAAAAGAAAATTGGGCGCCGTGGCAGTGCGATCATGCGCAGCATCGCCGGTCGCGTGACACTTCAGGCAAGGCGCCGCGCTGCTGGAGAACAAGCCGCGTGCCATGTCCGTTTCCTGCGCCGTCAACGTCGTCGTCTGGTCCGGAATATACGGAAAGGGCTGCCGCGAGAGGGCGGCAAAGAAGCGCACCAGCTTGCCCAGTTCGTTTTCCGAGAAGCTGAAAGTGGGCATCCGCACCTGGAGATACGAGCGCACGCCGTTGCGATCGGTATCGCTCTCGCTTAACGAGGGATTGGAGAGGAAGCGCAGCAGCCACTGCGGGTTGACCCGTGCGCCTTCCGTTAGCAGCTTGGGGGGAAGCTGCTCCTGCACCTCCTGATAGCGCTTCATCCCCATTAGCGCCGATTGCTGGCCTGGGATGAATTGGTGGCAGCCCATGCAGTTGTACTTCTTGACCACCCACCAGCCTTCCTGAATGTCACGGCGGTAGTCGAGAGGCCGGTACTGGTAGGACGACGGAAGCGCGCTCTCCTGGCTGCCCATCAGGAAGGTGGTCAAGGCGCGAATTTGTTGCGGGCTCAGGTGCACATTTGGCATGCGGAGTTTTTCAGTCTCCGACTTGATCTTCCCCTGGTCCCACACATTCGGTTCGGCAAGCTTGTGTTCGAAGAAGCCCAAATTTGAGTACCACGGTCCTTTCGCGGGTCCCTCCGGGAGACGCGCACGATCGTCCGGATCCTTGATGGGTTCGCCGTCTCCTCGTTGCGCCATCTCTGTCAGCAGAGCGAAGTCCAGGCGTTCGATGGGTTTGCTGCCTTCGAAGGTCAGTTCCGTCCCGATCCTTCCCTCATCCTCCAGGCCGGAGATTTCATGACATCCAGCGCAGCCGAAGTGGCGGATCCACTTCTTCCCTTCGTCCTTCAGCTTGGGATCGTCCATGAAAGCAGCATCGGGATAGGAACTGGGCTCCTTCTTCTTCAGCGTGACGAGGTAGGAGGCGACGTCCGATGCATCCTGCTCCGTCAGCCGCAGGCTGGGCATAACCGTCATGTTTTGGACTTGCAGTTCATGGCCGTCGTTCGGACACTTGCTATGTTGCAGGTCGAACACAAAGGGCAAGCCCTTCTTCGCATAGTCTTCCGGGCCGATGTCCTTTTTCTCATACAGACAATAGGGGCGCGTGCGCTGGCGCGCGTTGTGCACCCAACGCACCAGGTAATCGTAGTTTGCTTTTTCGCCAATGCGCGTCAGGTTCGCGGCAAATCCCCCACCCTGCATCTCATCGCCTTCCCCGACAGAATGGCATCCCAGGCATCCGCGCGTTTCAAACAGTTCCTTGCCTCGGCCCGCGTTTCCCGGATTGTGCTTCACCGGCGGGTCGGGTAACGCCGACTGCCACAGGTACGCCGAGATCGCCTGAATCTGCTCGTCATTGAGCCGGAAATTCGGCATCCGCGTCGTCGGACGAAAATCGGTCGGCTTCTTCAGCCAAACTGGAATCCAGTTCTTGTTGAGCTTCAACCGGACGTCCTTCAGGTTTGGTCCGACCTTCTTCATGTCCTGCAGCAGACTCTTTGTGGTCCGGTCGAGCTGGACGATCCGCAGATCCAGTTTGCTGTTCGCGACCCGCAGCGCCACCGCCTGGTCGTTCAGACGATTGGCTTCCTGGTTTGTCTGCGCGGCATCGGCCTCCTTCATCAAGTACGCGGACTGCTTCAGGTTCTCCTTCTTCTCCTGCTCCATTTGTTTGATCTGTTGCGCCATGGAGTTCAGGTCCTCCGGCTCCTTGTCGTAGCCCTCGAAACGGTGGCAGCCCGTGCACCCGCGCTGGCGGAACAAGTCTTTGCCATCGCTGAGAGTCCAGCCCACGTCGCCGCTTACCAGCACCATGTCCGCGGCGTGGCAGGTCTGGCAGCCCGCCTCGAAATTCGGTTTCGGGAACAGGGGCCAGAGCCAATGCTCGTAATTTCCGTGGGCTTTCTCAACGCTGGTGGTGGCCCGTCCATTCCCCTGGTGACAGGGGGAACAGCCGAACTTGTCCGGATCATGGATCTTCAGCAGCTCCACCTCGGGATGGCTGGTAAAGGCCCGGGCATAAGCGTCGATCTGTTTCCCTTTTGGCGCCATCGCTGCCGAAGTCAGCTTGACCGGCTCGCGGAGCCCCATGTGGCAGGATTCGCAGCGATCCACAATATTGGCTTCGGCCACGTTGATCTGCAGGATCGCCGGCTCCAGCGCCTCCGTTTTGTCCTGCAAACCGCGAATCTGTGCCGGCGTCAGGTTCACCATGTTCTCCGACACATACGCATCGAGCTTCGCTTTCCGGTCGCTGACGGGCTTGATCAACTCTCCCAGTTCTGCGCTGAGTTGGGCTCGTTCCGTCTTGAGGTCATTGTAGGTTTCTTCGAGTTGCGGGTACGTGTAGGTCGCCTTGCTGCCGTCCGGGTACTCGACTACCGCCGTCTTCTGCTCGTACTTCTCCAGATCCTTAAGCTTGCTTTGCTTCGAGGACGCGCTGGTTGTGGTCTCGATATCGTAGGTCAGGGCATTCACGTACGCGCGGCGATCGGTGAAGATGTTCTGCACCGCCAGGATTTTCGCGCTCAACATACGCAGCTTTTCGTTGATCTCCTTGGTCCGGGGCGCCGCCTGCTGATTCGCTTGGTCGTAATCCCGCTTCAGCGTCTGGTAGTCGCTGTTGCCCTCGACCTCTTTTTCCGATTGCGCCGAAGTGGAACGAGCCGTCTTCAGAAACGCGGAGTAGCGGTCTTTCCATTCGTGCTGGAAGGCTTTCCAGTGACGCTGTCCGAAGTCTTCGTCCCACAGCGCCCAAAAGAGCGACGCTGTTAGGACTATCATCGTCACCACGTACCAGGACGCCAGTGATTTCTGGACCAGCGGATCATTCTCGGGGACGGGCTTTTCCGGCACCACTTCCTCCTAAGCGTTGCACGCAACCGAAACGTTCACCATCTAAACGTTGATCGTCTACACGTTGAACCAGGGCGTGATCCACACGTATTTGATATGAAACAAAAGCCGCAGCAGCATCTTGATCGGCAGGGCAAACATGGTTAGCACGAAGAACATCATGGTCGAGTACTGCAAGAAGCTCATGCGCTTGTAATCCTTTGGGTTTTGGCGCCGGAAGAAGGCGTGCAGGGCGAACCCGCCCAGCGCGTAAAAGCCGCCCACCACCACCGCTCCGAAGATCTCCTTACCCCAGTTGGCGGTAATTCCGAACAGGTCCGGCAGATCCCGGTTGACCTCATAGATGAGGCGGTTGTGGTCCCAGGTTTGCCCCGGCCAGAACCATTGCCACCCCGGTCCGCGAATGAACGTCCCGATGATGATCATCGCAACCCACAGCACAATGAAGCCGAATAGGAACGTCCCAATAGCAAACCTGCGCTGCTTCCACGTGTAGTAACCGCTGCCCAGCGGGTTGGTATCGATGTAGGGAATCACCATCAGCCCGACGATGATCAAGGTCGGCATCACCACCCCGGCAATCCAGGGATCGAAATACACCAGCATTTCCTGAAGGCCGAGAAAGTACCAGGGTGCTTTTGCCGGGTTCATGGTCAAGTTCGGGTTCGCCGGCTCTTCCAGGGGTGCATTGAGCGTAATCGACCAGATCATCAGGATAATGGTGACGATGATGGCGGCCAGAAACTCCACGCGCAACAGAAATGGCCACACGTGAATTTCTTTCTGCCATCCCGGCTGAAAGGGCCAGGTCTTGCGATATTGGGTTTTAGCCGCCGCGGCATCGCCTTCCAGTTGCCCGATCAACTGATCGTTGGCGTGTGCCTGCTTCCATGCCAGATAGATATAGAAGGCGAGCAGTGGAATCAGTGCCCCGATGGGCACGTTGTCAGGAGCCGAGGCGATGTCCCACAATTGCTTCCAGTCCATACTATCGGCGCGCCTCCTTGATTTCGGATTCGAGCACGACCGACGCCGGGCCCGAGATGCCGCCATCCTTTCGCACCCGCCAGAAGTGCACGATCATCAGCACCGAAGCGACAATCGGAATCCCGATGCAATGCCAGATGTAGGAACGCAGGAGCGCGTTCGCGTCCACGATCGAGCCGCCCAGCAATCCGAAGCGAACGTCATTATAGGGCGTCATGCCCAACATGCGCCCGAAGGGGCCCTCATGTCCGAGGAGCGGTGTAGCTCGCGCCATGTTGGTACCGACAGTTACCGCCCAGAATCCGAGTTGATCGTCGGGCAGCAGGTATCCGGTGAAGGAAAGCAGCAGCGTGAGCACCAGCAGGAGCACCCCAATATTCCAGTTGAACTCGCGGGGCTTTTTGTACGAGCCGGTCAGAAACACCCGAAACATGTGCAGCCAGACGGTGATCACCATCAGATGTGCCGCCCAACGATGCATGTTGCGCAACAGCTTCCCAAACGGCACGTCGTGCTCCAGGTAGAGCACATCCCGGAAGGCTTGCACCTTGGTGGGATGGTAATAGAACATCAGCAGCGCGCCCGTGAAAGTGAGTACGATGAACAGGTAAAACGTGATTCCTCCCATGCCCCAGGTGTAGCTGTAGCGCACCGCATCGCGGTTGATCTTGGCCGGATGCAAATGCAGGAAGACGTTCGACAGCACGCCCAAGGCGCGATTGCGCGGGGTGTCGTCGTGCTTGTGACGAAAGATGGAGGTGTAAACCTGAGTCTTGGTCGGGTCCTTGAGAAGATCGACCTGTTCCTTGGCCTTGGCCGGCAAGTCGGTCTTGAGTGACTGCACATCGGCCTTGACCTCGGTGGCCACTCGCCCCAGGATGCCGGTTGTCTTTCCGTTCCTGCCGTTCTTTCCGTTCGAGCTATTTTCTTCAGCCATTTTTCGTCTCTTTTCCGCTGCCGCCTCTGGCAAGTCCACCAATGGGCCGTTTCACGCTTCGAGCGACTCAAGTCAGACTCATGACGGCAAATACGCTCCCGGGTCATTGAAGCTGCTCGGCTGCCCCTTAGGCCACTGAAAAAGCCGGGAGGTGTCCACGATGATTTCGCCGTCAGGAGCCAGTTGCACGAAGGCGCGGTCCATAGGCCGGGGCGCAGGCCCCTCGAAGTTGATCCCTTCGTCATCGTAGCCGCTTCCGTGGCAAGGACATTTGAACTTGTTTTCGCTGGCTTTCCAGTCAGGCGTACACCCCAGGTGGGTACAACGAGCGTAGATGACAAAGATGCGATCGGGTCTGCGATCCACCCAGATGCGATACTTCTGCTGCCATTTCGTGTCCACACCCAAACCGTAATCGGAGGGATATCCGATCTTGAAAACGGTGGCTGGTTCGAAAAGAGTGCGGGGCAGGAAAAAACGGAAAAAAGCCAGAAACCATGCCGTCAGAAAGGCTGTGACAGACACCCACACCAACCGGCGGCGGTGCTGGTTGACCTTACTGTCTTCCGGACCGACCGCCGCCACTCCCGCGGAGGCGGCCGCCTTCGAGGTACCCACCGCAGTCGAACCAACATAAGGCGCCGCCGCTCCTCCTCCAGCAGGGGGCGTTTTGGGCGCATCCGGGTTTTCTGCCATGATCCTCCTCCTGAATCTGTCTCCTGAATCTGCTTCTCGTACTTCAGTCGGCGACCATGGATGGCGCCGCCGGTTCCCTTTCCTGAACCATCGCTTCCGGTTCGCGCATCGCTGCCACCACCGATGCCGCGAGAGCCTGGATGAACTTTGGCGAGTCATTGAGGCCGCGCGTCATCTCAAAGCGCTCGATGCCGAGAAGCCGGGCCTCCTCCCGCGCATGATGATCAATCTCTCCCAGGGTTTCGACATGGTCGGAGACAAATGAAATTGGGACGATGCACACTTCGCACCGCTTCTCCGAGGCCGCTTGCCGCAGCGTCTGGTGCAACGATGGCTCCAGCCATCGACTGGCGCCCACCTTGCTCTGATAGCACAGGCGATGATCATTGGACCATCCTCCCTGCTCCATCACCAAGGCCACGGTTTCTTCAATTTGCCGCTGGTAGGGGTCGCCTTTTTCAATCACCGACACCGGGACACTATGCGCGCTGAAGATTAGCTGCACCGCCGCCGGATGGGGAAAACAGGCAAGGGCCTCATCGATCCGCTCCACTACCGCTGCGATGTATATCGGGTCACGATAAAAAGGCGCGACACAGGAAGTCGGCACTGCGCCCGTCCACCGCCGTCGCCACTCGTTCAAGCTGCTGCCAGTCGTCGTGCTCGAGTATTGCGGGTAAAGAGGTAACAACACGACTTGCTCCACTTCCGCGTCCGCTCTCGCATCCTGAAGTTGAGCGATCGCCTCGGCCGTGAACGGGTGCCAGTAGCGCATCGCCACCACGCAGCGCGCATCGACGCCGTCGCGCATCAGGCGTGCTTCCAGAGCAGCGGCCTGCTGTTCGGTGAACCGGCGAATGGGAGAACCCCCAATCGCCGCGTAGTGCTGGGCTGCTTTTTTCGCGCGCGTCTTTGAGATCAGCCTCGCCAGCGCACGCCTGCCAAGCCGCGAAAACGGGAAGTCTATGATGTCCGGATCCGAGAAAAGGTTATAAAGGAAGGGTTCAACCGCCGCCAGCGAATCGGGTCCACCGAGTTGGAAAAGGACTACCCCAACACGTTTCGAAATCCGCAACATTCCCGTCGATCCCCAGACCCCCACAGAGTTGGACAGCATGTTACTCACAAACCGCCGCGTTCGTCAATGTACCAGCTCTTAAGTTGCGCCACACCAAATAAAATCGATCGTCAGTTCGCGGAAGAACGGAACTCGAATCCCCTTGCGCAAATCACATCGAGCTGTGATACACTTCCGTCCATTCGTGGGCGGTCGCATCGGTTTCGGCGTGCTCTAACCAGCGGAAAGCCGATTGATTCGAGTGGGGCGGGGGTCTTGCTACATGGGGCTGCTTCTTCTCGTTGTGCTCTGGCTGATTACATTTGCCAGCATGTACTTCTTCGTCGCCAAAGTCTGGTGGTTTCCTCCGGGAGCTTCCGCGGTATCGGCAGCGTTCGACCACCAGTTTGTCAACACCGGCATTGCCATGGGTATTGTCTTCGTGGTCGCGCAGGTTGGACTGGGAATCCTGCTCTGGAAATACCGTGACCGTGGCAAAACCAGCCGCGCGCAGTACTACTCTGGCGAAACTCGCCCTGAAATTCTAGTGCTGGTCTTCGCGGCGCTACTGTTCATGACGACCGACATTGGTGTGGATCTTTTGGGAGGCCATCTCTGGGCCGCGGAACGCTTTCGCCCCGCGGCGCCCAATGCGGTGCAGGTCGAAGTGACCGGCATGCAGTTTGTCTGGTATTTCCGCTATCCCGGTCCCGACGGCAAGTTTGGCGCAACCAGACCGGAACTGGAAGACGCCTCGGCCGGAGGCGAAGCGGCGCTGGGGCTCGATCCGCAGGACCCCGCATCCAAAGACGACGTGGTGACGGGAACGATGGTAGTGCCAGTGAACCGGGAAGTCGAAGTGATTCTCCGAGCCCACGACGTCATTCACAGTCTTAGTCTCCCCGCCATGAGGTTCAAGCAGGACGCCGTCCCCGGGCTCGCCATTCACATGCATTTTACCCCCACACAGGAGGGTGATTTTGCAGCCGTCTGCGACCAACTGTGCGGACTGGGGCACTATAAGATGCATGGCATCGTGAAAGTTGTGAGTCAGGAAGAGTTCGACAAATGGCTGGCGGCACGGGAGGCCGAGAAACAATAACATGGCTACTCACGAGTTCGCTGCCGGGGAATCACACCCACACGCGGCACCGCAAGGATTCATTCGCAAATATGTTTTCAGTCTGGACCACAAAATCATCGGCCTGCAGTACTACTTCCTGGGGCTCGCGGCGGTGTTTGTGGGCATGTTCCTCTCGCTGCTGATGCGCATTCATCTGATCTGGCCTACGGCTGTCCTGCCTTTTCTCGGCGAGATCAAGCCCGAAACGTATTTGAGCCTGGTGACCATGCACGGCACGATCATGGTGTTTTTCGTACTCACCACGGCGCCGCAGGGCGGCTTTGGAAATTACTTTCTGCCGATTCAGATTGGCGCGCCGGACATGGCTTTCCCGGTGTTAAACATGCTGTCGTTCTGGGTGACCTTCCTCGCCTTCCTTACGTTGCTTGCTTCTTTCTTTGTGATCGGTGGCGCCCCTCTGCACGGCTGGACCGGCTATCCCCCGCTGAGTGCGTTGCGGTCGTCCGGGCCGGGCGAGGGCCTGGGAGCGGATTTGTGGATCACCAGTATTGCGGTGTTCTGCATTGGAGCGCTGCTCGGATCGCTGAACTTCATTACCACCACGCTGGACATGAGAGCGCGTGGCATGACCTTGATGCGAATGCCGTTGACGACCTGGGCGTGGTTTTGCACCGCGATCATTGGTCTCCTGGCGTTCGGCGTGCTGCTCTCGGCTGGCATTCTGCTGTTGATGGATCGCAATCTGGGCACGAGCTTTTATCTGCCGCTGGGCACGATCAACGGGCAGCTCACCGGACATAAAGGTGGCTCGCCCCTCTTGTGGCAGCATCTGTTCTGGTTCTTCGGGCATCCGGAGGTCTACATCGCCATCTTGCCGGCCATGGGGGTGTGTTCGCATCTTCTTTCGGTTGGTGCGCGCAAGCCTGTTTTCAGCTACAAGACCATCGTGCTGGCCATGCTCTCCATCGTCGTCCTGGGCTTCGGGGTGTGGGGCCACCACATGTTCGTCAGCGGGATGAGCCCCTATTCGGGCTATGCCTTTTCCATACCGACGATGGCCATCACCGTGCCTTCGGCCGTCCTCAGCTTCGCATGGCTGGCCACGCTGTGGCGCGGCAATATCCGCTTCACCACTCCGTCATTGTTTGGTATCGGGTTTGTCTCCCTGTTTGTTGCGGGCGGAGTCAGCGGTCCCTTCCTCGCCCAGCCCGCGCTGGACATTCAACTGCACGACACTTATTTCGTCATCGGCCACTTTCACCTCATTATGGCGGTGGCTGCGATCTTCGGAATTTTTGCGGCAACGTATCATTGGTTTCCCAAGATGTTTGGGCGGCGGATGAGCGAATCGCTCGGGCGCTGGCATTTCTTCATCACACTGATCGGCACCTACGCGATCTTCGTCCCCATGCACTACCTCGGGATAGCCGGACATCCCCGCCGCTATTCCCAACTCACCGAAGTCGATTATTTGCGTGACCTGATTCCAGTGCAGAAGTTTATTACCTACGCGGCATTTGTCACCATCGCGGGGCAGCTCATCTTTCTATTCAATCTGTTCTGGAGCATGTTCCGCGGAAAGCAGGCCAGCGACAATCCCTGGGAAGCGACCACCCTCGAGTGGACCACCGCCACTCCCCCTCCACACGACAATTTCGGAGGACATACGCCGGTAGTCCATAACGGCCCCTACGAATACAGCGTGCCGGGAGCGCCGCGCGACTACGTGATGCAAACCGACCCGGCAGCCGTAAAGGCGCACTAACTGGAAGAGTAACTAGAGATTACTAGAGAGATTACCAAGAGAAGTATGGCGAGCTTCACTCCCACCATTCCGGCGCCGCGCCCCACCACCTCCCGGGGGAACCGCGCCGATCTGCCGCCAGTCGTAGGTGGCGGAGACGGCAGTCGTCCCGATCCCGGCTCGCCTGACTACGGAGCCCGCTTGCGCCGGGCGCGCCTCGGATTGGTTATAGCTCTGACGCCGATCATGATGTTGTTCGTTGCCTTCACCAGCGCCTATATTGTGCGTCAGGGGCTCCCGACCTTCGATCCACACACCAACACCGTGGTGCGCGACTGGATCCCCGTGCCGCTCCCAACCCTCCTGTTTCTAATTAATACGTGTGTTCTGGTGTTGAGCAGCGTGACTATCGAGTGCGCGCGACGACAACTGGCGCGGCAGGTTGCGCTCGAACCTGTGCCCTCCATTCCCGGAGTATCCCTGGTCACGGAAAGGAAATTCCCCTGGCTGGCACTAACCATCGTCCTCGGACTGTGTTTCCTGAGTGGACAGTGGCTGGCCTGGAAGGATCTGGCGTCGCGAGGATTCTACGTCGCCACTGGCCCCAGCAGTTCTTTCGTTTATTTGCTCACCGGCGGCCACGCCGTGCATCTGTTCGGAGGAATCCTGGCCCTGTTGGCGGCCGGAGCGTCGGTCATCTTGCACCGGCCCTTGGCATCGCGCCGGATTGTGGTTGACGTTACCGCCTGGTATTGGCATTTCATGGCGCTGCTGTGGATTTACATTCTGGCTCTGCTGGAGTTCGCACACTAGCCAGACGCAACTTAGTCAGACAAGGAGACCGAACGCATGGCGGAAGCTGCCCTGCCGCGCAACGTCGCGGAGATCTACGAGCCGTCGCTGTTTGGCACGTATTCGAAGAAAATCGGGATGTGGCTGTTCCTGCTGTCCGACTCGTTGACTTTCGGCGCGTTGCTGTATGCCTACAGCTATGGACGCATCTCCACTCCAAATTGGCCGACGCCGTTCCATTCCTCGAGCATCGTCAATGCCACCATCATGACCGCGTTCCTGTTGACCAGTTCGCTCACCATGGTCCTGGCGGTCAATGCGGCGGCACGCGGAAAGGAAAAGAGCCGGCTCCTCTTTCTATTGGCTACCATGGCGTCTGGAGTGGGCTTTATCGTTCTCCACGCCAAAGAATGGAGCAACCTGATCGCCGAGGGTCTGCGCCTCCCCATCTTCCCGGCAGTCCCGCACCAGGAGGTTGCGTCAGAATTCGTCAATGTGTCCAAAACCGTGCCCCAGTTCGCGGCAACTTTTTTTGGGCTCACGGGAATGCACATGCTGCACGTCACGCTGGGAGTGGTTTATCTGGGTGTCATCGCGCTGCGGCGTAAGTTCATCCCGATTCTTTTCGTGCTCTGGCTGGTGGCGTGGCTGGCGACGCCCGCTTACAGTCCGTTCCACTATGGCGCTCACGTGCTGCTGATTGCGGCGCTCGTGTGCTCCCTGATTTTATGGCTGAAGCCGAAGATTTATGACGCCGCCGATGTCGAGGTCGCCGGCCTCTACTGGCACTTTGTGGACCTGGTATGGATGTTCATTTTCCCCCTCGTCTACATCATGTCCACCAAGATCATCTAGCAGGCTGCGGAAAAGCTCGGTGTTGTACTTGATTTTGGGTGGCGCAGCGGTTTACCGCTGCGATAACTGGCTTATTTTCATCGACGGCTTTAGCCGCTGCGGTCACACTTTTTGCGCGGGAACGAGTTTTTCCGCAGCCTGCTAGGAGTCTGGCTAGGAGTCTGGAAAGATAAACTTATGGAAGACGCTTCTCAGCTGGCCATTGAAGGACGCGTAGCGGAACAGCACCGCCACCACAATGTCACTCCTTTCTTCTGGGTGTGGGGGACCCTTCTCGTTCTGACGGCAATCGAAGTTTACCTCGGCTATCAGAACATGGAACCCAAGCGCATGCTGACGATCCTGATGGGTCTGTCGTTCGTCAAAGGTACCCTCATCATCGGCTATTTCATGCACATGAAATACGAGGTGTCGCGCATGAAGTGGCTTACCATGTGCTCGCTGGTGTTTTGTCTGGCCATGATGATGGTCTTCTTTCCGGATGCGTTACGCATTCTCTCGTTGGGGGTAAGGTGAGACCTTCGGTGCAACCTTCGGTGCGGCCTTCAAAGACGCATGTCGTAAGGCGCAGCGCTGCCCTGCTGGTCGCGCTTCTGTGCTTGTGGGCGGTCCCGGCGTTCGCACAAGGCTGCGCCATGTGCTACAGCTCGGCCTCGGCAGCTTCCAAAGATGGGCAAAAGGCCATTAGCAGAGCCGTCATAGTCTTGGTGGCTCCGCCCCTCGGAATCATGACCTTGGGCGTGGGGCTGGCTTTTCGCTATGGCAAAAAGCGTGACCAGGAACAGAATCTCGACGACGATTCTCTCCCCCTATAAGCAAGCCCCGACGATGGCTGCCTCAGCGGGGATATTGCCCCGTAATGTACCCTTCCAACTGGCGGATGTGATGTGCCTGACCGGAGATGATCCAGCTGACCAGATCGCCGAGCGACACCACGCCCACAACCACGTCGTCCTCGACGACGGGAAGATGACGAAAACGGTGGTTGGTCATAATGACCATGCATTCGTCCACCGTGCTTTGACGAGTAACGAAGACCACGGGGCTGGTCATGATCTCCCTCACCAGCGTCTCCTTCGAGGAGTGCCCCTTGAGGATCACTTTGCGGGCGTAGTCGCGCTCCGACAGGATGCCGACCAACCTGCCCTGGGATATAACCAGTAGGGCGCCGATGCTCTCCGCCGCCATTTTCTCAATGGCCTCGTAGACGGACAGATCGGGCGTCACGGACAGGACCCGATTGCCGCCCTTGTTCTTCAACAGCAAGTCAATTGTGTCAGTGATTTTCATGAGGCACCGGCGATCGTGTCCTTCACAAATCGAAATCGGGGAGAAACGATCTGGGCTGCAGCCACTTTAAGCAGAGATATGGTACTCCCATCAAGTCGATGATCCAAGAGTTTCTCCTGCGACATATGCCGCCCCGAAACTTCTGTCCGCGAAAAGCCACCCGCTGAACAACACGTCGCTCAAACAACATAAATGGTTTGGAAGGGCACGGCTTCAGCCCTGCCGCCTGCCGGTTTCAGGCGCGGTCGATACGCGGCTGGGGTGGGATGGAAGCCTCTTTCGCCGGGGCGGAGTTCGCGGTCGGCGTTTCCGGTTGCGGAGCGGTCTCGGCACATTCGCCCTGGTCGTCATAGTCGCAGACCCGGCCCGGGTGCGACTGTTTGCAGTGGCTACAAAATTCCGTGCTCATCGAAATCCCCCGCGTATCGGGATGTACGCAGCAAAGAAAGAAGGTGCGCTAAGCGCTGGGCGACCTGTGGGGGACAGGGCGTTACCACGTCTGGCAACCAACGGTCCTTACACAAAAAGCGCGCCCAGCGCGACTTCTGATGTTACTACCGAACGGAGTCTAAAGTAAAGAGCGCCTCCAAAGTGATCGGCGGAATTGAGCACGGCGAACAAGAAACCCGGATTCCTCGTGCTCTCTAAGAATGGTACGATCATGATTCTCCCGAAAGGAAAGCTATGACCACTAACCTGGTTTTCGCTGGCAGCATCCTGTTGGCCATCCTCTTGGCCGATGTCCAGAACGCTTGGGCTACCCCACTAACAGTTGGTAAGCTGCATAATTACTGCTTGGAACTGCCGAATGCCCAGGATGCGTCGCCTGATGTCAAGGGCGTAAAGGCTGTGATGGATTCCATGTACTTGCAAGGCTACATTGCTGGAGTAACGGACGAGATGAACGATCTTGCCGACGTTGGCGCAGACTTTGATTGGCCCAAGACCAATGGAGAGCTTGTGGATGCGGTTTGCCAGTACTTCACGCTGCATCCTGAGCAGTGGAGTTGGGAGGCTGCCAGTGGCGTGCATCTGGCGGCAACCGCCATGTACAAGAAGAAGGGCAAGTGAAAGGGGAGAGGCACCAATGAATAAAATTCTCCACGGAATGTTGAAGACCTTTTATCGCACTGGCGACGATCCGAGACTCCGCCCAAACAGATACTTAACAATTGCACTTTTTGATTGTCAGGGTGGCAGCTTTGAACTCGTTGAACGCGAGGGCGACACTGTTCCCGAGCCATTTTGTGGTGAAGACGAAGTAGCCAGCAGCTTCATCAGCAATCAGCAGGGGGCAAAGAACGAGTTCGACAAACGCTGTCAGGAAATCGTTTCTGCTGGATGGAGAGAATATCGGGGCGAGTAGGGCGGGACGGGGCAAATGGGAAGGATGCAATCCCCCTTGCGCTCAACGCCCGCATCCTCGAAGATGGTCTGTGCCCTATGCCGCAAACCATCGCCCCACCCCCGCCGCACTCCACGCAACTCGATGCATCCGCGCTTGAAGCCTCGCTCCGCCGCCATCTTCGCGGAGAGGTTCGCTTCGACTCGGGCAGCCGCGCCCTCTACGCAACCGACGGCTCCAATTATCGCCAGGTCCCGATCGGCGTCGTAGTTCCCCGCGACAAAGAAGATGTCCTCGCCGCCGTTGCCCTCTGCCGCGACCACGGCGCTCCACTGCTGGCGCGCGGCGGAGGCACGTCCCTCGCCGGACAATGTTGTAACGCCGCTGTCATCCTCGACTTTTCGAAATACATGGCAGGCATTCTCGAAATCGATCCCGCGCGCCGCATCGCGCGCGTCGAGCCCGGCGTCGTCCTCGATAATCTGCGCGCTGCCGCCGAGAAACACCACCTGACCTTCGCGCCCGATCCCGCAACCCACGACCGCTGCACGCTCGGAGGCATGATTGGCAACAACTCCTGCGGCGTGCACTCGATCATGGCCGGCAAAACCGACGACAACATCGAGTCGCTTGAAGTCCTCACCTACGGCGGCCAGCGTCTGCACGTCGGCGCGACCAGCGCGGACGACTTCGACCTTTTCATTCGCGAAGGTGGACGCCGCGCCGAAATCTACGCTGGCCTCAAGTCCCTCGCCGACCGCTACGGAGAACAGGTTCGCCGCCAGTTTCCCAACATTCCGCGCCGCGTTTCCGGATACAACCTCAACCACCTGCTCCCCGAAAGCGGCTTTCACGTGGCGCGCGCCCTCGTCGGCTCCGAAGGCACTTGCGTCACGATTCTCGAAGCCACCTGCCGCCTCGTCGAGAGTCCGCCGGCGCGGGTGCTGCTCGTCATCGGATGGCCCGATGTTTACATCTGCGCCGACCACGTCCCGCAGATCATGGAACATCGCCCCATCGGCCTCGAAGGCTTTGACGACATCATGGTCAACGCCAGCCGCCACAAACGCGTGAACCTCGATGCCCTCGCGATGCTGCCCGAAGGCGGTGGCTGGCTGATGGTCGAATTCGGCGCCGACACCGCCGCCGAAGCCGAATCGCAGGCGCACAATTTGATGAAGACGCTCGAAGGCTCCGCCGTTCCGCCCAACCAGCAGCTCTTCACCGACGCACGCCAGATGCGCCGCATCTGGGATGTTCGCGAGTCCAGCCTGGGCGTGACGGCGCACGTCCCGGGCGAACCGATACGCTGGGAAGGCTTCGAAGATTCCGCCGTAGGGCCCGACAAGCTCGGCGCCTACCTCCGCGACCTGCGCAAGCTGATGCAGGACCACCACTACGACGGCTCGTTCTACGGACACTTCGGCCACGCCTGCGTGCACACGCGCATGGATTACGATCTCGAATCCATCGAAGGCATCCGCAAGTTCCGCAGGTTCATGGAAGAGGCCGCCGACCTCGTGGTCCGCTACGGCGGCTCCATCTCCGGCGAACACGGAGATGGGCAGTCCCGCGGCGAACTTCTTCCCAAAATGTTTGGCCCCGAACTCATGCAGGC